>ERZ777011.7-NODE-7-length-368793-cov-28.320092_pt1 | contig 368793 bp, 277 predicted proteins | sample MGYA00374964_ERZ777011 | MGnify/ENA primary metagenome ERZ777011 (study PRJEB29310, sample SAMD00008975) | mouse gut metagenome | study: EMG produced TPA metagenomics assembly of the Metagenome analysis of fecal microbiota from mouse which was promoted... | reverse complement strand
TCAAGACACAAAAGCAACCTGCAAATCCGTAAATCCATCTCCGATTTTGCAGCCTCAATCGGCGAAATAATCACCGATATGCCTTATCTTTGCGAACCGGAGGTTTCGGAGCAAAAGAGAGCTATTTTTCTCTTTTCCCCTTCGTTTGAAGATAAACTAAGGTTAAAAGTGTTAAATCTTCGATTTTCGGCAAAAAACAAGTAAATTTTTGAGCAGTCTATCTTTTAAGCCATAAACTATTGATAATCAATTAGCATAATATACTGCATCGGAGTAAGTAACATCTTGCATCCCGCACCTTTTCGAGTGCAAAGTATCTGGCAATAGTCGAACCTCTAACGACACGGGGCAATCGCCAAGTCAGGGCAGATATTTCGGCAGATTATTCATGTCTGCCCTTGGCGTATCGTTATTCTTATGCGGCGGAGGCATGATTGCGAGACCCCGAGGTAGGAGGCTATGGTTTTAAACGAGATCTTCCGGAATATATCGGGACGAAAGGCGACCATAGACTTATAGCATTCGGAGGCGCAGCCCTTGAACACAGACGATTTACGTTCGAGCATGAACAACTGCTCGAACAGCACGTCGCAAGCCCAGCGGGCGATAATGCGAGCGATGCAGCAGTTTCGCGAAGTTATCTTTCGAGATACGTATGAGCACGCTCTCGCAGCATGTCTCGATCGTCAGCACGGCCGGCAATCTCCCATGAAACGAAAATGTTGATAGTCGATGCTTCCCGAGGACGCGGCCGACAAGCGCGCCCAATGGTCGAGTTCCGACAACGCCATAGCCACTGTCTATGACAACAGCACGGTTACGGCCGTAGGCGAAGTTACGGCGAATATTACCGTCACATACGTCGACAGAGGCAAGACGGCCTACGGTCTTGTACCGAAGGCATCCGCCGCTGCATAGCATTCTCGTTTCAGGCATCTCGATGAACTTCTCCGCCGCCGGATACACTCTCCGCGTGCCTGCCGCCAGCAAGGCTGCCTACGAAGCCGACACGGATTGGCGGAATACCTTCACGGCCATTACCGAGATATAACCGCCCGACACGCCTTATTATCGATTCATCCCGACGGCAAACGGCTCCCGTCGGGACGAATTACTTTACGCATTGCATCGCCGCAAACGTATCACGACCGAAATTAGCCGGACATAGCAAGGTAGTTCAGAAAAAATTACGTACATTTGTACAATGCGATCCGAGCCGGATTAGCAGTAGGCTTTTGTAGTATTCGCTAACATTCGACTAATTCTGTAAGCAAGACTGTTTCGAACTATCAAACAAACGATAATTGGCAAAACCGTAACTACATACCTCGTCGACGGAGATCCGAAAGGAACCAAATACGCATTTATATCCAACAAGATTTGCCAGATGTTCGTCATTCCCCGCCGAACCTCGCATATCTTAACGAACAGGACAAATTACAGAAGCCCGCTTTCTACGTATTGATCGGAGAGGACGCAGCAACCAAACCGGAAACATATATCGGCGAAACGGAACACTTCAAAGAGCGCGTCAAGGATCACGACAACAAGAAATCGTTTTGGCAGAAAGCACTCGTATTCGTATCGAAAGATGCCGATATGACCAACGCAGACGTGCAATATCTCGAATACAAAGCCATAGCCGTAGCCAAGGGGTCCAATACGTTTATCCTTAGCGATAACAAGCAGACGCCCAAAGCCACCAACCTGCCGTAATACCAGTGTGATTCTATGGACGAATTTTTCGAGGATATAAAATTTCTGGCATCGTTTGTCGGATGCAACATATTCGAAATAATCAAATTCAAGGACGAACATATTTTCTACACTAACGGCCGGGGCTGCAACGCCATGGGATTCTACAATTCATCCGGATTTACCGTACTGAAAGGCAGCATTATAGCAAGCACATCCACCCCGTCTCTCAAATGGAGGGATAAAAGACAAGATTGGATCGAGGAGTATACGGCCACTAACAACGGACGATTGACGATGATATCCTACAAAACGTCTTCGAGCCCGAGCACCGCAGCTGATTTCTGCAACGGCCGCTGCTGCAACGGGTGGGATGAATGGAAAGACAAGGACGGCCGGACAATGGACCCGGTATATCGCAAACAGATATAGCCGTCATTTCGAAGTATCCGGATCGCTGCCGGCAGCATCACAGCACCTCTTCGAGTCGCGCAGCTCTTCCATATAACTGGCCGTGATGACACCCGAGGGCAATGCGATGATCGCAACGCCGAACAGCGAGGAGAGCATCGACACTATGCGGCCGATCTGCGTCACAGGACACAGATCGCCATACCCTACCGTCGTGAGCGTTACCGTCGCCCAGTAAAGCGCGTCGAAAAACGATTCGAAGGTCGCCTCTCCGGTCTCGGGATTGATATGCGGCTCGGCATTGAACATCACGAGCGCCGTGACGAAAATATAGAACAAGGCAAGCATCAATACCGACATCAGCACATGGCGCTCCTTGCGCAGCACCCGCAGAAACATCATTACCTTGTCGGAATAGCGGAACATACGCAGCAGCCCCGACACCTTCAACAGCCGCGTCAGCCGCAACAGCTTGAACGATGACGAAAGCAGGTTCATAACCGGGAGTATCGACAGCATGTCGACTATGGCCATAGGCGTAAACGGATACATCAAATACGATCTCCACCCACGGCCGAGCGGCACCGGCGACGTATACCACCTCGCAAGATAATCGACGATAAACGCCGCGACGGTTATCGTCTCCGTAACTCTGAACAGAGGCCTGTCGTCGACGAACATCAGCGGCACGATGCTTATGACGATCATAGCCAGCATAAACCAATCGTAAACCCGACTCGACATCCTGCCGTTGCGGTCGCGGTCGATTATCTCGTATAATCCGGTGCGTATTTTCATTTAAGGATCGATTATCAAAAGTGCAAAGGTAGCGAATCGCTCCGAAAAAACCTATATTTACCACAGCACCGGCCGACCATATGAATACGACATACGCCTAATGCCCGACCGCTGCTTAGAAGTGCGATAACGTAAAACCGCTCCCTCTGGGGAGCGGCTTCATATTTCATTGCATATTATTTCACGCCACAGTCGGGCATGTCTGTCATCCGCCGATCTTGCGGTAGTGGCAATACATCAACTCTCCGCAGTCGTCGCGCAGGTGCATGCCGCCGCCCTTGCAGAAGCGCCATACCTTGCAGTCGGCGCACTCGCCCTTGCGTGCCCACTCGCGGTTGCGGAACGGCTCGAAGCGGTTCTGCCATACATCCCAGAAGTCGTCGTGATATATGTTGCCCTGCGTATAGTTGCCTCGCACGCTCGTGCAGCCCGATATGTCGCCGTTGACGCGTATCGACGCTACCGACACGCCGGCCGTACACATATAGAAGTGGTCGCGCACTTCGGCCTCGTAACCGCCCAGAAAGCCCTCGCAGGCGTAGCTCAGGTCGATCCGTCCCTCCTTGCGCGTGCGGCGGATGAAGTCGAGCACCTCGACGAACTGTCCGTCGCTCAGACGCAGAGCGTCGTCGTCGGCAGCTCGACCGGCCGGGAATATCGAAAATATGCGCCAGTAGCCTATGCCGCGCGCTATAAGCATCTGCTTGAACTCTTCGAGACGGCCTATCATCGAGGGCGTGACGCATGTAATGACGTCGTATGCCAGATCGGGATACTTGCGGATATTATCTACGGCCTGCAACGCCCGTTCGTAACTATGGGGATTGCGGCGTATGTAGGTGTGAGCATCCTCGAAGCCGTCGAGACTGACCGACACCGAGCGCAGCCCCGACGCCACCAGCGACGCCAGACGCTCTGCGGTCAGCGCAAGGCCGTTGGTTACCATGCCCCACATATATCCGCGGCGCGTGACCTCGCGGCCGGCGCGTTCCAGATCGTCGCGCACCAACACCTCGCCGCCCGAGAATATCAACAGAACGTTGCGCGGATCGACATGGGGCGTGACCTGCTCATCGAGCACACGCAAAAAGTCGTCCAGCGGCATATCCGGCTGAACGACATCCGTGCGGCAGTCGCTGCCGCAGTGGCGGCAGGCAAGGTTGCATCTGAGCGTACACTCCCAAAAGAGCGTCGACAGCTCATGACGCTCCACCGTCTGCTCGTATAGCTGCGAAAAGAGTCCGAGCGCAAGTCGCTTGCGCAAACCTAATCTGCGGCCGCTCACTTGGTCGAGCCGTTATCGGAAGTCCCGGCCTGAGTCTCCTGGTCGGGCAGCACTACGGCCGCCTCGCCGTTGGGCATGCGCACGCCGTACATCAGCTTGATGCGGGCGTTCACAGTATCCTGCTCTATCGACGGCGACTCCTTGTCGCCGCTCTTAACGGCGCTCTTGCGCGTAGCGCAACATGCCGTCGAAAAGCCCAGAAGCGCGATAGCCGCTATTTTCAGTTTGTTGTTCATAATCCAAATATTATAGCAAAAGCATATACTTAATTGCAAATATAACGCCTGCCGGTCGAAAAAACAAATAATTATCCGCAAAATAGCTCGTCGGGCTTGGACTTCCGGGTTTTTATTATTATATTTGACATGGGATTAAATCCCGTTTACATTTAACAACAAACACTTATGACAGGTAAAGTAAAATGGTTCGACAGCAAGAAGGGCTACGGATTCATTATCGGCGAAGACGGCAAAGAGATCTTCGTTCACTTCTCGGGTATCGTTAAGGACGGATTCAAATCGCTCGTCGAGGGAGAGGCAGTCACCTACGAGATCGAAAGCGGAGCAAAAGGCGAACAGGCGGTTAACGTTGCGACTCTGGCAAAATAATCGCGGATCGGATATAACATATCTCGCAAAACATGGAGGGCGCGGATCGATCCGCGCCCTCATTTCGTATTATCGTGTATATGAAACTCCTGCCAAGCCGTGAAGCAATACGGGTCTCGCACCCAAGCCGCCTCGGCCGTATCGGTCACTGCTGCGGTGCGATGTCGCTGTCGGCCGACAGCTCGCCGTCTGTTTCTGCGGCGCCTTCCAACAGGACGGCAGCCTCGTCCTGCACGACTTCTGCGGCAGCCTCGGATTGTGCCGCAATCTCTTCCCGGCAGGCATCTGCGACACCCTCGGGCTGCAACGCTCGTTCCGGCCGCTCGATCTGTTCGGCCGGCTGCTGCGGAATCCGATCGTCGCTGCCGGCGGATGCCGTCTCCGGCAAAGCGGCGGCATCGACGGCCTCGGACTCGGACTCCTGCGCAGGCAGCGCGGTGTCGGCAGCCTCCGTAACGTACAGCTGCGTCCGCTCCGCGGCGGCATCCGCATCGCCTATGATCGACTGCGAGTCTTCGCCGCCCTCAGAGACATACTCCGTATCGTCGGCCTCATCGTCCTCCTCGCCGACGATCTCGGTCTCCTCCTCGTCGACGATCAACGTTACCGTATACCTATCCTTGCCGCGGTAGTTGCGGATATCTTCGACCGTGACGGCATTGACCGTAAACGCCCCCTCCGGAAGGTCGGCATGCTGGAACGCCATATACTCGCGTATGGACTTGCTTCGCGAGTCCATGATTCGCTGCAACTGCGCATCGACATAGCCGCCGTAGAGCGCCATAGCCTTCTGCTCGACCGACATGCGGCTCGGATCGATGCCCTTGACAAGCAGCTGAGAATCGGCGAACCCGGCGACCTGACGCGCCGAGAGCTTCATCTCTGCTATGCGGTCGAGGTCGAGCAGATCGAGCCTGTGTCCCGGCTCCGCCTGCGTCGAGTTGTAATATGCTATGTTCATGTCGATATGCGCCAGACGCCTTACCGCCTTATCGTAATTGATGCGCTGCACGACGCGTATCTTCAAATCGCCCTCCGCTTTCAGCTCCTCGGCCATAGAGTCGAAGCGCCCGTACTGCTCGGAGTCGAAGCCCAAGGCCAGAGCGTCGATGTCGATATATCGGAATACGTCCTGCTTGCCCGAGCCCATCCATGCGAACGGCGCCGCCACCACCTTCAACATCAGATTGCCGATGCCCTTCATTATGATCTTGCGGTACGAGAACTCAGGAGAGTCGATGCTGCCGGTAACCGGCAGGTCGATGTCGATATGCTTCTTGCGGTCGGTAAGGATGAAGATACCCATTCTCAGCGGCATTCCGAACTCCGCATCGATGCTCTTGTCCTTCTTGCCCACGGCGAAGTTATAGGTATCGAGATGATTGACGCCCTTCAAATACCCGTTTACGATGATATTCTGGCTGCGGAACGTAAGGTTGCCCGACTCGATCGGGAACGCCGTGTAATGTTCGCAGTAGGGCGAGAAGTCGCTCATGTCGACGTTGTTGAGTACCGACAGCAGATTCTGGTTGTGGAAATCTTCGAGCGAGCCCTCCCAGCGCACCACGGCCGAGCCCTGCTTTTGCAGACCTGCCCGGAGCATCACGGTATTGCGTGCGGCAAGATCGAAGCGGCTGCTCGTTATCTCGACGTTGCGCAGCGAGTACCCGAACGGCTTGTGCATCGCATTGTCCTCGAAGCGTATGCGTCCGCCGCGCAGATCGAGCGTGCCTATACGCAGCACCATATCGCCGAAGATCGGCTCCGACGAGCGCTGCGACACCACCGACACGCTTTCGGTAACGTGATACATATCGCCGTCCGCCCCCACGGCGCGCTCGGTCGTGGTAAGCGACACCTGAGGATCGTGGTAGAACAGCGGATCGACATTGGTCTTGCCCTCGGCGTCGATCGTATAGCGCACGCGATAATCCTGCGCCTTAACCGACTCGAATATATAGCGTTCGGCGGCGAGGTTGAGCTCGGCTATATCGGCGCCGAGGCTGCCGCATGCGAACAGCTCGCTGCCGTAGGGATCATCGAGCACCATATCGCTGATGTCGGCACGACCGCGCAGCGTCGACGCCATAGGATCGTATATATTGCCCTCGGCCGCTATCCTCGCCGCAACCGTGCCGCCCACACGCCGCGTGTTGACGTATGGCGTCAGGTATTTGTACGTATCGGCCAGATCGAAGCCGTCGACCGTACCCTCGAACGTATAGTCGCCGCTGAGATAGTTGTACGACAGCCGCCCCTCGACCGGTGCATGGTCGTTGACGGTCATCGACGCATCGACCCACGTCGCCGTATCGCCCAGCACGACGCTCGGCGTCGACAGACATATCTGCGACAGCCTCCACTGCTGGTCTATCTCGCGGTCGTAATATGTCACGCGCCCATTCTCCACGGCGAGATCTTGCAGCGTTATGCGCCACGGCTCCGACTCCTCGTCGCGCTCGCCCGTGAGGTACTGTTCGACGATGAAGGTCACAAGATCGTCGAAGTTGAACCGGGCACCCTCCTGCGCGAGACGTATGTCGGGTCGCACCAGACGCGCATGCTCGACCAGAATATGGTCGTTCATCAGCTCGCCCAAGGCTATCGACATGTCGAAACGGCCTATGGCGACGAAGTTCGTCGTGTCGTCCGGCTCGTACATTACCACATCGGCGGTCGTTATCCGTCCCGAGAGTATGTCGATATCGATGTCGCCTATGCTTATCAGCCGTCCGGTCAGCTCCTTGCAGTTCTTCTCGACATACCACTTCGTAAACGGAGATATGCCGAATACCACTGCCGCGAACAGCAGTGCCATGAATGTCGCAATAGCGGCAGTCCAAATTATCGCACGTCGTGCGCGTCGCCGACCCGCAGGTCGAATATCTCCACTGTCGGGAGCGGTTTGTCGATTCATAATCGTCGGTAATTACCGATGCCGCGAGGCATCTATTTCTGAAACTTCATCGTATAGCGTCTGAGCCACCCCAGCAGCGGACGCGGCATACATTGGCATATCGGGATGAACAGGCGGAACCACCAGTCGGGCACCACGCACCGGCGTCCTTTCCACATGGCTCTCAGGCCGCGTCGCGCACAGCTGTCGGCCGACGACAGGATACCCAGCCGCAGCCCTATCTTCTGCCAGCGCGGCGGCAGCCCGTACAGGTCGGTCGCTATGCCCGCAGGACATACGGCCGTAACGCTCACGCCGCGCTCGCGCACCTCCTTCGAGAAGGCCACCGAAAAGCTCTTCAAGTAGGCCTTGCTCGCGCTGTACAGCGACAGCCCCGGGAACGGCATCCATATCGAGTAGGACGACATGTTGAGTATGCGTCCGCCGCCGCGCCGCGCCATCTCTTCGCCGTAGAGACGGCACATCGTCGTGGTGGTCATATCGTGCAGCAGCACGATGCGGCGTATGCGCTCCACGGGCGTCGACAGCACGTCGAGAAACGAGAAGATGCCGGCATTGTTGACCAGCACGTCGACCGCGATGCCCTCGCCGCACGTCCACGCAAACAAATCCTCTGCCGCATCGAGCCTGGCCATGTCGCAGATACGGCTCGTGCACCGCACGCCGTAGCAGCGCGAGATCTCGGCCGCCGCCTGCTCCACCGCAGCGTCGACATCCACCGCAACTATATCGTAGCCCAACGAGGCCAGCCGGTCGGCATAACACCGCCCGATGCCCTTGGCCGCACCCGTAACCAGTGCCGTGCACGAACCTCTCTCTACCTCGCCTCTGCGCCTGCGTGCCATACTCTCCCCCGCCTTATTTTATCTTGTTCAACTCGCGCCACAGCCGCTCGGGGATAGGCTCCTTGCAGTTGTGGCAGCACTGCATGTCGACCGAGTACATGCGCGCCATGCAATAGTCGCGATGGTCGCAGCCGCTGCGCGTCGACATATCGCCCTCGCGCAGCTTATTTACAAAGGCCGGATCGTTGACCAGCGCACGCGCCATCTGCACCATTTCGAAACCGGCATCCAGCACACGCTCTATGCCCTCGCGCGAGACCAGACCGCCTACATACACCAGCGGACACCGCAGCTCGGCACGGAACTTCTTCGCGTTTTCCAGAAAGTAGCACTCCTCGAAGTCGTACTGGCGTATCATCTTGTTGCCGAACAGATTGACGACTATCTTCTGCGGCCACGACGACCAAGGCATGTAGTAGCTCATCGTCTTTGTCGGTATGCGTCCGCGCATGACGGCCATGGGAGCCTTGCTCACGAAACCCGACGTGAGCACTATGCCGTCCACGCCCAAGCTCTCGATGCGCTTGGCGATCTCGATGCTCTCGGGTATCTGTATTCCGCTCTTGAAGCCGTCCTCCATGTTGTGCTTCACGAGTACGGCCGTACCCGTGCGCGCCGCCGCCGACATAACCTCTTCAAGACACATCGTCATGAAACGCATGCGGTTTTCGAGCGAACCGCCGAACTCGTCGCGACGGCGGTTGGTATATGGCGACAGGAACTGCGAGATGAGATATCCGTGTCCGGCATGCACCTCCACACTGTCGAAGCCCGCCTCGTGCGCCGTTACGACGGCACGGCCGAAGTCCTTGGCATACTCGGCGCACTCGCTGCGGCGCATGCCCCTGACGAAGGTAGGCGAATATAGATTGAACCCCGTCGACGCTCCGCGCGGAAAGCATCCGGCCGTCGACCAGTGCGTCATGTTGCCGCAATGGCCGATCTGTATGCCCGCCGCAGCACCTTCCGAATGTATGGCGTCGGTTATGTCTCTGAGAGCCGGCACGATCTCCTCACGCAGCCACAGCTGCTTGTTGAACGATATGCCGCTGCGGTTGACCGAGGCGTATGCCAGCGTAGTCATGCCCACACCGCCGCGCGCCACGCTTACGTGATATGCTTTGAGCTGCTCGGTAGGATTGAAGTCCTTGCCCATAGATTCGAATGCCGCCGAACGGATCGTGCGGTTGCGCAGCGTAACGCCGCCCAGACGATAGGGCGTGAAGAGTATCGACTCCTTCTGTTGGGGTTTCATTATATCTGGATCAATAGATGAACGGTATTATTCTCTTGCGGCCGAGCGACGTGAACTCCTCTCCGAACTCCCGCTCGTAACGCCTGTAAAGCGATGCCGAGCGCGGTGCCAGATTGGCCAGCGTCCACCACGCGAACACCGCACCCGCCCACGACCACGACGCTATGGCGAAGCCCGCCCACTCGGTCACTTCGCCGAAGTAGTTGGCCGACGACACATAACGGAACATGCCCCCGCGCGGGATGTAGTGGCGCGTATCGCCCGGCTTGCGCAGGTGGCGTATGATATGGTCGGATTGCAGGTTTATGAAGAATCCGGCGGCGAATATAGCGGCGCCGATCCAAAAATAGGGTTTCGAGAGCCAGCCGTCGTAATAACCCATTCTCGGCGCGAAGTAGAATATCCACCCGCCCTGCATCAATGCGTTGAGCGTATTGAATACCATGCCCAATATCATTATTCCGATCGGCATCTTTGACTCTCCGCGCATCATCGCCGGAAAGATGAACGACCGTTGGAAATAGTGCGCCTCGAACAGAAGCACCAGCGCCACCGACGACGCCTGCCACGTATAGTCCGACAGCAGCCACAGCGCAGCCATGGCAAAGAATACGGGCGACTCCATCAACACCCAGCCGATCTTGTTGGAGATCGGACGGCCGAATTTGGGGTTGAACAGATAGCCGTAACCCGCCTCGACGAAGTAGAGCGCAACGAAGACGACCAGTGCCAGCGCGGCCATGATCGCAAGAAACCAATAGTATGTTTGCAGAGTCATCTCCAACGATGTTTGCACATGATAACTTATATTCGTACAAAGGTAACTAATTTCCTGCAATAGCAGCATTGCAGCCGCTAAATTCGCCTTCCGAAGCTCATATCGACGATCGCAGTTCCCATATCGGACATTTCCGCCGCTCTTTCCCATTAGCACGTTCCTATCGCCTGCGACGCCTGCCCGGCTTCGTCCCCTCGCACCACGGCAAAGCATGACAAGCTCCGCCGCTCGATCCGCTCCCCCTCCCACCCGATCAGACCCGCCACCCTATCCGCCCAGCCGCTTTCACGCCGTCCTATCGGCGTCTGCACCAGTTTATTTTCCGCGGGCGGAGCGTTCCGCCCTGCGTTCCTCCCGTACAAAAAAAAGCCCCGGTGCAATAATTTTGCACCGGGGCCTGACTCATCTGCGTATCGCTCGCCGAGCCCAATACGCATCCTTCGATCAGTCGCCGATAAGATCCTCGCCGTCATCGTCGATCCACGGCACCGTGCGCATGTCGTCGGTAGTCAGCTCCTCGACCTCGGCATCGGTCAGAAGCGCCGCATCGCCGTTCACGAACTCGACATCCTCCACGCGGCTTACCGAAAGCTGGTACGACGCAAAGTCGTTCGCCCCGCCCGTATAGTCCGAACGCTGAGCATAGATGCCGTATATGGCCGTGATGTTGGCCTTCTCGTTGTCGCGCGGCGCATTGCGTTTGGCGAAGCGCGAGTAACCGCTCGTGCGCATCGAGTAGACGCCCGCATCCGAGCAGTACTCGGCCGATGTATCGTACACGAAGAGCATCGAACCGTAGAGGCTCTTGCCGTTGACGCTGTAAGCCCAGTGATACCAGCCCTTGGTCACGGTCGGACGCGGGTCGGTATAGAGCCAGCTCGGATAGATATTCTCGAACGAACCGCTTTTCAGTCCCGGACGCGTCACGCCCTGCTCGTTCGCAACGCCGGCATAGCGGTGCGTCAGGCCCTCGAAGCGGATCAGGCGGCCGAACATCGACTCGCGCACGCTCTTGCCCAGCACCGTGGTATAGTTCTCGGGCGTAACGGTAATGATGTCGACCGACATGGGATCGGCCTTCCACTGATCGTAGCTGCCCGTGCGCAGCTCGTCCTGCTCTCCGGCGAAGACATGCTCGGCGATAGTTATGCGGTTCTCCAAATTGGAGTTGGCGTAGTACTTATGCTCGCCCGCCTTGTTGTACGACTCGGTCGGCGCGCCGCCGATAGAGAGCATCATGCGGTAGTTGCCCAGATAAAGGTCTTGCAGACGCACGTATACCCACTGCCCCTGACGGTAGCGCAGATAGTTGCCGTTGGTTAGCTTGACCTCGATGCCGCCGGTATGGTCCTGCACATAGAGCGACTTGTAGATGTTGCCCTGCTCGTCGTCGGAAGTGACCTTACCCTTGATATATATGTCCTGCTCGATTTGCAGATACTTCGTATTGGCCCAACTGCTGTTGACGCCCGTGTTGCTTATCGTGCCGAACATCGCCTTCAACTCGGCCACCGTCACGCGGCGGCTGTCGGGAAACTGCGAGGCGAACACGCCGTCGTCGTAGACAACGGCCGGCGACACGTCGTCGTACTTCTCGTAACAGCCCACGGACATGGCCGCGGCTACCAAAAGAACCAGTATTTTAGTAAGTTTCATAGTATTCACGTTTTACGCTGTTAGAATCGGAAATATACGTTCAGATAATATGTCGTACCCAGCAGGTAGAAATATCTCGAATCGAAACGGCGATAGTTGTACATCTTCTTTACCCGCAACTCGCCCTGGTCGTTGGTAACGACCGTCGGGCCGAAGGGCTTGTTCAGACGCATCTGCTCGTAACCGCCCGTGCGGATATCCTGATCGTTGAGCAGGTTTTTGAGTTCGAGGCTGAAACCGAGCGTATACTTGCGGTGTATGTACCAGTTCTTGCCGACGCTCGCGTTGAGCGTGAAGGCGCTCTTCAACCTCTCCTGTGCGCGTATCGACTCGATCTTGTCGATTACCTCCATCTTCTGACGTCCCGTTGCGAGATTCTCGAAGTCGTAGAGCTTCATTATCTTCGAGGCCAGATACTGCGTTCTGTACATAGGGTTCATCGACAGGTAGAGACGATCGTAGTAGTTGAAGTCGAGCGATGCGAACCAGTTATGGTTGCCGCGGAACGACAGACCCACGTTTATGGCCGTCTGGGGCGTGCTCTCGATCTTCATGTCCTTCCAGTTGACCACGCTGCGGATGCGGTCGGTGGCGCTGTTGTCGGTCATCTGCGTGAACTGCGGGTTCGACGTATAGATGAACTCGCCGTAGCTTACCGCCGAGTTGAACTGCAAGCCCCAAGCGATCGGGACGTTGAGACCCAGCTCGACACCGGCATAGCGTTTGTCGATGCCGCTCATGGCGAAGTTGGTAAACGAGTTGAGAAGATCGTCATAGAACGATATCACGCGCGCCTGATCCTTGACCGTCGTGTAGTAACCCGACAGACGCGCACGTATCCACGGCAGACGCAGATTGTACGAAAGGTCGGCACCGAAGATCTTCTCGGTCGACAGACCGGGCGTGATCTGGTTGCGGGTACGCGCCGATACGAACGCATCACGGAACGTAGGAGCGTTCTGCATATAGGTCACGTTGGCTTCCAGCGAGTGAGCGCCCGAGAATACGTAGCGCAGATTCAGCTTGGCCTTGTAGGTCAGATCATCGATCTTGTCCGAGTCGCCGAGCGAAGTGCGGCCGCGGTCGCCGCCGGCATTGGCGTTGGCGAACAGACCCTTCTCCCAGAGACCCTCGCGCCACATTCTCGAAAAGCCGATCTCGCCGCCTACATTGGCGCTGAAACGACCTGCCGAAAACTCGTACATGGCCCACAGCTGTCCCTGCTGTACGTGTGCATAGTAGTCGTATCCGAACTTGTCGCCCTCCTCGACAGCCTGAGCGTGTCCGTGTTCGTTGTAGTAGGCCAGATTGTTCTGGTAGGCGATGACGTTGTTGCCGAAGTCGCGCAGCGCGAATTTGTCTTCATCCACCCAGTAGTCGCCGCCCAGCAGATCCTTTACCTTGTCGTAATACTCCGTGCGGTTGATTCTCAGACGCACGCCGCCCATCAGCTTCGAGCCGCCGCGGAACACGTGGTTGATCTGAGCCACGAAGTTATAGTCCAGCTGGTCCGTATGGCGCTCCTCGATCATGCGGTTCGAACGGTGTCCGGTGCCGTAGGTGGGATCGACCTTGCCGTTGTAGTTGTCGCGGATCATACCGTCGAAGTCGGTGTAGCCGGTCCAGTTCTTAATCGTCTCGGCCATCATAGCCTTATACGAGTCGATCGTGGTCTGCGTATACGTGTCGGGGTCGACGGCATTGGCCGCCATGTACTCCAACATGCGGTTGCCGTAATACGACGGCAGCGCACGGTAGTAGTCGGGACGCGGATCGGGTCCGTCGTTCCACGTGAGCGCCGAATAGCCGTTGAAGCCGAAGCGGATCGACGTTGCGGCCGACAGCGACGTATTCTCCGATATCTGCCAGTTGTAGTTGAGCATCGCTATCGGCTCGTGCGTGTTGCGCACGCGCGAGTTGCGTATCTTGCCCGCCTGCCAGCCGGCATTGGGGTTATAATAGTGGTTGTCGAAGAGCTCATAGGCCTCCTCGGTGGCGGCCATTTGTGCGCCGCGCTGAGTCGGTGCGCCCATTACCGTGAGCGAGAGTTTGTGGCGCGGATTGAATGCCTTCTCGACCGAGCCGAAATAACCGTAGCCGTTGTAGTACACTCCGTCGACATAGCCGTTGCCGCCCTGTCGCGTCGACAGCGAGAAGCCGTACGACCAGCCGTCGTCGCGCGAACCCGACGCATACGACACCATGGCGCGGAACCGGTACATCGAGTTGCCGTTGACCACGCTTGCGCGGAATCCCTTGCGCATCTGCGAGGCACGGGCGTTGATGTTGGTCGTACCGCCTATGCCGCCCACGCCGAAGTCCGACGGCAGCAGGCCTGCCGTGCTCTCCTGATTGCGCGTAGCGTCGTTCAGACCGCTCCACAGCGACCACGGGCCGTAGCCCGTCAGCGCGTCGTTGAAGCGTATGCCGTTGAGATACACGTCGGTATACTGCGCATCGAGACCGCGCACGTTGAAGCGCATCTCGCTGAACTTGTACGAGGCAATGTTGTTGAATATGTCTTTCGAGGCCGACAGCGACGAGGGCAGAGAGGATGCGTCGCCCGACGATTCGACGTCGGTATCGAGCTCGGCGAACATCGAGTCGTCTACGGCAATCGAGTTGTCGGGGACGATTATCACGTTGCCGGCATCCTTTAACATATTGCCCACACGCACCATTATCGAGAGCTCCTCGAACTCGGGAGTGGCGAAGTGCAGCGTATACGTACCGCCGGGGAGGTTATCGAAGATGAACGCTCCGTTGTCGTCGGTCGTAGCCGTAAGCGTCGTGCCCTCTATCGAGACCTTGACGCCTCCCACGGCCTCACGACCTTCGCGCGAGACGACCTTGCCCTTGACGCCGCCGTTCTGCGCAAATGCACCGGCCATCGTCAGGACGAGGATCACAGTTAGAAAAAATCGCTTCATATAGTTTCGTTATAAGGTTATTTTCCGATGTAGATATATACCGGGAAGTGGTCGCTGAAACCGTTCTGGAAGTTGTTGCCCACGAACGTTCTCAGAGGATATCCCTTGTACTGCCCCTCCTGCTGGATCATGTAGGGGCGCGAGAAGATGTTGCCGTAGAACTTCGAGCCGCCCTGCAACAGCCTGAGCTCGCCCGTCGAACCGGTGGCGAGGTTCTCCGTCACGCATATGTTGTCGAACAGGTTCCACGCATCCTGATAGGCGAGCGTACCCAGTCCGGCCTTGAACATATCGACGAAGGGATTGTAGAAGTCGCCCGTTTCGAGCTTCTTGATCTTGCCCTTGGCACCGAGCGTCTCCACCACGCTGCGGTCGGTGGCATCGTCGTTGAAGTCGCCCATGACCACCACCTTGGTCGCCGGATCGGCTTTCAGCAGCGAGTCCTTGATCTCGCGTATCTGACGGGCGCAGGCGTCGCGCTTGAAGGCCGAAGCCTCCTTGCCGCCCAGACGCGAGGGCCAGTGCGATACGAGGAAATAGAACGGCTCGTCGTCGATCGTGCCCCACATCACGATAAGATCGCGCGTGCGGAAGTTGGGCAGACCCGGAACCACCGTCTTGATATTGTCGCTGCCCTGCAATTTGAACACGTCGGGACGGTAGATGAATCCGCAGTCGACGCCGCGGGCATCGGGCGAGTCGTAATGTACGATGCGGTAGTTGGCGCCGCGCAGCTTGGGCGTCGAGATCAGATCTTCGAGAATCGAACGGTTTTCGATCTCCGAAACGCCTATGACTACCGGGTAATCCTTCTTGATTGCGGCTATATCGAACAGCACGCGTTCGATATTGGCAAGTTTCTTGTCGTACTTGGTCTGGTTCCACTGCTTCGCACCCTCGGGCGTGAACTCCTCGTCGAAGGTCTCGGGATCGTCGTAGATGTCGAAGAAGTTTTCGAGGTTGTAGAAAGCCACCGTATAGGGCTTTTGCGCCGCAGCGTATGCCGCAAACATCACGACGCAGAGTCCTGTCAACAGTAATTTTTTCATATTCAGGGTTCTTGTTATTGGTTTCGGTTTATCGTGTTATGCCCCATGCCGAAGGGTCGCACTGCGCCTTGACCTCGGCGGCGACCTTTTCGTCGAGCATCGGGAAGAAGTCGAATCTGTTGCCCGTCATGCGCTCTATATCGGCCACGCTCATGCAGTACTCGGAGGTTATCGACGTATCGCTCCCCGTATCGCGGTGTTTGAACCAGAAGCCTATGGCTTTGAGCTGCGACGGATCGTCGATATCGGCCACCGAGCGGCGGGTGTTGCCGCTTTTGGTACGAAGCAATATCTTGAAATAGTCGGTCGGAATCGGACAGCGGTTGCCCGAGCGGTCGTTGGTCTGCAACGCTATCGACGAGTCGCGCTCGCCGTCGAACCATGCGCCCGTGACGACATAGAGCGTATCGGCGCACACCTGACTGCGCACGCGCCCCTCCATATTGCCCCACAGCTTCTGGTTGAAATTGGACTGCTGCGGAGTCATGTTGGTCGCGTAGAATGTCTGGTCCATCATCTGCTGCGAGCACTTTCTGTCGGCGGCAGGCAGCTGGTGTCCGCGGTCGTAGCGGCCGCTGTAAGATCCTATCGCCAGGTTGGCCTGATACGACGTGCTGACCGAGGGGTCGTAATCGAACCGGCTGTTGTCGCGGTCGGCGCTGCCCGAAGTGTACATCGAGTGGAGCGGATATGCCACCCACAGCGCGGCGCGCTTGTCGGGGTCGAAGCATACCGTATAGTTGCGCACGTTGGACTTGGCATCCACCTCGCCGTAGTGCGCGACGTATATAAGGCCGTTGCCCGACTGGCATACGGGCAGCTCCGGCCAGTCGCGCACGAATGCCACCGTCTTGTCGTACACGCCCTGCGTGAACGACAGCGACTTCTTCGCCCCGTCCGAGAACGACACCTCGACCCCGGCGCTGCGGACATTATCCGTTTCGTTGCGTGAAAAATAGATGTAAACCACCCGATCGGTCGTCTCCATAGTCGAAGATAAGCTCTTCGCTCCGTCGGAGAATGCACACCAGTCGGCATCGACGGTAATCGTGAACGAAGTACCCTGTTGTGCTCTGAGCACCACAGCGCAATTCGTCGCCTCGCCGGCAATGTCGCCGCTTTGCAGCCGTGCGTCGGATACGATCTTCTGCTGATCCGACTTCTCGCCGCACGCGAGTGCCGTCATCGCTATAAGAACAATGTACACCGTCCGGGCAAAAGTAGAAAAGAGAGTTGTCATCATTTTTATAAATCCGGATTATGAATTTAACGTTTTAGACGCCGACTCTTGGCAGGGTATGTCCTGTCAAGAGTCCGGCTGTCTAAATCGTAAACGAACGAATCGTCGTCCGTGGTATGTCGCCTTTCATGACGCCGATGCGCCGGCGCCATACCGACGGCCGTAACTATTCGTAGGTAATCTCGATAGCAGAGAATCGAATCTGAGCCGTAGCCGTGAACGCTACCTTGGCAGCGCTGCCGGTCCAAGTCAGCGTCTCGGCGTCGAAAGCACCCGTATCGGGAGCCAACGGACCGTTCTTGCCGCCGTAGGTGGTGAACTTGATCGAGGTCATAGTCTTGCCGTTGCCGTCGATCGTCATCACGTCGTTCTGGTAGAAACGGATACCGCCGTCGCCGGCATTGTAGTTAGACGTCGAGTTGTTGTTCTTCGTGAACGAGAAACCGAAGTCGCCGAAAGTGAACGACTGGTCTGCGACGTTGGTGTTCTCGGTAAAGTAATCCGACATCGTCAGCGTAACGGTCGTGCTGTTGGCACCGTTCTGCGATACGGCGACACTCTTCGACAGAGCACCAGCCTTGACCGTGATAACGCCCGTAACGGCATCGGCGCCGGTGTTGGCCTTGGCCGTAACGGTAACGACGTTGCCTGAAACGGCCGTAGTGAACTGAGCGTTGTCCGACTCGGCCGTAATGGCCTCGGTCGAGTTCATCAGCGTAGCGGTGATCGTCTTCTCGCCGCCGGCCGCATCGAACGACAGCGACTCGGGATCGACGATGAGCAGCGGCTCGGTAGAAGCGGCCAGCTCGACGAGCATCGTGTTGACATATACATTGCCGCTCACGCCCAAGGCATAGCCTCTGACGGTAACCACCGTACCGTTGAGAGCGGCATTGACCTGACCCTCCATAGGATATGCGATCGAACCTACCGCCTTAGAGGCGCCGTCGACATTGACGTTATAGTAGTTGCCGCTGATATTCAGCGTACCGGTGTACTCGATATACTTCACAGCCGGAGCGTTGAGATACGCGTCCATACCGGCACCGTCCAAAACCTCGGGAGCGGGCTGCGAGAACGAGCCGCTGCCGAGCGACGTTACGACCGGAGCCGGTCCGTACTCGCCCGAAGCCTGATCCTTGATAGCTGCGAACTGCTTGAAGCCGCCGTAAGTGGTCACGGTACCCTCGACCTTAACCTTCTCGCCGATAGCGACGGTAGCCGTCTCGTTGGTATAGACCAGAATCTTACCGGTAGCATCCTGCATCAGGAAGCCCTTGTTGTAGGTGCCTACGACAGTGGCCTCGTTGACCGTAGCCGACTGGCCGTCGGCGGTTGCGATAGCCGAAGCGACGGTACCCTCGTCGGGCGTGACGACCGGATCGCCCTCGGGCAGGGTAACCGACTGACCGCCCTCAGAGGTCGAGAGCTTCACGTCGTCGATGCGGATCACGCTGGCTGCCTCGGCGAGGAACTTGATGTAGAGTTTCTCGGGAACGGCCGTCAGAGTGAAGTCGGCGGTAGCCAGATTCCACTTGCCCACCAGATCGGCGGTAGCCGGGAAGGTGTATTCCAGCTCGACCCACGAGTTGTCCAGACCGTTCTTCGAAACGAGCACATGGAACTTCGACTTGTCGAAGCCGGCCGTCTTATCGTTGCCGTCGTAATACTCCGTACCGAAGGTAAGGGTCAGCTTGCTCTGCTCGGGAGTCAGCTGCAAACCGTTTACGATGAAGTATGCGGGCACCTTGCCGAAGAAGATGTTGTTGCCGCCCGAACCGGGATAGAGCGAATACTGGCTGGCAGAGTCGCCCGAACCGTTGCGCACCGAAGCGTTCTGACCGGTGTAGGTCACATCCGTAGCTGCCGGACCTTCGGGATTGGCGAACTCGGGGAACTGATCGATGAAGGGCCACGACGTACCGCTGCCGTAGGTCTTCTCGGCGAGCTTGCCGTCGAAGTTATCGGCATAGAGCACCTTCTCCTCTACGGGAGGCGTGTCGGTAGCCGACTGCGATACGCTGATCTTCTTGGTGTCCCATGCACCGTAGACGGGGTGCATGGCGATGCACTTCAACGTAGCCTTGCGGGTAGAACCCGTATCGTTGGCCGGAACGCTTACGGTAATCGAACCGTCGCCGCTGCCCAGCGCGGGAACGACAGTTATCCAGCCCTCGCCGTCGGTATACTCGATCTCGACCTTCCAGTCGGCGTTCGAGGTGATGCTTACCATCTCACTGCCCTCGGTATTGGCGAACTGCAAAGAGGTGGTCGAGACGTTGATCTCAGGATTTCCCCCCCCCTTCTCATCGTCGTCCGAACAGCCGACAAACGACACGGCAGCAGCCGCGAAGAGTGTCGTCATAAACGACTTGAAAAACATTTTTTTGACCATAATCACTTAATATTAAAAGGTTTAATAAACATATCCGTATCTACTCCAACAATTTTCGGATTTTTGGTAAATACAAATATACTACATTTATCTCGAAACAAACAAATATTTCCGCCCAAAATATAATAGGCATTTGCCGAACAGCCCTTCCCATACCCATATAATAAGGCCTGCGGACTGTCCGATACACCCGTATCCGACAGTCCGCAGCGGCAAAAACCGTACCCTCTCGCCCGCTATCTTATACGATCGAGCGAGCGCACGAGCACTTCGTCTCGGAATATGGCACGCATGGCCAGCCATACGGGCACCAGCGACAGCAGCGGCATCAACGCACCGTAGGCGAAGCGGCGGTATGTAGTGTCGAAATCGGTAAACATGCGGTTCGACAGCCAGTAATATATGCCGATAAAGACGATGCAGCCTATCAGCAGCACGAGCTCCACGGCGCAGAGACGTATCTGCAACTGGCGGCGCTTGTAGAGAAACAGCGTTGCCAGAGGCAGCAGCGCAGAGACGGCGAGCAGTATGCCCAGCCACAGCGTAGCGAACGATCCGCCCTCGCCCGCAAGCGAGAACGACGAGAGCGTATACTCGGCCGCTCCGACGTTGAACACGGCCAGCGGCGAGAAGACGGCCACGGTCATCAATGCCGCGGCAATCAACAGATAAAGAGTTTGAATACGTTGAATCATATAACTATAATTATTTATTATTCGGGTAACTATATGCAATCCCGGCCGTTCCCGCGTCCCACCGGACATGCTATCGCCGCCGGTCGTGCACTCGCCTCCTCAGGCCGCGTTTGCCGCTCCGCCCCTCCTCTGACCCCCTCCTCGGAGCGGGCTATCGGGCAAAATCCGTCGGGTCGAATGGAGCGAACCCGTTTTCAGTAAAACGGCAAATGATTGCCACGATCTGTTTGTCAATCGATTCTCCTGTCTATCAAATATTTGTTGCGCTCGGGCGAGTTACGGTTAATCAACTCTCCGAGAAAGCCCGCCAGAAACAGCTGCACGCCCAGCACCACGGCCGCCAAAGCCAGATAGAACAGAGGCTGTTCGGTAACGCCGCGCCACGGCAGCCCATGCGACTGCGAATAGATCTTCTCCGCCACAACCCATACCGTGGTAGCGCCGCCCAGCAGGAACATCAGCGTGCCCAGACCGCCGAAGAAATACATCGGCGAGCGGCCGAATCGCGACATGAACGTTACCGTTATCAGGTCGAGATACCCTTTAAGCATGCGTTCGAGACCGAACTTCGATACGCCGTACTTGCGTTCGCGGTGCTCGACGACCTTCTCGCCTATGCGTCTGAAACCGGCGTTCTTCGCCAGAATAGGTATGTAGCGGTGCATCTCGCCGTATACCTCTATGGCTTTGACCACCTTGCGGCGGTAGGCTTTCAGGCCGCAGTTGAAGTCGTGGAGCTTGATTCCCGAGACGATACGCGCCGTAAGGTTGAAAAACTTGCTCGGCCAGCGCTTGCCCGCAGGGTCGTGGCGCTTGCGCTTCCAGCCCGACACCAGATCGTAGCCCTCATCGAGTATCATGCGCCGCATCCGTGGTATCTCGTCGGGCGAATCCTGCAAGTCGGCATCCATCGTAAAGACCACCTCGCCGCGTGCAGCCTCGAAGCCGCAGTAGAGAGCGGCCGACTTGCCGTAGTTGCGCGCGAAGCCTATCGCACGCACGGCCGCATAACGCGACTTCAAATCCTCGATTACCTCCCACGAGTCGTCGCTCGAACCGTCGTCGATCATCACTATCTCGTAGGAAAGGGCATTCTCCACCGCCACCCGGTCGATCCATTCGACCAGCTCGGGCAGCGACTCGGCCTCGTTGTAGAGAGGCACGACGACCGATATGTCTACTCTCTCAGCCATACCCTATCGTTTATCGTCCGACCCGGTAGAGGGATCGCGGCGCACGATGCCCGATATGACCAGACCCGCCGCCGCACCTACCACGGCATACGACTCCAACGACGAGAATACGGTCGCCAGAATCGACGGGCGCCGAGCCGTCCTTACGCTCTCGATCATGTCGTCCAGCAACTGCACATAGCCCGCAGACATATCAGCTGCGGAGGCAACCGTCTTGTAGTGGTACAGCATGTCGAGATAGCCGTTCGTCACTGTATCGTAACCCACGATCGAGACGAATACATACTTCATCACGCCGGCGATGATGCCCGCCGCAGCCGAGAGACATATCGTAAAGAGCAGCGCCTGCGAATAGGCGAAGCCCAGCTCGGGCGCACATCGCTCTGCACGCCGCCGCGCCAGACGATACAGCATCCACACGAACACTACGGCCACCGCCAGCCACTCGAACATGACCAGCAGCAACGCGCCCTCCGATCCCGACAGGAACATTCCGTAGGTCTCCAACACGGCCGACAGACCCATCAGCAGTCCCAGCCACGCCCCACCCCGAAGCGTATCGCTCCAAAATCCGCGATTATCCATTATATATATGATTTATTATCTTATGTTAAGCCTCTCCAAAGCACGATGATAGGCCGCGGCATTGCGGTTGTGCTCGGCCAGCGTGCGCGCAAACTCGTGATAGCCGTCCAGCGCAGCGCGCGCACAGAAATAGTAATAGTCGTGATGCTCGTAGTCGAGCACGGCCTCTATGGCGGCTCTGTCGGGCATCGCTATGGGCGAGGGCGGCAGCCCCGCGTGCATATAAGTATTGTACGGCGAGTCGACCTGCAAGTGCCGCAGCAGTATGCGCCTGATCGTAAAGTCGCCCAGCGCGTACTTTACCGTAGGATCGGCCTGCAACAGCATGCCGCTCCGAAGCCGGTTCATGTATACGCCTGCTATGCGTCTCATCTCGTCGACGCGGTTGGTCTCCTCGTGGACGATCGAGGCCAGCGTCATCGCTTCGAGCGGTGTCATGCCAAGCCGCTCCAACTGCCCGCGACGCGTCTCGTCGTTCCAGAACCTGTCCGACTCGCGCTTCATGCGGCGCACCAGCTCCTCGGCGCCGATGTCGGAATACACCTCGTATGTATCTGGCAGGAATATCGAGAACATGCTCTCGGGCGAGTCGTATCCGAGCTCTGCGGCAAGCTCCTCGTCGCGCAGCGCCGTCAGCATCGTCAGCGAGTCTATATCGATCTGGTGCGATATCCTGCCGGCCAAGGACTCGGGCGTACGGGCGTTGTTGATCGTCAGCCGCGTCGTCCGGTGCTCTCCGATCTTCAACAGGCGCGCCACCTCTATGACGGTCATCCCCTCGCGCAGGGTATAGCGCCCGGGCTTGACCGCTCCGTCGAGCGATATCCTCCGCGCATAGAAGTCGAAGGCCGCATCGTTGTCGATCGCGTCGTGTATCTTCTCCATAGTCACGGCATAAGGCTCGGCCGCAGCCACCTCCACGACGCGCTCCGAAGCCACGCACGGACCGTAAAACATGCGGTATGCCACCACGGCGGCGACGACCGCCGCAACGACAGCCGCGCCGACGAGGCATATTACTTTTCTTCGCATTATGTTTCGATTTTTTTGCAAAGATATAAATTTTTCGTATTTTTGCGCTCGGGTAAGTCTCATACGACCAGCTCCCACAAAATCCCCCAGGCGAGGAATCGAGCAAGGGTATGTGGTCGTAGCGGTGCGATATGAGTAGCTTACCCTCTTTTTTTTATCCGTTCCACACCATTTTGCCGGCCAGGGCGTCGAGGACGATATGCGTCGCCCAGCATGACGCGATCATCGCTGCGACGAACGCCGCGACGACCTTTCCGCCCTTTCGGTGCGCCGACGCAGCGAAAGCCGTATAATTCCACCACACATACCACACCCCCACCGCAGCAACGGCAGCCAGATAAGGCAGCACAACGCCCGGATAGCTGCTTACAGCCTCCGCCGGTCTGTGCACCAGCACCGTGAACGGCACGCGAAATCCGCGCCAAGCCAGCGGCGCGAGCAGCAGATATATCGGCGCACGCGCGAACAGCACGCGCGAGAGGGTCTCGACCAAACCGACCGACTCTCCTACGACTGCCGCCAGCGCATACACGACCGCACCCGAGACGACCCACACGGCCGCATGCAGAAGCAGCACGGTCGACAGCGGGACATAGCCGCTCACGTCGACCGTCACGGTCGATGTCGGCACCGTGCGGAAATACCATATGAATATCGTGGCGAATATGAACCACACCAGACCCCACATCAAAGCCTTTACCCGGTCGATAGTCGCAGGGCGCACCGCCGCCGAGGCGAATGTAAACGGAAACAGTCCCATAGTCTAAAAATCGATCTTTACACCCGCACGGAAGTTGATGCTGTTGCGATAGTAATTCGCCCAGTCGTAAAGCGTCGTATTGGCCAGATTGCGCCCCTCGGCGAATACCGCCAGACGCCGCGTGACGGCATACTCGGCCCAGAGCGAGACGTCGGCTGTCGCCGGAGCCGTAAACTCGCCCGAGACGATGCCCGCGCCCCTCACGCTCCAATGACGGCGGCCGGCGGCCTCCACGGCGGCCGCAATAGTAAATCGGCTGTGCGTATATCTTACTCTGAACACCCCTTCGACCTTAGGCTCGCAGCACAGAAGATCGGTCGATGTATTGTCGGCGTGGTACTTCACGCCGCCGCCTATCGTCCAAGCGCCGGTCGGACGGTACTCTATCTCGGCCGCCGCCGTTATGCGGTTGTCGTCGGCCGCCTCGGCACCGAACCATGCGAAATCGTAGTTGTACCAGAATATCCTGTCGCGCATGAACGATACGCCGACGCTCGCCCTATACGACAGTCGTCCGCGCGCCGCAACGCCTTCGAAGCCGCCGCTCAGATCGTAGCTGCGCGTAGCCGGCATCGACACGATTGCGCCTGCGGTCATAGCATCGAATCCGATGTAGGGATTGCGCCCTGCCAGCGAGCGGTAGTTGTTGCTCTCGACACGCGTATCCAGCTCGACGAAAGGCGCGAATGCGGCGCCCTCGCGGCTGTACGCCAGCCTTAGACGCGGCATGACGAAGTGCGAGGCATTCAGCAGCGTTACCTTGTCGTAACGGTAGCCCACACCCACCGACAGATCGGCATTGCCCAGGCGGCGCGAGTAACCGAGCGACGCCCCCGCCTGACGGTCGGCATAGTCCGACAGAGCCTTGCACCCGCTCCATTGGTCGTACAGCAGCTCGAATTCTATCTCGTTGCCCGAAAAGTCGCGCGCCAGCCTTACCGAGCCTCCGACCGAGAACATGTCGCGGCCGATGCCGGTATCCTTCCCGGCACGTATGTCGCGCCAGAAGCGGCCGTGGAGCTCAACATCGAAATTCACGCGCGACAGATCCGCGAAGTCGTCGCCGAAGCGGACGGCTCCGCCCGCATCGCCGTAATCGAGCCGCGGCGAGCCGGCCACGGCATACCGGTGGAACATGTCGTACCGATAGTCGATATCTATGGCAGCCGTATGGCGTCCGACGAACAGACCGCCCCGCGCGCCTATGCGGTTGCGCATGCTGCCGCTGCGGGCTGCGGTCAGCCGCTCGCCGCCAAAGGCTGTCGAGCGCGGCTCGAAATCGCCTTCATGGTTGACGTATGCGCCCGCATAACCGACCTTGGGGTTGTGCGTCGTGAAATATAGATCGCCGAGCGTAGTGAGCGGATATCCTGCTCCCAGCCGCGCGAAGAACTTCTTAGGACGTTCGTAGTCCCAGAAATTGGCGCGTGCCGCCTCGAAGTCGCGCACTTGCAGCGACGAGCGCCACGTACGCGGCGTGATCGTGTAGTCGATCTCGGGGCGCAGTTTTACCGTGTCGGTCATGTCGACCTCGATTGCGGGCTTGCGGGCATCGCCCACCTGCGGAATATATGCCTTTGTAACCTCTACCTGCTTGTTGGCCTGAGCGCTCGATACCGACGGCCACGCAACGGCGGCGGCCGTCAGAGCGCATATTGATATTAGGTATGCTCTCTTCATAATCAATCCTTCAATTTGGCGATCCTCTCGCGTGCCGCAGCCACTATGCCGTCGTCTTCGGGGCGATAGCCGTCGACGATGCTCTGGTATGTCGCACGCGCCTGGAACGAGTTGCCGTCCACGACATATATGTCGCCCAGCACGATGAACGCCTTGGCGCGCCAGTATGCTATCGGCGTCGATGCGAAATCGTATATCATCTGCTCGGCGCGCCGGTAGTCTCCGGCGGCGAAGCGATCCTCTATAAGGCGGTAGCACGACTCGGCGCCCTCGGCCGTTGCGGTCTGCGAGGCCAGACGCTCGTATATCTTCATCGCGCCCCCGGCGTCGCCTCGGCGGTCGAGCACTCCCGCCTTAGCGAAGAGCGCCTTGCGACGCGTATCGTCGGTCGCATCGCCCGATGCCGATACCATGTCGGCCATAGCCGCCGTGGCGTCGTCGTCACCCTTGGCTATTACCGCACGCGCATATCCCGACAGAGCCGCACTGCGCGAATCGCCCGCCGGCAGCATCTCGTACAGCGCCAGATACGACTTCGACGAACGGTCGTACATGCCCTCCTCGTATGCCATAGGCGCCAGCACGCCCAGCACGCGCTGGCTGTACTGCGAACGGCCGCGGTCGGCAAGACGCGACATGGTCTCCACGGCGCGCGCCCGCTCGCCCGACTTCACGTAACAGTCGCTCAGATAGAACAGCGCATCGTCGGTATTGGCTCCCGACGGATAGTTTCTCAGATAAGAGGCGAGTTTCTCGGCCGCCGAAGCGTCGCCGTCGAGGTAGGCGCCTCTGGCCGCGGCGAAGCTCAGCGAGTCGCGCGCCGCGCCGCTCACGTCGCCCCCCATGCCCTTGCCCTCGGCATAGGCGAAATACTCGTCGACATTGCCTTCGGCCACATATATCTCCCTTATGCCGCGCATCGACTCGGCCGCCTCCGACGACTGGGGAGCCTCGTCGACCACGCGACGGTAATACTCCTTCGAACGGCTCTTGTCGCCGAGGTTGAAGTATGCCAGGCCCAGATCCGACAACGCCTGCAAGTAGTAGGGCGAGCGGTCGTATGCCTCGACGAAGGCCTCCAACGTCTTCACGCCGTCGGCATAACGCTCCTGCGTGAGATATGTCCGTCCCAGCTCGTACCACGCATCGTCGACATAGTCGCCTCTGTCGGCCTCAACTATCGCCCGCAGCGCCGTTATCTTGTCCTGAGTCTTGCCCTGTATGCCGTATATGAGAGCCTTCTGCCACTGGGCATGGTAACGGTGGCGCGACTGCGACTCGGCCGCCTTGCCGTAAGATGCCGAGGCCCGCGCGAAGTCGCGCAGCGAGTATTGCGCATCGCCCAGACGGTTCTGCGCATCGTAATAGTAGTCGTCGCGTGCGGGATATGCCGCAACGAATGCCGAGAAGCGGTCGCGCGCATGCTCCATGTCGCGCCCGTCGAAGAGGCAGTAACCCAGATTGTACTGCGCCAGCGCATACTCGCGTTCGGTGCGGGGCGCACGGCGCAGATACGCTTCGTAGCAGCGCACGGCGCGCTCGCGATCGCCGCGCGAATAGGCTATCTCGCCCTGCCAGAACGACGACAAGGCGGTATATTTCGGACTCACTCCCACTTCGGCCGACTCCTTCATGCAGCTCTCGGCACGGTCGAGATCGCCCCTATCGAAAGCCTCCAAGCCGCGGAAGTATGCTATCTTCTGCAATGCCGTCCGCATATCCGAGTCGTTCATCGCCGCCGGGTCGGACTTTATGGCCTCGTATGCGGCATCGTAGTCGCGCGAATTGTAGTAGGCCGCCACCAGCAGCTCGCGCGCAGCGGTCGCACGCTCCGACGACGGATAGCGTTCGATATACTCTTTGAGAATGTTGATCGCCTCGTTGAACACGCCTCCGCCCAGCTCGTATCGCAGCTTGCCGTAGTTGAACAGCGCATCTTCGGCTATCGCGGCATCGTATCCGCCGCCCGAGGCCATGGAGAAACAGTCGGCGGCACGCGCCTTGTCGCCGCGGCGCAGGTAGCAGTCGGCCAGATGATACGATGCGTTCTGCGTCAGCTCGTCGTCGGGGCCGCAAACCTTCACGAGCGATGCCGCGGCATCGTCGTAGCGCGCCAGACGGTAGAGCGAATAACCCGTTATGTAGTGCTCCTCGCGTCCCTTGCGATCGGCCGGATAGCTCTTCATGTATCCTACGGCCTTGGCATAGTCACCCAGACGGAACCACGACTCGGCCGCCACGCGCACCAGATCGGCACGCACCTTATCGTCGGAGGCCGCGAGCAGGCGGTCGGCATTCTCGACGACGTATGTATAGTTGCCGCGGCGGAACTCTATCTGCAAGAGGTAGTAAGGTATCACGTCGCGATACGATGCGCTATGCTCTATCGAGCGGAAGCCCTCGTACGCACGGTCGTAGTCACCGCGCTTATAGTCGATATAGGCCAGATAGTATCGTGCATGGTCGTCGTATTCGCTGCCGCGCGGAATCCTCTCGAAACGCTGCTGCGCCGAATCCGTATCGCCCTGCGTCAGACGCATGTAGCCTACGCGTATGTCGTAACGCTCCCTCTCCCTGGGCGAGAGCTGCCGGTAATCGACCCTCGAAAACTCCTCGTCGGCCGCAGCCGCATCGCCTCTGTCGCACAGCATGCAGGCCAGCGCGAAATGAGCGTCATTGAGATACGACGACGAGGGATTCTCCGCGATGAAACGTCGCAACGCATGCTCGGCATCGGGTGCGCCGGCATGCACCATGCACTGCGCCAGCAGGAAATCCGTATGTTCGATCTCGCTGCTCTCGGTCAGCGGGTCGAGACTCTTTCTGAGGTCGGAAAGCTCGGCGCGCGCATCTGTCCAGCGCTTCGAGCGCAGCAGCGACTCTATGCGCTGCATGGCGCTCCGCGTCTGCGGCGTCGATGCCCCGGCCGGCTGCCACGTCGCCACGAGCGCCGCGAGCAAAGACAATATGACGGTTTTACGCATAATATACTCTGATATAATAATAGGGCAAAGATAATCTTTTTTGCAGGAATATGCACCATCCGCGGAGACCTTTTCGCAAGGGAACGATTATTGCCCCGCCCCAGATGTACATACATTAAAATTTTTCGACATGATACAGAAAGTAACCGCCGTCATGAACGGCGAAGGCAGATTCCGTCCGGCCGACGGCAGGCAGATAGCCGATCTCAACCCCAAGGAGCTGCTCCTTTTCGCCGCGGCCGATTGCGCAGGACGCACCATAACGGCACTTATGAAGGATCGCAAGTCGGCCATAAAGAGTTTCGAAATAGCTATCGAGGGCACGCTCTCGACGCCGACGCTTATGGCCGAGAGCCGCTACACCACCATCAACATCCTCTACAACATCGAGTGCCGCACGCTCAAAGAGCAGATCGAGATAAGCCGTGCGGTCAACCTTGCCCACGACAAGTACTGCGGACTGGTGCAGATGTTGAAAATGATCGCCCCCGTCCAGCGCGAGATATCGATCGTGGCCACCGATCAGGTCACGGCATAGAGGTCGTGCGGCTGTACGATGCCACGGCCACGGCCAGATTGAAACGCGCCGTGATCGTATTGGTGTAGATCTGCAACCAGCTGATCTGCGCCTGCATGACATCGAGGATCGTCGCCAGGCCCTCTTTATAGGAGTATGTGCTTATGGAGAGGTTCTCGGCGGCGATTTCGAGACTCTGCTGCGAGTTTATAAGCTGCGCACGCGCACTCATTATATCCGTCCAGCCGTTGATCTCCTCCGTGAGGATCGTATCGTACAGCTGCGCCGACTGCCACTCGCTGCGCTGCGCCGCATGCTCGGCCGAACGCACCGCATGCGACCGCGCACGGAAATGGAATATAGGCACGTCGACCGATATGAATGCGCCGCCGTCGACGTAGGTCTTGCCCGTGCTGTTGGGCACGTAGGGCTGCCACGCGCCGTATACGCCCACGCCGACCTTGGGCAGATAGGCGGCACGAACCGACTTTATGCGCCAGCGCGCGGCGTCGATGCTCATGCGCGAGGCCGTGAAGTCGGGGCGCCGCGCCGTTATGGTCGCCATGTCTACGCGCCGGGGCATGTCTATGGTGTCGAGTATGCTCTGCGACAGGGTTACATCCTGCCCGACGCTCTGGCCGCGCAGCACGTTGAAGTCGTGCAGCGCGACGTAGTAGGCCTGTTCGGCCGCGACCATGCCGAACTCGGCGTCGCTCATGCGCGAATCGATCTGCAAGACGTCGCTCTTGGAGATATATCCCTCCTCGAAACGGCGGTGCACCACCTTTTGCAGCGAACCAACTATCGCTATATACTCCCTCACGGCTTTCAGATAACTCTCCGCGCGCGACAGCGACCAGTAGGCATAGTCGGCGGCATAGCGCACGTCGAAGGCTGCCGACTGCTCGCCGCACAGAGCGATGTCGTATGCCAGCTCGGCCTGCCTTGCGGCGGCACGCACGGCGCCTCCCGAATATACGTTCTGCTCTATGCCCAGTCTTGCAAGCGACGTCCACGGTTCCAGACTCGCGAAGCGGCGGAAGGTGCGAGTGAACGATCCCGTCGCCGTTACCTGAGGCAGATAGTCGGTACGTCGCAGCAGCATCGTCTCGCGCGTCTCCTCGCCCGCCGAACGCGCCGCCTGCAACGTCCAGCTGTGGTCGGCCACCGCCGCCCGATACTCCTCGATTGTTATCTGCGCCTCTGCACGGGCGCAGCACACGACAGCCGTCAATGCGGCCGCCACGATTTTCGCATACATAAGATCAACGCTTTTCGTGAATATTGTAAAATATCGAGTATACGACCGGCAGTATGCCGAGCGTCAGCAGCGTCGCCACGATCAATCCCCCCATGATAGTGGCCGCCATGCTGCCGAACATCGAGTCGAAGAGCAGCGGCAGCAGGCCGAGCACCGTCGTTCCCGAGGCCACGACCACCGGCACGAACCTGTCGGCGGCGGCCGTCGCGACGGCATCGATGCCCGCCATGCCCTCCGAGCGCAGCTCCTCGATGCGAGAGACCAGAATGACGGCATTCTTGATATTCATGCCCACCAGCCCCAACAGTCCCAACAGCGAGAAGAAGTCGAACGTCTTGCCCGTAACGGCCAGTCCGGCCACCACGCCGATCGAGATAAGTGGTATCATCAGGGCTATGATGATCGGTGCGCGGTAGTTGCCAAACAGCAGCAGCAGTATGACGAACATAAGTATCAGCGTCAGCGGCATATACTCGGCCAGAGCACCGTTGGACTCGGCACGGCTCTCCTGCTCGCCGAATATCTTCATCGCATAACCGTCGGGCACGTCTATTTCGGCCTCCGCTTCGGCCTGCAACTCGTCCAGCAGACGTATGGCGTTGGCTCCGCGCTGCGGGTCGCACTGCGCCTTGACCACCCTCTGGCCGTTGTAGCGCTTGATGACCGATCCGCGAAAATCGAATACGAAGCCGTCGCTCGCCTGCTCGACCGAGTAGGCGTTGCCGCTGCGCGAGAAGACGGGCAGCGCTTGCAGACTCGTCAGGTTGGCCGCCGCCACACCCTCCTCTTTGAGGAGTATGGGCAGCACCTGATCCCCCTCGCGATAAGTGCCCAGCGAATATCCGTCGGTGGCCACCCTCAGCCACTCGGCCGCACCGCTGCGCGTGACGCCTATGCGCTGACCCTTGATCTGCGAATATACGGGCTGCCATACGGGTATGCGGTTGCCCCAGCTGTTGCGCACGTTGCGCACGTCGTCGCGCCGCCGCATGATATCGATAGCCTCGGCCGCCAGACGCTGCAACGTATCGGCATTCTCGCCTATGAAGCCTATCTCGATCGTGGCGTCGGGCACGGGCGATAGCTTGAACAGCGACGAGCGCAGCCACACGTCGGGCATCGTGGCCGACACATGTTCGTCGAAACGCCGCTCGACATCGGCCGTATGGCGCTTGGAGTCGAGCTCGACCAGCACGTTGCCGTAATTGGGGCGGCCGGAATAGCTTCCGCTGGCCAGATAGTAACGCGGCGGCGTACTGCCCGCCGTGGTCGACACGCGCACCACCTCGCTCTGCGAGACCAGCCAGTCGGACATCTCGTCCAGCCGCTTCTGCGTCGCCTCGATGTTGTAGCCCTCGGGCAGCAGCACGTCGGCACGGAAATAGGGTTTGTCGAGCTGCGGAAAGAAGTTCTGCGGCATGCGTCCCATGGCAAAGAGCGAAGCGGCGAAGAGCAGCACGACCGCCGCCACCGTAGCCCACCGGTGGCGGATCAGCATGCGCACGAGACGGCGGAAACGATCCATGCCGCCCGTTGCGGCACTCGCGGCACGTCTCTCCGCTTTAAGGATCGAGACGCCCATCATCGGCACCTGCGTAAGCGCCAGCAGCCAGCTCAGCAGCAGCGACACGGCGATGACCACGAACAGCGGCTTGACGATCTCGGCCACCGACGAAGGCGCCAGATAGAGAGGGAAGAACGATATCACGGCTATGAGCGTGGCGCCCAGCAGCCCCCAGCGCGGGGATGTGGCACCCGCAACGAGAGCCTCGCCGACGCCCATTCCCTTTCGCATCAGCATGCGGGCATTGTCCGTCACGACTATGGCGTTGTCGACGAGCATGCCCATGGCTATGATGAAACCGGCCAGCGAGGTGCGGTTGAGCCCCTCGCCCATGAGAAGCATCGCCAGCAGCGTGCCGCCTATGGCGAACAGCAGCGAGCTGCCCACTAAAAGACCCGACCGCGCACCCATAATCAACATAATCAGGATTACGACTATGGCCACCGATTCCAGCAGATTCAGCAGAAAGGTATTGTTGGCCTGGGCGGCGATGCGGTTCTCGGCATAGAGCGTCACGAGCTCCACGCCCACCGGCATGCGCTCCGTCTCGCGCTGCAACAGCTCCTCGACCCGGCGCCCTACGGCTACTATGTCGAGCCGGGGATCGCTCGCCACGGCGATGCCTATCGCCTGCCGCCCGTCGACGCGCAAAAGCGTCTGCGCCGGCCGGCGGTAGCTGCGCTCGATACGCGCCACGTCGCCCAGCCGGTACTGCTTTCCGTCGGCGGCCATTAGCAGCTGGTCGGCTATGTCGTCGACCGAGGAGTAGGAGCCCGACTCGACGATCTCTATGCCGATCTCTCCGGCCTGCTTGTCGCCTATGGCCACTATCGCGTTCTGGCGCGTTATCGTGGCGGCTATGTCATCGGGGCGTATGTCGAAATTGGCCAGCGTCGATATGCTTATATAGATATCCACTACCGGCGTCTGCTCGCCGTAGAGCATTACCTTCTGCACCCCGTCGACCGTGTATAGGCGCGTTTGCAGATCGAGCGCATAGTCGCGCAGCTCGCTCCACGTAAAGCCGCCGTCGGAGCGCAGCGCATAGTACATGCCGTATACGTCGCCGAAGTCGTCGGCGACGTTTATCGCCCCCACGCCCTCGGGCAGCCGCGGGGCGACGTCGGATACCTTGCGCCGCAGCTCGTCCCACAGCTGAGGCGTGCGGTCGGCAGGCGTTGCGGGCGATAGCTCGACCGTAAGGCGCGCCAGACCGAAGTGCGACTCCGAGGTTACCTTGTATACGGAGTTCATCGTTCTGATACTGCGTTCGAGCGGCTCCGTGACGAGCCTCTCCACCTCCTCGGGTGTCGCTCCCGGGTAGGGGCAGGTCACTACGGCGCTCTTTATGACGAATGTCGAATCCTCGCGCTTGCCCAGCCTGATGAACGCATACACTCCTCCGACGATCATTATCGACAGAAAGAACCACATCACTCTGCGATTGCGTATCGCATATTCCGAAATATTCATCATGGCTCAATCAGCGTTCGAGTACCCTTACCTTCTCGCCGTCGGCGAGTCTGTCGACACCGGCCGCCACGACCGTATCGCCGGCCTCGACGCCCGACAGCACTATCACTTCGTCGCGTCCGAACATCTCGCCCAGAGTCACTGCGCGGCGCATGACGCGATCATCGCCGCCGACCGTCCAGACATAGGTTCCGCCCTGGGCCGGAGCGTATATGGCCGTTATCGGCACCGACACCGCCTCGCGGTCGCTCTCGACGGTCTCAACCCTTATCACGCAGGTCATGCCGGGCGAGACGGAGTAACGCACCGTGTCGACATCGGCAAGGCGCAGCGACACCGGAAAGCCCGACGCATCGGACGAGGTGCGGGCGAAGCTCTTCATCGCAGCCTCGAAGCGCACGCCGCGATAACGGTCGAACGTTACCGAGAAGCGCGTCGTAGGCAGCGACAGCTGCGGCAGCATGCTCTCGGGAGCGGTAAACTCGACTGTCGTGGAGACGGGATTCACGATCCTGACGATCGTCTGCCCCGACGATACTCTCTGAAAGGCATCGGCATATGTGCGCTCGACCACGCCGTCGAACGGAGCCGTGATACGCGTATCGGCCAAAAGGTCTCTCGCATTCTCGTATACCGACCTGGCCTGCGTATAGTCCGTCTGTGCGGCCTCGGCCTCCTGACGCGATATGGCGTCATGCGCCAGCAGGCGCCGCGCCCTGTCGAGCCGCGAGCGCGCCTGCTCGAAGCTCGCCCGCGCCGCCTCGACCTGCAACTGCACGTCGCGCGGATCGAGTTCGGCCAGCAGCTCGCCGCGCCGCACGGCCTGACCCTTCGACACGGGTATCGACTTTACCTGACCGGATATCTTGAAAGCCATGTTCGTAGCGTCGTCGGCCGTCGACAGACCGGCGAAATCGCGGTCGACGTATCTGGTCGAACGCGCCACGACGCACTTTACGGGACGAACCCCGTCATGCTGCACGCTCTTCTCGGAGCGGCAGCCCGCGAGCAGAGCCGCTGCGGCTATGAAATATATGATACGCATAGACAAAAGAAAATTGACCACTGCTCACGCAGAGGTCAATTATCCTGCCAATATCGCCCGTCGGGCTACATATCGCGCCAAGCGCGCTTGTCGACTATCACACCGCCGTCGAGCGTTACCACGCCGGCCTCGCTGCGCATCATGCTGCGCAAGACCATGGCATCGGCGTTGTAGCACTTCAACACATGCCCCGCCGCCATGCAGCAGTCCGACTCCATGACATCCGAGGTAAGGCACACCACCCTCTCGCCCGCCTGCGCGGCACGCGAGAGAAAGGCATCCAGACGTCTGAGGCAGCGCTGCGGCAGCCGGTCCATTCCTCTTATGCAGAGCAGATGCTGGCGCGAAGCGTAGTCGAACACCTCGTCGCTTAGCTCCTCGCCCGAAAACGAATATAACGCGAAATCGGCGAAATCGCTCTCGGCATACCCCTCCTCCACGCGCGTTTCCATGACTTCCCAGCCGTCGTACCAGCCGCTGTCATCGGCATCGAACTCGCGGCGCTCGCCCGTCGTTTCGTTACGGCATACGAGCACCGTGCGTCGAGCCGCCTGAGCCTCAGCACGCTCCCGGCGCACGCCCGACGCCAGATCGACACCGACCTTATAGGGCATGAAGTCGATCAAGGGCAGATGACTGAGCGCATATGCGTTGATGCCCAGCGCAGCGACGACAGTCGCGGCCGCCGCAACGGCTCTCAGGCGCCAGACCGAGCTCAACGTATCGCGGCGATGACGCATATATGTCCACACTGCCAAGGGCAGCAATACCACATTCTTGAAAAACGTCGCCCACGGCGACAGCGACAGCGCGTCGCCGAAACAGCCGCAGTCGCCCACGGGAAGTACGGTGGCGCTCAGCAGCGTAACCACGGTAAAGACGGCCAGCATCGCCGCCGACGCCGCCGACGCCGCACGCGTCATAAGACGCAGGCAGAGCATGACGCCCACCGACAGCTCGGCGGCGCCCAGCACCACGGCCGCCGCAAGGCTCAGCGACCCGAGCCCCTCCAAAGAGTATGCTGCGAGATATTCGTCGACGAAGATGGATGTTCCGACAGGATCGACCGACTTGACCAGACCCGAAAATATGAACGTGCCGCCCACCGCCCAGCGGGCGATCGTGGCGGCGATGACCTCCCGGCGCATCACAACCCCTCGATTACGGGTTCGACGATGCGGCATATCTTGGCGAATATGCCCTCGGGAGTATCCATGCGGCCGTCGGCCGTACCGCAGTCGACCACATGCAGTGCCTCATCGCTCCGGGCGGCCGATATATACACCTCTCTTACCGAGCGTTGCAGATCGAGCGACGACTCGTGTATATCCTGCCCGCCGCGCAGATAGGCCCTGTCATCGCCCTCGCGCTGAGCGCTCAGGCGGCTCTCGGTAAATGCGAACGGCACATCCAGAAACAGCGACACGTCGGGTCTCGGGATGCCGAAATAGCCGTACTCGGCCTCGACGATCCAGTCGCGCAGACGGCCGCGGGACTCCGCCGCGGGCAGCTTGGCGCACTGGTAACCTATATTGGAGTATACGTAACGGTCGGCGATGACCACCTTGCCCTGCGCCAGCCAGCCGCGTATGGTCGGAGCGGCATCGGCACGGTCGCCCGCGAACAGCAGCGCCACCAGATAGGGATCGACCTGCGACACTTCGCCCATGTCGCCCCTGAGAAAGCGCGCTATCAACTCGCCGTACACCGGCGCATCGAAGCGCGGGAAATGCACGAACTCGCTCTCGATGCCCCTCTCGGCGCACATGCGGCGCAGAAGCTCTATCTGCGTCGACTTGCCGGCTCCGTCGAGCCCTTCCAGTACGATGAACATTGTATAGATTTTTAATCGGTTATCGCCCCAGCATGCGTACCGCACGCGCCACGCCCTCGACCAGACGGTCAATCTCCTCGGCCGTGTTGTACATCGCTATCGAGGCGCGGCACATGCCGCTTATGCCGTAGTGATCCATTACCGGCGCAGCGCAGTGATGCCCCGTGCGCACGGCTACGCCCAGCTTGTCGAGTATCATGCCTATGTCGTAGTTGTGTATGCCCTCGACGTCGAACGACACTATCGGGCACTTGTCGGGGCAGCTGCCGTATATCCTCAACCCCTCTATGCGTCGCAGCCCCTCCTCGGCACGCATCATGAGTCCGTGCTCGTGACGCTCGATCTCGGCCGCATCGAACTGCGACAGATAGTCCATCGCCGTAGCCAGAGCCGCGGCACCGATGAAATCCGAGGTGCCGGCTTCGTATTTCAGAGGCAGCGGCGCGTATGTCGTGCGCTCGAACGTTACCTTGTCGACCATGTCGCCGCCTCCCATGAACGGCGGCATCGACTCCAACAGCTCGCGACGGCCGTAGAGCACGCCTATGCCCGTCGGGGCGTAGAGCTTGTGACCCGAAAATACGTAGAAGTCGCACCCCAACTCCGTCACATCAACCCCTCCGTGCACGATGCCCTGACAGCCGTCGACCAGCACGACGGCACCCGCGGCATGCGCCGCCGATATTACCGCATCCAGATCGGGACGCGTGCCCAGCGTATTAGACGCCTGCGTCACGGCCACCATGCGCGTGCGCGAGTCTATCAGCTCGGGCAGCAGCTCCGTCATAAGACGTCCGTCGTCGTCGAACGGCAGCACCCTTATCTGAGCCCCGTGACGCTCGGCGGCCAGCTGCCACGGCACTATGTCGGAGTGGTGCTCCATCTCGCTCAGCAGAATGTTGTCGCCCGCCGCAAGGTAGCGCGCGCTCCATGCGTATGCCACCGTATTTACCGCCGCCGTCGCACCCGACGTGAAGATGACCTCCTCGGACGACCGTGCGCCGATGAACTCGCGCACACGCTCCCGCGCACGCTCGTACTCGGACGTCATGCGCTCCGAGAGATGATGCACGCCGCGATGAATGTTGGCGTTGGAGCATGTCATCAGCTCCGCCACCTTGTCTATCACGCAGCGCGGCTTCTGCGCCGTCGCCCCGCTGTCGAGATATGCCAGAGGCCGGCCGTAGACGGTCGTCGACAGAATAGGGAAGTCGTCGCGTATCTTGTATGGATCGAACATGTCTATCGGATGTTTTCGAGTTTGGCGCCTACGCGTGCCGACAGCTGCTCTTGCAGGCTCTCGACGGCCGAGTGCATGACCACGTCGCCGACGAAGCCCTCGATGTGCAGTCGCTGCGCCTGCTCGCGGCTAAGGCCGCGCTGACGCATGTACATCAGCTGTTCGCCGTCGATCTGCCCCACGGTAGCACCGTGGCTGCACTTCACGTCGTCGGCATAGATCTCCAACTGGGGAGATGTTTCGATGCGGGCGTCGGCACCGAGCGTTATGTTGCGGCTGGTCTGCTGCGAGTCGGTGCGCTGCGCGTCGGGGGCGACATATACGAGGCCCTCGAAGCGTCCGTAAGAGGACCCCGAGGCCACGCCCTTGACCAGCGTAATCGACGAGCAGTCGGGCGACAGATGATCGACATCAACCCTTATGCGGCCGCGCTCGCTGCCCGTAAGCACGAATGCGCCGTTCATATCGAAACGCGCTTCGCGCCCCTTCAACGAGGCATTGCAGGCCAGCTCGCCCGACGAGAGCATCAACGCCGTAAGGCGGCATGCGCTGCGCCCGTGCTGCGCGATGTCGATCTCGGCGAATGCACCGGCCTCGAACAGGACGACGACCGACAGCGAAGCCGCGTCGAGCAGCTCTATTGAGAGTTTCGATTCGTCCTGGCGGGTGTGTACCACCACCAGCGATGCCTCGACACCGCCGGGCACCGTAAGGCTCTTATCGCCCGCATCCGCCAGAGCGTATACGCCGCCGGCAAGCAGTCCGTTCTCGGGCAGGGGTTGCGCCCCCGCAGCCGTTATCAAATCTTCGACAATCATCGCTACTCCTCCCGATAGTCGTTTATGAGCCAGTCGTAGCCCTCCTTTTCGAGCTTCAACGCAAGCGACTTGTCGCCCGAGTGGATGATACGTCCCTTATAGAGCACATGCACGTAGTCGGGCACGATATAGTCCAGCAGACGCTGGTAGTGCGTGATGACCACCGTAGCGTTATCCTCGGTATGCAGGCGCGTGACGCCCGTGGCGACGATCCTCAGGGCATCGATATCCAGGCCCGAGTCCGTCTCGTCCAGAATGGCCAGACGCGGTTCGAGCATCGCCATCTGGAATATCTCGTTCTTCTTCTTCTCGCCGCCCGAGAAGCCCTCGTTGACGGCGCGCGAAGTGAGCTTGGGATCCAGCTCCACCACGGCGCTCTTCTCGCGCATCAGGCGCAGAAATTCGCCGGCCGTAAGCGGCTCCTCGCCGCGATACTTGCGATGTTCGTTCACGGCGATCTTCATGAAATTCGCCATCGTGACGCCCGGAATCTCTACCGGATACTGGAAACCGAGGAACAGACCCATGCGGGCGCGCTCCTCGATCGGCAGCGACAATATGTCGCGCCCCAGAAACTCGGCCGAACCCTCGGTCACGGTAAACTTCTCGCTGCCCGACAGCACCGAGGCCAGCGTGCTCTTGCCAGAGCCGTTGGGTCCCATAATGGCATGCACCTCGCCGGCTCTGACCGTAAGGTCGATACCCTTCAATATCTCCTTGTCGCCGACCGACGCATGCAGATTCTTAACAACTAACATCTCTATATATTCGTTTTTATTTCATTTTACACTGTTGGTCGGCTACCCCACCGAGCCTTCGAGACTTATCGACAGCAGCTTCTGCGCCTCGACGGCGAACTCCATAGGCAGCTTCGACAGCACGTCGCGGGCATATCCGTTGACGATAAGCCCCACGGCCTGCTCGGTCGACAGTCCCCGCTGGTTGCAGTAGAAGAGCTGGTCTTCGGATATCTTCGATGTGGTGGCCTCGTGTTCGAGCACAGCCGACGGATTGCGCGAGTCGATTACCGGGAACGTATGCGCACCGCACTTGTCGCCTATCAGAAGCGAGTCGCACTGCGAGTAGTTGCGCGCGCCGTCGGCACCCTTGGCCACCCTGACCAGTCCGCGGTATGCGTTCTGCGAGCGGCCGGCCGAGATACCCTTCGAGACGATGCGGCTGCGCGTGTTGCGCCCCAGATGAATCATCTTGGTGCCCGTATCGGCCTGCTGGCGGTTGTTGGTCATGGCCACCGAGTAGAACTCGCCCACCGAGTCGTCGCCCAGCAGCACGCAGCTCGGATACTTCCACGTTATGGCCGAGCCGGTCTCCACCTGAGTCCACGACAGGCGCGCCCTGTCGCGGCACAGTCCGCGCTTGGTCACGAAGTTGTAGATGCCTCCGCGCCCCTCCCGATCGCCCGGATACCAGTTCTGCACGGTCGAGTACTTGACCTCGGCGTCGTTCTCGACGACGATCTCCACCACGGCCGCATGCAGCTGGTTCTCGTCGCGGCGAGGCGCCGTGCAGCCCTCCAAGTAGCTCACGTAGGAGCCTTCGTCCGCTACGATCAGCGTGCGTTCGAACTGTCCCGTACCCTCGGCGTTGATGCGGAAGTAGGTCGACAGCTCCATAGGGCAGCGCACGCCCTTGGGAATGTAGCAGAACGAACCGTCGGAAAAGACCGCGGCGTTCAGTGCGGCGTAGAAGTTGTCGGCATACGGAACCACCGAACCCAGATACTTCTTGATCAGCTCGGGATACTCCTTTATCGCCTCCGATATCGAGCAGAATATTATGCCCTTCTCGGCCAGCGTCTCGCGGAAGGTGGTCTTGACAGAGACCGAATCCATGACGGCATCGACCGCCACGCCCGCCAGCGCCATCTGCTCTTCGAGCGGTATGCCCAGCTTGTCGAATGTGCGTTTGAGCTCGGGATCGACCTGGTCCATCGACGAGAGCTTCTTCGCGCTCCTGGGCGCGGCGTAGTATATTATGTCCTGAAAGTCGATCAGGGGGATGTCGAGATGCGCCCACTGCGGCAGCTTCATCGTCTGCCAGTGGCGGAACGCCTTCAAGCGGCGTTCGAGCATCCACTCCGGCTCGCCCTTCTTTTCGGAGATGAGCCGCACCACATCCTCGTTCAGCCCGCGGCCGATCGTCTCGGTAGCGATATCCGACGTAAAGCCGTACTTGTAGTCGCCCGACTCCAACTCCTCGATTATATTTTTGCTATCGTTTGCCATATCACACAGCTAATATCCCGCAAAAATACAAAAAAAATGCAAACATCGAATCTTTCCCCGCGCTTATTCGGCACCCGGCGCGACAGCCCGCGGCATACGGCTTCGCAGCGCCCCGCCATGCCGCCGCCCGAGAGTCACGGCACGCCCGTCGGGCAAAACATTAGGGGCGAAAATATTTCGCATAATCGAATTAGATCACTATCTTTGCGACAATAAATTTATAGATACGAATCAATGGCTTTACAATGCGGAATAGTCGGATTGCCCAATGTAGGCAAGTCGACGCTTTTCAACTGTTTGTCGAATGCCAAGGCGCAGGCGGCCAACTTCCCTTTCTGTACTATCGAACCCAACGTAGGCGTGATAACCGTGCCGGACGAGCGTCTGGTCAAGCTGGCCGAAATAGATAATCCGAAACGCGTCATACCCACCACTATCGAGATCGTCGACATAGCCGGTCTTGTCAAGGGAGCCTCCAAGGGCGAGGGTCTGGGCAACAAGTTCCTGGCCAACATCCGCAACACCAATGCGATAATCCACGTGCTGCGCTGCTTCGAGAACGACAACATAACCCACGTCGACGGCACGGTCGACCCCGTGCGCGACAAGGGCATCATCGATACCGAGTTGCAGCTCAAAGATCTCGAAACGGTCGAGAGCCGCATCGGCAAGTGCCAGAAGCAGGCATCTGCCGGCGACAAGACGGCCAAGCGCCAGTACGATATCCTGGTGCGCTACCGCGAGGCGTTGGAGCAGGGGCTGAGCGCACGCACGGTCGATCTTACGGCCGAGGAGCGCAAGGCTGTCGCCGATCTCAATCTTCTGACCGACAAGCCGGTGCTTTACGTCTGCAACGTGGACGAGAAGAGCGCCTCGACGGGCAACGCACACACCGAGGCCGTCCGCCGCGCAATCGAGGGCGAGAATGCCGAGATGCTGATCGTGGCCGCCGCGACCGAGGCCGACATCGCCGAGTTGGAGAGCTACGACGAGCGGCAGATGTTCCTTGCGGACATGGGACTCGACGAGTCTGGCGTGAGCCGCCTGATAAAGGCCGCCTACCGCCTTCTCGACTTGCAGACGTTCTTCACCACGGGTGCCGACGAGAGCCGCGCATGGACCTTCCGCCGCGGCATGAAGGCTCCGCAGACGGCCGGCATCATCCACACCGACTTCGAGCGCGGCTTCATTCGTGCAGAGGTAATCAAGTACGACGACTACGTGTCTCTGGGCTCTGAGCGCGCCTGCCGCGACGTGGGCAAGATCGGCATCGAGGGCAAGGAGTATACGGTCGAGGACGGCGACATCATGCACTTCCTGTTCAACGTATAACACATACAAACACATACAGCCATGAAAACCTATTGGAAATATCTCTTTGCAGCCGCCGTGGTCATAGCCTCGGCAGCAATCCTCGCGCGCGCCTACACCTACCGCTACCGCACCGCGGGAACGATCTCGGTCACGGGACTGGGCGAGACGGAATTCGCCTCCGATCTGATCGTGTTGCGCGGCAGCATCGACGTGGAGAACTACGACGCCGCCGAGGCCTACCGCTCGATCGAGCGCGACAAGCGTCGTGTCGAGGAGTTTCTCACTTCGCGCGGCATAGCGGCCGAGTCGATCTCGTTCGCCATGCTCAGCATCGAGAAGAACTACCAGTCGATCTACAACGACAAGGGCAGCTATCAGGGACAGCGCTTTTCGGGATATGCCATCCGCCAGCACTTTACCGTCGAGTCGGCCGACATCGATACGGTCGAGAAAGTTGCAATGGAGATATCGTCGCTCATAGCCGACGGCATATCGATCGACGTTTACGACCCGTCGTACTACTACACCAAACTGGACGATCTGAAACTCGACCTTATAGGCAAGGCCGCCGCCGATGCGCGCTCGCGCGCCGAGGAGCTGGCCGAGAATGCCGGCGCCGATATAGGCGATCTGGCGCTCTCGCGCACGGGCGTTTTCCAGATCACTGGCGCCAACAGCGACGAGGAGTTCTCGGCAGGCGGATCGTTCAACGTATCGTCGCGCAACAAGAAGGCACGCATCACGGTGCGCGCAGAGTACAAAATAAAGTAATTCGCACAACATGGACAACAGAGAAATTCGCGTTCGCTTCGCGCCGAGTCCCACCGGACCTCTTCATATCGGCGGCGTGCGCACGGCACTATACAACTACCTCTTCGCACGCCGTCACGGCGGCAAGATGATCCTGCGCATCGAGGATACCGACTCGCAGCGGTTCGTGCCGGGAGCCGAGGAGTATATCATCGAATCGCTCAAATGGTGCGGCATCGAGATCGACGAGGGTGTCGGCGCGGGAGGCCCCCACGCCCCCTACCGCCAGAGCGAGCGCCGCGACATATATCTGAAATACGCCCGCCGGCTGGTCGACGCCGGCTGGGCCTACTACGCCTTCGACACGCCCGACGAGCTGGACGCACTGCGCCGCGAGGCCGAGCAGGCAGGCCGCACCTTCGCCTATAACTACGAAGTGCGCGAGGAGCTGCCCACGTCGCTGTCGCTGCCAGCCGACGAGGTCGAGCGCCGCATCGCCGCCGGCGAGCAGTGGGTCGTGCGCTTCAAGATGCCCGTCGACGAGACGGTGGCCATGGACGACCTGATACGCGGCCATGTCGAGGTCAACACATCGACGCTCGACGACAAGGTGCTCTACAAGTCGGTCGACGCGCTGCCGACATATCATCTGGCCAACATCGTCGACGATCATCTGATGGAGATCACGCATGTCATCCGCGGCGAGGAGTGGCTGCCGTCGCTGCCGCTGCACTACCTGCTCTACCGCGCTTTCGGCTGGCAGCAGACGCAGCCCGCGTTCGCGCATCTGCCGCTGCTGCTCAAACCTACGGGCGGCGGCAAGCTCTCGAAGCGCGACGGCGATAAAATGGGATTCCCCGTATTCCCGCTCTTCTGGCAGTCGCCCTCGACGGGCGAGACGGCTCACGGCTACCGCGAGGACGGCTATCTGCCCGAAGCCTTCGTCAACATGCTGGCGCTGCTGGGCTGGAACCCCGGCACCGAGCAGGAGCTCTTCTCGATGCAGGAGCTGGTCGACGCCTTCTCGCTCGACCGCGTATCGAAGTCGGGCGCACGTTTCCAGCCCGACAAGGCCAAGTGGTTCAACGCACAGTACATGCACCGCAAGAGCGACGCCGAGCTGGCCGCCATACTGCAACCGCAACTGCGCGCGCACGGCATCGAGGTCGACGACATGCGCGCCGGCGAGGCTGCCGGCATCATGAAGGAGCGCGCCACGCTCACGGGCGATCTGTGGGATCTGACATCGTTCTTCTTTACGGCGCCGACCGAGTACGAGGAAAAGCAGACGCGCAAGTACTGGAAGGGCGACAACCCCTCCATGCTGGCCGAGCTTCGCGAGGTGCTCGCCTCGATCGACGACTTCTCGAAAGATAACACCGAGCGCATCGTCCACGCATGGATCGAGAGCCGTTCGCTCTCCATGGGACAGGTCATGAACACGCTGCGTCTGGCACTGGTGGGTGCAGGCAAGGGCCCCGGCATGTACGACGTGACGGCATTCATCGGCCGCGAGGAGACTCTGCGCCGCATCGACCGCATATTGGCCGAGCTCAAACCCGTCGAGTAATGGAGATCCTCCAACATATATGGGGCTCGACGCCCGAGGGCGAGGCTATCATCCTCTATACGATGCGCAACAGCCGCGGCTCGGAGGTCAGGTTGTGCAACATCGGGGCATCGGTGGTTGCGGTCAGCTTCGCCGACCGCGACGGCCGCATCGACGACGTGGCGCTTGGCTACCGCGACGCGGCGAGCTACATCGGCGACGGTGCCGCAAGCGGCAAGTCGGTGGGACGCGTAGCCGGACGCATAGCGCGCGGCCGCATGACCGTCGACGGCGAGGAGTACAGGCTCGAAACCAACAACGGACGCAATCATCTGCACGGCGGCTCGAAAGGCTTCGCCAACCTGACGTGGGAGAGCCGCGTCGAGGGCAACAGAGTGGTCTTCTCGCTGCTCTCGCCCGACGGCGACCAGGGCTATCCTGGCGAGCTGGCCGTCGAGGCGGTATACGACTTCGACGACGAGGATTCGTTGGAGGTCACATACCTTGCCCGCAGCAGCCGCACCACGGCCGTAAACCTTACCAACCACCTCTACTGGAACCTCGCAGGCGAGGGCAGCGGCCGGACGATACTCGACCACGAGTTGCAGCTCGACTGCTCCAAGGCGTTGGAGATGGATGCCGAGCAGATACCTACCGGCCGCCTTATCGATGTGGCAGGCACGCCGCTCGACTTTACCTCGTTCCGCCGCTTCGGCGACGATATAGAGTCGGAGTTCAACCATATACGCGACTTCCGCGGCTACGACCACTGCTTCGCCGTCGACGGCTGGCGCAAGAACATCCTCGGCGAGGTCGGGCAGCTGCGCTGCCCGGCCACGGGACGCCGCGTCGATATTCTCTCGTCGCAACCCGCCGCCGTGGTCTACACGGGCAACTGGCTCGCGGGCGGATGTCCCGTAACCAAGTCGGGCACGCGCTACGACGACTATGCCGGCGTGTCGATAGAGTGTCAGGGATTCTCAGACGCCGTCAACCACCCGGAGTTTCCCTCTATCATACTGCCCGCAGGCGAGCTATACTGTCAGAAGATAGTATTCCGGCTCGGCACATACCGCTGACGCATCCCCGCAGATACGTTACGAAAGGCAGCCTCATTAAACTGGCTGCCTTTTCGTATCTTTTTTCGACGGCAAACATGCGCAAAACGAAACGAATCGTATTTATATTCGGGCTGCATATTTCGCTGCGCACCGCTTTTTCGTTATCTTTGTTACCGAAACAATAACTATTTTAACGATGAAACCTTACCACCTGCTGCCCCTGCTTGCCGGGCTGTGCCTTCATGCGGCGCATATCCATGCGCAGCCGCCCAAGCTGGCCGAAGACAACGTCGGCGCCATAGTCAGCGCAATGACGCTCGAAGAGAAGGCCCACCTGTTAGTGGGCACCAATCTCAAAAGCGACGAAGAGCGCGCCGTCGTCGGCTACACCAAAGACATCGTCCCCGGAGCCGCCGGCACGACCTACCCCGTCGAGCGTCTGGGCATACCGCCTATCGTGCTGGCCGACGGCCCTGCCGGGCTGAGGATATCGCCCCGCCGCGAGGGCGACGAGCGCACGTTCTACTGCACGGGCTTCCCCATAGGCATGCTGCTCTCGTCGACATGGGACGACGATGCCGTACGCCGCGTGGGTGCGGCCATAGGCGACGAGGTGCGCGAGTACGGCGTCGACGTGCTTCTGGCGCCGGGCATCAATCTGCAACGCAACCCGCTCTGCGGCCGCAACTTCGAGTACTACTCCGAGGACCCGCTGCTGTCGGGTCTGACGGCAGCCGCATATATCGACGGGGTGCAGAGCGCCGGCGTCGGTACATCGATCAAGCACTTCGCCGTCAACAATCAGGAGATCAACCGTCTGGCCAACGACGCACGCGTCTCGCAACGCGCCCTGCGCGAGTTGTATCTGCGCAACTTCGAATATGCCGTCCGCCGCTCGGCGCCGTGGACCGTAATGACATCTTACAACTACGTCAACGGACGTTACACCTCCGAGGACAAGGGGCTGCTGACGGATATCCTGCGCGACGAGTGGGGATACGACGGCGCCGTCATGACCGACTGGGGCGGAGGCCTCGACACCCCGGCGCAGATCGCCGCAGGCAACGACATGATCCAGCCGGGCAGCGACGAGCGTTACCGCGCCATAGTCGATGCCGTCCGCAGCGGACGACTCTCCATAGGCGACGTAGACCGTTCGGTGGAGCGCATCCTGCGCCTAATACTCCGCACGCCGCGATTCCGCGGCTGCGCATTCTCCGAAACACCCGACCTCGTGTCGCATGCCGCCCTCACGCGCGAAGTCGCGGCCGAGGGCATGGTGCTGCTCAAAAACGACGGCGACGCCCTGCCGCTCGACGGCAAGCGGCGCATAGCGCTGTTCGGCGCAACCTCCTATCGCTTCATCGCCGGCGGCACCGGCTCGGGCGACGTGAACAAGGCCTACGTCGTCGACCTGCGCGACGGCATGCTGGGCGCCGGCTTCGAGCTGCTGCCGTCGCTCGACGAGGCCTACCGCGACCACATGCGCCGTCAGAGGGTCATCGTCGACAGCATCAACTCCAAGCGCAAATGGTACATACCCCACGCACGCGAAGCCGAGATCGCGGGCATAGGCGCTCTGGCCGATGCTGCCGCAGGCCAGGCCGACGCGGCGGTCATAACCATAGGGCGCAGCGCGGGCGAGGGCTTCGACCGCCATGTCGAGGATGACTACATGCTCTCCGGCGACGAGTTGCAGCTTATCGAAGAGGTAAGCCGTGCCTTTCATGCCGCCGGCAAACGCGTCGTGGTCATACTCAACGTCTGCGGTCTGGTCGATGCGGCGCAGTGGCGCGACAAGGCCGATGCGATACTCATAGCGTGGCTGCCCGGACAGGAGGGCGGCAACGCCGTGGCCGACGTCATCGCTGGACGCGTATCTCCGGGCGGACACCTGCCCGTGAGCATGCCCATGAGCTACGACGACGTGCCGGCACAGAGATTCCCCAAGGATGTCTACGAGTGGAATATCAACGCGTCGTTCCTGCGGTTCAGCGCCACGGAGAAGTTCTACGACGTGCGCGACATAGACTATACGGACTACACCGAGGATATCTTCGTAGGCTACCGCCACTACGCCACCGCCGGCCTCCCCGTCGCCTACCCGTTCGGCTGGGGACTTACATACACCACCTTCGATATCAGGCCGCAGGGGTGGAGCATGCGGGACGACGGCCGGATCGTCGCCCGATGCCGCGTGAAGAACACCGGCAGGCGCACCGCACGTCAGGTCGTGCAGCTCTACTCGACCAAAACCGAGGGCGACGAGCCGCGTCCGGCGATCGAGCTGCGCGCATACGCCAAGACACCGCTGCTGCAACCCGGCGAGTCGTGCACCGTGACGCTCGCATTCGACCGCGACGACCTGGCATGGTTCGATGCCGACCGCAACGCATGGGTTACCGAAAAGGGGCGCTACACGCTCTCGATAGGCGACTCGTCGCAGCAGCTCCGGCCTATCGGCCGGCCGTTGAAGATCGCCGCTACGACCATACGCAAGGTATGCGAGGCGATGCTCCCCGAGGGCGGGCTCTTCATCGACTGATAATACTCTACCTATAACCTTTACTATTTATGAACGGACTGAAACTTATTATGGCACTGACACTGGCGACGCTGCTCGCGGCGTCAGCGTCAGCCGCCGAAGACTACCGCCCGCGCGCAAACGACTCGCAGACGGTCGTAGCGGGCAACGCACGCTTCACTGTGCTCACGCCGCGCATGATACGCATGGAGTGGAGCGCAGACGGCCGCTTCGAGGACAATGCCACCTTCGGCATCGTCAACCGCGCATTCGACGACGTATCATTCCGAAGCTCGGTCACCTCGTCGAAGGTAACCATACGCACCGATGCGCTCACGCTGACATGGCGTCGCGGCGAACGCTTCTCGGCCGACAACCTCTCGGTCGAGTTCGCGATGAACGGCCGCAAGGCGGTATGGCGCCCCGGCATGGAGGACAAGGGCAACCTGCAAGGCACCATGCGCACGCTCGACCGCACCGACGGCTGGAACCTCCACGAGACGTTCGACCCCGGCGTCGTATCGCGCGACGGCTGGGTCATCCTCGACGAGAGCACCCGCCCGATCATCGCCGACGACGACACCCGCTGGGGCGGTTGGGTCGCCGAACGCGGCGAGGGCGACCGCATCGACTGGTATATCATGGCATACGGACACGACTACACCGCCGCCGTGACCGACTACATGCGCGTCGGCGGACGTCAGCCCCTGCCGCCCAAGTATGCCTTCGGCTACTGGTGGAGCCGCTACTGGCAATACTCCGACGACGAGCTGGTGCGGCTGGTCGAGCAGATACAGAGCCTCTCCATACCGATCGACGTTCTGATAGTCGACATGGAGTGGCACGACACGTGGGGTCTGTCGAGCATCGACACCAAGCGCGACGAGTACGGCCAGCGCATCGGCTGGACGGGCTACACATGGAAACGCGAGCTGTTCCCCTCGCCCGAGAACTTCATCCGCTGGGCGCACGGGCGCAACCTGAAAGTATCGCTCAACCTCCACCCGGCATCGGGCATACAGCCCTACGAGGCTGCCTACGACGACTTCGCCGAGGACTACGGCTGGCAGAAAGCGGGCGAGCCCATACCGTTCCGCATATGCCAGCAGCAGTGGGCCGACAGCTACTTCAAGACCGTCCTGCACCCGTTGCAGAGGCAGGGCGTCGACTTCTGGTGGCTCGACTGGCAGCAGTGGAAGCAGAGCAAGTATATGCCGTCGGTAAGCAATACGTTCTGGCTCAACCACACCTTTTTCCGCGACAGCGAGCTCTCGTCCGACGAACGGCCTATGATCTATCATCGCTGGGGCGGACTGGGCTCGCACCGATACCAGACGGCATTCTCTGGCGACGTCTTCGCCACATGGGAGAGTCTGTCGTTCCTGCCCTACTTCACCTCGACCGCCTCTAACGTATGCTACGGCTACTGGGGTCACGACATCGGCGGACACATGCTGCCCGCAGGCGTCGAGACCACCGACGAGGAGCTGTTCACGCGCTGGCTGCAATACTCGGTCTTCACGCCGATATTCAAGACCCACAGCACCAAGGACCGCAACATCGAACGCCGGCTGTGGGCCTTCGGCGAAAACATGTTCACGCTTCGCGACGCCGTGCGTCTTCGCTACACGCTCTCGCCATATATCTATACGGCCGCGCGCCAGGCCTACGACACGGGCATCTCCATGTGCCGCCCGATGTATTACGCCTGCCCCGAGGACGAACGCGCCTACTCATATAAGGAGCAGCACATGTTCGGCGACGATATGATCGTCGCAGCCGTAGCCCGGCCTGCCGACACGGTAACAGGTCTTGCCGAACGCACCATATGGCTGCCCGAGGGCGAGTGGTACGACATGGCCACAGGCACGATGTACGACGGCGGCGAATACTGCATGCAGTACACGGTCGACGAGATACCGATGTTCGTCCGTGCCGGTGCCGTGATACCCATGGCAGCAGACGACATCTCCGATCTGCAACATATCGACGACAGGCTCGTGCTGACGGTCATCCCCGGCGACGGGGAGTCGGTATGCACGCTCTACGAGGACGACGGCCGCTCGAAAGATTACGCCGAACGCTACGCCGTCACGACCCTCCGCAAGCACTCGACGCCCGAGAGGACGACGCTCGTCGTCGAGCCTCGCCGCGGCGCTTACGACGGCATGCCCGCAACGCGGCGCTACGAGATACGTCTCTTAGGCGTGTGTCCGCCCAGCAGCGTCACAGTCGACGGCCGCGAATACAGCTACGACCGCTTCGCCGAGACGGGCGGTTGGACATACGACGGGCGCGAGACAGCCGTCCGCATATTCGTCGACGCCGCGCCGTGCGACCGCGAGCTTCGCGTGGAGTGCTCTTTCGATACGGATCGCAACCGCCGCGAGCTTCTCGACGGCTGCCGCGGCATGATAAAGCGCTTCGCAAGGCTGACCGACGAGTTCAAGGTGGTATACAACCGCTACGACCGACTTGCGATGCTGCCCGAGGCCTATCTGAAAGTGTCGCAGTTAGGGTCGTTCATAACGGAGAATCCCGCAGAAATAACCCGCCATATCGACCAGTGCCGCCAAGCCCTGCCCGAGATGCTGCGCGAGATAGAATCGCTCGATCTCGACACCGGCTTCAAGCGCCGGATCGAGGCGCAGACCCGCATGTTCGTCGAGTAGTTACAGGCCGTTAATATAGGCCGCACCGACGGTCGCACGGCCTAATACGGATCGCTTATACGGGCATAGCGCCGGCACCGCCGCCCCGTCCGGCTGCATCGGGCAGATTGTCCCGACATATTGAGCCAAACAGATTATCCCTGCCCGACTATTCGGGCAGGGATAATCGTTATGGCCGCTGTGCCCGTAACCCGCTCTTGGCATATACGCCGTCCGCTGCACTCCTTTTGCGCTACGTCTCCGCTCTTCGTCTTCGGCCTGCACTCTCCTCGGCTCAGTAGCCGCATATCGCTCCGCCGCCGCAGTGTGCAACATGACCTCTCCGCTACCGCCCCCGCCCCTGCATCCGCTGCCGCACGCAATATGCCCGCACACCGAAATACTCCCTATGGCCAAACGCACTGCGTCCATACCTGCAATCCCCTCTCTACGGTCGCATGCCGAAGCTGTATGCCTAACGACTCCGCCGCATCGTTACCCCACACAGCCGCCGCCCGCAACGACATAACCACCGCTACGACCAACGGCCGCACCGTAAACCGCCCCCGCAACCGCATCCTCTGCCTGCCCATAAAAAACAATTCTTCCCCGCTGCATCGGGCAGCGGGGAAGAATCCATTGTCGGAAGGCTGCCGGCCGCATGCGCGGCAACAGCAGCCAGTCCCGGATCTTAGAACACGGTCACGGCACGTACCTTATGCTTCTTCTCCTTACCGGTTTCGTAGTAATCGGAATCGGCATTAGGCTTGGCCAGATTGATCGGATAGGCCTGACTGGCAGAGAACTCGCTCGACGACCAGTAGTTGGTCAGCGATATCGGGTCGCCGCCGGCATCAGTCAGCGTCTTGTTGAAGGCTTCGAGCTTGGCCTGATCGATCTCTCCGTCGGTGCACAACGAGAGTCCGATCCACTGCAATTCAGCGCTCGACGGCAGAATCCATGTCGTAACCAGACCCGAATTCAGCGTATTGCAGCGGCTGAATGCCGGAAAACGTGATTTCCAATTATCCAGGCGTTTGATAATATTGTTGTTTATCATGCCCTCTCCCAGGGAAAGACGCATCGCACCTGTTTCGATGTACTCCTCAGACCAAGCGGCCTCCCACTCTTTCAGCGAGACTACATAACCCGACGTTCCCTCCTCGTTGTTGAGGTAATACACGACACCGGTTATACCGTTGCGGTCATACAGATCGCCTACTTTATAGCTCGGCTTTTCGGGAGGTGTCGGCACGTCCTGCTCGTTATCCGACGAACATGCTACGATCGATGCCGTCATGACAAGAGCCAGCAAATACTTTATATTTTTCATGATCTTGAATTTTAATACCTTATAGTCTCGCTTTTATCTGCTAATACTCGTTAATCACACCGTTCTCGCAGCGCAGGCGGTGTATCGGGCCTTGTACCTCGTCGCCGTTGTATACGACATAGTATATGTAGATCGTATTCTTCGCGGGATCGAACGTGCGCTCCGTACCGTCGAGATTTCTATACAGTCCCGGATAGTACATCGCCGCATTGCTGTTCTGCTTCCACTCCTTGACCAGCACTTCGAGCAGCTGCGCATCGTTGTAAGACTCGTACTTGTCATCGTCGATAGTCACGAGCCAGTACCAATAGCTGTAATTGGCGGGAGCATATCCCCACAACGAATAGGGGTAGGTCTTGTCGTACTCGTTATATGCGAGCACGATATTCATCGGGTCGTGGTCGCCTCTGGTACGAGCCTTTATCGAGTAGATAGGCGTGGTAAGCGTTCCGTCGGCATACATACCCACGACATAGAAGCGGTACTCGGTGTCTTTCTTCAATGCACCGTTCCTGTCGACCGAGATGCCGCCCATGCTGATGTGATTGTAGATGAACTCGTGCTCGGTAATGTTCATGGCCTGCGAATAGTATTCGATACCGGCCTCAATATCGGCCTTGATTGCATTGTCGTTGCCACCCTTGGCCTGATAATCCTCTTCGGGCATGGCATCGTAGTAGTAGGTAACGGTCTCGTCGCTGGGCAATACCGACCACGTGATATCGTTCATGAGGATATTGCTCGCCCTGATCTCGAACATGACGTCATCATAGAACTCGGGAGCGGCCGTAGTGAACTGCTGCTTGGTAAGACCGGTAGTGGCGATACCGTTGCTGTAACCCATGATATAGGTCGTATAAGCGGTCTGGGGACGGAGTTTCTGCTCCTTGATCGAATACGAACCGTAAACCGACATGGTACGGTCGCTGTTGAGCATATACTCGATGATCTGCTCGTCGGTCATGGGCTTGCCCTCCGCAACCGCATCCTCGTCGGCAATGGTCAGCCACGCCCACGTCTCGTAAGGCTTCGAAGGACCTACATATACCGTAGCCTTGTCGGGGGCGATGTCGCCCATCATCGTCTCGAACGTATTCTCCGACTCCGACAACGTCGTTATGGCGACGATCGTCGGCTCGGTCGTGAACGTGCCGTCGACACCCAAACCTATCGCGAAGGCATACCACGTCGAGTTGGGCGTAACACCCAGCGTCTCGCCGCACTCCTCCGAGGTAACCTCGCCTGCCGAAGTCATCCTCTGTACGGCCTCGTATACGGTATAACCGTACTCCTCGATACCCCTATTCATGACTGACAGAACAACCGAACGGATACCGTCGGCCGACGAGCCGACCTCCTGATACGTACTCGACGACATCACGTCGTAATAGTACTCGGTATTGGGGTTCGAGGGCTTGACGTTGACCTTGAACGAAGTGGCGGTAAGATCGACGCTCGTGATCTCGAAAGTGCAATCCTCCATACCTACGGCCGGAGTACGGAACTCGACCTTGTTCAGACCGGTAAGTACATTGCCCTGCTTGTCCAGACCGAACGCGTAAGCGATATACTCGGTATCGGGATACACGTTATCGTTGTACTCGAAGTTTTCGACACTGCCGACTTTGAGCTCCGACTCCAAAAGCTCTTGGAGCGTCATGCCGTAATTGTTGGCGATACGCTCGATATTCTCCATGATGCTTTGGATGAAATCGGCATCGTTGACGTAAGTCTCGAAATCCTTCTTGCCGTAAATGCCGAAATAGAGCGGCATCTCGGGATTCTTGGCCTTGACGTCCAGCTTGCATTTAGTATGGAATATATCGTGAACCGTAATCTCGAAATCGTCATTGCCCGGCGTGGGCGGCGGCGTGGGATCGTCGTTGTTATTGCCACAAGCGGCCAGCGCTACAACCGCAAGCAAAGACATGAGTAAATGTTTGAATTTCATAAGTTTTGTTTGATTAAAATTGAATAAATAGTAATTGAATTGATTTATCGGGTAAAATCTATAATCGGATCATATCCGCTAAGCGACGAACGCGCGGTAGTATTCGAGCAACTGCCATATCTTGCGAAGCACCCTTTTATCGGCGGCGACATGCCGTCCTGTTCGATGCTGTTACAAATTTATAGAAATTATTTTTATAATTTATACAATATCTTCATTTTTTTGCTCGGAATATTTACAAATCGATATCGATTCGCCGCCGCAGCTTCTCGCGCACGAGGCGGCAGATATACGCCGGCACGGCATTTGAGCCTCCCCAGATCGCACCACGCTCCGCCCCGATGCGGAGACCGGCACAAATCCGATCCCGATATGAATACGAGAAAACGCATAGTACTGTTGCGCCACGGGCAAAGCCTGTGGAACCGCGAGAACCGTTTTACCGGCTGGACCGACGTCGACCTGTCTGACGACGGCGTCGCCGAGGCCGTCGCCGCAGGCAAGCTGCTGCGCGCGGAGGGCCTTACGTTCGATGCGGCCTACACCTCCTACCTCAAACGCGCCGTGCGCACGCTCGACATCGTCCTCTCGACGCTCGATCTGGACTGGATACCCGTCGAGAAGTCGTGGCGGCTCAACGAGAAGCACTACGGCGTATTGCAGGGTCTGGACAAGAGCCGCACGGCCGAGCTCTACGGCCAGGAGCAGGTGCGTCTGTGGCGTCGGGACTACGATACGGCGCCCGACCCGCTCCCGGCCGACGACCGGCGCAACCCGCGCTTCGACAGCCGCTACGCCTCGGTGCCCGGGTCGCTGCTGCCCCTGACCGAATCGCTCCGGCAGACCGTAGCCCGCACGCTGCCCTACTGGCAGTGCGTCATCTACCCCGCACTCGCACGCTACGACTCGATACTGGTGGTGGCGCACGGCAACTCGCTGCGCGGCATCGTCAAGCATCTGAAAGGCATATCCGACAGCGCCATAGCCGACCTCAACCTGCCCACGGCCGCACCCTACGTCTTCGAATTTAACGAGCGGCTCGACCTTGTCGGCGACTACTTTCCGGGCGATTCGGACGCTATCGCCGCCCGCATGGCCGAAGTTGCGGCCGAGGGCACTGCCGACGGCAGATAAAGCCCGCACGGCAAATACCTCCTCGCGGCATATATCCGCTACCCCGGAACAAACAACGGGAGGCCTAATCGGCCTCCCGCACTCACTTCAATTCAAATAAACTCACGAAACATCACTCCGTCGTCATCCTCTTTACCTCGATATTGTCTATGGCACAGTATGTAGGCGTGTTGAGTCCGTAATCTCCCACGTCGCTGCCCTCGAAATCGATCATTACCTTGTGCACGCGTCCCAGCGTCGAGAGATCGACCTTGTTCCACCCCTCGACGGCACCGGCCGAGCCGGCCGTGCGGAAGTCGGCCAGATAGTGTTCCACCCGGCCCGTCTCGCTGCCCGAGGCGTCGATACCCGTGAACGTCACGCGGAACCAGCCCTTGTTGTCGTATGTAAGCGGCTCGGAGAGGCTGCTGCCCTCGGTCACGGCTTTATATACATAGGTGGTGTTGCACACGTATAACGACACGATCATATCCTCGCGCCCCTCGGCTGCGAATGCTATCGACGGACGCGTGTCGGTGCTGTACGGGCTGCCGTCGTCGTAGCCGTAGGCGATCGCGAATGTCGACGAGCCGCCGAAGCCGCCCTTGCCCGTATCCGCATCCTTGCAGTATACGCTGCACTGGTTGGTATAGTCGGCCGCAGCCATGTCGTTCCACTGCGATATGGCCATGCCGCCGCCGTAAAAGCTCTTGTATGTGGTCTGCGTAACCCACTGGTCGTAGTAGTCGTTGATGCCGAATACCAGATCGGTCGCCGCATCGTGGTAGGATACGAACTGCTCGCCCTCGTATTTTACATTGTCCTTCTCGGCATTATAGAGGTTGGCGCCGTAAGATGTCTGGCCGGCCAGATACTTCGCCTCGACACCCTCGAAGTCGAGCACGGCCGTCGTGTAGGGCTCGATCTCACGCAGCTGCACAGTGCGCGTATATATGCTGCCGGCCTCGAAAGCCTTCGAAGCGCGGAATGCGAAGCGCTGCGAGCCCTCGGTCGTGAATACCGTTATCGTGTTCGCGTCGGTCGCGGTAAGGTCTACCGGATTGACGAACAGATACACCGTCGTCGAACCGTAGCGCGCCGTCTCGACACCGGTCTGCGACTCGGCGCCGACCCTCGACGAGCTCTTGCCGTCGACCACGGCGCCCGAGGCGTCGACGGTCTTGCCAGCCGTCAGCGTGCCCGAGGTCACGTCGAGCGTGAAGTCGCCCGCCAGAGGCTGTCCGTCGCCCGAGGCGAGGCTCACGCCCGTGATCGTCGCGGCATCGGCGGTATAGTTGTCGACCTTGATCTTCAACACGGCGAACGCATGGTCGAAGTCGAACATCAGCCTCTCCTCCACCACCGCCTTGTCGGCGGCATCGGCCGGCATCGCAATCCTCGCCGAGGCATACACCAGATCATACTCGCCGAAGTGCGACGTGTCGTCGCTGCCCGACATCTTCTGCGACGAAGGCAGCGTGAAGGGCACGGCCGTGGGTCGCGTCGCGGCCTTGGCAGCCTCGCGCCACGGGTAGTACATATGGAAAACGAGCTCGGGCGAAGCGGTGTTCCAGCCCCAGCGGCCGGTGTACTCGGGCGTGTCGCCGGCATAACGCGGCGATATGCCGAACACGGCCGCCGGCGTCCCGGCACCCGAAGCCACCGTCATGCAGACGTTGCTCACGCCTTTCGTGTAGAACATCTTATCGGGCAGCGCCGACATGGTCCACTCGTAGTAGGCCTCCGACGAGAATATACCCAGCTCGTCGCCCTCGCTCCACAGCACGTTGTTCTTCAAGAAGTCGGTGCGCGTAGCCGACTGCCCGCCCTCGAATGTGATGTTCAGCGGAACGACCCTTTCGTCGGCACGTCCCGCCTCGGGCAGGTAATCGTTATCCTTCGTACAGCCGCCGAGCAGCACCGCCGCCGACAGCATAGCCGTTATTATATGCAGTTTCATATTGCCGTATCAGTTTGTATGTTTGAAATTAGAATGATGATCCGTTATCCCAGCCGCCTATGCCGCTCAATGCCGCAGGCATTACCACGGGCGTGAGCGACGATGCGCCCGTAATCTCGGTCGATATCTCGCCGAACATGGGCATCCTGCTGTCTATCGCGAAGACGGGATTGTATACCTTGATGAAGTCTACGGCCAGAAGCTGCACGGGGTTGCCCTCGCTGTCGACCGCCCACGATATGTCGAATTTGTTGGCGCTCCTGGTATCCTCGTCGCCCCATACCGTAGTGTTGTAGTCGGCCGTCAGCACGTCGACATAGCCGTATTCGCAGCCGGGGTTAGGCTCGTACATCGTCTCCAACGGCAGCTTCGTACCGGTAACGGTCATCTCGGTCGCCTCGTTCTCGCGCGGCCACCACGTAGCGGGCTTGTCGACGCCGTTGAAGCCCACGCGGCCGCTGCCGCCCTTGTTGTCCGTCCAGCCGATGCAGTTGTTGTCGGCATCCTTGGTATATGTCAGAGAGTAGCCGTGCACCGTGGCGGGATCGTCGTACAGTCCGCCCTTCAACTCGTACCATTCGTCGTCGGCCAGGCCGTTGCCGTTGGCGTCGTAAGAGACCATGACCGCACCCGGTTCGACGGCCGTAGCTATCGGGTTGCCGCTGATGACGAAGTCGATGCCGGGCAGGTTGACCACCGTATGGTCGAATTTGAATACGAGCGATCCGCCGAACATGCCCAGCGAGATCATGCCGCCGCGGCGCGAGCCCACCAAAGCCTCGGCCGACGATTGCAGATAGAAGTTCTGCACCGAACCGTACTGGCCGGGAGCGGGTCGAAATTCGATGATCTGAGAGATATATTTCGACGACGAGGCAGACAACCCTCTTACGGGCAGCAGCGTCAGCTTGTCTCCGGTGTCGGTTACGGTCGTTATCTTGCCGTAGTCGAGCGCCTGAGCCTCGACACCGACTTTAAGCTCGTCGATCGTGCCGCAGTTGATGAGCTTCACCGAATCGTATTGCAGCTCGAAGAGCGATACATGCGACTCCTTGCCGATGAAGCAGTAACCGCACTTGGGGCGCAGCGAGGCGGCATAATCGCCGCCCAGAACCAGCGTCGCATCGCGCAGATCGATATTGCCGCCCGACGTGAATGAAAAGCCGCTGCCGATGTTCAGATTGACCGTACCAGAATACGTCGTCTTAGAGGAGCCTATGTTGACCTGACCCGAACCGCCCTGCATGAAGTTGAGCGTTATGCTCGGCACGGCCGCAGCGTCGAGCTCCGCCAGCGATATGCTGCAATACGAGTTCTGCGGCTCGGCCACATCGAATACCGCCTCGAACGGCTCGGCCGCCGACGCGTACCTGGGCAGGACGTTGCGGCACAGATCGTCGATCTTCTTGCCGTCCGCCGCCGCATAGCTTGCCCTTACACGCTTCGATATCGTGACCGGGATATTGCCCTCGGTCACGGCTATGACCGATACGCTGCCTTCGTATTCGACATCGAGGCCTACCCACGGTGCGGTCAGGTAGACCTTGCCCGCCGAGAGATTTATCTCGGCCGTCCAGCCGTAGGGAGCCGCCACGACAGCCGAGAGGATATTCTCGGCCGTGATACCCAGCTGCCGGCTGTCGCCGTAGTACGATTCGCAGTCGCCCTGGTCGACCCACGCTATCGCGGCGTCGGTAAGTTTGGGCAGTGCGAGCACCGTTCCGTTTTGCAGCGTCACGACGACCCGATCGTCCTTGTCCACCACCGAGCTTATGGCACCTTCGTCCGACGTCCGGCCCGACGCCTCGATCCTGTTGCCGTCGGCATCCGTCAGCCACTGACCGTCGACAGTCCAGTAATACTTGCCGTCGTCGTCCTTCGCAGCGCCTATCACGGGCGTGTGTCCCGCAGCGCCGTCGCCGCCCTTGTCGCCCTGAGCCGCGACCTTTTCGCCGTCGGCACCGGTCAGCCACTCGCCGTCGACGGTCCAGTAATAGAGCCCGTCGGCATCCTGCCTTACGCCGATAACGGGCGTGCGGCCGGCCTCTCCCGGCTCGCCCTTGTCGCCGTCGCGGCCGTTGGTCAGCGTTATTACGGAGCCGTCGCTCATGGTCAGCTCGTAGCCCTCGGCCGTCTGCTCGACGCTCATAACCACCTTGCCCTGGCAGAGTGCGTCAACGCACTGGCCTATCGACTCTATCTGAGAGTTGACAGTCTTTACCGAAGCCTCGATCTTGGCGACGCGCTCGGCCAGGTCCTCGACCCTCTGCCGCAAATCGCTGTCGTCGTACTCGCACGCCGCAACGGCGGCGGCACAAGCGAGCATAGTCAAAAGTTTTCTCATCATGTACATTTAAGTTAATAAAAATAAATAGCATATACACAACGAGATCGCACCGCTCCGACGGCCGACGCAGGCATGACGGCCGCAGGCCGGCTCCGCGCACATATCCGATATGACGACTAAGATACACTCCAAGTCTCAGACCTCCCGTTCTCCGCAGGCGGATCTCGTTACAAAACGCTTCGGCAGGTCTTCTGACTCGTTCCGTTTACGACGCCTTCCCAACCCTAAACGTGTCAGTGGCAAAAGAGTGTCGTAACATTCCTCGAAGTGGAACTTACAGCAGCGGGAACTGTTCGGGATTCTCACCCGATTCCCATTTAATCTCATGCAGGCTGTCGCCTGCGAGAACCTTAGCGGAGACAAAGGTAGCAATTATTCGCAATCGCACACCCTGCCGGCATGACTTTTTTGCCTCGCACCCGAAAAAAAGTCCCGCCGGCAAAACCCTAAAAACGGCAACCCCTGCCGAAAATTCCGGCAGGGGTCGATCCGACATCGCTGCGAGGAGCCGCAGCGAGAGATATATCCTCAACGCTTAGAACACCACTCTCACGCCGAGCTGCATGTGCCAGCGCGAGAGGATATCGTCGCGCGTGGCCGAAGCGCCCGTGAATTTGTACACCGGACGGAAACCGCCCTCGACTGCTTCGAGCCCGGTCACGGTTACCGGCGACAGAGTCCAGTTGCTCGTGCGCCATGTCGTGCCCCAGCTGCGGCATAGCAGATTGCCCACGTTGAGTATGTCGAGGCTCAGCTGCACGCGGCGCGAGGTGTTGCGGCCGAAGTAGAAGTCCTGAGCCAGATGAATGTCGACACGGTGCTCGAAGGGCAGCGAGTGCGAGTTGCGCTCGGCGAACGAGCCGCGGTGCGAGCGCAGATAGGGATCCGACTCTATGTAGTCGTCGAAGGCCTGCTTCGAGCTGTCATCTGCCCACAGCGTGCGGTCCATCTCGTCGCGCGCGGGGATATACATAAGTGTATTTCCGCGGTAGGTATCGCCGTTCTCGTCGACGCGGCCGCGGGCATAGGTAAGCGAGTAGCGCTCGCCCGAGTGTCCGTCGTAGACGAGCGTCACGGTCGTGCCCATAAGACCGTAGCGGCGCGTGTAGGAGATCATCGCAACGGCCTTGTGAGGGAAGTCGTATACCGAGTACGACAGCTCGGGCGAGTTGGAGTCGACGGCGTAGGTGCGTCCCCAGTTGCTCGACGACTGCGCCGATATGCCGTCGTTGACGCTCTTCGACTGCGAGTAGGTATATGCGGCCATAAATCCCAGACCGAACGGGAAGTTGCGCTCGATGCGTCCCGTAACCGACCACGAATGTCCCTTGCCCGTGTTCGAGAGACGGTATACGGCCGAGTAGTCCGACGTATCGGATGTATAGTAGGTCGCCGACGGCGAGGCGGCATCGGCCATGTAGAGACGCCGGCCGCTGTCCTCGGCCGACAGATTGCGGAATACGACGTTGTTTATGCCCTTGCTGTAAAGCCCCTCCACGAGCAACTTCCAGCCTCTTAGGTCGTACTCGGCGGCGAGGTTGGCGCGCAGCACCTGCGGGAAGCGGAAAGCGTCGTCCACGACATCTATCGACGGGTTGCCCTTGACGCCCACGGCCGAGGGTGTAGTGCTGAATGCGGGGGTCGAGACGCGGTCGTTGACCGTCACGCCCACCTTCGTCATACCGGTATTCTGATAGCAGTTGTTGATCCATACGAACGGGACGCGTCCCGTGAATATGCCCGCTCCGCCGCGCAGCGTGAGCCCCTCATGACGCCATGTAGCGCCCACGCGCGGAGAGAATAACAGCTGCGTGCGCGGCACATCGCCTACCCTTATGCCGTACTTCTGCGCGAAGCGCCCCGTGTTGAACGCCTCGTTGCGGTGCGGCGAGTCGAAGAATACGGGCATATCGAGACGCAGGCCGTATGTCAGCGTCAGCCCTCCGCGGCGCCACTCGTCCTGCGCATAGAGGCTGAACTGCGCGCTGTTGAGCCGTGCCGAAGCGCCGCTGCGGTCGGTAAAGTATTCGTATACATACTGCGAGGCGTGTCCGCCCGTCGTGCCGTCGTCGGCGAGAAAATCGTCGATCGACGCGTATGTATAGGTACCCATGGCATTGCTCAGGTAGAGGTTGTCGGCGCTGTAAAACTCATTGTGCGTGCCGACGGTTATCGTGTGGTCGCCGCGATGCAGCGATGCGTTGTCGGTCAGGATCAATATATGCTGCGTGAGCATGTTGCGGCCGGCATACTGGTTGGTGCCGATGACCGTCGTGCCGTTGCCCGCCGCTCCGGTGCCGTTGATGATTACCGCCGGCAGCTGCCGGTCGGTCTCGCGGCCGTCGCGAAGATAGGTGTAGCCTGCGCGCAGCGAGTTGCTCCAAGCCGAGAATGTCGAGTTGAGCTCAGCCACGATAGAATGGGTGCGGTTGATGTTGGTGTACTCCGAGCCCGTGAAGTAGAAGTATTGCGACGAGTTGGAGCTGTCGTTCTTGTCGGCATGCAGCATGTTGTATCTGAGCGACATGCGGTGCGTCGAATCGATATTCCAATCCAGACGGGCTATCAGTGCGCCCGAGAGCGCCGGCACGTCGTGAGCGGCATAACCGCCGCCGTTCCAGCCCGTGAGCGACGAGTAGTGCGCGCCTATGGCCGCGGCCTGCTCTGCCGTGACGGCGCTGCCCGAGGTCGAAGGGTGGTATGTCGACGGTACGACGTTGCGGTTGTATTCGCCGTTGACGAAGAAGAAGAGTTTGTCGCGCACGATCGGTCCCGAGAGCGACAGTCCGTATATCTGCGTGGTCTGCTCCGAGAGCTTCGTGCGCTCGGCGACGCCCGATCCGGCCGTCGTACCGTAGAAATTCTCGTCGTTATAGTAGAAGTATGCCGAGCCGCGCAGGCTGTTGTCGCCCGCCTTCGTGACGGCATTGATGCCACCGCCCGTGAAGCCGCTCTCGCGCACGTCGAACGGCGCCACGGCTACCCTCAATTGCTCTATGGCATCGAGCGGTATGGGGTTGGCCTGCGTAAGCGAGCCGGTCATGCCCGTGGTGCCCAAACCGTATACGTCGTCGCTGGCCATGCCGTCGATGCGGAACGAGTTGTATCGCGTGCTGGCACCTGCGACACTCACGCCGCCCGCCTTGGGCGATACCATTTGAGGCGAGAGCCGCGTGATGTCGTATATCGAACGTGTTATGGTCGGCATCGAGGCTATGCGCTCCGAGCGGAACCGCTCGCCCGTGCCGTGACCGCGGATCGACGTATCGTCGGCCACGACCACAACGCGGTCGATGTCGAGCGCCTGCGCTCTGAGCTCGACGTCGACGCGCTCCGTATCGCCCAGCAGCAGCTCGATGTTCTCGACACGCGCCTGGTGATAACCCAGATAGCTTACCGTAAGCGTATAGGGACCACCCACGCGCATACCCGTAATATTGTACTGTCCGTTGGAATCGGTCGCAACTCCGTATTGCGTACCCGAAGGAGTATGAACGGCTACTACCGCCGCTCCGATCATAGGATTGGACTCCGCGTCCTCGACACGACCCGTCATCGACGATGTCGTGACCTGTGCATACGCCCCGCAGAAAGAGACCAGCAGGAGCGTATGAAGAATCAAATGCTTCATAAACCAATATTTAAGAGCGCTATTTATGCGCCATACAACAATAAACGCCGCTGCCCGTGAGCTTCGGCGTGGCAAATATATTTCAAAGTTTCCGAAAATCCAACACCTCGCGCCGAAAAAAATCACGTCGGCCAAGACCCACGATATCATCCCGTTGGCCTGCGGCGCCCCTCCTCCGACCGGCTGGACACGCCCCGCTTACGGCATGGCGGCAAAATAGAAAAAGTGTCTCCGCGAATATAAAGAACGAATTTGATAATATGAATGATCCGACATATAAAGAACACTTTCTCACATGCGGAGACACCGTGGCGGCTGCGGGCGAGACGAATATGACGGTCGAATTTGTCGGCAGTTTCCGAATCGGTTGACGAATATCTTCGGCATATCAAAGATAACGAAAATACATCCAAAATCAACCCTCACTGCGCTAAATCGAAGATACCCTATTTGCCCTGCACGACACTCCGGCCGCGGGGCGAAAGCTATCTCCGCATTCTTCTGCAAAGTGTCGCGGCATGGAACTGCGGCCGGGAGGGCGGCAAGACGCAGAACAAAGCCGGGCGCATGAAAAGGGCTCGCGCGAAGCGGCCGGAGCATACAAACGAATCCGCCCCGACCGCAATGCTGTGCGGCAGGGGCGGATACATTTACCTGAAAGCGCGCGGCATGCGGCCGAATAACGGGCTTACTCGATCTTCATGTCGCCGGGCCTGATCCAGCCGGCACGCCTCATGCCCGTGTCGATAGCAAGGGCTATTGCGGCCGGCGCTATGAAGTACAGTCCGATGATCTCGGCCATGAGAACGGCACTGTCCGTCGTGCCGCCCATAGTGGCATATGCCGCTATCGGCCCCACCAGTCCACATGTTCCCATACCGGCGCCGATAGCGTTGTTGGTCATGCCCAGCAGCATGGTCGAGACCGGGCCCAGCACGGCCGAGGCGATAGTCGGAGCGATCCATATAAGCGGCTTCTTGACTATATTGCCTATCTGCAACATCGACGTTCCGACGCCCTGCGAGATAAGGCCGCTTATGCCGTTGTCCCTGAAACTGATTACGGCGAAGCCGATCATCTGTGCGCAGCAGCCAGCCGTCGCGGCACCGGCCGCCAGCCCGTCAAGGTTGAGCATGACGCATATCGCGACCGAGCTTATGGGCAGCGTGAGGGCGCAGCCGACCAGCACGGCCACCGCAATACCCATGAAGAAGGGGTTGAGCGTGGTGGCGTGGTTGATGAGCATGCCCAGCTGCAACATCATGTCGTTGATCGGCGAGCAGCACCACTTGGCGAACAGACCGCCGGCGACGATCGTGACCAGCGGCGTGACGATTATGTCGACCGGAGTGCGCTTCGATACGAGCGAGCCCAGCTCGACACCCACTATGACCGCCAGATAGGCACCTACCGGACCGCCGAAGCGATAACCCAGCGCACCGACTATGGCCGACGAAATGTTGACCAGCAGCGGGCACTTCATGCCGTAGGCAATGGCCATACCGATGCAGGCACCCACAAGCGGCGAAGAGGCCGAGAGCGTTTCGGCAATGAAGCCGAGAAACGACAGAGCCTCGATCTTGGCCAGCTGGCCCAGGATCACGCCCAGAATCAGCGAACAGAAGAGACCCAGAGCCATATGGCTCAGGGCATCTATCACATACTTTTTGAACAGTTTCTTCATAATCAGTTTTTCGTATTCCGCGGCGAATATACTAAAAAAGCGAAAGCGGCCGCCAGAATCATCGGCTTTTTTCATGCCAGCGATCCGAAACGAATCCCGATACGGCCGACAAACGAAATACGCACCGGCTCTCTCGCCGCACTCCAACACGCGCGATGCTCCGGGGCGATAATTTGTAATGTTGCCTAATTTTTCGTACTTTTGCCAAAATAAACATCGATACACTAAGTATGGGATTTTTCGATCTGTTCAAGAAAAAACAGGATAAGGCGGCAGCCGCTCCCCAAGAGGAGGTGCAGCAGGCCGAGCAGCGCGAGCTGGAAGCCGGTCTGGAAAAGACCAAGAGCGGCTTCTTCTCGAAACTTACCCGCGCCATTGCGGGACGGTCGACCGTCGATGCCGACGTGCTCGACCAGCTCGAAGAGGTGCTCATAACCTCCGACGTAGGTGTCGAGACGACGGTCAAGATCATAGAGCGCATCGAGGCGCGCATCGCACGCGACAAATACATGAACACTTCGGAGCTGCACTCGATCCTGCGCGACGAGATAGCATCGCTTATGGAGGAGTCGCACTCCTCGCAGCAGAACTTCGGCATCGAGGTCAAGCAGGGCGTGCCCTACGTGATGATGGTCGTCGGCGTCAACGGCGCTGGCAAGACCACCACCATAGGCAAGCTGGCCGCACAGCTCGTGCGCGCAGGCAACAAGGTGGTCATAGGCGCGGCCGACACGTTCCGCGCCGCAGCCATAGACCAGCTGGCCGTCTGGGCCGAGCGTGCAGGCGCGACCATGGTGCGTCAGCAAATGGGCTCCGACCCCGCCTCTGTGGCATACGACACCTTGCGCTCGGCCGTAGCCACGGGCGCCGACGTAGTCCTGATCGACACGGCAGGCCGGCTCCACAACAAGATAGGTCTGATGAACGAGCTTACCAAGATCCGCAACGTCATGGCCAAGGTCATCCCCGACGCGCCGCACGAAGTGATGCTCGTGCTCGACGGCTCGACCGGACAGAACGCCTTCGAGCAGGCCAAGCAGTTCACGCAGGCTACGAGCGTCACGTCGCTTACCATAACCAAGCTCGACGGCACGGCCAAGGGCGGCGTGGTCATCGGCATCAGCGACCGCTTCCGCATCCCCGTGAGGTATATCGGCATCGGCGAGGGTATCGACCAGTTGAAGATGTTCGACCGCCGCGAGTTCGTTCGCGCGATGTTCGGCGACGAAAAGTAATGCAGCCGTGAAGACCTTGTTACCGATACTCGCCGTCGCGGCATTTTGGTGCGCCGATGTGGCGGCGCAGCAGCAGGCCGGGGCGGGCGCTGCCACCCGGGAGAGAGCCGCGGACAAGGCGGTGGACGGATACAGATTCGTAAAACTCCGCAGCAGCGGCGAATACTACATAGACTACGATGCAATGGGCGCCGAGGCGCGCGACGACGAGCGTTTCGCCGCTCTGGCCGAGCGCTTCATCGCCGTCGATCCGGCTCTCGTCGTCGAGGACTTGCAGGTGCTCTACTACGGCCGCGCATATCGCGACGACTATACGGGCGACCGCCGCACTTTTACCCTTGTCGAAGAGGCGATGCAAGCCGGACAATACGACAGGGCATATCAGCTGTGCCTCGACCTGCAACGCCATATCCCGGCTTCGCCGCGCCTGTTGAATCTTTTATATATATCGGCTTCGAAAAAGAGCATTCCGGCAGCGGAGCCGGAGCTGACTGCATTGGCGGATCGTTACCGGTTCGTTCTTGACGTCATAAGTTTTTCCGGAAACGGCACGATGCTCTCCCCCTATGTCGTGACATCGGTGGCCGACGAATACGAACTGCTGTTCAACAAGCTCGGCATAACGGCAGTGGTCATGCAACAGCTTACAAGACTCGAAGACGGCACCATGTGCGACATAATGACCGTATCCGAGGGCGAAGGCTCCGATTCGGAGAACGACGAGGTGTGGTTCGACATAGACATGCCGTTCGGAGCATCGGCCGAATTATTTGAATAACATGAAGAAACTAAACGTCATAACGCTCGGCTGCTCGAAAAATACGGTCGACTCGGAGCATCTGGCCGCACAGCTGGCCGATGCCGGATACGAAATAGTCTTCGACAGCGACCGCACGCGCTCGGATGTCGTCGTGATAAACACGTGCGGATTCATAGGCGATGCCAAGAAGGAGAGCATCGACACGATTCTGGCCGCAGCGGCGGCCAAGCAGCAGGGGCTTGTCGGGGAGCTGTTCGTCATAGGCTGCCTCTCGGAGCGCTATGCCGACGAGCTGCGCGCCGAGCTGCCCGAGGTCGACGACTTCTTCGGCGTGAAGAACTGGGAGCAGATCGTCGAGCGTCTGGGCGCCCGCCACCGCCGCGAATTGGAGACCCGTCGCATGCTCTCCACCCCGTCGCACTACGCCTATCTGAAAATAGCCGAGGGCTGCGACCGCATGTGCGGATACTGCGCCATACCGCTCATCCGCGGCCGTTACGTCTCGCGCCCCATAGAGGAGCTCGTCGAGGAGGCGACGGCACTGGCCGAGAGCGGCGTGAGGGAGCTGATCGTCATAGCGCAGGACACGACATGCTACGGCATCGACCTCTACGGCCGCCGTGCGTTGGCCGAGCTGCTCGAACGCCTATGCCGCATCGACAAGATCAGGCGCATACGCCTGCACTACGCCTACCCCACCGACTTTACCGACGAGCTGATCGACACTATGGCACGCGAGAAGAAGATATGCCGCTATATCGACCTGCCGTTCCAGCACATATCCGATTCGCAGCTCGCGGCCATGAAGCGCAACCACACCTCGGCCGAGGCCTACGCGCTGGTCGACCGCCTCAGGGAGCGCATCCCCGGCATCGCGCTGCGCACCACGCTCATGGTCGGGTACCCTGGCGAGAGCGAGGCCGACTTCGAGGAGCTGATGGAGTTCGTCAGCCGCGTGCGCTTCGAGCGTCTGGGCGTCTTCGCCTACTGCGAGGAGGAGGGCACCTACTCGGCCCGTCGCCTGAAAGACGACGTGCCCGAAGATGTCAAGCAGGAGCGTCTCGACCGCATCATGCGTTTGCAGGAGCGCATATCGCTCGAAAGCAACGCCGCCCGCATAGGAGCTACGATGCCCGTGATGATCGATTCGCACGAGGGCGACTACTACATAGGACGCACCGAGTTCGACTCGCCCGAGGTCGACGGCGAAGTGCTCGTCCAGGCCGGCGGCCGTCGCCTGCGCCGCGGCTGCATATACGACGTGCGCATAACCGACGCCGAGGATTACGATCTGTACGGAAGCGTAATCGAATAAGGAGTATCGATTATTCGATCTTAACGGACGAATTATTTTGCCGTTTGGCGGAAAATTATTACCTTTGGGCAGAATGATTCACCGTGACCGATTTATGGCGGACAAACAGATCGTAAAGCGTTTGGTCGAACAGGTCGAAAGACTCCTCGACGAACATCGTCGCATCAGCGGCGACTGTCGTACGCTGGTGGCCGAACGCGATGCGCTGGCGGCACGCAACAGAGCGTTGCAGGAGCAGAACCGACAGCTCGAATCGAAGATCAAGTGCTTCGAGCTGGGACGCGGCATGGGCGGTGAAAAGGGCGACAGAGAGCGCGCCAGAGCGCGTGTCAACAATTTATTGCGGGAAGTTGACAAGTGCATCGCGATGCTCGACCGTCCCGACGGCGTTTGATTTCGGAGCAAGACTTAGGCTATGGCAAAAATCAATATAAACCTTTCGATTGCGGGCAAGTCCTATCCGATGTCTATCGAGCAGGAGAAGGAGGAGCTTTATCGCGAGGCGGCACGACGTCTCAACGAAAAGGTAAGAGAGTTCACGCGAGTTCCGTCGCTCGACCAGACCGACCGACTGGCCATGGCGGCACTGCGTTTTTCGATAGTTGCACTGAGCAGCGAGCGCTCGGGTAGGCTCGGCAGCGCCGAAACGGAGGCGCTCGAAGCCCTCTCGCAGCGGCTGGACTCATATTTGGGCTGATGCCCGACGACGACAAACCGTCTCACGCAAGAGGTTCCGGCGATGCTCCGGACGGGGATTCGCCCGGCGGATGCGGCAGACGAAGCAGGTCCTAAGAGCCTGCGACCGTTACCGGCCTCTGCGCAGCGGACAAGTTCTTTAACATAGGATGCAACGGATCTATCCCGCATGGATTCCTTATAGCTTTGCGAACTGTACAATTAAACTACATTGGGACAACTCTCGTATAGAGACAAAATCAGGCCTTGACCGATCCCGGCGATCGGTGTATCCGAGCGATACCATTGGAAGATTGCGTACTTCGGAGCCCCACTTATGACAGATCTGCGGATTCGTCAAACAAGAAAAGGAAGTCGTGCGGGATTTTTATTTGCATCCGGATATATGATACTTTTAATTAATAAATAAATATTTTAACGATATGGATACCGTAATAGTGATTGTTGCTGCCGTTGCAGGCGCCTTCGCGGGTGGTCTGGCGGCCTTTTACGGCGTGAGGGCCCGTTCGAGGTCTATCGTCGAGAAGGCTGCGGCGGACGGCGAAATGATAAAGAAGGAGAAGATACTCCAAGCCAAGGAGAAGTTCATCCAGCTCAAAAGCGAGCACGAGCGTCAGGTCAACGAGCGCAACCAGAAACTCGCACAGAGCGAGCAGCGCGCCAAGCAGATCGAAGCCAACCTCCAACACAAGGAGCGCGACCTGGATAAGAAATGCGCCGAGAACGACCGCATGCGCGAACAGATGGACGCACAGCTCAGCACCTTGCAGAGCCGCAAGGAGGAGCTTGCAGGCATCATCAAGGAGCAGAATACTCGTCTGGAACAGATCTCTGGCATGAGCTCGGAGGAGGCCAAGAACATCCTCATCGAGAACATGAAGAGCGAGGCCAAGGCCGACGCCGTGGCCTATATCAACGAGACGATCGAGGAGGCCAAGCTCACCGCCACGAAGGAGGCCAAGCGCATCGTCGTGGCATCGATTCAGCGCGTAGCCACCGAGACGGCCATAGAGAATGCCGTTACGGTATTCAACATCGATTCTGACGAGGTCAAAGGACGCATCATCGGCCGCGAGGGACGCAACATCCGCGCTCTGGAAGCAGCTACGGGCATCGAGATCATCGTCGACGACACGCCCGAGGCGATCATCCTCAGCGGCTTCGACCCCGTGCGCAGAGAGATAGCACGTCTGGCGCTTCACCAGCTCGTGACCGACGGCCGAATCCACCCCGCACGCATCGAGGAGGTCGTGGCCAAGGTCAAGAAGCAGATCGAGGAGGAGATCGTCGAGGTCGGCAAGCGCACTACGATCGATCTGGGCATCCACGGCCTGCACCCCGAGCTGATCCGTCTTATCGGTAAGATGAAGTACCGCTCGTCATACGGCCAGAACCTGTTGCAGCACGCACGCGAGACGGCCAATCTGGCAGGCGTCATGGCTTCGGAGCTGGGTCTCAACCCCAAGGCCGCACGTCGCGCCGGACTGTTGCACGATATAGGCAAGGTGCCCGACGACGAGCCAGAACTGCCGCACGCAATCATCGGTATGAAGCTGGCCGAGAAGTACAAGGAGAAGCCCGACGTATGCAATGCGATAGGCGCTCACCACGACGAGGTGGAGATGACCTCGCTCATAGCGCCGATCATCCAGGTCTGCGACGCGATCTCGGGCGCACGCCCCGGCGCACGCCGCGAAGTGGTCGAGTCGTACATCAAGCGCTTGAAGGAGATGGAGGACATAGCCCTCTCTTATCCCGGCGTGGTCAAGACATACGCCATTCAGGCAGGCCGCGAGCTGCGCGTCATCGTCGGTGCCGACAAACTCAACGATCAGGAGTCTGAGTCGCTGTCGCACGACATAGCCAAGAAGATACAGGACGAGATGACCTACCCCGGACAGGTCAAGATAACCGTCATTCGCGAGACCCGTTCGGTATCATACGCTAAGTAACGGCGACGACCTATCCTGCCTGCCGTCCAAAACGGCAGCCATATTCCCTGCATCGGCGACTACGGTCGCCGATCGCTTTTTTACGTAACGGCCGCCTGCCCTCGCGCCCGTGCAATCGTCTTCGAGTCGAATCATTCCGCCTGCTAAAACGTCCCGATCGAATACATACACCGCAACGAATCCGATAACTCCGAAACGGATCCGACAGCTTCCGAGATCGTTCTAATACCGAGTGCAAAAGCGAACAGCCGTGCAGCGACATAAAACGATCCACGCTCGATCCAATGGACGATGGATAGATGCGATAATATATTTTAGATTATTATCGGCTCGACTTAATAGATTGAAAAATAAACTTTTAGCGAATTATTTGAGAAATAGAGGTAACGATTTAGCAACCGTGCAAATTTCAGCGTTTTGCGTTACTATGCTGTCGAATAATTCTTTCTCAGATACATCATTTTAATAATCCACAAAGCAAAGGACTATTTTATTTAGCACCATGTCTTGTGGATTTTCCAACTCCAATAAAGTCAAAATAAGTATAGACTAAAACAACTACATATCAACAAGTTAATTGATTTTTCGGGTAACGAATTACCTCCGTTTCCACCCGAATACGGTGGATAGTTCTATTCTTATGTGGCTCCCATGTAGGGAACCGGCAGGAATACATGAGCCACTAAATTATAGAAAAACAGCCACAGACAACCTTTACGGATCAGATAGAGTTTTTCTGCAACTTTTCCTTCCTCTAAAAGAATTGCTTTGGTAGGAACGGACAATATTCATATTTTATTTGCGATTCAATATGGTTTAAGTAACTATTTTCTGTCATATAGTCAATGTAGAGGTATTCATAAATTTATCATTTTTTTACACAATATACCAAATGGGGCATATCAACTTCACGATAGTGTTTAACAATATAATCAATTGGATTCATACCATTGCGAAGTGCTACCTTTTGTGATGCAACGTTTGTATCTCTAATAATTGAATATAATTCATCAAATTTCAGTGTATTAAACCCATACTCCCGACAAGCCATTGCGGCTTCAACAGCATAACCTTTATGCCAATATTTATGAGCCAGCAAGTAACCGATTTCGGGAACTTGCGCTGTCTTGTATTCCTGCATAGTAAGACCGCATTGTCCTATCATTTCGTTGGTATCTTTAAGAATTACGCCCCACAATCCGAATCCATAATCTTTATATCGTTGAAGTTGCTTTTGCATCCAAGCAAAAGTTTCTTTATCACTGAAAGCTCCATTATAAGCATACATTACTTTTTCATCTTGTAATATTAAGGATAATGAGCCCATATCAGAAAGTGTCATTTCCCGCAATAGCAATCTGTTAGTTTCTAAAATTATACGATTCATAAACTTGTTCTATCATTTTCTTTGCAAAATTACAAAAAGTACCGTTCCTTAGTCATTTACAAACGTTACTATTTGTTTTTCATAACAATAAACCCATTACAGGTTCATTCCTCTACCCTTTCTTTGTGGCTGTATGGGCCGGCGTATGTTCTGCCTTAACTTCTCGAATTGTTATTTGAACCACTCGGCAATGGGCTTTCGGTCAATGGCAAGAACCAGTCTCGTCCCGTCCGTAGTGTCTTTCAGCACTTGAAACCCTGCCTTTTCGGTCGTGAATTTCCGTCCGTGTTTCTCTGAATAAAGTTCCCCTGCATACTCCAACAGCTTGCCGCTTACGGCGGTGTTATCCCTTTCCAGCGTCTTGACCTTGTTGCTGCCGAAAAGAGAACCGACACTCTCGGCGATGTTGGCAGCTGCGGTGGTTGCCGCCCATTTCAGCTTCTAGGTCTGTATCTCTTTTTTCGCCCGTCTTAGTTCCTCCCGTGCCGATTCTTTTTGCTGTTGCAAATCCACAACTTCCGCTTTGAGATCGTCTGCGAGTTTCTGTATATCCCGATAATATTACTGCGTGGACTTGTAGCGAGCCTTCGAGCCGTCTATGCCTCTTTGTAGCCCGTATTTCGCCATCGCTTCGGCATAGCCCGAATAAATACGGCTCTGCCCTCTGATTAAAGAAAACGTTACAAGCCGCACGCGAAAAACCCGCCAATGAGTAGTACTGATGTACGTCCCGTTCGGGAGATTGAGTGCGCGGCAGTAGAATGAGATTTTTTACGAAAGCCCAGCCAAGAACCGATACCGAATTTTTCGTCAAAAGGCGTGAGTAGCGGTGCCGACATGAAATCGGGGCAGACGGGTAGTACTCGATGTACGTCCCGTTTGCCCCGATGATTGAGGTGATGCTAATGGCGCCTTTTCACGAAAAAAAATCAGCGTGTAAATTCTACAACCAATACATCCCCCGCCGCAACCTGCAATGACGCCAGGTCGACGCTGCGGCCTGTAATGACATCGCGGCCGTCGCGAAGCGTCGAGGATATCTCGGAATAACGCGACCACGGAACGGTAACGGGACGGTCGGTGTTGTTGACGAAGACGAAGACGGCTTCGGTGTCGTCATAGCGGAAATAGGCGTAGGTGTTGTTGCGGTCGACGAAGTGGAGGGTGCGGCCGTTGTGGATCACATTCTTGGTCTTGCGCCAGTTGAACAGGCGGCGGGTATAGTCGAAGATCTCCTTTGCCGCGCCGGTGCGCTGTGCGGGGTCGAACAGATCCGTAGCGTCGCCCTGCCAGCCGCCGGGGAAATCGACGCGCAGCGCGATATGTCCCTTCGACATGTCGTGCGAGCGGAACATCATCTCGTCGCCCGAGAATATCTGCGGCATGCCGCGCAGCGTAGCCAGAAGCGCCATAGATATCTTCATGCGGCCTACATCGCCGCGTACGACATCGGCTATGCGGTCGGTATCGTGGTTGGCGGCCATAATCATCATGCGGCTCAGATCGTGGTATACGAAGTCGTGCGAGAGTATGTCGTACACGCGCGTCATGCCCTTGCCCCATTCGGGGTTGTCGCCGCCCTCCTGCAATGCGGCGCATATCGCGTCGCGCAGCGGAAAGTCCATGATCGAGGGCAGGTGCGAGTCGAAGCCGTCCTTGTTGGCGTTGCCGCCCTGCCAGTAGGCCAGCTGCGGTATCGACGCAGTCCACACCTCGCCGACGATGTTCATGTCGGGATACTCGTCGAGAATGGCGCGGCACCAGCGGCTCATAGGCTCCTTCTCGTTATAGGGGTACGTGTCGACGCGCAGGCCGTCGAGCCCCATAGCCTCGATCCACCATACGCCCCACTGCGTGAAGTAGTTGAGCATGTAGGGATTGTCGAGGTTCATATCGGCCATAGAGCGGTCGAACCACCCGCTCTCCATTTGATAAAGATCGGCGCGCGAGGCGTTGGGGTCCATGTTCGTCGAGAAGGTAAAGTTGGACTGCGTATACTCGTCGAAACGGTGTATCCAGTCCTCGAACGGCTCGTTGCCGTACCACCAGTGCGACGTGGCGCTGTGGTTGGGCACTACGTCCATGATGACTTTCAGATCGCGCTTGTGGCACTCGTCGACATAGCGGCGGAACAGCTCGTTGCTGCCGAAGCGCGGGTCGATGCGGTAGTAGTCGCTGCAAGCATAGCCGTGATAGGAGCTCTGCGCCTCGTCGTCGAGCAGCAGCGGCGTGCACCACACGGCCGTAGCGCCCAGATCGGCGATATAGTCGAGCCGGTCGATGATGCCTTGCAGGTCGCCGCCGTGGCGGCCGCCCATGTCGCTGCGGTCGGCCTTCTCGGCCGTGTCGGCGGTCGAGTCGTTCGACGCATCGCCGTTGGCGAAGCGGTCGGGCATGATAAGGTATACCATGTCGGCCGTCGAGAAGCTCTTGCGCGCGGCAGAGCCCTCGCGACGCTCGGCGATAGTATAGGGTATGTCGAAGCGGCGCTTGCCCGAGCTAAGACGCAGCGTATATTCGCCAGCCGAAGCATCGTCGGCTATCGCCACGTCGACGAAAAGATAGTCCGGGTTGTCGGCCTTGTGCACGGCCGTTACACCGACGCCGCTGCCCGCGGGCAGGATCTCGACATCGTATGACGACAGATCGTCGCCGTAGATCATCAGCTGCAAGGGTGTGTTCATGCCGACCCACCACGACAGCGGCTCGACGCGCTGCACGGGCGACGGCGCCTTGCGCGCGGACAGCAGGCCGGGCATCATCGCGACGGCCAGCAGGATAAGGAGTATTCGTCTCATAGGTATTTGTAGTTTAAGGTTTTACAAGTATACGATAGTGCCACGGCAGTATGTCGCACTCGAAGTGTTCGGGCAGCACGATACGCTCGCAGGTCATGGCGTCGAGGTACTCGCCGGCATAGCCTCCCGTATGGAAGTCGGCGTGGATAGTCCACGGCGACAGGTTGAGCATGGCCACCACGCGGCTGCGCCCCCTCTCGCGCACGAAGGTCATCATGCAGTCCTTGGCGTTGTTGTCGATCTCCACCATGTCGCCCCCGCGCTCGCCTGCGGCCAGCGCCGGCTGCGTATGTTTGAGCCGTGCAAGGCGCCGGTACACCTCGCTCTGACGCGTAGGCTTATAGTGGGGCAGCGGGTCGCGCTCGAAGAATGCGAACGAGTGGTCGTAACCGACCTCCTGACCGGTATATATGAGCGGTATGGTGCGGGGCATGAGGAACGTCAGTGCCGTCATGACCTCCAATGCGTCGCCGAAGCGCTCGAACTCGGAACCCGACCACGAGTTTTCGTCGTGGTTGGAGGTAAAGCTCATGCGCATGGCCTCGGCCGGATACCGCGCCATATCGGCATATATCGCATCGCGCAGGTCCCACACGCGGCGCGTGCCCTTCGCAACGTCGCACATAAGATGATGTATGCCCCACTGGTAGCTCGCATCGAACGCACCGCCCTCGAAGAGGTTGTCCTCCTCGGCCTCGGCCAGCATGAACAGATCCGATCTGAGGGCTCGCAGCTCGGCCGAGGCCTGCTGCCAGAACTCGATAGGCACGAGCATGGCCATGTCGCAGCGGAAACCGTCGACGCCGTGATGCTCGACCCAGAAGCGCATGGCGTCGATCTGGCCGCGCCACACGTCGCGGTTGGAGTAGTCGAGCTTGGCCGTATCGGTCCAGTCCCACGGCACGCGCGGCGAACTGTTCTCGTCGCGCTCGTACCAGTCGGCAGGCTTCTGCTCGATCCACCGCGCATCGCGCGCGGTGTGGTTGGCGACCCAGTCCAGAATCACCTTCATGCCCAGCGCATGCGCCCGAGCGACGAACGCGTCGAAATCGGCCATGTCGCCCATTTCGGGGTTGACGGCCGTATAGTCCGATATCGAATAGTAAGAGCCGAGGGTGCCTTTGCGCCCCTCGACGCCGATCGGATATATCGGCATCAGCCATATGATGTCGACCCCCAGATCATGCAGGAACTCCAACCTGCGGGCAGCTGCGGCGAGCGTACCCTCGGCCGTAAGCTGACGCACGTTCATCTCGTAAAGCACGGCCGAATAACTCCACTCAGAGTGTATCATACTATATCTATTTTATGGCAAAGATACGCTTTTTATCGACACCGGACAACCGTCCGGTGCCGACTCGGGGGCGTCTCAGCGCGTAAGAATCATCCACTGCCACGGGGCGAGGAGGATGCTGCTGTCAGCGGTCAGGGTATACTGACCGCCGGCAAGGGTCTTATAACCGCCTGCAACGGCATCGGTAACGACGACCGTCTGCGGCTCGGCCGACAGGTTGAACAGGCAGAACACCGCCCGACCGTCCTTTTCGCGTGTAAAGGCCATGACATCCTCGGGCGCACCCTCCATGTAGATCATGGGGGCTATATCCTCGCCGGCGGCCAGCGCCGCATTGGTATGGCGCAGGCGGCAGAGATCGGTGTAGAGCTCGCGCCAGCCGGCACCGCACTGCGGGTCGGTCAGCCCGTCGACCGTATCCTTCTCGAAGAACTCCAAACGGCGGTCGAGACCTATCTCCTGACCGGTATAGATCAGCGGCTGTCCCTGCGGCAGCACGAACGTAAGCGCTGCGAAAGTCGCGGCGGCATCGCCCATGCGCTCGAACTCCGAACCCGACCACGAGTTCTCGTCGTGGTTGGACGTGAACATAAGACGCATGGCAGGCGCGGGATAGGCTGCGGCATCTGATTCGACGTATGCACGCAGGTCGGCCGCGCTCTTCTCGCCCCGGGCTATGGCGTTCATCAGGTGGTGCAGGTCCCAGCCGTAGGTCGTATCGAAGGCGCTGTCGTGCAGGAACGTCTTCTCGCCCTCTGCCAGAAGATATACATCGGGGGCTACCGCCCTGATCCGTGCGAATGCCTGCTGCCAGAAGTCGATCGGCACTTCGTAGGCCACGTCGCAACGGAATCCGTCCACGCCGCGCCCGATCCAGAACAGCATGGCCGAGGTCATGGCCTCGCGCATCTCGGCATTGGCGTAATCGAGCTTGGCTATGTCCGTCCAGTCGTACTGCACGATGGGCAGTCCCGACTCCTCGTCGAGCACATACCAGTCCTCGTGTCCCTCTTTCCACCACTTCGCATCGCGCGAGGTGTGGTTGGCGACCCAGTCGATAATGACTTTCAGCCCCAGATCATGGGCTGCGGCGACGAACCGGTCGAACGATTCGATATCGCCGAACTCGGGGTTGACCGCCTCGTAGTCCGATATCGAGTAGTAGGAGCCGAGCGAACCCTTGCGTCCGTCGACGCCGATCGGGTGTATAGGCATCAGCCACACTATGTCGACACCCATCTTCTTCAATTCGGGCAGATAACGCTCGGCCGCGGCGAACGTGCCTTCCGGCGTCGCCTGCCGTATGTTGAGCTCGTAAACCACCGAGTTGTACTTGTCCTGCGACACTTCGGCCGCATCGTTCCGCCTGGCCTGGCCGCAGCCGGCAAGCAGTGCGGCGAACATGGCAATCAAAGTTATCTTCTTCATGGGAGCAATTTTATTTTGTATTTGTAATTATGTCGAATCCGTATGGCGGCAGCGAGATACGCATGCTGCGGCCTGCGACCTGGGCGCATGCCCCGTCGCTGCCCGTCTGCGCCGCGCAGGCAGCCGCAGCCGCAAGCGCCGGCAGCGTCACGTCGACCCGGGCGGGCCGAGACGAGACGTTGAGCGCCACGACGGCCCACTGACCCATGTAGTGGCGCATGAACACCCACACGTCGCTGTCGACATGCAGCGTCATCATATCGCCGTACATCAATGGCATCTGCGAGCGGCGCAGCCGAACCAGACGTCGCGTCATATCGATCTGCCGCTGCTCGCCGCTATCGTATCCGTCGAAGCGCATCATGCGCCTGTTGTCGGGGTCGTTGCCACCCGGCACGCCGTATTCGTCGCCCTGATAGATGCACGGCACACCCGGCACGGTCATAATCAAGGCTTTGAGCAGCATGAGACGTGCATGTCCGAGTGCCTCGTCACCGATGACCACATCGCGCTTCCACCCCGCGGCCTTCGAGTCCTCGTCGAACGACAGGCCGCCGCCAGCAAGCGATATGAAGCGCGGCTTGTCGTGGTTGCCCGTGATGTTGCCCATAGTGTGGTGCGAACCGTAGGCGGCCTCGGACTCCTCGACGGTGCGGGCGATGCGCTCGGCCGACAGCTCCCTGCCTATGACGTCGATAGCCGTATGGTAGAGATTGAAGTCGAACTGCGCGTCGATCATGCCGCTCTTGACGTATGATCCTATCAGCTCGACCGAGCCGTAGGTCTCGCCTATCTGCCACAGCCTGCGGTCGGGATAGCGCGTCTTCATCTTGCGCGTCAGCATGCGCCAGTAGTCGAGCGGGATATGTTTGCAGGCATCGTGGCGGAAGCCGTCGAAGTCGTAATTCTCGATCCAGTAGAGCGCCGAGTCGGTCATCGGACGGCATATCTCGTCGCGTTCGAGATCGAGCGTCGGTATATGCTTGTCGAACCACGTGGTCAGGCGCTGCTCGTCGTAGAGGCCTATGTTCTCGCGGCCGTCGGGCAGCATCAGCTCGGTCGTCCAGTCGGGGTGCTCGCGCAGCCCGGGAGAGTCGATGTGCATGTGGTTGGCTACGTAGTCCAGTATGACATTCATGCCGTGGGCGTGCGCCGCATCGAGCATCGCGCGCAGCTCGGCGTCGGTGCCGAAACGCTTGTCGATAGCCGTGTTATATATAGGCCAGTAGCCGTGATAGCCCGAGAACTTGGTCAGCGGGTCCTCGTTGAGTCCCCACGCATCGCAGGGATTCTGCGTAATGGGCGATATCCATATAGTCGTTATGCCCAGATCGTCGAAGAAGCCCTCGTCGATCTTTTGCCTTATGCCCTCCATATCGCCGCCGTAGTAGTCCACCTTGTCGAGCACCTCCGGCAGGTCGAGCCTGCGGTCGTTGGCGGGGTTGCCGTTCGAGAAGCGGTCGATCATCAGCGAGTAGAGCACCTGCGAGGGGAAGTCGCGGCGGTCGAGCATCGCACCGCTAACGACCGCCTCGCCGTACTCCAACGGTATGAGGATATCGTTGAAACGTCCGTCGTCGGAGGCGGCATATACCCTTATCGACGAACGCTCGATCTCGCCCGCCGACTGCGGCAGAGCAATACGCAGCGAGCCGTCGGCCGAGGTGGTTATCTGCCCGTCGGCAAGGCGTATATTGCGCCAGAATGCCGCGACATCGGTCGCAGGCTGCGTCATCGCAACGACGATGCAGCCGTCATCGACACCCGACGAAGTCATGTAGGCATCGGCCGCGCGAGAGCCCGCGAGCACGGCTATCGACCGCGCCTGGCCGCCATACCATACCTCGATCGACGAGGCGAGGGCATCCGCCTCGCAGCCCACATCGAAGCGGGTCCAACCCTCGTCGCCGGCTGTCAGGTGCAGTCGCGGGTCGGTCGTGGTAAGCGAATCGGCGCTCTCCAACTGCGGATAGTAGTCCGTAAGAGCGTGCGACGTGACACCGCGTACGACGGTCATGGGAAAGACCTCGGCCGCCTCGCGGAAATTATGCGCCGCAGGATCGGCCTCGCCGCCGGCGCATGCGGCGGCAAATAGTGCCGGAGCGAGCAGAATACGAGAAATTTTCATCATGTCGTTCGGTTAATGTACAGGTAGTTAACAGGTCGTCACTCCACGTCGAGCATCCAGTCGATGCCCTCGTGCAGGTTGTTGTCGTCGGTAAAGTCCCAGTAGGAGTTGTTCTCCCATGTCGAGCCGTAGCCCCATGCGGCCGGGTATGTATACAGCCCCGTGCCGTGTCCCTCGGCCAGGCCCGTCATCCGGTCGGGCAGCGACTCGGTGCCCCATGTGACCAGCCCCACGCCGCCGGCAGCCTTGATCTGCGAGGCCAGCGCCCCGAGCCACTCGCGCTGGCGGCGTGGGGTGTAGTTGGCGTCGTTGGCTGTATCGTTCCAGTCGGGATAGTTGTAGGCGTTGTCGCACCAGTCGCCCATGTATCGTCCCTCTTTCAAGCCGTCGGTAAACGAATAGGACGTTTCGAGAATCATCATGCGCTTGCCGTAACGCTTCACGATATCCGCCGCCATGGCGGCCATACTGCCGTAAGAGCCCATGGTATGGCCGATATCCTTGCCGGGATAATACGACACGGCGACTATATCGTAGTCGGTCGTGCCGGCAGCGGCGAGCGAGGCGAGAAACGATTCGCTCTTCGACGGATCGGCCGTATGCACGGCCACCAGTACATCCTCGTTGTAGCGTGCGCCGTAGTCGCGCACGGCACGGTGGCCGCAAGCCAGCAGCGCCGCCGTCCGCGCAGCGTCGTAACGTCCGTCCGGCGAGAGGAACCCGAGGTTGACCTCGTTGCCGACGGCCACCACGGCCGGCAGGATGTTCTCGCCGGCAAGGCGCTCCAAAACATCGTATACCCACCGGTATAGCGCATCGCCCACCTGCCGATCGCTCATGCCGCTCCACTGCTCGGGCAGCATGTTGTGGCGTGCCGAGACGTCCGAGAAGATGTCGCGGTCGGGTTTGAGCGTAAGTATTATATCCAGCCCTGCGTCGCGCGCACATGCGGCGTCGGCCGCGACACGCTCGTAACGCTGCCAGTCGATGCGGCATCCGTCGTAGTCGTCGAAAGGAACCATATCGAGTTGCAGCCGCACGACGTTGGCGCCGTGGCGCCTGACCGATTCGTAGGGATCGGTCTCGACACCCGCTTCGCGATAGACCAGCCCCAGATCGCGCATATAGTTGGCGAACGACATGGTCGTACCCTTCATGAAGGGTATATCTACGGGCGCAGGCGGGGGCGTCGGCGGTGTCGGCGGCGCGGGCTTCCGGTCATCCTGCGACGAGCATGCCGCCGCAAGCAGCATGCCCGCAATAATTATCGCATGGCTCGGTCTCATCCTCGGCAAGATTACTTCAACATGAATACCGCCGACGAGTAACCGCCCAGCCGCAGCGTAGTGGTCGAGTCCGAGAGCTTCGACGAGACGCTGCCCAGCACGGCGACCGCCTTCTCGATATCATCGTCGAGAGTCAGCGTCGTCGGGGCATTGGAGAAGTTGTGCAACACGAGCATGCGCTGCGCGCCTTCGGTGCGGTACCATGCCGCTATCTGCTTGTAACGCGTATTGTCGGAGTTGTATGTCGGGTGGAGAGTCATCTCGCCCGTAGCGAGCGCCGGATAGGTGTTGCGCAGCTGCGAGAAGGTGCGGTAGACATTCAGTATCGACTCCTCGTCGGCCGACTGAGCCGCGACATCCCCGATCTGGTCCATGCCGGCGTATATCTTATCGATGAACGTGGTGGTCGAGGCGTCGCCCCACTTCATCGGCGGGCGGACATACTCGTCGCCGTTATCCTTGCGGCCTACGTAGCCCAACTCCTCGCCGTAATATACATACGGCGAACCGCACGAGGTAAGCAGGACGGCACCTGCCGTCTTGGCGCGCTCGATAGAGCCGCCCAACAGCGAGCGGGCGCGGCTCTCGTCGTGGTTCGTCAGCTTGGTGGCCTCGATATAGTCCGCTCGCACGGTCGCATAGAGCTCGCGATACGACAATATGTCCTTGGCGAAGTGGCAGCCCGTAGCGTTGTTCAACGCCCATTCGAGCCGGTACCAGTACGAGAACTCGAACAGTGACGGCAGGCCGAAGTAGTACGGTGCCACCTCGTTATAGTCGGAGTATACCTCTCCGACCATATATATGTCGTCGGAGTGCGTCCGGCGGAAATATTCGTTTACGTCGTTGTAGAACTTGTTCCAGAACAGCGGATTCTCGTTCGACGCAGCGTTGTGGTAGACATGCTTCGCACCGTCCAGACGCAGGCCGTCGATACCCATGTCGATCCACTTGTGCGTCGAGGCGCTTACGGCCTTGAACGCATCGGATTGCTCGCACTCCTCGGCCGAACCGTAGTCGAGATCCGCGAACCAGTCTGTCCAGAAGTGCGAATGGTACATCACGGACTCCATGCCCGGCAGCAGGATGTCTTTGGGCTCGGTGCTGCTGTTCGACATGAGCGTCAGCGGCTCGCCCCATGCCAGCTTGTCGGCGCCGCTCTTGGCGCCGTACTTGGTGCCGGCAGCCCACGACGTAGACGAGGTGCGCACCAGACAGCCCCAAGGCGATGAAAATTCGAGCGACAGGGCCAGCGTACCGTCCTCCTGCTCGAAGAACTCGGCGCACTTGCCGGGGTTGCCGTAATAGAGATACTTGCCCGCAGGCGTGCCGCTGTTCTCGATATCGTCGACCTTGTCGACCGTAAGGGTCGGCGCAGCCGACCAGCGCAGCGTGAAACGCAGCTTCTGAGGCTCGGCAGAGGCCGACGTAACGGCCGCGAACCACTGTCCGGCATCGTAGCCCGACGCGCCCTCGGTGGCGATCATCGGGATACGCCCGGCGGCGATATCGGCCGCAGGGTCGTTAGAGAGTACGTAGTAGCCGCGAAAGGGATTATCCTCGCCCGAAAGCGCCTCGACGAACCACGGGTGCTCCTTGCTCGTATGGTTGATGACATAGTCCATGTAGACCTTGATGCCGTGCTCGTGCGCGGCGTCGATCAACGCCTTGAAGTCCTCCTCGGTACCGTATGCGGGGTTCAGCGCCTCGTAGTCCTTGACGTCGTAGCCGTGGTACGAAGCGGCGGGGTGCGCAGGCGAGAGCCATATGGCCGACACGCCCAGACGGTCGAGATAGTCGAGTTTGGAGATGATGCCGCGGAAGTCGCCCATGCCGTCGCCGTCGGAGTCGGCGAACGAGTATATCAACAGCTGGTAAGTGATGTCGGCACGCTTCACGCCGTCCCACGGGTCGGGCTCGACGACGATGCCCTCCTCGCCCGGCGCACTCTGGCGCACCGTGACCACTACATCGTCGGCGCCCGTCATGCGCAGTGTCAGCCGCGTCGAGCGTTCGCTCTGTTCGGGGTTGGCCGAGACCGAAACATTTACCGTACCGTTGCCGCTGCCCGACGTTACGTCGGTCTGGCACCAGCCGTCGGCCGACGAAACGAGCCAGCGCCCGCCCGACGACTCGACCGATATGGTCTGCGAATAGCTGTCGGCCGTAAAGTCGAGAGACTGCGGCGTCGCTCTCAGCGCAGCCGTCTGCGGCGTAGAGGGCGTATCGTCGCCGCCGCAACCCGTCGCTACGACTGCGGCACAGGCCGCAAGCAATATTGTCACGGCATGCAGAATAGATCGTTTCATGATATGTTGCGTTTTAATCGTTTATACCTTTATTCGTCCGAAAACCGCCGCAAAGGGCATCAATGCGCCCGGCGTCGGTTTTCGCTTAGGAGTCGGAGGGTCGGTCAAAACCCTCCGACTTTGAGCTCCCTGCCCCGAGGGGCGGAGCGGTTATTTATATTCGCTGACGGTAATAGTCTCGGCCGCAGGATCGTAGACAAGAGTAAAGAACTTGCCAGCAGCATCCTCGCCCAGCGAGATGTTCTTGCCGCCCTGAGCTGCGTCGAAAGCGGTGTCGAAAGCGGCGAACTCGCCTCCGCGATCTACATCCCAAGCGCCGTCCTTGCGGATCTTGAACTCGCCGTCGGCACGGAACGGGGCGCTCTTCCACACCTCGCCCGACTGCCACATCAGCACGTCGCCGTTCCACGTCATGCCGTTCACGGCACCGACCACACCCCAGCGGCCGTCGAACAGACGGTCGATCGTGACAGTGCCGGCATTGGTATCGAGAGTGACGATGACCTGCACGCCGACATTCTCCTCGCCCAGAGTGATGTTGTCGGCACCGGCGCCTGCGGCGAACGGCGTACCGAACTCGACGAACGTACCGGTGTACTCCTCGCCCCACGTGTTGTTCTTGCGCAGCTTGAAGTTGCCGGCGCCGACGGTCACGGGCGACGAGACGAATACGCCCGCCTCGGCCTCGGTCAGCTTATAGGTATCGTTGTCCCAGGCGTTGGTCAGCGCGTCGCCGATAAGACCCCAGCCCGGTGCGGCGTCGGTTATGGCAAGCGTCTCGTTGACCGAATCGTAGGTAATGACATAGAGACCCTCCTCGACGGCGATATTGCCGCCGCCCTGAGCCACGGCGAAGGGCTCGCCGACGACAGCAGTTGCTGCCGCACCGCGGTCGATCTTGCTATCCCACGAAGCGTTGTAACGCAGTTTGAACTCGCTCGTGACGGCCACCACGTCGCTTATCCACAGGCCGTTGTCGGCCGCGGTCATATAGATGTCGGTGTTCCAGTCGCCGTCGTTGCCGATGATCGACCACAGACCGGCCTTTACCTCCGGTTCCGGATCGGGATCGGGGTCGGGCTCGGTGCTGCCGCCGACGGGCTCATCCTTGCCGTACATGCTCGACGAGAACTCGATCGTGCCCTGTCCCGGGTCGAAGTATACGCGCCACTGTCCGGCCTCGACGGGGATGTTGTCGCCGCCCTTGACCGCGCCTGCGCCCCAGTTGAGATCCCAGCCTGCATCGGCACGCAGCTTCATTTCGGTTGCCGCCGGTGCGTCGATATCGGCATAGAAACGTGTCCAATATGCGTTGTACTCCATAACGATGTCGTTGTCCCAGTCGCCGTTGAGACCGATGATACCGATCTGGTCGGCGCTCCAATCCTTGGCGAGTTTGAGAGTCGAGCTGTCGAACGAGAAGAAATAGAAACGCTTCGCGTAGCACTTGAGATCCTTGCTGCCGCCCGAAGTGATGAGTGTGAGCTCAGCCGCCTCGGCCTCGACCTCGCTGCCGTCGTCGGGCAGACCCCAGTTGCACGAATCGTCCCAGCCGGCGATACCGGTCAGCTTGAAGCCGTTGGCCGCCTTCTCGCCGAAGTCGACGAGGCCGGTGTACTTCGAGCCCGAAGCCGCATAGTCGTAGAGATACTGCGACGCCGCATGGTCCCAGCCGCAATAGTCGCCGATGACCCATACGTGGGCGAACTTGTCGAAGGGACGTATCTCGGCGTTGTAGGTACGGAATGTCGCCTCGACGAGATTCGACACGGCTGCCGTAGCCTCGTTGGCCGCACCCTTGTTGTTGAGCATGTTGGCAACGAGCTGGAACTCGGCCGCTGCCTCGGCCTCCTTGTCGGCGCCTGCGTTGAGCAGTGCGACATTGAGATTCTTGGCCGACACGACGATCTTGCCGCCGCCGATGTTGGCCGTGACCTTCTGCTTAGAGGCCATGTCGTTGCCCGCCATATCGACATAGAGCGTGTAGCCCACGGCCGCCTTGATGCCGTAATCGGCTGCGACGTACTCGAATGTCAGATCGGCACCGTCGGCCGCCAGAGCGCAGCCCTCGATATCGTTCAGCACGGGAGCCGTGACGTTCCCGGGGATGTACTGAGCGTCGATGTGCTCCTGCTCGCACGAAGCGAACATCGCGCCTGCAAGAGCCAGAACCGCTATATTGAATATTTTTTTCATTTTACAGTTTTATTAGTCGTTATACGGATAACATTAATAGCCCTCGTTCTGCGTCAGGTTGCCGTTGGCGTTGATATCTGCCGGCGGGATAGGCATCATGTCGAAATGCGAGTCGACCGCAACACCATCCTTGACGCCGCCCTTCCACTGCCAGAGGTATGCCTCCGAGGTAAACTTGCCGAAGCGCACAAGATCCTGACGACGCGTGAACTCCCAGTAGAGCTCGCGGGCGCGCTCGTCGAGAACGGCATCGAGCGTATAGTCGCCTGCCGACAGGCCGGCCAGACCCGAACGCTGACGCACGTCGTTGATAGCATTCAAGCCGTCCGCCTCGGCGGCACCGCCTCTCTTGGCGCACTCGGCCAGCATGAGGTAGGCATCGGCCGAACGGAACACCGGAACGTCGGTATCGACGAAGGCGACTGCGCTGGCGGCCGAACCGTCGTGGTTGACGTTGGTGTATTTGAGCGACTTGTAACCGCCCTCGCCCTCAGAGGGGTCGAAGACCGAGTAGTTGTCGACGCTCTTGCCGTAAGCCGTATAGAAGAGTGCGCGCGCATCCTTCGTCTCGTCGAACTTGTCGACGAAGGTCTTGGTCAGCGATATGCCGCCCCAGCCCGACGATATGCCCAGCGATGCGGCATCCATGCTTCCGCCCACGGCCGCGAAGACGAGGAACGTCGTGGCACCGTAAGACTGCGTGTTCTCGCCGTCCTGAGGTACGGTGAAGATGATCTCGTCGCCGTTGTAGGTCTGGTTCTTGGTCCAGAGATGGTTGTCGGCCATGAACAGCTCGGCATACTTGTCGTGCAGCGGGTAGTCGCGCATGATCTCACGGCACAAGTCGGCGCACTCGGTGTACATCTGCTTGCCTGCCCATACCTCGGCATTGAGGTAGAGCTTGGCCAGAATCATCTTCACGAAGCCCTTGTCGCAGCGGCCGTAGATGTTCTTGCCCGGATCGGCCAGAGCTGAGTCGGCCGCCAGCAGAGCCGTGCACTCGCCCGCCAGCCACTCGAAGAGCGCCTCGCGCGAGATGCGGTCGGGACCGGTCGAGCCTACCGAACCGGCCTCGGTCTGAAACGGCACGTTGCCGAACAGGTCGATAGCGTGGTAGTAGCTCAAAGCACGCAGCGCACGCGCCTCGGCGATGAACTCGGCCTTCTTTGGGAACTCCTCGTCGCTAAGACCCGAGACGTTGGCATTGGCCTGACGGATGAACTCGTTGCACAGACCGATCTGGTAGAATATGCGGTAGTACATGGCGACGATGAACTGGTTGGACGTGGTCCAGCACATGTTGTGGATATCGGGCAGACCCGTATCGTTCCAGCAGCATGTGGCCTCGTCGGTGGTAAGGCACTGCATGTTCCACAATGCACGCATGTACTGGCCGAAACCGCCGTCGACGCCCGAGATGTCGGGATCGCCGTTGGGGCCGTAAGACGACGAACATGCCAGACCCTGATAGCACTTGGCAAGCAGCTGCTGATAGGCGTCCTGCGAGCCGAGCACCTCTGCGGGGAGCTGGATGTTGGGATCGATCGGCGTGACGTCCAGATCGTTCACGCACGAGCTTGCGCCGAGCGTGAGGGCCGCAGCGAAAGTCATCAACAAAACTTTATATCTTTTCATAATTTCAATGCGGTTTAACTGTTAGAAATTGAACTTCACACCGAGGATGTAGGTACGCGGACGCGGGTAGAGGTTGTTGTCGATACCCGAGAATATTTCGGGGTCGATGCCCTTGTAACCGGTAATCGTACATACGTTCTGAACCGTACCGAACAGGCTGAGGCTCATCTGACGACCGGCCGGCTTGCCCAGATCGAAGCGGTAGCTGAGGGTGATGTTGTCCAGTTTGAGGAACGACGCGTTGCGCACGTAGTAGTCCGAGAGATACTGTGCGTCGGTGCGGAAGTTGGTATCGACGGCCGACACCACGCGGTTGTTCACGAAGTTGTTGGTCCAAAGGTCGGTCAGTAGCTCTCCGTTAGACGAGATGTTGTCGTAGACGTAGTTGCCGAAATTGGCGTGTGCCGATACGGCCAGCGTCAGAGCCTTCCACGAGAGCTGGGTATTGAAGCCGAGCGTCACGTCGGGAGCGGCCTTCTTGTAGCAGTACTTGTCCTTGGCATCGACAACGCCGTCGCCGTTGCGGTCGACGTACATGCCCTCCATAGGACGGCCGTTCTCGTCGTAGATCTGCTGGTATACGTAGAACGAGTTGGTCGGCTGGCCGGTCTGGTGCACCTGAACGGTCGTGCCGACGGCACCCGATATTCCGCCCGTGTCGACGCCGTAGTAGTCCTCGCGCTCGTCGTCGGTGGTAAGACGCGTGATCTCGTTGCGGTTCCATGCGGCGTTGAGGCCGATGTTCCAGTACCAGTCGCGGTTCTGTATAGCCACGGCGTTGATCTCGAACTCGACACCGACATTCTTCAAGTCGCCGATGTTGGCGTTGAGGTAGTTCGTAAGGTTGGCGCCTGCGGCCACGGGGGTCCAGTTGAGCAGGTCCTCCGTCTTACGGTAGTAGAAGTCGGCGCTACCGTAGATGCGGCCGTCGAGGAAGCCGTAGTCGACACCCACGTTATAGGTGGTCGTGGTCTCCCATTTCAGATCGGCGTTGTAGCCCGAGGGCGTGATCGGCGCGATCCAGTTGGTGCCGAAGGGATAGTAGCTGCCCACCGTGTTGAAGATGTAGGTAGCCAGCGTAGGATAGTTACCGGCGTTGAGGTCCTGCTGGCCCGTCTGACCCCAGCTCAGGCGCAGCTTCAGAGCCGACAGCACGTCGCTGTCGCGCAGGAACGCCTCGTTGCGGATGTTCCAGCCAAGTGCGACCGACGGGAACAGACCCCACTTGTTGTTCGAGAAGCGCGAGGTACCGTCGTTACGCAGGGTGGCGGTAATCATGTAGCGGTTGTCGAACGAGTAATTGAGACGGCCGAAGAACGACACGAGGAAGTACTCCGACTTCGAGGTCTTGGGCTCGTTCAGATAGCTCTCGCCGGGCTGGAACGTATTGCCGGTCATGATGTCGAGCAGACGATACTGCTCGTTGAACGACGACACGTAGAAGTGCTGCCAAGAGTAACCTGCCATGACGCTGAACGAGTGCTTGCCGAGGGTCTTGTTGTAGTCGGCGTAGAACTCCAACGTCTGGTCGCGTTTGAGCTGCGAGTAGTTGGTGTGATAGCCCGAGCCCGACTGCAACTTGTCGTGCAGGGTCTGCTCGGTACCGGCGGCCACGTCGACCGTACCGTCCGACTTCGAAACGTCGACACCGAGGTTGAGGTTGAGACGCAGATCCTCCAAGCCGTGGATCTTGTAGTCGATCTGCGCATTGCCGATGAAGCGCTTGGCGTTGGACTCGTCGCGCTTGTCGTTGAGCAGAGCCACCGGATTCTGGTTGGCCATGGTGTTGTAGTTGTCGATCGTGTAGATAGGCTTGCCGTCAGCATCGGTCTTGCCGTAGTTCCACCATGAATAGCCGTTCAGTCCTTCGGGATCGTAAACGGGCTTGGTCGGGTCGTACTGTATGGCCTGACCTACGGCCTCGGTGTTGGCGAAGCGGTTGTCCATATTCATGCCCTTGGCATTGAGGCTGATCGTCAGGTGGTTGTCCAGCAGCGAGGGGCTGAGGTTGACCGAGAGCGTCTCGCGGGTCATGTTGCCCGTTTTAAGAGTACCGTCCTGATTCAGATAACCGAACGAAATGCGATAAGGCAGGTTGTTCTTCTGCCCCATCTTGATGTTGCCCGTCAGACCGATGTTACCCTCGTAAGACTGTGCCAGCTGGTAGATCTCCTTCTGCCAGTTGGTGTTGGCCTGACCCAGAGCGCGGTAGGCATCGTTGTCGGTGCCGCCCATGTACCACGCCATGGCCTCGCGCATCTGGTCGCCGGTCATCACGTCGACATACTTCGAGTTGTCGCTCAGTGATGCGGTAAAGTCGAGCGAGACGTGAGGAATGGCCGAGTCGTAGCGCGAACCCTTCTTGGTAGTGATGATGATGACGCCGTTCGAAGCGCGCGAACCGTAGATCGCGGTAGCCGAAGCATCCTTCAACACCGTGAACGACTCGATATCGCTCGGGTTGACCGACGAGAGCGCATTGGCCACGCCCGAGATGGCGTCGTTAGAGACGGGCAGACCGTCGATGACGATCAGCGGGTCGTTGGTTGCTTTGAGCGACGAGCCGCCGCGGATACGTATTGTCGAGGCCGAACCCGGGGCACCGTCGCCCGAGGTAATTACCACACCGGCGCTCTTGCCGCGCAGCAGGTCGGTCGGCGAGGTCGACAGGCCCTTGTTGGTCTGGTCGGCCTTGACCGTCGAGATCGAACCGGTAAGGTCGTTCTTCTTAACGACGCCGTAACCGATCACGACAACGTCGTCGAGCATCGTATTGTCCTCTTCGAGAACGACACGCTGCAATGCCGTCGACGAGGCCAGCAGCTCCTGCGGCTTATAGCCGATGAAGCTCACTACAACCACCGATTCGGCACTCTTAACGTTCAGACGGTATTGGCCGTTGATGTCGGTCGTCACGCCGTTGGTCGTGCCCTGCTCGAATACAGAGGCTCCGATAACCGGCGTTCCGGTAGCATCAACTACCACACCTTGAACCGCGTATCCGGCCTGCTGGCCGAACACCCGTTGGGGGGGGGTAGCGACAGCAAGCAGCGCGAGCCCCAAACACATAGTCAAGAATTTTCTCATAGTGTTTTTTTTAGTGTTAGTTAGTTAGATAGTTAAAAATAATAGTTGTCATTATTCCGGCATTCTCCCCGCCTCGGCATATCCCTTACATGTTCGGCTCTACGCCCGGCTCGACCCGATAGCAGGCCGGTGCCGTCTTTGGCGGCGGGTCGGATATCTATTCGTCCGCAGGTCTCTTCTCGTCGATAAAGCGCACCGCCGCGGCCGCGCACACAAGCGACAGACCGGCGATGCCGAGCATCATTATCTGCTCGCCGCCCACGGCTCTGAGAAGGAAGCCGCCCACCAGCGCCGCCACGATCTGCGGCAGGCATATCGTGCAGTTGAACAGACCGAGATAGGTGCCCATCGACCCGCCCGAGAGCGAGTTGGTCAGCAGCGCGAAGGGCATCGACAGCATAGCCGCCCAGCCGCAGCCGATCAGCGCGAACGAGACGAACAGCAGATACGGCGTATGTACGAACAGCGTCGAGACGAATCCCGCACCGCCTAACAGCAGGCTCACGGCGTATGCCGCCTTGGGTCTGCGGAACGACGGCAGCAGCATGGCCCAGAGTATCGAGCCGACGGCCTGCACGGCGAACAGCACGCCGACCCAGTTGCCGGCAGCCTGATAGGCGTCGGACTTCACGTCGGTCGTACCCCACACGTTCTCGGCGATGCCTCCCGTCGTGTAATTCCACATATACAGGAATGCGAACCACGAGAAGAACTGCACCAGACCGATCTGCCAGAATATCTTGGGTGCATGCACTATAAGATGCGCCAAGCTCTTGCGCTCGCGCTTCTGCTGCGTGTCGATATTGTGGAACTTGGCGAACTCCTCGGGCGGCATCTCCCTCACGGTCATGCCCGTATAGAGCACGCAGAGGATCAGAATGGCCGCACCTATATAAAATGAATATATTACCGAGTCGGGGATCATGCCCTCGGGAGCGACGTTGCTGATGCCGATCCATGTAAAAATATATGGGAACAGATAGCCCACCAGCGAGCCGGCGTTGCACAAAAGGCTCTGTATGGCATATGCCGTCGACTTCTGACGCTCGTTTACCATGTCGCCCACCATCATCTTGAAGGGCTGCATGGCCATGTTGATCGATGTATCGAGCAGCATGAGCATCACAAGACCGAATGCCATGGCGGCCTTGATCGTCAAACCGAGGCTGCCCGAGTTGGGCAGAAAGGCCATGACGGCGACGGCAACCAGCGCTCCCAGATAGAGATAGGGCTTGCGGCGTCCCAGACGGCACCACGTCTTATCGCTCATTACCCCGACCACGGGCTGCACGAGCATGCCCATCAGCGGCGGCAATATCCAGAAATAACTGAGCGTATGCGGATCGGCGCCGAGCGTTGCGAAGATGCGGCTGATGTTGGCACTCTGCAACGCGTATGCGATCTGTACTCCGAAAAAACCGAAGCTCAGATTCCACATCTGCATAAACGACAAATCAGGTTTTTTCATTTAGGTTTATTAAATTTTTTAGTAATGCAGCAAAATGTCAACACAAATTTTAATATAATCCGCCTAATAAACAAATCAAATATTACCAGTTGCCGTATAATCTGGACGAACCGCCCGAAACTGACGCCGAACGGTCGGGCGTTCGGCACATCGCAACAAGCCGGGGGCATTTGCAATTCAGAGGAATTGTGTATATATTTGTGTATGATTAAGTCGTTGCATAGCGAAGGCCGTGGCATAGCGGCCGGATCGTGGGCGATAATTTTCGTCTTCGCACTGCTGCATGCCGCCGTCGCGCTGGTAAGCCGCATGATCGATTATTACGACGACGTGCCGCTCACGGTGCTGACCATAACAATGGTCATCGTCGTGGCCATGCGCCAGAACGTCCGCATAGAGATCATAGCCATAATGACGCTGGTGGCCACGCTGCTGGGCTTCATCGTGGGAGAGCTGTTGTGGCAGCCGGTAGCCTCGCTGGTAGGCAGCGCTTTCGTAGCACCGGCCATAACGACATTCCTCATAACGACGATGCTGGGCTGGTGCACCCTCGCCGTATCGCGCAACGGCCACCGCTTCAAGAGCTACCGCTCGACGTGGCGGCTGTCGGTGGTCAACATCCTCTCGACGGCCATGTCGATACTGCTGCTCAGAGTGGCCTACGTCGTGATGTTCCGCACGCAGTTCTTTACCGACAGCACTATGGCCGACGCCATAAGGCTCACATTCGGCAACGTGCTGGCACTGGCCGTGCTGCTCTGCGGCAATACGCTGCTGGCCATAAAGAGCTATGCGCATTACAACGCCAAGCCGCGCGAGGAGCGCAGCCGCCTATACGGCGTGACGTTCGCCGCCGCGGCGCTGGGCATACCTCTTCTCACGACGGCCGTCGTATATTACGACATACCGATGATGCGCCACAGCCAGACCGACCCGATGCAGTTCGCGCGTCTGTTCGCCGTGGTATTTCTCATCAACATAATAATATACACGCTCTCCTATCTGTTGCAGCACACGATAGCCTCGAAACGCGAGCTGCGCTCGGAGCGCGAACGCAGACACAAGGCGCAATACCAGTATCAGAGGCTCAAACAGCAGATCAACCCCCACTTCCTGTTCAACTCGCTCAACATACTCGACTATCTGGTGCAGGAGCAGCACACCGAGCGTGCGAGCTGCTTCATACGCAAGCTGGCCGAGATATACCGCTACATGCTGCGCACCGAACAGCAGCCGCTCGTAAGGCTCGAAGAGGAGCTCGACTTCGCCGGGATGTATATCGACCTGCTGAAAGAGCGCTTCGTCGACGGGCTGGCGGTCGACAACCGCATCGACCCCTCGCTGCTAAACGCATACATCGTCCCCTGCTCGCTGCAACTGCTCATCGAGAATGCGACCAAGCACAATATCGTCAGCGCCGAAGAGCCGCTGCGCATAGAGCTCTCGACAAGCGGCCGCACGCTCAGCGTGGTCAACAACCTGCAACCGCGCACCAGCATACACCCCTCGACGGGGCTGGGGCTGGCCAACATCCGCCAGCAGTACGCCGACATTACATCGCGCGAGATCGAGATAACCAAAACCGACTCGCAATTCATCGTAAAACTACCGCTCGTATGACGCTCAGAACAATTATCGTCGAGGACGAGATCCCGGCGCAGATCACACTCAAAAAGATGCTCGACAGATGCTGCGACGACTGCCAGATCATCGCCACGTTCACGTCGGTCAGAGCCACGGTCAAATGGCTCGAAGAGAACCCGTCGGGCGTCGACGTCATATTCATGGATGTCGAGCTGTCGGACGGCGTATGCTTCGACATATTCAAGCAGACGGCGATCGAGGCCAACGTAATCATAACCACCGCATACGAGAGCTATGCCGTCAACGCATTCAAGATCAACAGCGTCGACTACCTGTTGAAGCCTATCGCCGAGCAGGACCTCAAACGCGCATGGGAGCGCTGCCGCAAGTCGGCCGAGGCGCGCAACCCGGCCAGCCTCGAAGCGCTGCTCGACTACTTCACGCAGGCGGCACGCAAGGGGTTCAAGAAACGGTTCATCGTGAAGGTGGGAGAAAAGATCGTCATCATACCCGTCGACCAGATCGCATACTGCTACTCGGAGGACAAGAACACCTATGCCGTGACGCGCAACGCGACGCGACGTCTGCTCGACTACTCGCTCGACACGGTGCAGGAGATGCTCGACCCGTCGCTCTTTTTCCGCATATCGCGCAGCTACATAGTTTCGATCGATGCCATAGACAACATATCGCGCCACATGGGCACGCGTCTCAAACTGCAACTCAACCCCCGCACCGACGACGAAGTGGTCGTCAGCCGCAGCCGCACCTCCGACTTCTTGGAGTGGCTCGACAATAACTGAGTCGCCGCCCGGGCAGCGGAACCGGGAGGCTCGGTCGGGGCGAAGAACGCAGAACCGGAGTGCGGAACCGGGAATCGGGTTGCGGAGCGGATAGGCGGAACCGGAAATCGGGTTGCGGCGCGGATCGGCAGAACCGGAGTGGACGGGCGCCCAGGCGTCCGCAGCAGGCAGACACGGCCATGCGCGCCGGCTCACCTGCCGGCGTGTACGCCTGTGCATAAACGCGTAAGCATCACGAATTATTCCGAAAAATAGTGTCGCGGGCGGGTTTCTTTTGGACGATTTTTGTATTTTTCTCAAAATACGACTATCTTTGCCCGCACTATGTCGGCATGTAAACGGATATAAACCATAAATTTCAGATACCGCAAATGAAAAATTTCAGATTCCTCATCCTCGGCATCGCCGCTCTGTTATGCTCGTGCAACGCACAGCGACGCGTCTTGTATCTGCAAGACGTGAAGGACGGAGCCGTCGTAGAAGTGCCTGATAACTATCAGATCCGTATCAAACCCCTCGACCAGCTCACGGTAGTGGTCAACAGCAAGAACCCCGAGCTGGCCGTTCCGTTCAACTCGTCGTCGAGTTACAGCGCGCTGTCGGGCATACCGAGCAGCAGCAGCCTTACCAACAACTCGTTGCAGGTTCTGACAGTCAACGAAGAGGGCATGCTGAACCTGCCGATCATCGGCGCAATAAAGTGCGACGGAATGACTCGCGCCGAGCTTTCGAGAGCCATAGAGCGCAAGATCATCGAAGGGGGATATATCGCAGACCCCAATGTCAACGTGCGCTTCGCCAACCTCACGGTATCGGTTCTGGGCGAAGTGAACCGCCCGGGACGCTACGAGCTCACGCGCGACAAGCTGACGCTGCTCGACGCGCTGGCATTGGCGGGCGACATGACCATATACGGTAACCGCGAAAACGTGGCCGTGATACGCGAGTGCGACGGCAAGAACATCGTAACGCTGCTCGACATGCGCTCGAAAGATATCTTCGAGTCGCCATGCTTCTACCTGCAACAGAACGACATAGTAATGATAAGCCCCAACCGCTACAAGGCCGCCACGGCAGAGATCAACCAGAACCGCACATTCTGGCTCTCGATAACCAGCACGGTCATCTCGCTGGCAACGCTCATCGTTACCATAACAAGATAACAGCACAACCGAAACAATGAAAGAGAATAACGTACATAACGAGGAGGAGACGCTGAAAATACGTAAATTCACCTTCCAGGATTTCGTTCAGCTCGTACTTTCGAACTGGTACTGGTTCGCACTGTCGATATTGATATGCTGGCTCTGCGCCGCATTCTACATCCGCCGCACCTCGCCCGTATACCAGCGGTCGGCATCGGTTCTCGTGAAGGACTCGCGCAAGGGTTCGAGCAGCGAAATGACTGCGTTCAGCGATCTGGTGGGCGGCGGCATGCTGCGTCACAGCGTCGACAACGAGCTCTACATATTCAAGTCGCGCCGCCTTATGGAGGAGGTCATCGGCAAGCTCGACCTGACGACGGTATACCAGCAGAAGGGACGCATACAGACAGCCGATCTCTACGGACGCTCGCCGATTCTGGTCAAGTTCATCGATACGGCAAACGACGATCCCATTCGCTTCAAGATCGACATCGTAGACGAGAACCGCGTCGAGCTGTCGGACTTTACCGATAACGAGGACTTCCGCATGTCGGCCTCGCTTGGCGATACGGTAGCCACGCCGCTGGGCTCGATCGTCCTGCGCCAGACGCCATACATCTCCAAATTCGTCGGCAAGGATATCTACGTATCTAAGCTGCCGCTCAACGAGACTATCGAAGCGTATCGCAGCAAGCTCAGATGCGAAATCGCCGACAAGCAGGCTTCTGTCATCAACATCTCGATGACCGACGTGGTGCCCAAGCGTGCCGAGGATGTCATCAACGGCATCATCGAGGCCTACAACGTCGATGCGATCAACGACAAGCGCGCCATATCGGACATTACCGAGAAGTTCATCGACGACCGTCTCACGATTCTCGGCCGTGAGCTGAACGAGGCCGACGACAATGTGGCGTCGTTCAAGCAGCACAACAAGATTTACAGCCCCGAGGACGAGGCTTCGATGAGCGCCAACGAGCTGAGCAAGTTCAAGGAGGAGTCGCTCTCGCTCGAAGGCAGTCTCGAAATCGCCAGATACATCCGCGACTTCATCCTCGGCGACTCGTCGCAGCACAGCCTGATCCCGGCCGCAACGGTAGCGTTCAGCGGTGCGACGACCACGCTCGCAACACAGATCGAGGCATACAACGAGCGCGTGCTGACGCGTCAGCGCCTGCTGGCCAACGCCTCGCCCAACAGCCCCGTCATACTCGAACTCGACCATGAGATCGCCGCCATGCGCAGCGCCGTCATGCAGTCGCTCGACCAGCATATAAAGAGCCTGACGCTCAAACTCGACAACATACGCCGCGAGCAGAACATAGCCGACAGGCGCATATCGAACTCTCCGGTCAAGGAGAAGGAGCTGCTGTCTATGACGCGCCAGCAGAAGGTCAAGGAGGAGCTCTATATCTACCTCCTGACCAAGCGCGAGGAGAACTCGCTGACGGGCGCCACGGCCGAGAGCAACGCCCGCATCATAGACGTCGCCTACGGCAGCGACCTGCCTATCAGCCCCAATAAGTCGCTGATATATATGATGGCTCTGGTGCTGGGTGTGGCCATTCCGTTCATCGTGCTCTACCTCATGGAGCTGCTCAATACTACGGTGCGCGGCCGCAAGGAGCTGGAAGACACGCTCAGCATACCCTTCCTGGGCGATATCCCGACCTACCACGGCAAGTCGGAGCACGGCATCGCCGTGCGCGCTACGGGTCGCGACGTGCTGTCGGAGTCGTTCCGCATACTGCGCACTAACATGAGCTTCATGAGCATCGACAACGAGCTTAAAGTCATACTCGTTACATCGTCTACGCCCCACAGCGGCAAGACCTTCGTCTCGACCAACCTCGCCATGACGCTCGCGCATACGGGCAAGAAGGTGCTGCTTATGGACTTCGACCTCAGACGCCGTACCCTCTCCAAGCAGATGGGACACCGCCACGACAAGCGCGGCATAACCGGCTATCTGTCGGGCGCGATCGCCAACCTCGACGATGCGATCTCGAAGACGTCGGTAGACGATAATTTCGACATGATGTACGCCGGCATCCAGCCGCCCAACCCTGCCGAGATGCTTATGTCGCACCGCGTCGACGCGATGATGAACGAGCTGCGCGCCAAGTACGACTATATCATCCTCGACTCGGTGCCGGCAATGGCTATCGCCGATGCGATGATAATCGACCGTCTGGCCGACCTTACGATCTATGTCGTGCGTCAGGGATATCTCGACCGCCGTCAGCTGCCCGACATCGAAGACCTCTACCGTCATAAGAAGTTCCACAATATGTGCATCGTGCTCAACGGCGTAGTACAGGGCAAGCGTACATACGGTTACGGCTACGGATATGGCTATGGATACGGTTACGGCTACGGATATTACTGCGACGACGACTCGCAGCCCAAGTGGAAGAAGCGCTGGAAGAAGTTCAAGCGTCTTTTCAAGAATCGTAAATAACGCAGAGTCATGGCAAGCAAAGGATTGACCATAGCCGTCGACTTCGACGGCACGTGCGTCGAGCACGAGTATCCCCACACGGGTAACGACGCCGAGGGTGCGGTCGAGGTGTTGCGCGAGCTGGTCGGCAACGACTGCCGCCTGATCCTCTACACGATGCGCTCGGGAGCACTGCTGGCCAAGGCCGAACAGTGGTTCAAGGATCGCAAGATACCGCTCTTCGCCGTCAACGCCAACCCCGAGCAGCGCTCGTGGACCGAATCGCCGAAGGTCAACGCCGACCTCTATATCGACGACTCGGCTTTGGGATGCCCCCTGCGCTTCGTCGACGGCGTGAGACGTCCCGTGGTCGACTGGGCGCGCGTCCGACGCCAACTCGTTCTCGACGGCATACTCGACTGATGCGGCGGCAGCGCGGTGGCCTCTGCCCGGCAATCCCGGCCGACGACAGCGCCACGACCCGCATCTACGACAGACAAGACCGATCTACCCCACTCCGCTCCGGCATCGCGCCGAAGCGGAGTTTTCGTTTCGGGGCAGACGGCAGCCCACTCTTTCCTGCGGCAATACGACCGCACCCGTCAGCGGCAACGCGCCTGCAAACGATCGACGTCCCGAAACTACTCAGCCGAAGATAACGCCTCCCGCTATATGAACCGTCCGCTCCCTACCCGAATAGGCCGCCGCGGGTTGAAAGAACCGGTATCCATACTCCGGCAACCGACCCGCCGACAATCCGATATCGAGCTGCACCCCAATACGCGAACAAGCCGCCGCGCGTTGAAAAAAAAACGGTCTCTCCGACTGCGGAGATAATATCCTACCGATCCGGGAAAGGCCGCAAGCCGCTCCGAATACGAACCACTATCCTAAATCGAGCCGCTCCCCGCTCCGAAAACACCCCGTCCCACGCACTGCGACAGTCTCTCCACACCCGCGAACACTTCCTCCGACATCCAGCATAGAATCCCACACGCACGCAGCACGCAATTTTACGGCTGAATTATGATTATTGGAGTAAAAAAGCTACCTTTGCAAGGTATATGCCCGCAAGTTTCGGGGCGTATGATTTACGATGCTTGAAAAGTTAGCCAAACAGACTGCTATATACGGCATAAGCACGATCGTGGTCAGGTTTCTGAACTACCTGCTTACGCCATACTACACGCGCATATTCGACGAGGGTACATACGGTATCGTCACGGATGTCTATGCATTGATACCCTTCGCCCTCGTTTTGTTGTCGATGGGCATGGAGTCGAGCTATTTCCGCTTCACGACGCGTGCCGAGGAGGCCGGCGGCGATGTCGCACGCAACAAGCGCAAGGTATTCGCCACGACGTGGGGCGTAACGTCGCTCGCGGCCGTCGTATTCTGCATGGGCGTAGTCGCTTTCCGCGTGCCTCTGTCGGCAGCCATGGGTGCGGCATACGAAGCTCACACCGAGTACATATCTCTGGTTGCCTTGATCGTGCTGTTGGACGTATGGTCGATAATACCGTTCTCGCGCCTCAGGGAGCAGGGCCGCGCCATGACCTTCGTCGCGTTCAAGGCGGTCAACGTCTTTCTGAACGTCGCGCTGGCCATAGCCTTCGGTCTGGCAGGGCTCTACTCGACCGACTTCGGCGTAGGCTGGGTCTTCGTGGCCAACCTCGCGGCGAGCGCCGCCACGCTGCTGCTGGTGCTGACGACCACCGACCGCACGATGCCGATAATCGACCGACGGCTGCTGGCCAAGATCCTCGTATACTCGCTGCCGCTTCTGATAAGCGGCCTTGCCGGTACGGCCAACGAGTTCATCGACCGGCAGATGATAAAATATCTCGCTCCGGGCGGCGAGGCTGCCGCCATGGCCGAGTTGGGCGTCTACGGCGCTATCGTAAAGATAGCCGTCGTGATGACCCTCTTCACGCAGATGTACCGTCTGGCGGCCGAACCATTCTTTCTGTCGAGTTTCAGGAAGAGCGACTTCGTCGAGGCCAATGCCGCGGCGATGAAATACTTCGTCATGGCCTCGGCCGTGATATTCACGGGCATAGTGCTGTTCAAGGATATGTTCGCGCTGATCGTGGGCGAGCGGTTCCGTCAGGGCATCGGCATACTGCCGCTGGTGCTGGCGGCCAACGTGCTGAGCGGAATATGGCTCAACCTGTCGTTCTGGTACAAGCGCGAGGAGAAGACGCGCTACGCCGCCTACATAACCTTTCTTGGGCTGGGCATAACGCTGGCTTTCAGCTTTCTGCTGGTACCGCGCTGGGGTTATCGCGGTGCGGCGTGGGTGCGCCTCGCGGCCGAGGCGGCTATGGTCGTTTGGAGCTACATCCTCTGCCGCCGCCACTACCCCATACCGTACGATCTCGGACGCATGGGCGAGTATGCGCTCATCACGGCGGCGATCTACGGCATCGGCCACGCGGCCGGCATGCGGCTCGTACCGGCTGCGGCGATCGGGGTCAACTGTCTGTTGTTCGCAGCGATGCTGGCTTATATGGTGCGTCGCGAAAAGATAGATGTCAAAGGGCTTTTGAGAGCCGTAATACACAGAGGCAGAGTATGAGATTCGCCGACATAGCTGGACAGGAGGAGTTGAAGCGGCATCTTACGGGCAGCGTCGACCGCGGCCGCATAAGCCATGCGCAGCTCTTTTCGGGCGAGGCGGGCTACGGCACACTGCCGCTGGCGGTGGCCTACGCACAGTATGTCTGCTGCCCCAATCGTGCGGGCGGCGATTCGTGCGGCGTATGTCCGTCGTGCCGTCAGATTGAGGATATGGCGCACCCCGACGTGCACATGGTATTTCCCGTCAACAAGCGCGACAAGAAGGCGGGCGAGGCTGTGCTGAGCGACTCGTGTCTGGGCAAGTGGCGCGAGTTATGGCACGAGAGCGGCGGCTACTTCTCGCCGCAGCAGTGGTTCGACAGGCTCGATCTGGGCAAGACGATGAAGGGTCTGATAACGGCCAAGGAGTCGGACGAGATCATCCGCAAGCTGTCGTTCAAGAGCTTTTCGTCGGAGTACAAGATCATGATAATATGGCTGCCCGAGCTGATGAACGGCGACGCGGCCAACAAGATATTGAAGATATTGGAGGAGCCGTGGGACAAGACGCTCTTCCTGCTGGTTGCCGAGCGGGCAGACCTGCTTCTGCCGACGATCATATCGCGCACGCAGCAGGTCACGGTAGGCCGCATCGCCACCGAAAGGCTCGAACGCGCCGCCGTCGAGGGCGGCATCGCGGATGTCGCGGCCGCGCACAACATGGCGCGTCTTGCGGGCGGCGATCTGTTGGAGCTGCGAAATCTCATGCGCGGCGAGACGGATGCGCTGCGCCGGGAGTGCTTCGAGCTCTTCTGCCGGCTGATGCGCCTGAGCTACAACGACAAGCATCTCGACCTGATGTCGTGGGCCGACGACGTGTCGGAGCTTACGCGCGAGGGGCAGCGTGCATTCCTGAACAATGCCGCACGGCTTTTGAGAGAGAGTTACATGATCCACGCCGGTGCCGCGAGCATCAGCTATCTGTGGGGCGAGGAGGCCGACTTCTGCCGGAAATTCGCACCCTACATAGGCAATTCCAACATAGAGTTTCTCGTTGGGGAGATAGAACGTGCTCTGGCACAGATCACGCAGAACGGATCGCCGCGCATAGTGTTCACGCACTTCGCGCTGGCGGTCAGCAAGACGATAAACAGATTGTAGATGACCCGAAGCGAAGGACATACCGTTGCCGTGCTGATGTTCGGCTCCGATGCTCCCGAGGCCGAGAGCCTCGTGGACCGCGCCGTTGCTGCCGTGGGATTGTTCGTCGGCTCCGTCGAGCGCATATCGGCGGCCTACCGCAGCGCCGCCTACGGTTTCAGCTCGGAGCGCGAGTTCGTCAACCGCACGGCCGTGATACAGACGACGCTTGCGGCCGAAACGCTCCTGCGCCGCATCAACCTCATAGAGGAGCTCATGGGGCGCGACAGGGATGTCGAGCGGCAGCAGCAGCTCGCCACGGGCGAGAGATACGCCTCGCGGCCTATCGACATAGACATAATATTCTTCGGCGACGAGACGATCTCGACCGAACGTCTTACCGTGCCGTATCACTATCTCGACCGACGCGAGTATGCCCTGCGCCCTCTGGCCGAGGTCGCCGGCGACTACCGCCACCCCGCGCTAGGGCTTACCCCGAGGGAAATGCTCGCCGCACTGACAGGCGAAGAAAAGGTGTATGAATAGACTGAAAATGAACGCATACAGATACATATCGTGCATAACGGCCGCAGCCGCGGCCATAGCGCTGCTCTCGACCTCGTGTTTCAAGAAGGAGTCGTACGACACCCTCTTCCGCATCGCCGTATATAACCAGAACGTATCGGGCGAGCCGCTTACGCGAGCCACCGACTTGGAGTCGTATGCCTTCTACGTCGACACCAACTTGTGGCGCATCGCCTCGTGGGAGGATGCGCTGGCGCATGTCATAACCGACAAGCGCAACCCCTCGGTCAGGCTGTCGGTGCCCGATGTCGTCGGGGTGTTCGACGCCGAAGCGGACTTTCAGGTCGCACTGCCGCTCACGGCGCCCTTGTCGATGCTGGTAGTGGTCGACAAGGCCAATTCGATGTATGCCTACCGCAAGTACGAGTCGCCGATCAATCTGCCCGAGATATTCGCGCAGCTGCACATGTACGCATGGCGCAAGACATATAACGCAAACGGCTGGCGCATAGTCAACCCGCTGCCCGACGTCGAGCGTCCGCCGCTGGCGCCCGCAGAGCCCGACCAACCGGAAACGCCCGAGGAGCCTGGCGACCCCGAAACGCCCGAGACACCCGACAAGCCGGAAACGCCCGAGATGCCGGACGAACCCGAAACGCCCGCGGGCATTTAATCCGAAAGAGCAATGAAATGAAACGAAGCATAGCAGATCATATAACCGCATCGCTCACGGCACTCCTCATGTTGCTGTTCGTGGGGAGCCTGTTTACCAAGTGCGCCTCGACGATGACGCCCACCGGCGGTCCGAAGGATACGCTGCCGCCCGTGATCGTGACCATGGAGCCCGACAACTTTTCCACGGGGTTCCGCACGCTGAACCCTCCGAAAATCTATATCGAGTTCGACGAATACGTCCAGATCAAGGACCAGCAGAAGGAGTTCTACACCTCGCCGGCGATGAAGAAGAAGCCCACGCTGACGCGTCGCGGCCGCGGCATCGTCGTCACGATCAAGGACACGCTGCTCGAAAACACGACCTACGCCCTCAACTTCGGCTCGGCCATACAGGACAACAACGAGTCCAACCCGCTGCACTCGATGCGCTACGTATTCTCGACGGGCGATGAGATCGACTCGATGTACATGTCGGGCTATACGGCCGACTCGTACAAGGCCGACTCGGTGGGCAAGACCTTCATCTGGTTCTTCCCGGCCGACTCGGTGCCCCGTCCCGTCGAATACGACTCGACCATGTTCAGGCACCAGCCGGCCGTCATAGCACGCGCCGAGAACAACGGCATATTCATCGCCCAGAACCTCAAACCGATACCTTATCGTGTCTACGCATTCGAGGATACCAACAACAACATGGAGTACGAGCCCTCGGTCGACCGCATAGGCTTCATCGACAGCGTATACAACCCTGCCCACATGCCCGAGTTCTCGATATGGTTCGACTCGCTGAGGCAATACCCCTCGGCCGACCCGCAGCTCTATTTCCGCATGTTTACCGACCGTCGGTTCACGCGGCAGACGCTGTCGCAGTCCGAGCGCCCGAAGCAGCATATGGCCATGCTCTACTTCGGCTCGCCCGACCCGGAGATCGTATCTATCGACTTCGACTCGATACCCTCCGAGCGCGTCATCGTAGAGCCGCAGACACGCGGCCGCGATACGCTGGCGCTGTGGTTCGACATGCCTGCCGACCAGCTGCCCGACACGATCAAGGGTTCGATCACATATTTCAAGCACGACTCGATCAACAATCTGGTCGAGACGAAGGATCCGTTGAAGCTGTTCTGGAAGAAGATCGAGACCAAAGAGGAGGAGAAGGAGCGCGAACGCCTCGAAAAGGAGCGAGAGAAGGCTTTGAAGAACGGCGAGGAGTGGGTCGAGCCCGAGAAGCCCAACCCCTTCGCCCACAAGCTCGCGGCCAAGGCCGAGATCAACCCCGAACGGCATCTCGACATGACGCTCGACTATCCGCTGGTCGCATTCGACTCGCTGTCGGTGGAGCTGACATCGAAAAGCGCGAACGCACCCCAGCCCCGCACGCGCCGCGTGGGCTTCGTGCGCGACACGCTCGACAGCAGGCGGTGGAGCATCCGCTCCGACTGGACGCTGGGCGACGAGTATACGCTGACGATCCCCGCCGGAGCCATGCGCAACGTGGCCGGCGAGAGCAACGACACCATAGTCGGTCATTACACGGTGGCCGATCCCGACAAGTTCGCCACGATCAAGTTGCACGTGCGCGCCTCTAATCCCGACATGCGCTACATAATCCAGCTGACCAACTCGTCGGGCAAGATGCAGCAGGAGCTGCGCGACGTGGTCACGGGCGAGTATCTGTTCCGCTTCGTCGAGGTGGGCGATGTCATGGTGCGCATCGTCGAGGATGCCAACGGCAACGGAGAGTGGGATACGGGCGACATGGTGGCCATGCGTCAGCCCGAGCGCACCGAGATATACAAGAACGGCAACGGCGAGGAGCTCTTCACGACCAAGGCCAACTGGGAGTTCGAGCTGGACATAGACATGGACGAGGTGTTCCGCCCCGTGACCATGCAGTCTATAATGCAAATGCTCGAAGACCGCGAGACGGCGCGGCTGAAAAAACTCGCCGAGGAGCAGGCCAAGAAGCGCAAGGAGCAGGAGCAGTCGGGCAATCACGGACACGACAGCCAGCAGTCGACCGGCCTGGGCTTCGGAGGCATGGGAGGCCTCGGCGGCAACGTGCGCACCGGCATTCAGAATATGGGACGATAAACAGAGCGATGATGAGACTCAGAAACATATTGATCTGCCTGACCGCGGCACTCGGCGCAGGGCTCTCCGACGCCGGAGCGCAGCACACGCTGACGGCGGTGGCCGGCACGGGCATATCGACGGCGCGCTTCTACCCCGACGAGGAGACACGCACGCTGTGGGGCGCGCACGACATAGGCGTATCGTGGCGCTATTACAGCCCCACGCCGCGCTTCGTAGGCGCTATGGGCGCCGATCTGGAATACATACGCCGCGGGTTCTCGCTGGGCTATACCTACACCACCGAGATCGTCGACGACAAGGAGATCCGCAACTACGAATACTATACGCGCCGCATCAATACGCTCATGCTGCCCCTTGTCTGGCAGCCGCACTTCTACATGGCGCGCAACCACCTGCGCTTCTATATCGAAGCCGCCGTATTCTTCTCCTACAACATGTCGTCGACATACGTCTACGACGACAACCCCTCGAAGGGCGGCGGCGACTACCCCTACAAGAGCGTGCGCGACAACCGCTTGGGCTACGGTCTGGCGGGCGGCGCGGGCTTCTCGCTGCTGTTCGGGCAGGTGGAGTTCGGCCTGAGGGCGCGTTACTGGTTCGGATACTCCGACCTGCTGAAAAACCGCAACAAGTATTACGACTCTGCCACCGACGGGCAGGAGAACCCGTTCTACTACTCGCCGCTGCGCTCGCCGCTCGACAACATCACGCTGTCGATAACGCTCGGCTGGCGCTTCAACAAGGGCGGCTTCGACTCATGGAACGTCAAACGCGAGAAGCGCAGCCGCTCCCGCGAGGTATTCAAATACAGCCTTGACTGATAAAATTTAAGAAATTATGGATAATACGAGACAACAGAAGATAGCCCGCCAGATCCAGCGCGACGTGGCCGAGATACTGCAAAAGGATGCGGCCGATCTGGTGCGCGGCTCGCTCGTCACGGTCACTGCGGTGCGCATATCGCCCGATCTGGCCTACTCGAAGATATATGTCAGCGTCTTTCCCTTCGACAGAAAGGATCAGGTGCTCGCCGCTCTGGGCGACAAGACATGGATGATTCGCAAGCTGCTGGGGGCGCGCATACGCAACCAGTTGAAGATAGTCCCCGAGATCGAGTTTTTCCTCGACGACTCGTTGGAGTACATCGACAACATCGACCAGCTTCTGCACGGGCAGAAGCGTGATTGAAACGGTCGCACACTGCCTTTGGAGCCATGTTGTGGTCGAAGTTCGCAAGGCGTTACCTGCTGTCGCCCAAGTCGCATTCGGTAATTAACATCATCGCCTCGATAAGCGTACTGTCCGTCGCTGCGCCCGTCGCAGCCATGATAGTGCTGCTGTCGATCTTCAACGGGCTGGAACAGACCGTCGAGCGGATGTATTCGTCGTTCGACGCCGATATCGTGATAACGCCCTCGCGCGGGCAGACCTTCGCCATGCCGCACGACGCCGTCACGCGGCTCGAAGCCGTCGAGGGCGTCGAAGCCGCAGCGCCGTACCTCGAACAGATGGTCGTCGTCTCGGCATCAGGACGCCGCACGACAGTCACGCTCCGCGGAGTCGACTCGACCTACATATCGGTCGCACCACTCGACGAGTATATGGTGCGCGGCGAGTACCGCCTGCTTGGGGAGCGCGACACGGCCACCATGCGCCGGCGCGACGTGCTGGTCGCCGGCTACGGCGTTGCGGCCGAGCTGGGCATGCCGCGTCTCGACGGCGACGTGGAGCTGTATGCAGTCAACCGCCGCCAGTTCTCGTCGCTGCTGCCGGCTGCCGGCATATCGCGCCTGCGGGCCGCGCTCGGCGGTGTATTCATGGTCAACGCCGACATCGACCGCCGATACGTGCTGTGCGACCTCGACGCCGCACGCCGCCTGCTCAACTACCCCGGCCGCATCTCGCACATGGCGCTGCGTCTTGGCGCGGGAGCCGACCGGGAGCGTGTCCGCAGCCGGGTCGAGACGATCTTCGGCGAGGGATACGACATCAGAACGCGCGACCAGAAGAACGACTCGCTCCTGAGGATCATGGCCTACGAGAAGCGGTCGATCTTCATCATAGCCTTCATGGTCACACTCGTGGCGGCCTTCTCGCTCGTAGGGGCCGTCGTGATGCTGCTGACCGACAAACGGCGCGATATGGCCACGCTGCGTGCACTGGGCATGACACGCCGCTACGTAAGCCGCATATTCGTGGGCGAGGGCATGCTCATAACGCTCGCGGGTGGCGGCGCAGGCATCCTCGCAGGGCTGGCGCTGTGCTGGGCGCAACGGCGTTACGATCTTGTGGCGATCCCCGGCGCCACGACCGTGGGCAGCTATCCGGTCAGCATCGAATGGGCGGACGTGGCAGCTACTGCCGCCGCCGTGGTTGTCGTCGGATATGTCGTCTCGCGACTTACGGTCGCGAGCGTAATGAAACGAAAGAGCCGATTATGAAACGATTTTTACGAAATATCTGCCTCGCGTGCCTCGTCCTTGCGGCCGCGACGGCATGCGACAGGCCGAAGGATATCCCCAACAGCCGCCTTATGAACATCTTCCACGACGCATTTCTGGCGAATGCCTATCTGCGCGAGATGCGCATCGATGCCGATTCGTTGGAGCTGTACGAACCTATCTTCCGACGTTACGGCTATACGATCGACGATGTACGCTACACGTTGGAGCGCTACTCCGAGCGCAAGAGTTCGCGTCTGAGCGACCTGATCGCCGTGGTGGGCGACCGTCTCGCGGCCGAGGCCTCGGCCGAGGCGTATAAGGTCATGATCCTCGATACGATCGACAACGTGGCTCAGCGCGCCTTTACGCGCACCATATACGCCGATTCGCTTATACGTGCCACACGCATGCGCGACACGACGCTGTTGCAGATTACCGTCGAAGACATCCTGCCGGGCGAGTATACCGTATCGTTCGACTACATGATCGACTCTCTGGACAAGAACCGCATATCGCGCGCCGAGCTGTGGCTCGAACGCGACGACTCGATCCAGACGTCGCGCTACACGACAGTGCTCTACCGCTATCGCAACGAGAGCTTCACGCGCAAGATGACCGTCGATTCGACGCACCGCCGGCTGCGTCTGAACCTATACCACCACATGCGCTACGACAAGCGCGACGTACCCCACATCACGGTGCGCGACTTGAAGGTAGTGCGCGTGCTGCCCAAGGCCGAGGCGGTCGACAGCCTCTACCGCGAGCAGTTGGGCATACGCATTTTCAATCCACGATTCATGATCGATAAGTATGACGCGCAAGATAGCATCGCATTATCTGTCGAGCCGCAAGGGGCTGATTAGAAACGCTCTGGTCGAGGTCGCCGACGACGGCGAGATACTGTCCCTCGGCACGGCTGAAAATATCGATTCGCTCTGCGGCGTGGAGTTCTACTCGGGCATATTGTGCCCGGGGTGGGTCAACGCCCACTGCCACCTCGAACTGTCGTATCTTCGCGGCGCGATAGCCGAGGGCACGGGCTTCGCAGGCTTCGCTCGCGAGATAGGCCGCACGCGCGGCGGCTTTACCCCCTCGCAGCGCCTCGCAGCGGCCGAGGCTGCCGATGCCGCCATGCGGGCGGAGGGTGTCGCAGCCGTGGGCGATGTGGCCAACGACGCTCTTATAATGCCCGTCAAGGCACGATCGGCGATACGCTACCGCACCTTTGCCGAGGCATTCGGCCTTACGACCGACTCCACGGATTCGCTCGGCGAGCTGCTGCGCTATCCGTCGGCCTCGCCCACGCCACACTCGACATATTCGTTGCAGGATGCGCTCTTTCGCCGGATATGCTCCGCGGGCGATGCTCCGCTGTCGATACACTTCTTGGAATCGGCCGACGAAAAGGCGCTCTACTCGGGATGCGGCTCTCTGGCCGAGTGGTACGGGCGCATGGGCTGGCAGTGCGACTTTCTCGGCTACGGCAGCCCTGCGGCGCGCATAGCCGCCTGCGTACCGCCGCAGCGGCAGGTGCTGCTGGTGCACGGCTGCTTTGCGCAAAGAGAGGACATAGAGATGCTCGACCGCCACTTCGACCGGCCGCCCTTCTGGGTGTTGTGCCCCGAATCCAACCGATACATATCGCGTCTTATGCCGCCCGTCGATCTGCTGCGCGAGGCCGGCTGCCGAATATGTCTGGGCACCGACTCTCCGGCTTCGGCCACGACGCTGTCTATGGTCGAACAGATGCGCCTTCTGGGCGACGTGCCGCTCGAAGAGATGCTTCTGTGGGCTACGTGGAACGGCGCCTGCGCTCTGGGCATGGAGGATGATCTGGGCTCGATCGAGCCGGGCAAGCATCCGGGAATCGTGCTTTTGGAGGGCGTCGACATGAATGCCATGAAGATCGGCGGCGACACGCGCGCGCGCCGGCTGGTGTAGTCCTGCCCGACCGGTCGCCCACGATGCGCCCGCCAAGAGGCATAAGCCCGCCGCGGCTAAAACACCTCCTGCAAGACCCTTATCGACTCTACCGCCCGAATGGCTTCGAGGTGGTAGGCGTAATATGCTATCATCGATTCGAGAAAGGCTACGCGACGGGTGCGGTTGAGTCCGATCTCGCCCAAGTACCTTACGTCGCACTCCAACATGTCGTGCAGTATCGAGGCGTTCTCGGGCGACATCGAGAACTCGCGCGGCGGCTCGGCGCCGACGAAGCGGCCGTCGCGTATGTCGAGCCATGCCCCGGTCGAGTAGTCGTTGTCGGGCGAGAAGCCCAAAGGGCGGCTCAGATTGGCCAGAAACCATAGGTGGAAGTTGGCCACACCCTCCTCCACGGCATCGAGCGCCGCGACCGAACCCCATACGAAATCGAACAGCGAGCCGTTAGGCTCCGACTCCTTGACAAGGCGGTACAGCGTCTCGGCCATGAACAGCGCCATGGTCGACTTGCGCACGTCGAAAGGTATCGACTGCAACACGATGCCGCTGTGTACATCCTTCATGCGGTGCATCGACATCCGCGACGAGACGAACCCTTCGAACTCCAATGCGAACATGGGCTGCATGAGCGCCATGCGCGAGCCTCGCGATGCCGTCCGCACCCCCTGAACCATATAGCTCTGACGGCCGCCCGTGTCGGTAAGCATGTGCACTATAAGTCCCTTTTCGCCGTATTTGAGCGTATTGAGCACGATGCCGCGCGCCTTGTAGCTCTTCATCGGCATGCCGGCACGGCGTTGTCCGCAGCGGGCTCGCGCCAGCGGCCGTCGGCCTTTATCAGCTCTATGAGCCGGTCGATAGCCTCCGTTTGCGGTATATTGCGCTCGACGATCGCGCCGGCGCGGTATAGCGTTATGTGGTCGGGCGCCGCACCGACATATCCGTAGTCGGCGTCGGCCATCTCGCCCGGACCGTTTACGATGCAGCCCATGACGCCTATCTTCACATCCGGCAGGTGCGAGGTGCGCCGTTTTATCTGCGCCAGCGTCGACTGTATGTCGTAGAGCGTGCGGCCGCAGCTGGGACAGGCTATGTACTCCGTGCGCGAGAAGCGCACACGCGCCGCCTGCAATATCATAAGCTCGATATCGCGCACCGTCGCAGGATCGAGTTGCGGTGAGTCGATCCAGACTCCGTCGGCCAGACCGTCGAGCAGCGGCAGACCCATGTCGGCCGCGGCGCACAGAGCCACCTGGGCGGCATCCGCCTGCATATATCGGCGGCGTATTACGGCCGGCTGCGAGGGGTCGAGGTCGAGCAGCGCGGCGCGCCATTCGGCCGTGGGGTTGCCGCTCACGGCCTCGACCACGGCATAACGGTCGTCTATCTGCTCGTGCGTTATCGGTATGCCCGCCTCGCACCGTCGGCGGTATCGCGTAGGCGAGTAACGCTCGGGGTGCCGCACCTCGAAATGTCCATCGCGCGCGGCGAAGTACCCGACCAGAGCACGCGCCACAGGCACCTCGCACTCGGGGTCCTCCGTCAGCGACACGCGCACCGTATCGCCTATGCCGTCGGCCAGCAGCGCGCCTATTCCCACTGCGCTCTTTATGCGACCCTCGATGCCGTCGCCCGCCTCCGTCACACCCAGATGCAGCGGGTATGTCATGCCCTCGCGCTCCATAGCCTCGACCAGAAGCCTGTACGCATGCACCATGACGCGGGTGTTGCTCGACTTCATCGAGACCACCACGCTGTCGAAGTCCAACTCGCGGCACTGCCTGAGAAACTCCATTGCCGATTCGACCATGCCCTCGGGCGTATCGCCGTAGCGGTCGACCATGCGCCGCGAGAGCGAGCCGTGGTTGACGCCTATGCGCAGCGCCGTGCCGCGGCGCCTGCATATCTCCACCAGACGCTCCAACTGTCCCGAGTCGTTGCGGAAATTACCCGGGTTGATACGCACCTTGTCGACCGACTCGGCCGCTATCATCGCCACGTCGGGCGTGAAGTGTATGTCGGCCACTATGGCCGTCGGATAGCCGTGGGCGCGCACCGCCGCGGTTATGTCGGCCAGCGCCCGCCCCTCGCGCGCGCCCTGAGCCGTGAGACGCACTATCGGCGCGCCGGCATCGGCTATGCGCTCGATCTGCGCCACGGAGGCCGCGACATCGGCCGTCGGCGTGTTGGTCATCGACTGTACGGCGATCGGATGATCCGAGCCGATCGTGCAGCATCCTATCGCGACACTGTGGGCGTACCGCCTGCGAAAGCCGTCGAGATTTATCATATCGTTCAAAGTTTTATGAATATACGTTTTTTATACAGCGGCCACGTAACCGCCCAGCAGAGCGCGACGAGCGACAGTGCGGCCAACAGCGACCCGATCCGGGGAGTGGTCGCCGCGGCGAGCATCTCCCACCAGCGCGCGTAGGGCGAAACGAGCGCGTCGTGCGCCCCGTTCCATACGCGCATCTGTGCCACGATCTTCACGATAAGTGTCGAGAGCACGTATGCGAAGAGGGCATTGGAGCCGAATACACGGAAGATGTTTCCGACTCTGCCCGCGCCTTCGTCGCGGTCGGTCAGCCGGGATACCCAATACCACAACACCGCCGCTATGCCGCAGGTGTAGAGCGCATATGATGCCGACCATATGGGTTTGTTTATCGGAATCGCGCCGTTGAGAGCCAGCGCCGCGACTATCGCCGTACCTCCCCACGCGGCCATGCGCAGGCGGCCGTCGCTGCCGCCGGCCATACACATCGCAGCAAGATATCCGAGCATTACGTTTACCGTGGCGGTCATCGTGCCCGCCAGACCTTCGGGGTCGAATGCCACCCTCGCACCCGCGGCGTCGCGGTAGCCGTGATATAGGTGGCTCTCGCCCAATATGGCATTGTCGAGCGCAGAGCCGAAGTAACCCTCCAACGTCGCATCGCCCAGCGCATAGACCAGGGTCTGGTATGCCGCGGCGAGCAGCAGTGCGGCCAGAGCTATGCGGCGCCCTGAACGCAGGCCGAGACACAGCAGAGCCCCTATCGAGTAGCAGAGCGCTATGCGCGGCAGAACGCCCATTATGCGCACGTCGTGCCACGACGACCACTCGCCGGCAATGAAGTCGTAGTATGGGAACTTGGAGATTGCGATGCCGACGATCCATATCGCCGCACCGCGCCGCAGGATCCTGGCCGCCGTCCGGCGCGTCAGCCGCCAGTCGTAACGGCGAAAGGCGAAGCGTATCGAGGCGCCGACTATGAACAGGAAAAAGGGAAATACCAGATCGGTCGGCGTGCACCCGTTCCACGCGCTGTGCGACAGACAACCGAACACGTTGCTCCAACTGCCGGGGTTGTTGACCAGAATCATCATGGCGACGGTGGCACCGCGCAGTATATCGAGCGAGGGCAGGCGGCCTGAGTGTGTCGTGGTTGCGTCGGGCATGGTCTATGAATTTATCCGTTACGAGTGCAAAGATAGCTTTTTTGCTCCAATCGCAGAGGATTCTCCGGCACTAAAAAGCCCGCCGGGCGATTCCCGGCGGGCTTTTTCGGCGCATGTCGCCGCGAGGGCTATTTGCGCTTTTTATCCAGCGCCTCCTCGACCTTGTCCTTCGCCAGAGGCTTGACGCAGAAGAACCAGTCGTAGCACTGCATTCCCGACTCGGTATCACGCATGGCCTCGTCGGCGCCTGCGGCGGTCTTCGAGGCCGGCACGATGATATCGTCGCCCGGACGCCAGTCGGCCGGCAGCGCGATATCGAAGTTGTCGATCGTCTGCAAGGCTATCAGCACGCGGCGTATCTCGTCGAAGTTGCGGCCCAGAGCCAGCGGATAGTAGATTATCGCACGTATGGTATCCTCGGGATCGATGAAGAAGACCGCCCTGACGGCCGCCGTCGTGCTCTCGCCGGGCTGCACCATGCCATAGAGACGCGCCGTCTGCATCGTCGAGTCGGCGATCAGCGGGAAGCGGATGTCGACATTCTTGAATCCCTTGAATTGGATCTTGTCGCGTATGGTGCGCAACCACGCTATATGGCTGTTGAGGCTGCCGATCGAGAGTCCTACCAGACGGCAGTTCAGGCGGCGGAACTCCTCGTCCATGCGGCCGAAGAGGACGAACTCCGACGTGCATATCGGCGTGAAGTCCGAAGGGTGGCTGAACAGTATCTTCCACTGTCCCTTGAAGTCGTGCGGGAAATCAATCTCGCCCTGAGTCGATACGGCCTTGAAAGCCGGCGCCTTGTCGCCTATGCGCGGCATCGAATAAGTTGTTTCGGTATCCATGATTCGTAAGTTTATGTGATACCCTCAACGATGCAAAAGTGATGCAGCGGAGCCGCTTCGGGAACTTTATTTTCGTGGAGCCCGGAAGAAAAGGCCGTCAGCCGCGCGACAGAATGCCGCACGTTATCCGGTATCGCATGCCGATAAGACGGCGCGACTGCGAGGGACGGTGCACCAGACATAGCAGCAGCGTGGCCGCCCACTTGACCGCCTCGCCAGCGAACAGCCCCGCCACACGACCGTGGAGCTCGGCGCGGCGGCGCTGGCTGCGGCCGGTGTTGTAGCAGAGACGGTCGAAATACTCCGCCGTGAGCTTCTCGGGCGGTATTATATGGTACATGACGGCACGCGGAGTGTAGTAGCAGCGCTGGCCTGCGGCCGCCAGCCGCTCGAACAGGTCGCTCTCCTCGCCGCCCGTGAGCGCAGCGCCCTTGCGGCCGAGCGAGGTGTCGAACATGCCGTAACGCTCGACCGTCTGCCGTCTGAGCGCCATATTGCCGCCGCCGGGTATGCGGCCGCGGGGGAACAGACGCACCCGGTCGCCGAAGTACATGGGGTTGGCTATGGGGCGCTCGGTAAGCCGCGACATCCAGCGCGGCCGGCCGGTCTCGTACTCGGCGATGATGACTCCGCCGGCCGAGGCGGCATCGGGGCGTGAGTCGAACAGATCGATATAGGCCGCGACGAAATCCTCGCATATGCGTTCGTCGTCGTCGATAATGGCGATGTACTCCCCTCGCGACGAGGCTATTCCGCAGTTGCGCGCATAGGAAAGCCCCTGCTGCGGCTCGTGTACCAGCCGAAGCGATATTTCGGGATGGCCGGCGGCGAACGCCTCGACGGCCTCGGACGTGTCGTCCGAGGAGTTGTTGTCGACGACCACGCACTCCCACGACGATGCCGGAGCGCTCTGCGCCGCGACCGATCCGAGCGTAGTCATCAGACGACGGCTGCGGTTATAAGTAGCGATTATCAACGAAAGACGAATCATAATGCAAAGTTATGATTTTATTCGATCTTCGAGCACCGGATAGGATATAATTATCGAAAAAGACAAATCTATCTACCGATGTTATAACGAGACCTTTCCCGAAAAATTTGGCTTTGCATGCGTCTTGCGTTATCTTTGCCGCATGAATACACGACTCGTAATATTCGATCTCGACGGAACGCTGCTCGACACGATCGACGATCTGGCCTCGGCCGTCGACCATGTGCTTGCCGTCGAATCTCTGCCGCGCCACACCCGCGAGGAGTATCGCATGATGGTGGGCGGCGGCATCCGCAAACTTATCTTCCGCGCGCTGCCCGAGACCATGCGCAGCGACGCCTTCATCGACAAGTGCCTCAGCCGATTCGTCGACTACTACTCGGACAATATCGACCGTCTGACGCATCCCTACCCGGGCATCGGACGCGTTCTGTCCCAGCTCGAATCGCACGGCATCGCCATGGCCGTGGCCTCTAACAAGTTCCAGCTCGGCACCGAACGGCTCGTCGGGAGATTTTTTCCGAACGTGCGCTTCGTCGCGGTGGCCGGCAACTGCGACGGGCTGCCACTGAAACCCGATCCGGCCGTAGTCGATCGGATAATCGCTGCGGCCGGCGTCGAGCGCTGCCAGACGGTCATGGTGGGCGACTCGGGCGTCGACATGTCGACGGCGCGCAACGCTTCGATCCGTGCGATAGGCGTCACGTGGGGATTCCGCTCGCGCGAGGAGCTTGCCGCCACCGGAGCCGACAGCATCGTATCGACGGCCGACGAGCTGCTCGACGCCATTCTCAGCCCTCACTCGCAACAGTAGGCGTGCACGTCATCGACCGTAATGCAGTCGTTGCATAATATCGTAAGGCGCTCGATGACGTTGTGCAGCTCGCGTATGTTGCCCGTCCACGACATGGCCGACAGCTCCTCCATAGCCTTGGGGTCGATGCTTATGGGGCTGCGTCTCTTCTGGCGGCATATCTGGTCGATGAAGTAGTCGACAAGCAGTTTTATGTCTCCCTTGCGCTCCCTGAGCGGCGGCACGTGTATCACGATGACGCTCAGCCGGTGGTAGAGGTCCTCGCGGAAATTGCCCAGCTCGATCTCCTTGCGGATGTTCTTGTTGGTGGCAGCCACTACGCGCACGTCGACCGGAATGTCGCGATCGCCGCCCACGCGCGTGATCTTGTTCTCCTGCAACGCACGCAGCACCTTGGCCTGTGCCGAAAGCGACATGTCGCCGATCTCGTCCATGAACAGAGTGCCTCCGTCGGCAAGCTCGAACTTGCCCTTGCGCTGACGCACGGCCGACGTGAACGAACCTTTTTCATGGCCGAACAGCTCGCTCTCGATCAGCTCGGCGGGTATAGCCGCGCAGTTGACCTCGACGAAGGGGCCGTTGCAGCGCTCGCTGCGGTTGTGCATCATGCGTGCGACCAGCTCCTTGCCCGTGCCGTTCTCGCCCATAATCAGCACCCGTGCATCGGAGGGTGCGACGCGCTCGATCATGCTACGTACATGCTCTATGGCCTCGGAGCGGCCGATGATAGTATCCTCCGTGCGCTCGACGCGGCGGTGGCGGTGGCGGGACGGTGCGGCGGCAGGCTCGGGACGCTCGGCCGAATCCTCCTGCGGCAGCGAGCGCAGCGTGGTCAGCAGCAGATTCATATCCAGAGGCAGGGTCATATAGTCTATGGCACCGTGCTTGAACGCTTCGACGGCCGACGTTATGGTCGGCCGGGAATCGATGATGATAGTGGGGATGCTCCGATCGGGCAGCTTCATGCCGCTGCCTGCTATCAGAACATCGAACGCGATACGATTGCAGAGCTCGGCCGCAGCCTCGGTGCTGTCGACGGCTTCGGTCGAATAATTCTCAAAATCCAATCTCTCGCGCAGAGAGTTACGCATGCTCTTAGATTGTTCAAGAATTAAAATTTTTGTCATATCTTGTATTTATGAATATTTTGCATTTACTTTGTAGTATCGAATCGCAGCGGTTAGGATTATCTATAAATAATATGTGAATCTGCAAAAAATCGCTCGATCCTGCAAGTGCTGCGACAACATTGAACCTTTTGGAGTCGACATAGACCTAAAAGCGTTATTTCGAGTCAGTTAATGTTCTAACAATTCATAATGAAAAAAAATTACAACTATACGCGACGCAAGCTCTTTCTGCCGGAGTACGGCCGCCACATACACGAAATGGTCGATTCGCTTCTGGCGATCGACGACCGTGCGGAGCGCACGCGTCAGGCCAAGGCGGTAATAGCCGTAATGGGCAATCTGAATCCGCTGCTGCGCGATACGGCCGATTTTACTCATAAACTCTGGGATCATCTGTTTATCATGTCTGATTTCAAGCTCGACGTCGACTCGCCGTACCCGCAACCTTCACGCCAAGAGTTGACCATAACGCCCAGAAAAATGAAATATTCGCAGTCGCGAATCACTTTCAAGCATTACGGCAAGTATACCCAGCAGTTCATACGCTCGCTGGCACACGACTCGGGCACGACCCGCGTCGACGGCGAAATGGTCAACATAGCCCGTTACATGCGTACCAAGAGCTACGAGTACAACAACGAGCACCCCAACAACGAGGTCATCATAAAGGACATACGCATAATGGCCGGCGGAGCCATAGCGCTCGACGAAGCCTCGATAGGCAGTATCCGCAGCGAATACCGGTCGGTCATCCCGCAGCGCATGATGCGCAACTCGCAGCGCAACGGCAAGAATCAGGGACAGAAGAACGGCCGCATGCGCCAGCAGAAAAACAACAACAAAAACCAGACGCGGCACAATTCGTACAAATAATTAAGCGTTTTAACGTAGAAATGTGTTAAATTTGCGTGTTTTACAAACACGTCGTTTATTATGCGTTTACTGAAAATGAAGAAATATCTGTTCGCGGCAGTCGCGCTTGCCGCACTTATCGTTTCGTGTTCATCGCCCGTAAAGGAGCCGTCGGCCGTCGTATCGGGACGAATGATCGGCAACGACGTCGAGACGCTCTACCTCGTGAAGGCTACCGACGGACTGGACAACTCGGAAATGGTGGACTCGGTGCGCCTCGACGAAAACGGATGTTTCCGCTTCGAGCTGTCGCAGACCGACTCCTCGCCGCGCTTCTACAAGCTCGTCTATGCCGGCGGACGTCCGGTAACGCTCCTGATAGGCGACGGCGACCGCATCACGGTCGACTCGGCGGGCGACATATTCCACAACTACACGATCGAGGGCTCCGACGAATCGGAGCTCATCCGACAGTTCAACCGCGAGTATTACGGAGGCTACGACCGTCTGTTGTCGCTGGCCGACATGGCCTCTCACGCCACGTCGTCGGAGGCTGCGGCATTGAACAAACAGATATACCGCACCATAGTGGAGACGATACAGGCGCAGGTGCGCTTCGTGGGCGCACACGCCGACCGGCTGGCATCGGTATATGCCATGCGCCAGACGCTGCCGGCACCCTTCGCCGAGGCATTCGCCGGCGAGGGCATTACCAACGCCCACCGCAATACGGTGGTCGAGGCTGTCGGCCGCAGCTACCCCACATCGCCCTATATCGACGTGCTGCGCGCAGACATGGCGGCCGAGCAGGCCGTGGCCGAGTTGTCGGACAAGATCACTTACCAGGCCTTTCCCGAGATCGAGCTGCCCGACATCTACGGCAACATGCACAAGCTCTCGCAGATGCGCGGCAAGGTCATACTGCTCTACTTCTGGGCTGCCGGGCTGGGCAACTCCAACACGATGAACGCCGATCTGCGCACCGTATACGACAAGTATCACGACCGCGGATTGGAGATATATCAGGTATCGGCCGATACCGACAGCGTAACGTGGATCGAGGCCGTGCGCGGCCAGAAGCTGCCGTGGGTCTCGGTATGCGACTATCAGGGTCCCTACTCGCTGCCGTTCCGCGTATATAACGTGACCTCGCTGCCGACGGTCTATCTGATCGACCGCGAAGGCGACATCGTAGCGACCGGCTCGACGCTCGCCGAGCTGGACCGCCGCATAGCGGCACTGTTGTAGTGTGAAGGCAATCGGTCGCGCAATGTACTATTTCGCATCGGACATACATCTCGGTGCAGGCGGCAGAGACAAGTCCCGCTCGACCGAGCGTGCGTTCTGCCGCTGGCTCGATACGGTCGGAGGCGACGCGCGGGCGATATATCTCGTGGGCGACATCTTCGACTTTTGGTTCGAGTATCGCAGAGTGATCCCGAAAGGGTTCGTCCGGACACTGGGCAAACTGGCCGAGATGACCGACCGCGGCGTGGAGATACACATGTTTACGGGCAACCACGACATGTGGTGCCGCGACTACCTGACCGCGGAGTGCGGCATACGCCTGCACTTTGCGCCCGAGACGCTCGACATCGGCGCGCGCAAGCTCTTCATCGCGCACGGCGACAACATGAACATCGACGGCCAGCCGCTTCTGAAAGCTATGAACGCGACATTCCGCTCGCGTGTGGCAAGAGTGTTGTTCTCATGGCTGGTACACCCCGATCTGGCATTGAAGTTCGGACAGTGGTGGAGCGGCAAGTCGCGCAAGTCGCACGGTGCGGAGCCCGTAACGCGCGAGGCGCTGGGCTTCCTTACCGACTATGCGCGGCAGTACAAGGCGTCGCACGACGAGGTGGATGCGTTCGTATTCGGCCACATGCACCTGCCTCTCGACCACGACAGCGAAGGGCTGAGGGTGCTCTTCCTGAGCGACTGGTCGGGCGACGCGGCGACCTATGCCGCGATGGACGACAAGGGCGATATTTCTCTGAAAACATTCGATTTGAAATGAAACAATATCTCGATCTGCTGCGCACGATACGGCGCGACGGCGTGGTACGCGACGACCGCACGGGCACGGGCACGAAGGGTATATTCGGCTACCAGATGCGCTTCGATCTGAGCGAGGGATTTCCGCTGCTGACCACCAAGAAGATGTTCGTCAAAGGCATCATTCACGAGCTGCTGTGGTTTCTCAGTGGCGATACCAACATCCGCTATCTGGTAGAGAACGGGGTCCATATCTGGGACGGCGACGCATACCGCCACTATAACGAGCTCTGCATACGTCACGGCGTTTTGCCGCTCGACATGCCCACGTTCGTCGAGGCCGCGCGCGACGGAGCCGAGTCACCTATCGACGGATACCGCTTCGGCGACCTCGACCACGTATACGGCTACCAGTGGCGCAGCTGGCCTGCGGCCGACGGCGGAGCGATAGACCAGATAAGAAACGTCATCGAGACCATAAAGCGCAACCCCTCTTCGCGGCGAATGATAGTCTCGGCATGGAACGTCGCCGAGATCGACCGCATGGCGCTGCCGCCGTGCCACGTGCTGTTTCAGTTCCATGTGGCCGAGGGACGCCTGTCGTGCCAGCTATACCAGCGCAGTGCCGATACGTTCCTCGGCGTGCCGTTCAACATAGCGTCGTATGCTCTGCTGACGATGATGATAGCCCGCGAGTGCGACCTTACGCCGGGCGACTTCATACATACGCTCGGCGATACGCATATATATCTCAATCATCTCGAACAGGTCGACGAGCAGCTCTCGCGCACGCCGCGTCAGCTGCCGCGCATGCGTCTCAACGAGGAGATCGGGTCGGTATTCGATTTCCGCTACGAGGACTTCTCGCTCGAAGGCTACGATCCGTGGCCGGCTATAAAGGCCGAATTGTCGTTCTAACACCTAATATCATATGGTAAGCATCATAGTGGCCGTAGCGCAAAACGGCATCATAGGCGACCGCAACTCGCTTTTGTGGCATATATCCGAGGATATGCGTTTTTTCCGCCGCACGACGTCGGGGCATCCCGTCATCATGGGACGCAAGACATTCGAGTCGCTCGGATGCCGGCCGCTGCCTGGGCGCGACAATATAGTCATCACGCGCAGCGATGCCGCCTACGAAGGGGTCGTCGTAGCGCACTCGCTCGACGAGGCATTCGCCGCGGTCGACAGCTCGGACGAGGTATTCATCATCGGCGGAGCTCAGATATACGCCGAAGCGATGCCGTATGCCGACAGACTATACATAACACGGATAGAACACGACTTCGAGGGCGACACCTGCTTTCCCGAGTACGATGAATCGCAGTGGCGGCTCATATCGGGCGAGCGTCACGACCGCGGCGAGACGTTCGAATACCCGTTCGTATTCGAGCTGTACGAGCGCATCTAACGGCCGGCACGACAGACAAGCCGTATCGCCCGGGCGGAGCAACTCCGTCCGGGCGTTTATTTATGGCCGATGTATCGCATGGCATTGCCGCAAGCGGAAAGCATTCTCCGCCGCACCCACCGCTTTTCCGCTCCGGATGCTTACTGCGAAACTCCCCGAAACGCTCAAACAGCTACAATGGCCTGCCCTCAGAAAGCAGATACCCCCTCCCGGCCGGAGCAGGCGAAGAATCATTTCGGAAAGACAGGCGGGAGGTCAACCGTGCAAGCCGCCCCACGGACGATACCTGAATACTTTGAAATTCTTTCGATAATTTTCTGCGCCTCGGCATTGTCCAGACTGCGTTCGGTTCTGCGCTCGGCTTAACCCAAACGTGCAGACAACGCATGCACGCCGCCCGAACATAGGATATTCGGGCGTCGGAATCCGGATCGACGTAAACGCCAAAAGCGCGATTCCCCACTTCTCCGGCTGCGGACAGCAGGCCGGATATCGCGTCGCATGCGGCCGGCTATCCGCACCTATCCGGAAGCATCGAGGAGACGAAAGATGGCGGGAAAAGATAAAAATCGAAAATAATTTTTCGTTTTGCGCATTTTTCGTTCGAAATAATTTTGCGTTTCGATCTTTTTATCTATATTTGCAAAGGAAATAAAACAAAACAATAAAGGATCCGAAACGAAAACCGCGACGGGTATCGGCCGCAAGGCGATTACGGAGTTTCGGATGACAGAAGAATAAAGTCATAGGTTTATTCGGTACAGTATAGTTGGCAACGGCTATATTTGTTTAGTAAAAGGTTAGGTAATATTTGTCAGTATCGGCATCTTCTCGGAAGGTGCCGATCTGATTTATACGGTTGCGCCATATATCTTTTCCAAACGGAACATCCGACATACGAATCCCGAGTACGATGCCTCGGGCGACATGCGGACCGGAGCTACGAGACCGCTGCTGAGATAGGACTAAGAACTATCTCCGATAAATCAAGCACGATAAAAGGTAATATCGATCAAGACGAGTCTGCCGGACGTTGCGCCGTAGACCGGCGCAAGGCGACCGCTACCCTGCCGGACAGCATCCTGCTATCCTCTATAACAAACGATCCGCAACCGATTATCGATTGCGGATCATCTTTGCAGTGCCCAGGACGAGACTCGAACTCACACGGACCTAATCGTCCACCACCCCCTCAAAGTGGCGTGTCTACCAATTTCACCACCTGGGCTCATCTGTTTGAGCGTGCAAATATACCAATTATTTTTTATTCTCCAAAATTTTTACATAAAAATCATCAATATTACCTGCGCGAGCACCACTCTGATGAACATCGACAGCGGATAGACCGTCGTATAGGCCACAGAGGGACGGTCGCCGCCCGAGATCTCGTTGGCGTAGGTCAGCGCCATGGGGTTGGCCATGGCACCGCACAGCATGCCGCACGTCGTGGCGAAGTCTACCTTGCGGCGGCGCATGGCATACCAGCCTACGAGCAGCGTAGGCAGCAGCGTGACGGCGAAGCCGAGCGCCACCCACATGGCACCACGGCCGCTGAGCGCGGCTTCGAAGAACGTAGGCCCGGCACTAAGCCCAAGGCACGACAGATAGAGCGACAGGCCGAGCGCCCGAAGCATGAGATTGACGCTCTCGGTCGAGTAGGTTATGATATGCAGACGGTAGCCGAAAGCGCCGATAAGGATTCCGACGATGATAGGACCGCCGGCCAGACCGAGTTTCAGAGGCGCAGACATACCGGGCATGGCAAGCGGTATGGCTCCGACGATAAGGCCTGCCAGAAGGCCGACGAATATCGCCGGCAGATGCGGCTCGTTGAGCTCGCGCACGGCATTGCCCAGCATTGCGGCCGCCTTGTCGACGGCCGGAGCCTCGCCCACGACGACCACGCGGTCGCCCAATTGCAGGACCAGATCGGGCGTTGCCAGAAGTATCACGCCGCTGCGCACGATACGGCTGATGTTGATGCCGTAGCTGTTGCGCAGATGAAGCGAGCCGAGGCTGCGGCCGTTGATCGAGGGGCGCGTCACGACGATGCTGCGCGAGACGACTGAGCTGTCGATCGAGTTCCAGTCGACATCGCTGCGGTTCCAGTCGGTCTGCTCGCGCCGGCCTATGAGGGCTTCGAGGGTGTCGATATCGCGCCGCGAGGCTACCACTAACAGCCTGTCGTCCTTCTCGACGATCGTATCGGGCGACGGGACGCTGACATGGCCGTCGTGCCATATGCGCGAGACGACGAACTGCACGTGGCTGTATTCGCTGATGCGTCGCAGATCGCGGCCGAAGATACCGGGGTTGGCAACGACCATAGAGGCGATGAAGGTGTTGTTGACATGTTCGGTCTGAGGTGCGGCCATGTCGGCCGGTCGCACGAAAAAGCGGCGCATGACGGCGATAGCCAATATCACGCCCACGACGCCCAGAGGATAGGTCACGGCACAGCTGAGCGCAGGGGTGGTCGAGTCGAGCCCCATTTGTGCAAGCGTCTGCTGCGAGGCGGCCAGCGCGGGCGTATTGGTTACCGCACCGCTCAGCAGTCCCATCATCTCGGGCAGCGACATACCCGGCAGAAAGCTGAACGCCACGGCCATAGCCGTACCCGCCGCGATCAGGAGCAGTCCCAACGCATTGAGCCGTATGCCGTTGCTGCGGAATGCGCTGAAAAAACCGGGACCTACCTGCACGCCGAGCGCATAGACGAACAGCACCAGACCGAAGTTCTGCACGAAATCGAGAATCGTCGGGTCGACCGCCAGTCCGAAGTGTCCGGCCACGATACCGGTAAAAAATACGCATGTCACGCCGAGCGAAACGCCCCTGATGCGCAACTTGCCCAAAGCCAACCCCACGGCGCATATCAACGACAAGAGCGCAATGGAGGAGATGTCGACCTTGCCGTCGAACAATCCGTTAAAAAAATCCATAACTAACCTAACCTTATTCGTAAAGCCGAGCATATAAACGAGTGCCCGGCAGTGTGTAAACGCAATCCCAACTGCGTGCATGCGCTGCCCGAGTATCTTGCGGCACCGAATGTCGTAACGGCGAGAACCTCGGAGCGCCCGGCAGCATACATGCGCTACCCGTGTGTCTTGCGGTACCGATCGCCGCAACTACGGCTTACGCCGTTATACAATCCTGACCCTCCCTCTAAATCTCCCTCCTCGGAGGGAGACTTTTGTCGCGCGCCTTGCGCGCTCCGAGTAGAACCCGCAGGCAAGCGGCGGATACCCGAGTGGAGCGTCGAGCGTGCATACGTTACCCGTGTGTCTTGCGGTACCGAATGCCGCAGCTACGGCTTGCGCCGATGTACAATTCCGACTCCACCCCAACCCCTCCCGAGGGAGGGGCTTTTGTCGCGCGCCTTGCGCGCTCCGGGTGGAGCCGGCAAAGCAAATGCCGGATGTACAAGTGCGATACCGGCTTAACCCGCAGACCTTTGCCGCTGCACCTGGCGAAACGCAGAAAAGGCCTGCGAGGCCGAAAGCCCGCTGCACGTTACTTCAACCGCATCTCGTCGAGCAGATATCCTGCGCCGCCGATACGGTCGATGACGAACAGCACGTAGCGTATGTCGACGATGATGTTGCGGCACATATCTTCGTCGAACTCAACGTCGCTCATCGTCGACAGCCATGTCCTATCGAAATTGATGCCGATCAGCTCGCCGCGGCCGTTGAGAACGGGCGAGCCAGAGTTACCGCCAGTGGTATGGTTCGTCGCGATGAAGCATACGGGCACCGTGCGGCGCGAGTCGAGATCGATGCCCCAGCGGCCGTACTGCTTAGACGAGTATACGTCGCGCAGCGACTGCGGGATATCGTAGTCGTAGATATCGGGGTTGTCCTTGGCGATGATGCCCTCCAACGTGGTTTGCGGACGATGATACTCGCCGTCGGCATATTCGTATCCTGCGACCTTGCCGTAAGCCACCCGCAGCGTGAGGTTGGCATCGGGGAAGAAGGCGCGCTCGCGATCCCACTCCATAAGCGCCTTGACGTAGGGGCGGTACCAGCGTTCGATATCGGGCACGTTGCTCAGGTTGCGATAGGCATAGCGCGACGCATGCTCGTAGAGAGGCTCGACGGCGGCGACGAACTCGGCAGCCGCATCAGCCGACGCATCGCCTCCGACAAGGCCGTCGAACGTCGTCATAGAGCTATTGTCGTAGAGGTAATCGGCATAGGCCTCCGCACCGCCGTGTGCGGCAAATAACGCCGACAAAGCATCGGGCACCGTACCCTCGGGCGCCAGACGCACGAACTCGGACATCATGCGGCGGGCTATGGCGCGGTCGATGCCGGCATCGTAATTCTTATAGAACTCGGCGGCCACGGTACGCTTGCGCTCGTGGTCGCGGGCCGTCATAGCGAAGCGTACCATTTGCGGCATCTCTATGGCGCGCAGCGTCTCGTTGAAAAGCTCGCGCAGGTAGTAGCCCGTGATATTGCGCTCGTAGGCGGCATGCAGCGAATCGAGCAGGAAGGCCTGCGAGGGGTTCTCGGCAGCGAAACGCGCCTCGTAAGCACGCTTCTTGTCGAGCGTTCCCAGACGCCTGATGCCGAGCACCTCGCCCTGCCACTTCTTCCACGCGTTGGCTATCGTGGCATGCTTGGCGGCATACTGTATGCGCACCTTGGCATCGCGCTGCTGCGCCTCGCGGATGATGTCCAGCCGCTCGGTGCGAAGGGCGATCTTGACCGGATCGGAGAGGTTGGCGATATAGTCGACGGCATCCGAAGTGATGTATTCCTGCGTGTTGCCCGGGAAACCGTATATCATCGTGAAGTCGCCCTCGCCGACACCGCGCGTCGATATCTCGAAGTGACGCGCCGGACGATAAGGCACGTTGGCCTTGGAGTAGGCCGCAGGCTCGTTATCGGGCGAAGCGTATATGCGGAACACCGAAAAGTCGCCAGTATGGCGCGGCCATATCCAGTTGTCGGTGTCGCCGCCGAACTTGCCTATCGACGAAGGCGGCGTGCCCACCAGACGCACGTCGTCGAATACGCGGTAGACGAACAGATATTGCTCGTTGCCGTAATACATCTGCTCGACGGCTGCGGCGTAGCCCTTGCCCTCGGCCTTGGCCGCGGCGACGATAGCCTCTGCACTCTCTCCGCCGGCAAGACGGTCGGTAATATCCTCCATTCTGACAAGTATGGCCACCTGCAAGCCCTTGCAAGGCAGCTCCCCGGAGCGCGACTTAGCCCAGTAGCCGTCGGTCAGATAGTCGTGGTCGACCGAAGAGAGCGCCTGTATGGCGTCGTAGCCGCAATGATGATTGGTCAGCAGCAGTCCCTCGGGCGATACGATCTCGCCCGTGCAGCCTCCGTCGAACAACACGACGGCGTCTTTGAGCGACGCCTTGTTGATCGAATAGATATCCTCCGCCGTGAGACGGAATCCCTTAGAGCGCATATCCTTGATGCGCGACGAGATCAACGACGGCAGCCACATGCCCTTGTCGGCAACGGCCGTCGCGCCGACCGCTACGGTCAGCAATGCCAATAGAAGTGTTCTCTTTATCATAAGTTTCAAGGTTTATTCCGATATAAATTTTTCCAGCTCGCGGCAGAGGGCCTGTACGGGCAGACCCATGACGTTGTAGAACGAGCCCTCGATGCGCTCGATGCCGACGTAGCCGATCCACTCCTGAATGCCGTAGGCACCGGCCTTGTCCAGCGGGCGGTAGCGGTCGACATAATAGTCGATCTGCTCCGCGCTCAGGCGGGCGAAGCGCACGCGGCTCGCGGCGGAGAATGTATGCCGGGCTGTGCTGCTGCGCAGCGTGACACCCGTAACGACGAGATGTTCGCGCCCCGACAGCCCGGCCAGCATGCGGCGCGCATGCTCCTCGTCGGAGGGTTTGCCCAGAACGGCATCGCCAGCCACCACCGTCGTATCGGCCGTAAGCAGTATATCGCCAGCGGCAAGAGGATAGGGGTATGACTCGCTTTTCAGACGCGACAGATAGGCCGCGACGGCATCGGAGGCGAGATCGGCCGGATAGCGCTCCTCGCATCCGAACGGCTCGGCCATGACATAGGGCAGTCCCGCGGCGGTCATCAGCTCGCGGCGGCGCGGCGAGTTGGAGGCCAGCAGCAGGCGGAAGGCCGCAAGTTTTTCATGCAACAACATATCGGTTTCGACTTAACGGTGCAAATATACTAATCGAAGATCAATCGACATCGAAAACTTCGACATAATGATCGCCGGCCGTAAACGGACGCCACGGCTTACGATCGCCCGCACCGTTGGGGTCGCCGTATTTCGCGAAGTCGGTCCACGCCTCGACCATGCGCTCGCTCAGCGCATAATCTCCGGCTGTGAAGGGGCGCGGGCTGCGGTCGAGCGTATGGAACATATACCACAGCTCCGACGAGTGGAATGCGCCGGCTTGGTCGCCGGGCAGCGGCCGCGCAAAGAGATATTTGTATACTGGGCAGCTGCCGAGGCTGTCACGCGCCATGCAGAACGCGTCGATAGGCTCGTCCATGGGGCGGATGTCATCGGCCGTGCTGCCTATCATATAAGGTATGTCGGCGATGCGGCCGTCGAGAACGGCATTCGTGAAATCGCTTTCGAGCACATATCCGTCGACATGCGGCGAGAGGAAAGACATGGGATTCACGCCGCGGGCATAACAACCCGTCGCGGCAGCAAGCAGCTGCTCGGGCTGCGCGGCGCGCATCTTCTCCAAGTCGGTAAGACCGGCGGCATCCATCATCTCCCGCCCGAGCGCTTCGAGCGCCGAGGCATCCTCGTCGGAAGTAATGAAGCGCCCCATGCCGCCGCCGCTCTGGATTATGGCACGAGCGATCATATCGCGCGACAGAGGCGATGCGATCAGATTCTTGACGCTCGACGCGCCGGCGCTCTGCCCCATAAGCGTTATGTTGTCGGGGTCGCCGCCGAAGGCCGATATATTGCGCCTGACCCACCCCAGAGCAGCTATCTGGTCGAGAGTGCCGTAGTTGCCCGAGCGGCCGTCGCCGCTCTCGGCCGAGAGCTCGGGGTGCGGCAGAAAGCCAGCCGCGCCCAGACGGTAGTTGAGCGTTACCAGAATTACATCCCGGCGCGCCCACTCCTCGCCGTCCATAGTGACCTCGTGTCCGTAGCCGTTGATGTATGCTCCGCCGTGGATCCATACGGCCACGGCCAGCTTGCGGCCGGCATCGCCCACGGCATCGGCAGGCGTCCACACATTGAGATAGAGGCAATCCTCGTTCATCCGGGGATAGTCGCCGAAATAGAACTCACGCTGGTAGAAGGCGCCCTCCTCGTGGCCGGGCTGCCACGCTATGTCGGAAAATCCGTCGGCCTCGAACACACCCTCCCACGGCTCGACGGGCTGCGGCGGGCGCCACCGCAAATCGCCCACGGGCGGTGCGGCGTAAGGTATGCCCCTGAAGACGGCGATATCGCCCGACGGCGTAAGACGCCCCCTGACCTTGCCGTCGGAGATTTCGGCCGTAGGCAGTGCCGGCCGGCCTGCGCAGGCACATGCGAGCAGCAGTGCCGCGAGAAAAGCTGTGCGACGTATCATGACGACTATATTTTTATCAAAGGTAAGGTTTTTCGGCCGAACGGCAAAACGGACTGCCGCCCGCGCAGGCAATCCCACAAAAAAAAGGCGACCCGTCAGAGGGGTCGCCCGCAGTATCGCTCGGCATGTACCGATCAGAAGCTCAGAGCAACACCGATCGAAACGACGTTAGCCGAGACCTTGTAGTTGCCCGAAAAATACTCCTGCTTGCCCGTAAGGTTGTTCAGGAAAGGCACCGAGCCCGTGCGCTCGGGATCGGCCGACGAGACGTAGTTGTAGGCCAGATCGATCGAGAGGCACCGCGTCGGACGCAGCGACACGCCGCACGTGTAAGTGAGCTTGGTCATCGACGGCGTCTCGGGATTGAAGTAGTCGCTGCGCACGGGGCTCTCGTCGACATAGATACCGGCACGCAACGTCGCCCAGTCGCGCAGTGCGTACTGCGCACCGAAACGTGTGATGATGGTATTGCTGTAATTCTTGACCGAATATATGTCGGCTATGCCCAGATCGGTCTCATTGAAGCTGACGGTGAGATCCTTGTAGCTGCTCCAACCGACCCACTGGATGTCGACGCCGAGCTCCCAGCGCTCCGTGGGGCGGAAACTCAGTCCGAACGTGACGTTCCACGGCAGCGGCAGCTCGGTGCGGAACGAGCCTTCGTCCATTTTGGGTATGCGTCCCGTCGCGGCGAGAATCTGTTTGACGACGTCGTTGGCGTATCTGAGCTCGGCATCGCCGCTCTTGACCTTCATCATCTGCTTGGAGCGGTAGGTAACGCCGAATGTCCATTTGTCGGTAATGTTCCACATGAATCCGAGGTTGACGCCCACGGCAACCTGAGACTTGCCGCCCAGACGCGCCGAGACCAGAGGCTCGTCGCCCACAGCCATGACGGCATCGGCATACTGTCCCATACCGGCGCTCTGCAACAGTGCTGCTATCGCGCCGTTGGTCGAAGCTCCCACCGGGAAGAACGAACGCGACAGATCGAACTTGCCCCAGGTAATCATCAGACCGGCACCGAAACTTACCCTGTCGCAAATCTTGTACGAGAGCGTGGGCTGCACGGTGTAGGCGGCGAGGTTGATATCCTGAATAAGGTGTGCGCCCGCCCAGTTATCGCCCCAGTCGAGCGAGCTGCCGTAGGGAGTATAGAAGCCTATTCCCACGCCGAGATTTTCGGTCGCGCGCCAGCCGGCGTATGCGAACAGCGGCGTCGAAACGTTGCGCTCGGCCTTGGCCACGACGCTGGCCGGATCGTCGTAATCGTAATAAGAGCTGCGGTACTCGGCCTTGGGCATGATGAGTGTCGTTCCCAACGACAGATCGAATGCCGAACGCTGGAACGAGAGCGCCGCGGGGTTGAAATAGACCGACTCCGAGCCGAGCTTCATGGCCGTACCCGTGTGCGCCATACCCTGCTGCTTGGAGCTGAGGCTGTTGATCTGGTAGCCCTCGGCATGGAGCTGCATTGCGGCGGCCGAGAGCATCAGCGAAAGTAATAATTTCTTCATGGATTGCATATTGTATTCATCTCTTTTGTCGCAGCAAATGTAAAAAAGATAATCCAATCGCAAGAACACGATGTATGATATTTCGCATTTTATGTCTTATATGCGAAATAAAAATCACACGCCGCCCCCGACGTCTTCATCTCCGGCGAAAAAACGTCAGATATTTCCAGACCGTTGTCAATAGACCACTTCGTCGGCCTTAATATCATGATCCTCAAAGGGAAGACTGTCGAATATCTGGCATCCGAAAGCCACACCCACCTTGTAGGCCGCAAACCCCGGCTGCGACATATAACGGTCGTAATAGCCCTTGCCGCGCCCCAATCTGACGCCTTCGGGCGTGAAGGCGCGTGCCGGTATTATAATAAGGTCTATCGCATCCGGAGTGCATTCGCCCTCAGCCTCGGGCTCGTCGATGCCGAAGCTGCCGCGACGCATCGTCGCAGGATCGTAGTCGAAAAAGCGCATCGTATCGCCCTCCACGCGCGGCAGCACCACACGCTTTGCAGCAGCCCAGCGTTGGATCGTTTCGTGCGTAGGCACCTCGTCGGGCAGCGAGGCATAGAGCGCCACGCACGTCGCACGCGCGAAAGCCTCCGAACGCTCGATGCGGTCGAATACGATGTTTGCTGCTTCGAGGCGCTGCCGAGGCGATAATGATGATATGCGGCGACGCACCTCTTTCCTTATGTCGGACTTCTCTGTCATGATGTCAATGTATTATCCTACAAAAATAACAAAACATATTATATAATACGATCCGGTTTTAGTTTTATTCCTGCGTTTTCGTTAAGCCGAGCTTGTTCATACTATGCCGAGGCGCAGAAAAGGCCGAAATAGATACAACACGAGCACTCGGATTTAATGGGAATTGATAACGGCAGATAGATTACCATTACAAATCGCAACCTTTCAACACGCTCTAAGTATGACATTAAGGCACATCCATGACATCACAAAGGCTTTTATACTTTTTTTATATAAATTTCTTTGGAAAATCGAAATATAGGTTTTATATTTGTATATGCCTTTTAGCAAACTGCACCGCTTACAATTTAATACTACACACCAATGAAACAAAAATCCACCATTATCCTTGCATCGATAGCGATGCTGGCAGCTGCAATGTGCTGCATGTCGCTGACCGCATGCGACAACGATAACGATTCTGACAAATTGTCGCCGGTAGAATTGGAGATACTGGAACTCGACGAATTGATAGCTTCGCAACCGGAGCTCGACGAAGAGGCATTTATCGCCGATCTGCTGAAAGGCACGATGAAGATGACTTCGCATTATATAATGAACAATGGCAAGTTCGAGGAATTATTAGTCGACGGCGGTACCATACCTTGTGTCCAAACAGTATTCTTAGAAGACGGGACATGCCGCGACTGCCACACAATCAATCCGACAGGAGAAAACGGAGCTCCCTCGGGTTGGATAGATACATATTCCGAATACGATTGGAGATACGACGGCGATACCCGGTCGGTAATAACACATGCCGCATACGACATTACATCGGCCGAAGGCGAACCTATATTTTATGACGAGAGCCCGATGAAGGTTCTTTATTACAATACCGACAACAACCGCCTGATACTCGAAGGGAGCGTATTCGAACATGTTTCGGAGACAATCCGCATGTCGGGATACATCGACATCGATGCTGCCGAACGCGAACGAATCCTTGAAAAATATTGCGACAGTAAAGCAGAATAAACAACTGTTCGATCGGACTAATCAGGATAGGCTGCCGAGCATTCCGGCAGCCTATATTTTGTTTGCATGGCATCGCTGCGAATCGTTATACCGCTTGAATCCGGGTATGGCTATGTCCGCGGAGCTGCAACCGGACTGCGCTTCGGCCGTCGGGCTTTGCACGCGACCGAGGAGTACCGAAGCGCTAACCAAAGCTCACGGCCGGATCGGAACGTGAGCAATACCGGTTCTGGGCAATGGAGCGCACGGCCGCAAATGATCCGTTTTCGCCGAAAAAGATAGGGAAAAGAGAGGGCTTGCTATTGTTATTTTGCAAACAATTCATATCTTTGCACAAGCTAAAACCGCAGCCCTGAGCGGCGGAGTAAGTTTATGCAAACAAACTATTTACAAATATAACAAATTTTTTAGATTATGAGCTGTTTTTTAACTAATTCATCTCTGGGGAAGAAACTGGTCATGAGCGTAACGGGATGTTTCCTCGTGCTCTTCATTCTCTTCCACATGTCAATGAACATTACCGTGATGTTCAGCCCCGAGGCCTACAACGCGGTATGCGAGTTTCTCGGTGCCAACTGGTATGCTCTGGCCGGAACGGTGGTTCTGGTAGCCGGCGTGGCCATTCACTTCATCTATGCGCTGATCCTTACCGTAGACAACTACCGTGCACGCGGCAAGCAGCGTTATGCCATGACCGTCAAGGAGAAGGGCGTCGAGTGGGCATCTAAGAACATGCTCGTGCTGGGCTACATCATCGTAGCCGGTCTTGCTCTGCACCTGATCCACTTCTGGTCGAAGATGCAGCTGGTGGAGGTCTTGGAGAGCAACTTCTTCTCGCCCGAGATCGACGGCGCCACGGTGGCCGTACATCCTGCCAACGGCGCGATGCTGGTCGCCTACACTTTCTCTAAGTGGTACAACGTAGTGATCTATCTGGTATGGTTCGCCGCACTGTGGTTCCACCTCACGCACGGCGTATGGTCGATGTGCCAGTCGGTGGGCTGGGCCAACGACACGTGGTATCCGCGCCTCAAATGCCTCGCCAAGATCGTAGCGACGATTGTCTTCCTCGGCTTCGCCGTGGTAGCCGTGATGACGTGGATCAACAGCGCCGATATCATGGCTCAGGTTGCACACTGGGCTCCTGCCGCATAATTCATTAATTGTAGGATTATTAAAAACAGAAAAGATATGTCTCTTAAATTGGATTCGAAAATACCGGCAGGTGAGTTGGCTCAGAAATGGAGCAACCACAAAGCGGCCATCAAGGTCGTCAGCCCGGCCAACAAACGCAAGTTGGATATTATCGTCATAGGTACCGGTCTGGGCGGTGCGTCGGCAGCCGCTTCGCTGGGCGAGCTGGGATACAACGTCAAGATTTTCTGCATTCAGGACTCTCCGCGCCGCGCTCACTCGATCGCTGCGCAGGGCGGTATCAATGCAGCCAAGAACTATCAGAACGACAACGACTCGGTATACCGTCTTTTCTACGATACGATCAAGGGCGGCGACTACCGTGCACGCGAGGCAAACGTATACCGTCTGGCCGAGGTATCGAACCTTATCATCGACCAGTGCGTAGCTCAGGGCGTTCCGTTCGCACGCGAGTACGGCGGTCTTCTGGCCAACCGTTCGTTCGGCGGCGCTCAGGTATCGCGTACGTTCTATGCCCGCGGCCAGACCGGACAGCAGCTGCTGCTGGGCGCATACGCCGCTCTGAACAAGGAGATAGCCGCAGGCTCGGTCAAGTCGTACCCGCGTCATGAGATGCTCGACGTGGTAATCGAGGACGGCGAGGCACGCGGTATCATAGCACGCAACCTGGTCACGGGCGAGATCGAGCGTCACGGCGCACACGCCGTAGTATTGGCTACGGGCGGTTACGGCAACGTATTCTTCCTGTCGACCAACGCAATGGCATCGAACGGTTCGGCCGCATTCCAGTGCTACCGCAAGGGCGCAGGCTTCGCCAACCCCTGCTTCACGCAGATCCACCCGACCTGCATTCCGGTTCACGGCACGCAGCAGTCGAAGCTGACGCTCATGTCGGAGTCGCTGCGTAACGACGGCCGCATCTGGGTTCCGAAGAAGAAGGAGGATGTAGAGAAGATCCGCAAGGGCACGATCAAGCCGTCGGATATCAAGGAGGAGGACCGCGACTACTACTTGGAGCGCCGCTACCCCGCTTTCGGCAACCTCGTGCCGCGCGACGTGGCTTCGCGTGCCGCCAAGGAGCGCTGCGATGCCGGCTTCGGCGTCAACGAGACGGGTCTGGCCGTATTCCTCGACTTCAAGACCGCTATCGAGCGTCTGGGCAAGGATGTCATCAAGCAGCGTTACGGCAACCTCTTCGACATGTACGAGGAGATTACCGACACCAACCCCTACGAGCAGCCGATGCAGATATTCCCCGCCGTGCACTACACCATGGGCGGCATCTGGGTAGACTATAACCTTATGACCACGATCCCCGGTCTGTACGCCATAGGCGAGGCCAACTTCTCGGATCACGGTGCAAACCGTCTGGGTGCCTCGGCTCTGATGCAGGGTCTGGCCGACGGCTACTTCGTGCTGCCCTACACTATCGGCGACTACCTCTCGCACAAGATACAGGCTCCGAAGGTCAAGACCGACACGCCGGCATTCGACAAGGCCGAGAAGGAGATCAAGGACAAGATCGCCAAGCTCTTCTCGATAGGCGGCAAGCAGTCGGTAGACGACATCCACAAGCGTCTGGGTCACATCATGTGGGAGAACGTCGGCATGGCACGAACCAAAGAGTCGTTGGAGCGTGCGATAAAGGAGATTCAGGCTCTGCGCAAGGAGTTCTGGGCAGACGTCAAGGTCGTAGGTACGGCCGACAGCTTCAACGTCGAGTTGGAGAAGGCGCTGCGTCTGGCCGACTTCCTCGAATTGGGCGAGCTTATGGCACGCGACGCACTCAACCGCGAGGAGTCGTGCGGCGGTCACTTCCGCTCGGAGCACCAGACCGAGGAGGGCGAGGCCAAGCGCGACGACGAGAACTTCGTATACGCAGCCGTATGGGAGTACAAGGGCATGGATGCCGAGCCGGAGCTGACCAAAGAGGCGCTCAACTTCGAGTTCGTACACCCCGCACAGCGCAACTACAAGGACTAAGACTTTTTGACGTTAAACTTTATAATTCGAATTACCATGAATTTTACATTGAAGATATGGCGTCAAAAAGACGCTAAATCGCACGGAGCGTTCGAGACTTATCAGGTCAAGGACATCTCTCCCGACACATCGTTCCTCGAAATGATGGATATTCTCAACAACGACCTTATCCATGCAGGCAAGGAGCCGGTAGCCTTCGACCACGACTGCCGCGAGGGTATCTGCGGTATGTGCTCGCTGCATATCAACGGACATGCCCACGGACCCGAGCAGGCCGTGACCACCTGCCAGATCTATATGCGTAAGTTCCGCGACGGCCAGACGATCGTAATCGAGCCGTGGCGCTCGGCCGCATTCCCCGTAATACGCGACCTCGTGGTCGACCGCGGCGCATACGACAAGATCCTGCAAGCCGGCGGCTTCATCTCGGTACGCACCAACTCGGTGCCCGACGGCAATGCCATTCCGATTCCGAAGAAGGATGCCGACGAGAGCATGGACGCAGCGGCCTGCGTAGGTTGCGGCGCATGTGCGGCGACCTGCAAGAACGGTTCGGCGATGCTGTTCGTCGCAGCACGCGTATCGTCGCTGGCCAAGCTGCCTCAGGGACGCGTCGAGGGTGCCCGTCGTGCCAAGGCCATGGTAGCCAAGATGGACGAGCTGGGCTTCGGCAACTGCACCAACACTGGTGCCTGCCAGGCCGAGTGCCCCAAGTCGATCTCGATCGCGCACATCGCCCGTCTGAACCGCGAGTTCCTGTCGGCCAAGTTCGAGGACTAATCCCCGATACATATATCTTTCGAGCCGCGGACGGTCGTCCGCGGCTCTTTTGTTGCAGGCCGATATAATACGACGCATCGACTGCGCTTGCATCCGAGTGTTCGCCATGCCACGCTTCGCCGGCAAAGCGACTCCGTCACGGTGCCGCCGTCGGTCAGCCTGCATAGCCGCACAGGATGTGCCGGAATAGGACATCGATAAGGTGCCGGCACAGAAGCGCCGGAAAGAATCGACGGAACCGAAACATAAGGCAGAAGCGCCGGAAAGAAGATGCCCAGGCAGAGACACCGGCATCGATAGGGAATTTGTAACGGCAAGGCGTGCGCATAAGGCCGGAAAGCGTACAGAGCAGGCACGGACTGTTTCGGAACGGAGAAAAGATACGCGAAGACGGTCATAAGTTTGTTTTTGCTATCGACATTTCGTACCTTAGAGGCAATAAAACACGATATATGAAACTGCATACAATATTGATCTTAGCGGCGGCAATCGCCGCTTCGGCATGCGGCTCGGGCGGAAAGAATGGTATGCCCGCACAACGGCATACGGAACAGAAGGAACAGACGGCTCAGGGCGCACGCTCGCGTACGCTGCGGCGGCCGACCGTACCGATCGAGGAGAGCATAACGGTCGAAAAGCGCCGGGCATGGCTCGCCGGCCACTTCTGGGACGACTATCCGTTCGAGGCCGAGACCGACCCCACGCTATACGACACGCTCGACATGTGCCGCGCATTGGCCGAATATGTCTCGGAGTGCGTGACGCCGGAGAATGCCGACTCGCTTTTGGGCGGTCTGATGCGTCGCGCACACTGCTCGCGCCCCATGCTCGACTACTTCGCCATGCTCGCCGACGAAGTGCTGCACGACCCCAACTCGCCGCTGCGAAACGACGAATACTACATACCCGTGCTGCGCGTGCTCGTGGCCTCGCCCTACTACGACGAGTACGACCGCATAGCACCGCAATACGCTCTCGACATGGCGCTGCGCAACCGCCCGGGCGAAGCGGCCAACGACTTCGCATACACGCTCGCCGACGGCCGCAGCCGGCGCATGCACGACATCGAGACCGACTATCTGCTCATACTCTTCAACAACCCAGGCTGTCCGGCGTGCCGGCAGATAACCGACGACGTAACGGCATCGCCGCTGCTCAACGAGTTGGGCGAGAGAGGTGCGTTCAAGGTGCTGGCCATATATCCCGACACCGATCTCGACGCATGGCGAGACTATCTCCCGCAGATGCCCGAGGGGTGGATCAACGCCTACGACGGCACACAGGCGCTGACACGGGAGCGACTGTACGACCTGCGCGCCATACCGTCGATATATCTGCTCGACAGAGGAAAGCATGTTCTGGTCAAGGACGGCATCAACGTCGAACAGATCGAATATGCAGTAATGGAACACCAGGCAAACACAAGATAATATGAAACGACATCTGGTAATAGTCGACCTGCAACACGACTTCATACGCGGCTCGATGGCAGTGCAGGGCGCCGAGGCCGTTGTGCCGCGCATAGCCGAGATGATTCCCGGCTGCCGGCGCGTTACATTCACGCTCGACTGGCATCCGTCCGACCACTGTTCGTTCGTCGGCCGGGGAGGCATGTGGCCGTCGCACTGCGTGGCCTACACCGTCGGTGCGGGCATACCCTCCGAGGTGGTGTCGGCCGCTGCCCGCAACGCCTCGCACTGCTCGTTCGTACTCAAAGGCCGCGACGCCGGCCGCGAGGAGTACGGCGCATTCTCCTCGCAGCAGCTCTACGACGATACGTTCGCCGGCGACGGCTGCGACGAGGTGCTGTTCGTAGGGTTGTGCGGCGACTACTGCGTAGGCCAGAGCATACGCAACTTCGTCCGCTTCGACGGCGGCAGGCACCGTGCCGCTCTCTCTACGGGCGGCATATGCTCGATAGACGACGGCACGACGCTGCGCGATACGATCGGCGAGTTGGGGCTGACGGTCTATAAATAACGCTTATGACATTATAAAAAATCATTACCGATTTTATTTTGGTATCATCGCATAATGTCGTACCTTCGCTGACGGAAATAAACAAACCCGATAAAACTTATAGTAATATGGCAAAGAAATGGATCTGCACCGTATGTGGTTATATCCACGAGGGCGACGAGGCACCCGAGCAGTGCCCGATGTGCAAGGTAGGCAAGGATAAGTTCAAGCAGGCAGAGGAGAACGCCGGTGCGTTGGAGTTCGTTACCGAGCATAAGATCGGCGACGGCAAGGTCGACAATGCCGAGCTCATGGAGGGACTCAACAACCACTTCATCGGCGAGTGCACCGAGGTGGGCATGTATCTGGCGATGAGCCGTCAGGCCGACCGCGAGGGCTATCCCGAGATCGCCGAGGCGTTCAAGCGTTACGCCTTCGAGGAGGCCGAGCACGCAGCCAAGTTCGCAGAGCTTCTGGGCGACTGCGTATGGGATACGAAGACCAACTTGGAGAAGCGCAAGAACGCCGAGTGCGGCGCATGCGAGGACAAGATGCGTCTGGCGCGTATAGCCAAGCAGAACAACTTCGACGCTATCCACGACACGGTACACGAAATGGCCAAGGACGAGGCGCGTCACGGCAAGGGATTCGAGGGGCTGTACAACCGCTTCTTCAAATAATCCACGAAGCAGAGGCGGCGCCGAGCCGCATGACAATGGGCTGTCTGACAAATCTTAGACAGCCCTTTTTATTCGCACTCCTATATGAAATTCTCAGGAGATAAAAAAACTTATTAGACACTCTATTTCGTCGTATTGCGCACACCGGACTGCATTGGTGCGCCATGCGCCGTAATGCCGCGCTGCGGCGGCAAAAGACTCCGCCCCGAAGCCGGTAGGCATCGGGGCGGAATCATTATGATGCGACGTCGGAGACGTCTTGCGACACGGCGAAGCCGGCACTAAGCCGTCCGCGCGTGAGCAAGCACATGCCGATTAGCGCATCTTGTTCTGAACCTTGTCGGCCATGCGGTCGGTGGTCTCCTTTACCTTGTCGGCAGCCTTAGAGATACCGTCCTTCGTGGCGTCCTTAATCTTCGAGCCGAACTCCTCCACCTTACCGGCAGCCTTGTCGAGGCCGTTCTTGGTAGCGTTCTCGGCCTTCATTGCCGTATCCTTGGCATAGTTGCCCGCCTGACGGGTCTTGTCGTACATCTTGTCCGTGGTCTGCTCGTTGCAGCGCCCGGTCTTGTGCATGTCGTGCTGGCCGTTGCGGTCGTTGCGGTCATTCTGGTTGAAACGATTGTCATCGTTCTGCTTGTAAGTCGTGTCCTTTTCCATAATAATAAATTTTTAGTACGTTTTTTTACAAATCGCATCTGAGACGTCTGCAAACTTCATACCCCGACGGCGTCCCGGAAGCGTAGGGCGCATGGCACGGATCTTGTTCCGAAAGGATGTAACATAAAGTATAACAAATTGTACAACCAATCAAACGAAGAGTTATGAACACAAAACGCAACAACAGCGAAAACAAGCAGTTCCGCGAATTTTTCATCGATGAGATAAAGGATATCTACTGGGCAGAGAAACATCTGTCGGCCGCACTGAAAAAGATGAAAAAGGCGGCGACCAGCCCCACGCTCGCATCGTCGTTCGAGAAGCATATAGCAGAGACGGACGGTCAGATAGAACGTCTGAAAAAGGTATTCGAGCTGCTCGGCAAGACCCCGCAGGCAAAGAAATGCGACGCCATGGAGGGACTCGTATCCGAGGCTATGAGCGTAATCGAGGATACCGAGACCGACAGCTTCACGCGCGATGCCGGTCTGATAATCGCAGCCCGCAAGGCCGAGCACTACGAGATCGCGACATACGAGACGCTCAGCTATTACGCCAAGCTGCTGGGCGAGAAGGAGGTCAGCAGCGAATTGGAGGCCACGCTCAAAGAGGAGAAAAAGACCGACTCGCTGCTCTCGTGCCTGAGCGAGGAGGAGGCCTATCGCCAGACCGATATGAAGTCGGGCAAGCAGTCTGCCAAGCAATCTGCCAAACAGCCCGCCGAGCAGATGTAGCAGCAAAAACGGGACGGCCGACACCGACAGTCCGTGATAAGAGACTCGCCGAGGCCGCCAGTCCGTGACACGTGGCTGTCTGATAAGTCCGATTAAGAGTCCTACCCCCGCCGGATTTTGCTCCGGCAGGGGTAGTTTTCGTTTTCGTGGCACTGACCGACAGCCCCCGAGTATATTATCCGGCATCGGGCCGACGCAGCGGCCGCACCGCTACTCCACCTCATCGAACGCCTTGTCCGGATCGGTCGAAAGGCGATAGAGCCTCAGACGGCTGCTCTGGTGTTTCTTGTCGGGGGTAACGGCATTGTGCGAGATATAGAAATATCCGTCGCCTATCGGACATAATCCCGTTGCTCCCCACTTGAAGTCGTAGCCCCGCGTGCCGCTCGCCTCGTGGTGGAGTCCCGCCTCCACGAGCGACAGCACCTCGCCGCGCATCGCGGGGTCGTAGCCCTTCAACGTCTCGCGGCGGGGTTTGACCGAGGTGTCGATCGCGAAGAGCGAATAGTTGGGATACGACGGCTTCTTGCCGCGATATACGGCCGCATACATGTTGCCCGTCGAGGCGTCGTATGCGAGATTCTGGATGCCCCACGACGTGTTGCCCGTGTAGACGAAGTACTTGTGCAGCGGGCGGCGCGGACCGCTCTTGTGGAGATTCTGCGGCGATAGCGGCTGCTCGTACCGCGACCAGTTGCGAACGTCGTATGCCAGTATTACCTGATAGTCGTTGTCGGTGCGCTCCTTGTCGCCGTATATGCCGTATGCGACATAGAGATAGTAGCGGCCGTCGCTGCGGCCGATAGCCGGTGCGAAGGTAACACCGTCGATACCCGAGCAGCCGTGACGATGCTCCCACTCGCGGCCGCCGTTTACCACACGGGCATGGTAGTCGTCTACGGCCTCTTTGATATATACGGTCTGCATGACCCCGTCGCGCTCGGCGTCCATGCCTATGCGGTCGATCTTGTCGAGATCGAATACGGCGATGTAAAATCCCGTCGCATCGTCGTTCTGCCGGCCGTCCAGCTTGTCGAGGATACCCTTGCCGATAGCGTCGTGCTTGTACTCGATCGAGGCATATAGCCGCCCGTCTTCCGGGTTGACCGACATACAGCCCAGATGACCGGTCATGCCTTCGACGCTGGCGAGAAGATTACCGGCCATGTCGGTCTTCAAGAGCGACGTAGTGAACGAAAACCATACGTGGCCCCGTTCGAGGTCGACCGCAATGCCCTGCACATGGAATGCGCCCTGCTCGCCCGAATATATCTGACGAGGCAGAGTCGCCGGGTCTACCGGCAGTTGCGCGGCAGCATGCCCGCCGCCAAGCAGAAGAGAGAGTGTCAACGACATCGACGAAAAGATTTTTCCGATCATGATCCAAGATATTTATCAGCTGTTAATATTTTTGTTTTATTTTGATTAACGCGCATTTTATTTCGCTTATGCTTATATCGAACAAAAATACGAAAATAGATCAATACCCGCAAACTAATCGCAAACTATTTCGCAGACCGACAGCATCGCATACGCCATATCCGATCCCCCCCGACACGTCGCCTGACGCAGCAACATCGACCGCCATATCCGATACCGCCCACATAGCGTTCGACGGCGGATTCGGATGCTTTGATAAAAAGAACTAAAACCGGGAAGCGACAACTTGGAATTAAGATATTTTGCGGCTGCGCAGTTAAAAGAAAATCCGCAATCAATGTCGCGACTCCGGCCGGCTATCTAATTCTCCAAGCCGCATTACGATAGATGTTTGGCTGCGCCCCATTTTCTCCGCAATATATCGGATGCTCTTGCCCTCACGATGGAGCCTCAACAGGAATTGGTCGGCACGGCGCGTCCACCGTTTGTTGGCATTCGGATGTTTGGCGTAACTCTCCACCATAACTTTTTCGGGACGCAGAAATTCATCCACAAAGACCGAGGGAAAGCGGGCATCGTAGAGAACCCATGTTTTAATTTTGGCGCGCGTAATCGCCACGTAGAACAATCGCCGCTCCTCGCCATAAGGAAAGCTGTCGCTTGCCGTCAACACGTACTGCAATGACGGGTCGTCGCTTACGAGCGAGGGAAAGCCGTAGGTATCCTTGTTGCATTGGAGCAGAACAACATAGTCGGCCTCCAAACCTTTGGATTTGTGGACGGTCAGGAATTCGACCTTGCGGCCACCGATGATATAGTAAAATCTGTTCCCCTCTTTGATGCTTTTATACATGAACGAGAGGTAGTAATCGTCGAACGAGTATCGACCCAGCAGGAACACCGATTTGTCGGCCGGAATGGATGCAATAAACTGTCCGATGACATTGCAATAGCTGTTTCGGTCGTATGATTGGAAAGACAACTCCGTTTTGGCCTGTCCGTTGAACGGTCGGATGTTCTTTTGTATTTGAACCCTATTGCGTTGGATGAATCGGGCAGACAAACCGACCAGCGGTTCGCCGAACCGATAGGTCGTTTCTATCTTGTTGATTTCGGTCGGGCCGAAAAAACGGGCGAAATCGTTGAAAAGAGCCATATCGCTTCCCGAGAAACGATAGATGGACTGCCAGTCGTCGCCTACGCAATATAGCTTCGCCGGGGGATCGCCCTCGCGCAGGGCTTTGAGAAAGTTGTAACGATCGACGGAAATATCTTGAAATTCATCGACGATGATGTAATCATACGACACCGGATGCGTTGCCCGGCAAAGTTCGGTCGCCTGCAAGATGGCATCCGTAAAGTCGATCTGTCCGCTGCTGCGCAAAGCCTCCGCATAGCGTTCATACACGGGACGGAAAATGTTTTTGATTACGAACTCGCTACGCCGGTCGTCGGCTTCGTCTGCCTGTTTCAAGATGTCTTTCAATGATCGGCAACTCGATTTCAGCAAGGTAACGAATGTCGCGATCAATCGGATAAATGCCTTTTCCTGCTTGCTGCCCGCCGGCAGCACCATTCCGTACAACTCAGTATCCGTTCGCTCTTGCAACGGAACACCGGCATCGAGCAATAATCGTTTGAGCGTCTCACGAATATCCGAACGGTAAAAATCCGCGCTCGACGTCGTAATCAGGTTCGTCCCGAATTTTTCGTGGGCGGCCCGCTTCCATGTGATGCCGTCGTTATACTCTTGATTGGCCTCCTCATAGGAGATATTCCGATCTTGGGCAAACCATGCAGGCACAAGTCCGTGTTCGTCCACACCGAAATGCTCCAAATATAGACGCTGCGGTTTGCCGTCACGCTCGAAGTGGATCGAAAAATCCGGTTTGTATTGGGAGTGCATCGCATCGGCCACAGGATGTTCGTAAGGCTCCTCGTATCTGAATTTCACGCCGAGGGACGATAAGATAAAACAGATTTTTTGTTCTTGCTCGCTCCGCACGTAAATCTGTTTGCCGTCCATATCCGGAAGCAGGGCTTTCAGCCGCACGTCCTTTTGTTCGGATAGCTGCTGTCGCCTTTCATTCTTCCGTCTCTCCCTGTCCGCCTCGTTGGCTTGATAGTCGACGAAATACTCGACCGCGTGTTTGCGGAACCGCGAATCGGCCAGCAGGTCGCGGTATATTTTCACGAACAGCACATCTGTATTGTCGCAGATCGAGGGTTTCTGCCCGGTCTGCCGTCCGATTAAGTCAAGAGCCAGTTTATGAAAGGTATAGCCGCGCAGACCGTCGATTCCCATGCGCTCGGTCAGCTCGGCGGCAGCCTTGTTCGTATAGCTGATAAGAAGAATCCGGGCAGGATCGACCTTCTTTATTTCGATCAGGTATTTGACCTTTCCGACAATGGAGGATGTTTTACCGCTTCCTGCGCTGCTTACTACCAAACAATTGTCCTCCTCCGATACGATGGAACGCCGCTGCTGTTCGTCCAACGGATATTTCAAACAATTATCGAAAAAGAGTTTATGCGTACCGAGCGTATTTCGGATAACTTGCCGGTTATGCAATCTGACGAGTTTGCCGATATTATCGAAGTCATGGAGAAATTTCAAGATAACTTCCGATGGCTCGATACAGAAAGTTTTGAGTTGCGGAACAAGCCGCTTCGTTTCTTTATAATAATCCGTATAGTAGTTGGTAAACTCCTTTTCCTGCGCAAAGGTTATGTAGCGGTTTGTAAAACAGGTTTCTAAATCCGAAATGATATCGACTGAAAAATGTTCATTACGAGCATAAGCCGCCTCTTTTCTACCGTCGTTCGTTACTGCACTTTCATAGGAGGGTAAACGTCTTATCTTCTCCGATAGCCGTTTCGATCTATGTCTTAGTCGCATACAACAAATCGCTACGACAATCAAAGCTATGGCTGCTACACATGCTGCTATTGTCAAAGCCGATGTATCGATCGAATATTTCAACTCCAAGCTCATTGCACAGTCGCAAGTTCAAAACAAAAAAAACGACTGAAATCGCTTTCAGTCGTTCTGGCGGAGAGAGAGGGATTCGAACCCCCGGTACAGTTGCCCGTACACCGCATTTCGAGTGCGGCCCGATCGACCACTCCGGCATCTCTCCTCGGTCGCTCAGACGGAGTATTCTCCGAAAGAGCACGCAAATATAGGTATTTTTTTCTTATGTTGTAGCGTCGGGTGCGATTTTTTCGTGAGAGGGCGGCTATTTTTTTCGGGCGACAGGAATCGGGACAGGTCGAAACGGTCGTTATCGCATCGTCGGAACCGGCTATCGAGGGCATGCAGGCTATTTATGCCGGCTGACGAGTCCGTGCGATTCGTTCTCGTCGCGCAGTTTCTGCAACTCGTACATGCGGTCGCGGAATCGTGCCGCGGCAAGGAAATCGAGCGACTTGGCCGCACGCTCCATATCCTCTTTGGCCTTGGCTATCAAGGCATCTATATCGCCGCCCGCAACGTAGTTCTTCTCCACGTCGGCCGCAACGGCATAATAGTCCTCGACTATGGGATAGACGTTCATGTCGGGTTTGCCGGCCGCACGGTCGCCCAGCAGCAGGCTCTGTCCCGAGCCGCTCTTCTGCGCCTGACGCGGCAGCATGCCGTGTTCCATATTGTAACGCACCTGTTTTTCGCGGCGGCGGTTGCTCTGTTCGATAGCATATATCATCGAGTCGGTCACGCGGTCGGCATAGAGCGTCACATGGCCGTTGGAGTGGCGGGCGGCGCGTCCGGCTATCTGCGTTATCGAACGCAGGTTGCGCAGGAATCCCTCCTTGTCGGCGTCGAGAATCGCTACCAGCCCCACCTCGGGAAGGTCGAGACCCTCGCGCAGCAGGTTTACACCCACCAGCACATCGTACATATCGGCACGCAGATCTTCGAGTATCTGTATGCGTTCGAGCGTATCGACGTCGGAGTGTATGTAGCGGTTGCGCACGCCCACGCGGTCGAGATATTTCGAAAGCTCCTCGGCCATGCGCTTGGTAATGGTCGTCACGAGCACCTTATCACCGCGCCGCACGCTGCCGTTGATCTGTTCGAGCAGATCGTCTATCTGGTTGAGCGTGATGCGAACATCGAGCGGCGGATCGATAAGCCCCGTAGGACGTATAAGCTGCTCGACGACAACGCCCTCGCTCTTGGTAAGCTCGTAGTCGGCCGGTGTTGCGCTGACATATATCGACGTACCGGTCAGCGCCTCGTACTCCTCGAAGCGCAGCGGACGGTTATCCTTGGCTGCCGGCAGTCGGAAGCCGTACTCGACGAGGTTCTCTTTTCGGGCACGGTCGCCGCCGAACATCGCATGCACCTGAGGCAGCGTCACGTGGCTCTCGTCGACGACGGTAAGATAATCCTTGGGAAAGAAGTCGAGCAGGCAGAACGGCCGCGACCCCTCCGCACGCCCGTCGAAGTATCGCGAGTAGTTCTCGATGCCCGAGCAGTAGCCCAGCTCCTTTATCATTTCGAGGTCGTACTCGACGCGCTGCTTTATGCGCTGCGCCTCCATCATGCGGCCCTCCTTCTCGAAGAATGCTATCTGCTTGCCCAGATCGAGATATATCTGCTGCACGGCGCTGTTTATGCGCTCCTGCGTGGTAACGAACAGATTGGTCGGATAGAGCGTAAGCGTATCGAGCGTACCGATGCGCTGCCCCGATACGGGGTCGATGCTATGTATGGCCTCGATCTCGTTGTCGAAGAACATCACGCGGAAACACTGGCTGCCGAACTCGCCGAATGCGGCCATGACATCCACCGTGTCGCCCGTGACGCGGAAAGTACCGGGTTCGAGGTCGCGCTCGGTACGCGTGTAGAGCGCCTCGACGAGCCTGTATAGGAAGTGCTTATAGCTTACGACCTGCCCTACCTTGATCTCTATGGCCGTGGCGTGGAAGTCGGCCGGGTTGCCGCATCCGTACAGGCACGACACGCTCGATACCACAACCACGTCGCGCCGTCCGGACAGCAGCGTGGCAACGGTGCTCAGACGCATCTTCTCGATCTCGTCGTTGATCGACAGATCCTTTTCGATATACGTATCTGTCGAGGGCAGGTAGGCCTCGGGCTGGTAGTAGTCGTAATACGACACGAAATACTCGACGGCGTTCTCGGGGAAGAAATTCCTGAACTCGCCGTAGAGCTGCGCCGCCAGCGTCTTGTTATGGCTCAGCACGAGTGTCGGGCGGTTCAGAGCGGCTATGACGTTGGCTATCGTGAATGTCTTTCCCGAACCGGTTACGCCCAGCAGCGTATTGTGATGTGCGCCGGAGCCTATCGACTCCAACAACTGGGCGATAGCCTCGGGCTGGTCGCCAGTAGGCGCGTAATCCGATACGAGTTTGAAATCCATAGCGCAAAGTTATTAAAAAACGGGATATGTTGTATGCGCATGCGCAAAGAGCGTGAAAAAAGCGCGTCGCATCCGAAATTTCCTCCGTCGCATCGGTATGTCGCGGGAATTGCTTATCTTTGCAAGATAGAATCCCGCGCAGATGATCGATCGCGAAACCATAGACCGGATATATGCCGCCGCCAATATCGTCGATATCGTCGGCGAGTATGTTACGCTCAAACGTCAGGGCGTCAACTATCAGGCATGCTGTCCGTTTCATCAGGAGAAGACACCGTCGTTCGTAGTCTCGCCCGCACGCGGCATCTACAAGTGCTTCGGCTGCGGCAAGGGCGGCAACGCCGTCAACTTCATAATGGAGTACGAGAACGTCACCTATCCCGAAGCGTTGAAGATGGTGGCCAAGCGTTACGGCATCGAGGTGCGCGAGAAGGAGATGAGCGACGAGGACGTGCAGCGCAACAACAACCGCGAGAGCATGTTCGCCGTCAATACTTGGGCCTCGGACTATTTCGCCGGTCATCTTCACAACAGCGAGGAGGGGCGCAGCGTAGGGCTGAGCTACCTGTCGCAAAGCCGCGGTTTTACCGACGCTACGATCCGCAAGTTCGGTCTTGGCTTCTGCCCCTCGAAGGGCGATGCCATGTCGCGTGCGGCGCGCGAGGCGGGTTACAAGGAGGAGTTCCTCCTGTCGACGGGACTCTCGATCAAGAGCGAGCGCGACGGTTCGTTGCTCGACCGGTTCCGCGACCGCGTGATGTTCCCCGTGCACAACGTCTCGGGGCGCGTGGTGGCCTTCGGCGGCCGCACGCTGCGCACCGACAAGAAGGTAGCCAAATACCAAAACTCGCCCGAGAGCGAGATATACAGCAAGAGCCGCGAGCTGTACGGCCTCTACTTCGCCAAGAAGGCCATACAGCGCGAGGACTTCGCCATAATGGTCGAGGGTTATGCCGACGTGATATCGATGCACCAGGCTGGCGTGGAGAATGTCGTGGCCTCGTCCGGAACGTCGCTCACGACAGACCAGATACGTCTGCTGGGACGCTTCACGAAGAACATCACGGTCATGTACGACGGCGATGCCGCGGGCGTGCATGCCGCCATAAGGGGCGTGGACATGATCCTGCGCGAGGACATGAACGTCAGGATAGTGCTCCTGCCGCCCGAGCACGACCCCGACACCTTTGCGCGCGCCAACACGACGGACTATCTGCGCAGCTATGTCCGCGACAATGCCGAGGACTTCATCTCGTTCAAGGCCAAGCTGCTGCTGCGGGAGGCGACAGACGATCCCGTCAAGCGTTCGCAGGCCATAGCCGACATGGTGCAGTCGATAGCCATTATCGGCGACGCCATAAAACGTGCGGTTTATATCAAGGACTGCGCGAAGATCATGAACATCGACGAGTCGGTGCTCGTGGCCGAAGTGGCGCGCATGCGCATCGCCTCGACAGGCGACCGCGAGGCCGAGGAGTTCATCCGCCGCCAGCGCATGCAGCGGCAGGAGGAGAACCGCGCCGCCGTGCAGCCAGAAGAGGATCTCTCGGCGCGCAGCATGCGCGCAGGCAGCAGCATAGGGGCATTGGAGCGCGAGCTGGCAAAGTATCTGATCAAGTACGGACACCGTTATTTCGAGTTCCGCGAGGGGCGCGAGACGGTGTCGCTCAACGTCGCGGCGGAGATACTGCGCGATCTCGACAGCGACGGTCTCCACTTCGACGACAAGACGCTCGACAGCATCCTGACCGTTTACCGCGAGCAGCACGAAGCGCTGGGCGAGGGCGTCGAGGTGCCGTCGCACCGCTTCGTCAACCACCCCGACCCCGAGGTATGCAATGCCGCGGTTGACATCCTCACGGCCGACGACAACTATGTCCCCAGCCAGCTGTGGAAACGCAAGGACATACACGTCGAGAGCGAAGAGGAGATGCTCTCGCACGGCGTGCCGAAGGCCATAGCGCTATACAAGTCGAAGATCATCGAACGGCTCATAGCCGAGCAGCAGGCGCTGCTGACCGACGAGGAGCTGCCGGAGGACAAACAGTCGGAGATAATGGCGCGGCTGAACCGCTACAACAAGGCCAAGGTGCAAATAGCCAAAAAGTTGCAGCGACTTATTTTGTAGATTGTAAAAAAGGGGCGGAGCCGGATCGTATCCGTATCGCTACGAATACAGTGTGCAAACAGAAAATAAACAGAAAGATGTGTGTAAAAACATATCAAAGATAAAAGAATTAGTTACCTTATCCGGTTCCACCCGCGGTATTCATACTCAAAAGCTGTGCCGCGCGGCGGCATGCGGCGCGGTGTTTGCGCCACGGCAGACTTCGATCCGGATATAAGAATGTGAGATATGGCCGATTATAAAAACATAAACATACGCAACAAACGGGCGACGTTCGACTACGAGATCATCGAGGAGTATGTCGCCGGCGTAGTGCTGGTCGGCACCGAGATCAAGTCGATCCGGCTGGGCAAGGCCGCGCTTACCGACAGCTACTGCTATTTCGAGGACGGCGAGTTGTGGATACGGGGCGTCAACATCGCCGAATATGCGTGGGGTACGTGCAACAACCACGTCCCGCGCCGCGACCGCAAGCTGCTGCTCAACCGCAAGGAGCTCGTCAAGCTGCAACGCTCGTTGCAGGACAGGGGGCTGACGGTGGTCGGACTGAGGATGTTCCTCAACGACCGCGGGCTGGTCAAGATCGTCGTCGGTCTGGCACGCGGACGCAAGGCATACGACAAGCGCGAATACCTCAAAGAGAACGACGCCCGCCGCGAAATGGACAAGGCTATGAAATCGAACCGCCGATAGATTGTAAAACGAATAACCGAAATATCATGTCACTCATACTGTGTATTGAAACCGGCACGGACATCTGCTCCGTAGGCATCGCCAAAGACGGCGAGCTGATATCGCTCAGAGAGAGCGACCGCGGTCGCGACCACGCGGGCAAGTTGGGCGTCTTCGCAGACGAGCTGCTGCGCGAAACGGGCATCTCGCCCGAGGATCTCGATGCCGTGGCCGTGGGCAAGGGACCCGGCTCCTATACCGGACTGCGCATAGGCGTCTCTTTCGCCAAAGGTCTGTGCTACGGGCTGCAAATACCTCTGCTGGCCGTAGGGTCGTTGGATGCGCTCGCGGAGGTCGCACGCGAAGACTACGAAGCCGGAATACTCGATATCGACGAGCAGGATTGGGCTGCGGCACGCCTCTGCCCCATGGTCGATGCCCGCCGCATGGAGGTCTACGCCCGCATATTCGACAGCGAGGGCAAGCCCCTCTCGGACGTGTCGGCAGAGATCATCGACGAAGACAGCTTCTCGCAGTGGCGCGAACCCGGCCGCAAGTTAGTCATATTCGGCAACGGCGCCTCGAAGTGCACCGACATGCTCCCCGATGCCCTGCTCATCGACGTGGCACCCTCGGCACGCGGCCTTACGCGTCTGGCACAGCAGGCATTCGACAACGGCGAAGGGGTCGACCTCGCCTACTTCGAGCCGTTCTACTTAAAGGATTTCATCGTCACGGAGTCGAAGAAAAAGCTGCTTTAAGCCCCTCGGGCATATGCAGCCGTACGGCCTGAACATAGGTTACGGCAAGAGCTGCACACGAAAAAACCCGCCGATAGGCATCAAGCGCTATCGGCGGGTCTTAGCTTTTCCGCCAGCCGCGAAGCTCTACCGAGCTCTTGCCGCGGGGAAAGAGGGTACGTAGAACAAGATGCACGAGGGCGCCTTGTCGAAGATCACTTCCAGAGGTTGCGCGGATATACTCCGTCGGCAATAAGCGCCTCGATCTTCGAGACGAGCTGGGGACGGTCCTCCTTATAGGTTACGCCGAACCACTGCGAGGCGGTGTTCAGAACCCGCATGCGGGCTGTCGAGTCGCCGATGAGCTTGTTGACCATGAGAGGTATGTAGAACTCGGCCTTGATATCCGCACCGTTCTCCATGAGGAACTGTCTGAAATACGAATCCGAATACTCGAAGTAGTCGGGCGTGAATCCGAAGAGATTCATCGACACGGGCGTATTCTCGGCAAGAGGCGTATCCTCGTCTCCCTCGTGGAAGACGATTGTGCCGTCGACGCGTTCGATCTTGGTGCGCTCGACCATGCCTGCCAGACAGCCCTCGCTATCGACTTCGCATACGCCGCGCGATACGGTGCCGTTCTCAGAAAGAGTTTTGCTTACTTCGTATCCCACCATGCAGTACTCGTTGCGGCTGCCTTCGAGCGATGCGAGATAACGTCCGATGACCTCGAAGCCTTCGCGGCCGTAGAAGTCGTCGGCATTGACCACGGCGAAGGGCTCGCGGATGACACCGGCGGCCATCATCACGGCATGATTGGTGCCCCACGGCTTCTGTCTCCCCTCCGGCACCGAGAAACCCTCGGGCAGGCAGTCGAGCTCCTGATATACGTATTCGACCTCGATGCGGCCTCCGAAACGCTCGCGGTTGAACATCTCGGCGAACTCCTTGGCGAAAGAGTGGCGTATGACGAATACCACCTTGCCGAAGCCGGCGCGGATAGCGTCGTAGATCGAGTAATCGATGATCGCCTCGCCGTTGGGGCCGACACCGTCCATCTGTTTCAGCGAACCGTAGCGCGAGCCCATGCCCGCTGCAAGGACGAGAAGTGTAGGTTTGACCATAGTGTTTTTGTTTTAAGTTTTTACGGCCGCAAAGGTAAAAAAAGTTATGTATAAATACAAAGTATCTACCCTTTTTACGTATCTTTGCGCAATATACGATCTTATATGAAACAATCCGGATCACAAGGTTTTTGGCGCAGAATGGTCGACAAACGACGCCTGTCGATGCGCGACCGCTCGTCCGGCGACGAGTTCTGGCATGTAAGCATATCGCCGTTGGGATTATGGGGAGTCGTCGCGGCTCTGTTGCTGCTGCTGGCGGGCATACTGCTCCTGCTTATGGCATACACCTCCGTGCTGGACATCCTGCCGGGCTATCGCTCCTACTCGCAGCGCATACACGACTCGCTGGTCGAGAGCGTCATGCGCGTGGATTCCATGGAGCGCAAGATAGCCGTCATGCTCGACTACAACGATGCCGTGGCCACGATCATGAACAACAATACGCCCACGCTCCACTCGACCGTGATGACCGATACGATCCGCTACGACAAGTCGCGCATACTGCCCACGCGTGCCGACTCGCTGCTGCGCCAGGCCATGGAGGCCGAGCACGGCGAATACTCCTTGCGCTCGCAGCGCATAGGCACCGAAACGGCTGTCTTCTCGACGCCGCTTGCAGGCAGCCTCGGCAGGCGTTTCGACCCGTCGCACGGCGAATACGGCGTGGCGATCCTCGGTCTGGAAGATCAGGAGTCGGTGGCCGCCATAGAGAACGGAACGGTCATCTGCATAAGCGGCGAGCCGGGCAGCCGCGAGGTGGCGGTGCAGCATGCCAACGGCTACACGTCGATATACCGCAATCTGTCGCAGACGCTGGTGCGCAAGGGACAGCCCGTGCGCAGCGGCGAGATCATAGGCAACATCGACTCCGAGCGCAACGACGAGGGCACGGCCACATCGCGCGCCATGCTCGAATTCGAGCTGTGGCGTGAGGGTACCGCGACCGATCCGGAGAAGTACATACAGTTCTGATAGTTATGAAACAACGCTTATCCGTTCTGGGATCGACCGGCTCTATCGGCGTGCAGACGCTCGACATAGTGCGCGAGAACCCCGACATGTTCGAAGTAACGTCGCTCACGGCGCACCGCAACTGGCAGCTGCTCGCACGGCAGGCCGTGGAGTTCGACGCCGATACGGTCGTCATAGGCGACAAGGAGTGTTACGAGGATCTGGACTCGGCACTGAGCGGCACACAGATAAAAGTATTCGCCGGCAACGACTCGATCGCCGCCGCGGCTTCGTCGTCGCAAGTCGACGTGGTGGTCAACGCACTGGTCGGCTATGCCGGTCTGCACCCCACCCTCGCGGCCATAGAGGCCGGCAAGAAAGTCGCGCTGGCCAACAAGGAGACGCTCGTGGTAGCGGGCGAGACGGTCATGGAGCGCGCCATGCACAGACGCGTGCCGATAGTTCCGATCGACTCGGAGCACTCGGCCATATTGCAGTGTCTGGCGGGCGAGTGTTCGCCCGTAAGACGGCTTATCGTAACATGCAGCGGCGGCGCTCTGCGCGAGCTGCCGCGCGAGGCGCTGGCCGACGTTACCCCCGAGCAGGCGCTGCACCACCCGCAGTGGTCTATGGGCGCCAAGATAACCATAGACTCCGCCACTCTGGTCAACAAAGGCTTCGAGGTCATCGAGGCGCGCTGGCTCTTCGGCATCGACCCCGACCGCATATCGGTGCTGCTGCACCCGCAGTCGATCGTACACTCTATGGTCGAGTTCGAGGACGGCGCGATAAAGGCGCAGTTAGGCACGCCGGACATGCACCTGCCCATAAGCTATGCGCTGACCTATCCCCGCAGAGCTTCGCGCGGTGGTGACCGCTTTTCGTTTATCGACCACCCCGCGCTTACATTCGCCGAGGTAGACCGCGAGAAGTACCCCGCACTCGACATAGCCTACGAGGTGCTGCGCAGAGGCGGCACGGCGGCCTGCACGATGAACGGAGCCAACGAGGAGGCCGTCGCGGCATTTCTGTCGCACCGCTGCCGCTATCACGACATCGTGGGCAGCATCCGCTACGCCCTCGAAAAGGCGACCTTCGTCGCACGCCCCGACATCGACGACTACGACCGTGCGAACGACGAGGCGCGCGCACTGGCTCGCAGCTATCTTAAACTGTAACCGAAATCGCAAAACACAATCATGGTAATTCTAATCAAGGTATTGCAATTCTTAGCCTGCCTGTCGCTGCTGGTGCTCATACACGAGTTCGGCCACTTCATCGCGGCACGCATATTCCGCATACGGGTGGAGAAGTTCTACATATTCTTCGACCCGTGGTTCTCGCTCTTCAAGTTCCGCCGCGGACACACCGAGTACGGCATGGGCTGGCTGCCGCTCGGCGGCTACGTGAAGATCGCCGGCATGATCGACGAGAGCATGGACACCGAACAGATGAAACAGCCCGTACAGCCGTGGGAGTTCCGCGCCAAGCCGGCGTGGCAGAGGCTTATAGTCATGCTGGCCGGCGTATTGATGAACGTCTTGCTGGCCATAGTGATATACTCGGGCGTACTGTATACGTGGGGACGCACCTACTACGCCAACGACGACATGGTCAACGGCTACGCCTTCAACGAGGCGGGGCACAGACTCGGATTCGAGGACGGCGACCGCATCGTATCGATCGACGGTCGCGAGCCGGTCAACGTCAACGAGATATTGCAGTCGCTTCTGATAACCGATGCCGACCGTGAGGTCGTAGTCGAGCGCGGCGGCGAGCGGATACGCCTCACTCTGCCCATGCAGCAGCTGATCGAGATACGGGAAAAGGAGGAGTACAAAGATTTCTACACCGAGTTCATACCGTATATAGTACTCGACGTCGAGACCGAGGCGGCCGCCCGCGCAGGTCTTCGCAGCGGCGACCGCATAATAGCCGTCGACAATAGCGCAACGCCTCACATGGCCGCAGGCATCGGGCGTCTCGAAGCCGCTGCCGGCACGACCGCCGAGGTGGATATCGTCCGCGGCGCCGACACGCTGCATCTCCAAGTGCCGGTAACGGCCGATGCCAGAATGGGCATTACCGTGGCCATGATACCGCCGCGGCATATCGAATATACGCTGGCCGAGGCGCTGCCTGCGGGCTGGCGCATGACCGGAGAGAAGCTCTCCGACTACTGGCGTCAGTTGAAGATGATCGTCAACCCCCAGACCAAGCTCATCAAGGAGGTGGGCGGCTTCATCGCCATAGGCAACATATTCCCGGCGCAGTGGAACTGGCAGAGTTTCTGGATGCTGACGGCGTTGATATCGATCATGCTCGCCGTGATGAACCTGCTGCCCATACCCGGACTGGACGGCGGACATGCGCTCTTCACGCTCTGGGAGATCATAACGCGGCGCAAGCCCAGCGACCGCTTCATGGAGATCATGCAGTACATAGGCATCGCGCTGATACTGCTGCTGGTAGTATATGCCAACGGCAACGACATAGTGAAGCTGTTCAGGTAAGTCGCGAGATATGGCAGCCAAGATCAAAAGGGCATACTTCTGCAAGGAGTGCGGCTACGAGTCGCCCAAGTGGCTCGGGCGATGCCCCGCGTGCGGCGAGTGGAACACCTTCGCCGAGCATGTCGCCGCAAAGGAGCCGTCGACGGCCGCGATGCGCCTGCCGGGCATGCCTCGCGCCGAGGCGCAGCGCGTGAAGGAGATCCGCGAGCGCGACATCGAACGCATCGACACGGGCATAGGCGAGCTGAACCGCGTACTGGGCGGCGGTCTGGTGCCGGGATCGCTGATCCTTCTTGGCGGCGAGCCGGGCATAGGCAAGTCCACGCTGTCGCTGCAAATGGCGCTCTGCGACAACCGCCTCAGGACGCTCTACGTCTCGGGCGAGGAGTCGGCCGAGCAGATCAAGATGCGCGCCACGCGTCTGGGCATAGCCAACGAGGAGTGCATCGTATATCCCGAGACGCAGTTGGAGAACATCATCGCACAGATCGACGAGTCGCGCCCGCAGGTGGTCGTCATAGACTCGATACAGACAATGTACACCGAGACGGTCGAGTCGTCGGCCGGCAGCGTCACGCAGATACGCGAATGCGCCGCCGCACTGCTGCGCTGCGCCAAGACATCGGGCGTGGCGATATTCGTCATAGGCCACATCACAAAAGACGGCGTCATCGCGGGGCCCAAGATCCTCGAACATATCGTGGACGTGGTATTGCAGTTCGAGGGCGATGCCAACAACACGTACCGCATACTGCGCGGCATTAAGAACCGCTTCGGCGCTACGTACGAGATCGGCGTATTCGACATGCGCGAGGAGGGGCTGCGGCAGGTCGACAACCCCTCGGAGATACTGCTCTCGCACTACGACGAGCCGCTGAGCGGAATATCGGTAGGTGCGGCCGTCGACGGCATACGCCCCTACCTGATCGAGGTGCAGGCTCTGGTCAGCGGCGCGGCTTACGGAACGCCGCAGCGCTCGGCCACGGGCTTCGACTCGAAACGTCTCAACATGCTGCTCGCCGTACTGGAAAAGAGGGTCGGCATGAAGATGTTTACCAAAGACGTATTCCTCAACTTCGCCGGCGGATTCAAGGTCTCGGACACGGGCATGGATCTGGCCGTAGTCGCAGCCGTCATATCCTCCTACTACGACCGACCGTTGCAGGAGGGGGTGTGCTGCACGGGCGAGATCGGCCTCTCGGGCGAGGTGCGCCCCTCGCCGCGCTGCGAACAGCGCATAAGCGAGGCGGCTCGGCTGGGCTTCCGGCGCATCGTGGTATCGGGCTTCATGCAGAAGAGCCTCAAACGCCAGAAGGGCATCGAAGTGGTCTTCGTCAACAGCATAGAGCAGCTGCCCAAGGCGCTGTTCTGAGCCGTGGCAGCGGCCGGCGGATATCTGACGCTGGTATGGATTTTGAACCCTTGTCATGTAAAAAAAGCACATGACAAGGGTTTCGATTTTCGGCGGCACGGGTCTTATAGGCACGCATCTCACACTGAGGCTTCTGGCTCAGGGTGCGAAGGTAACATGTATCGATATCCGCGAGCCCGACCTTTCTCCGCTGCTGGCCGAGGCGGCAGGCAATCCCGACTTCGAGTTCATACGCCACAACGTCACACGACCTTTGAAGATCGAGTGCGACCGCATCTACAATCTCGCCTCGCCGTCGTATATGCACCACGACCCGTCGCAGCCGGTAACGACCCTGCAAACCAACATCCTGGGATCGATACGCACCTTGGACTTAGCACGCCGCAACAGAGCACGGCTGCTGTTCGCCTCGTCGGGCGACATCTACCTAACGCACAACGGCATATCGTCGCTCGAACGGCATCGCGACGACAGCTTCTACTCGATTCTGAGCGAAGCCAAGCGCTCGGCCGAGGCGCTGCACCGCGCCTACATACGCCAGTACGGCGTCGACGCACGAGTGGCACGCATATACAACACCTATGGCACGGGCGCCCAGATCGACGACGGACGCGTGGTAACGAGCATCATACGACATGCGCTCGACAACAGCGACATCAAGATTAACGGCGCCGGCGACCGCATACGCACCCTGTGCTGGGTGGGCGACACGGTGGAGGCCTTGATGCGCCTTATGGAGCTGGATGCGTCGAAGGCGCCCTTCGCCCTCAACATCGGCGGGTATCACGAGATAACGATCGAGCAGCTCGCCGCGACGGTCATACGTCTCACCGGCTCGCGCTCGCGCATCGTCACGGGCGATCCTCGCAGCAACGACATGCGGCGCAAGGTGCCCGACCTGCAACTTACCCGCCGTACGATCGACTGGCAGCCCTCGGTATCGCTGGGAGAAGGTCTGGCCATGACGATCGAATACATGCGGCGCGAATATGTGCGCGAACACGTCGCGCCGCCCACATGGGTCGAGACATGCTGAACGTAACGACACCAACCGAAAAAACATACGTTTTATGACAACCAACGACTTCTATTCGCTCATAGCGCAAAACGACCTTACGCTGGTCGACTTTTACGCCACATGGTGCGGACCGTGCAAGGCCATGGATCCGATCATAGACCGCCTCTCGGCCATGTTGAACAAACGCGCCACGATCATCAGGATCGACATCGACCGCAAGGAGCACCGCGAGATAGTGGCGCGCTACAACATCGTGGCCGTACCTACATTCGTACTGTTCCGCGACGGCGAGATTGTCTGGCGCGAGAGCGGCGTAATGCCCATCGAACGCATCGAGAACGCCATACGCCGGCAGGAGGAGGCCATGACGGCCTATTGATTCGCACTGCCGCAGCTACGGCAGACATGATAAAAGTGGCTGAATCGCGATTCAGCCACTTATTCGTCTTTATCTCCGGGATCACATATATTCCGTGCGCCAGGCTATCTCGTCGGCGATACGCTCCGATGCAGGGCACTGCGGCAGGCGTGAGACGGTCTCGGACAACATCTCCCTGGTCGCAACGCCGCGCCCCAGTAGAGATACCATGACCGACACGGCAGCATCGGCCACCGCCACCGACGACGGAAAGCTCCTCACGGCGCACTCCGCTCCGTGAAGCGCAACGCCGCAGTCGACCTTCGGGCTGCGGGCTGCGGCCATAAGCGCACAGCAGGCCGTCGTCTCGGTGCTCTCGCTCGACCAGATGCCCACCAGAGCATCGATAGCATCGATACGCGACATCAGAGCGAAAGCCAGCTCCGCGGCGAGCTCGCCGGTCGTAAGGCCGCGCGACCAGAACGAAAATTCGTCGACGGTAACCATTGCGGGATCGGCCAGATGACAAGCCGCAAGACGCAGCTCGCGCACCTGCTGACCGTAGAGATACTTGGCAAAGGCGTGGTCGGCCGTCTCGCGGCGTGCTATCTCTCGCACGGAAGGTATGCTCACGCCGTAATTGAGTCCGTAGCTCACTCCGCGATCGGTCATCGTCTCCGACACCTCGCCGTTCATCTCGCGCCGCATAGCCCCCAGCAGCGCTATCATCCGTTCGGTATGGCTCATAGTCCGATCCGCAGTCCGATTATTTTACCGGTGCCGCGACGACGATCGTCCGGCCGAACTCGAACAGCGGCAGCACGACGCTGCACAGACTCTGCTGCCCCAGCGACAGCGAGCACTGCGCCCGGTTGGCATAGCGGTATGTAAGGCGTCCTTTGGGATTGCTCTGCGGATACTGCATCTGCGAGGGTGCGATCTGCAACAGTATCATCTCGCCCGACAGATCGTCGGAGGGCAGCACACCGGCCGTTTCGCTGAAACGTGCCACTACATAATTGGTCTTATCCTCCGAGAGCACGACCCTTACCCGGTGCGTCGACGTAGTCTCGACGCGCTTGCCCAGAAACAGTTCGAGGTAGGTATGCTCCAACTCGTCGATCTTATCCAGCGCACACTGCAACCCCGCACCGAATACATTCTCTCCGGCCTCGCCCGTAATCAGATCGACACGGTGGCGCCGCAGCGAGAATATATCCTCCGCGAGCTGCTTGGCCGCAGCCTCGGGCGTCTGCTCGACGATGCTCATGCGATTGGGCAGCACACGGGCGAACTCCGTCGCCGAGCCGGCATACGACAACGTGCGGACGCTCTCGCCCGCAGCGGCTACGCACTCCGCCGCACAAGCATCCGACGCAAGAAGGATGCGTGCATCGACGATTCTGTACGAGGTGCGGTCTACCAGCGGGGCACGCACGCCCAGATACTTCTGCGCATAACGCGCGTAAGGACCGACTATGGTCTGCTCGCAGCAGACGGTAATCTCGACATCGAGCGGCGAGGCGGCATCGGCCACGACCGTTCGGCCCTCGTCCGAATATATGCCTATGCGCTTTATGTCGTTCTGAGCCGTTGCCGTGGCAGCGACCAGCGACAGCACGGCCGAAGCCGCGAATACGATTCGTTTCATAATCATCGAAGTTTAGTTCATAACAAAAATAGTACTTTTTCGTACCATATCAAAATTTCAGGTAGAAATCGCGCGTCAGCGTGCGGTACTCCTCGGTAAAGGTCTCGGGGGCGGTCTGTATGACCAGCAGCTCGTGACGTGGCTCCGCGCAGCCTCCGCGCCCGAATTCCAGCATCGAGCGCCTTACGGCAGAGCTGGGAGTGGTTCTGACGTCGCAGCGGCGCGACAGGCTCAGCGTGCCGCGGCATATCTCGACGAACGCATCGGCCGCATCGGCGGGCAGTATCATCGACACGCGGCCGCACGGTGCGAGCAGGCGGTCGAATGCCGCCGCCAGATCGGCGAACGGCAGCGCGACGCAATGGCGTGCCAGACGACGGCCGCTGTCGGGCGGCAGCAGCGACGAGGAGAAATAGGGCGGATTGGTAATTATATGGTCGAACGTATGGCCGGGCGCGAAATCGCGTATATCGGCCTGAACCGCTTCGAGACGGTCGCCCCACGGCGAAGCGGCGAAATTGCCGGCAGCACGCCGGGCGCACTCGCCGTCGATATCGACGGCCGTGATGCGCGCTTCGGCACTGCGCTGCGCCGCCATAAGGGCTATGACGCCCGTGCCGGTACCTATGTCGAGCACGCGGCGCTGCGATGCTTCGAGCGCACACCATGCACCGAGCAGCACGCCGTCGGTGCCGACCTTCATGGCGCACCCCTGCTGGCATACCGAGAATCGCTTGAAGCGGAACATGGCCGGAGTGCTACTCTTTCAGAAATCCGTCGATACCGGCGCCGAACAGCGAAAAGTCGTAACGCACGGGGTCTTCGGGGTCAAACTCGCGCAGCGCCTCCGTGATCTCGACGGTCGTCTTCCAGTCGTTCTGGCGGCGGCGGATAAGCCCCAGCGCACGACCCATATTTCCCGTATGAAGATCGAGCGGCAGATAGAGCGCCGACATCGGTATCGAGCGCCACAGTCCGAAGTCGACGCCGCGATCGTCGCGTCGCACGAACCAGCGTATATACATGTTCAGGCGCTTGCAGGCCGCACCCTTGTCGATCGACGAGAGGTGCTTCTCGCAGCGTGTGCGGTGTTCGATCGAGAAGAACTCGCGACGGAACTCCGACAGCACGCGCGCCATATCGCCCGTGGCGGCATAGAGCGACTCGATGCAGCATCCGATGCCGCCCCAGCGCTCGCAGATATGGCGTATGGCCAGGACGAAGTCTATAAGATCTCCGCCGTTGAATGTGCGGTGCACGTAGCTTTGCAGGCGGGCGAGCTCGGCATCCGAGGCTCCGCGCACGAAATCGGCGGGCGCATCGTCCATATAGTGCATCATGCGGTGCGCGCTCTTGACGATCGCCTTGCGGTTGCCCCACGCTATCGTCGCAGCCAGAAAGCCCGCCACCTCGCGGTCGTCGCGCGAGGAGAAGGTATGGGGCACGCTTATGGGATCGGACTCGATGAAGTCGGGGTTGTTGTATTTGTCGTGGAGATGTTCGAGCAGCGCGGCCAGCTGTCCGCGGTCGATCTCAGAGTACGATTCTGCCATCGCTCATCAATATTTTTCTGTCGGCCGTCGAGGCCAGGGTTTCATCGTGGGTTACTATGACGAATGTCTGCCCTAATCTCTCGCGCAGATCGAAAAAGAGCTTGTTCACCTCGTCGCGCGTGGCCGAATCGAGATTGCCCGAGGGCTCGTCGGCCAGAACCACGGCGGGCGAGTTGACCAGCGCACGGGCTATGGCCACGCGCTGCTGCTCGCCGCCCGACAGCGCGGCGGGCTTATGGTGCATGCGGTCGGCCAGACCTACCGTCTCCAAAAGCGTACGCGCACGCCTGTCGGCCTCGCGTCGCGGCACGCCTCCTATAAGCGCCGGCATCATGACATTCTCGCGGGCATCGAACTCGGGCAGCAGGTGGTGAAACTGGAACACGAAGCCGATCTTCTCGTTGCGGAACTTCGACAGCTGTCTGTCGTTCATGCCGGATGCCGTGCGGCCGTCGATCTCCACCGCTCCGCCGTCGGGCGTCAGCAGCGTGCCCATGATCTGCAAGAGGGTCGTCTTTCCGGCACCGCTCGCGCCGACGATCGAGACCACCTCGCCGCGTCCGACCGTGAGCGATACGCCGCGCAGCACCTCGACCTCGCCGAAGCTCTTGCGGATGTCGTCTACCTTTATCATGCCTGCGAAATATAGGTTTTATATATCTTCACGACCTCGACGGCCTCCCGCACGTCGTGCACGCGAAGTATGTTGGCTCCCTTTTCCAGCGAGATGAAGTTGAGCACGCTCGTACCGTTCAGCGACTCGTCGGGCGTGGTACCGAGCAGCCGGAATATCATCGACTTGCGCGATACGCCCGACAGCACCGGGTAGCCCATGCCGACGAGCCTGTCGAGCGAGTGCATCAGCCGGTAGTTCTGTTCGAGGGTCTTGGCGAAGCCGAAGCCGGGATCGAGCACGATGTTTTCGCGGCGTATGCCAGCCGAGATCATAAGGTCGATGCGGCGGCGGAAGTAGTCCATAACCTCGTCCGCGATATCGCCGCTATAATCGGTCATAGTCTGCATCGTAGCGGGCGTGCCGCGCATGTGCATCGCGATATAGGGGACGTCGTAGCCGGCCACGGTGCGCAGCATATCCTCGTCCAGCTCGCCGGCCGATATATCGTTTACGATCACTCCGCCCCACTTGTCGATCGTGCGTCGCACGACATCGGCACGGAACGTATCGACCGACACGGCCGCATCGGGCGCAACACGCCGCACGGCATCGATACCGCGGTCGATGCGCCGCCACTCCTCGTCGGGCGAAATGTCGTCGGCACCGGGACGCGACGAGTAGCCGCCCACGTCGATTATAGTCGCCCCCTGCTCCACGGCGGCTCTCACACGCGCCTCGATCTGCTCGGCCGACGCATTGCGGCTGCCGGCATAGAACGAGTCGGGCGTGATGTTGACGATCGCCATTACATGCAGCTCTCTAAGATCTATCTCCATATCTTGCAGCTCTATATCTGAGTTTCTTATCGCACTGCGCCACCTCCTCGCGCAACTCGTCGAGATCTATGTTTATCATGCACATATCGGCATGCTCGCGCAAAAAGTCGTCGTCCGCCTGACAGGCCATGCGGCTTTCGATCTGCTCGCGCCGCGCGCCGTCGCGCATCATGGCGCGCTCGATACGCAGCCTCGCGGGCGCCATGACGGCTATCGTAAGATCGACGTGCCCCTCCAAACCCGCCTCGAAGAGTATCGCCGACTCCAACAGAACGTAATCGCCGCTCTGCCGCTGCGCCCATGCCTCGAAATCGGAGATAACGGCAGGATGCACTATCGCATTGAGACGCCGCCGCGCATCGTCGTCGGCAAATACCGCAGCCGCCAGTCGGGCACGGTCGAGCGATCCGTCCTCCTTATATATGTCGTCGCCGAACTCGCGGCAGACAGTCTCGCGCAGCTCAACGCTGCCGGTCATCAGCCCTCTGGCCTCGGCGTCGGAGTCGTAGACGGCGACTCCCAACTCGGCGAACATACGGCAGACCGTGCTCTTGCCGCTGCCTATGCCGCCCGTAATACCTACCTTATACATAATATGAAGCAGTGCTTAGATGATAAACGACCACCCTGCATCCCGCACATGCCGTGCATCGGGCAGAGCCGTCCGGGCCGCTACTCGCGCTCGGCGATCTCTATGACCGGGGCATTGGCCACCGACACGACATCTATGTCGGTCATGCGCGACGAGAGCGCGCGCTGCAACGACACGGGATCGATACGGATATTGCCCCACTCCACATACTCGAAGCCCAGCTCCGAGAGAGGCACGGCGATATTGCGCTGCTTGGAGAGCACCTTGACGTTGAACAGGTCGACGCCCTTGCCGTGGATCTTGCACTCGACATCGAACACGTGTCCGTCGACATCGACGCCCACGGTATAGTCGGTCGTATAGTCGTAACCGAGCTTGGTAATGTACCACAACACGAACGCCGCGAAGAACAGCGTCACGAAGACCGGCGATATGTAGCGGCGCAACTGCGCCACGGCGGCTTTGAATCGTTCCATCGGATAAAAATATAAATCTTTCGGACAAAGGTAAAAAAAAATAGGTCGCGATGAAACGCCGCGACCTATAATTATATTCGAGTCCCTACGAGCCCGACTATGCCTCCGCAGGCTCGCTGCTCTTCGCAGCCTTCTTGCGCTGCAAGTCGTATGCGATAGGCGTAGCGATGAAGACCGAAGTGTAGGTACCGATAATCACACCGAGGATCAACGCAAAGACGAAACCGCGGATCGTCTCGCCGCCGAAGATGAAGATCGCCAGCAGCGTAACGAGCGTCGTACCCGACGTGTTGACGGTACGCGACAGCGTAGCGCAAATGGCGTTGTCGATATTGGTCTTTATGTCGCGCTTGGGATACAGGCCGATATACTCGCGGATGCGGTCGAATATAACCACCGTATCGTTGATCGAATAACCGATGATAGTCAGGATAGCCGCGATGAAAGCCTGATTGACTTCGAGATTGAACGGCATGAACGAGTACAACAGCGAGAACAGACCTATCACGAGCAGGGCGTTGTGCGCCAGACCGAGCGTTGCGCCGGTAGCCCACTGCCACTTCTTGAATCGGAAAGCGATATAGAGGCCGATCGCAACGAGCGATATCAGCACTGCGAGGATAGAGTTATAGGTCATCTCCTTTGCGATAGAGGCACCTACCTGCTCCGACGAGATGATACCCAGCTTGTCGCTGCCGTCGGTCTTGAAGTGGGTGTAGTCGAAGTCGGGATCGGCGTAGAAGCCCTTGACGGCTTCGAACATGATGCGGTCGACCTCGTTGTTGGCCTCCTCGTCGGTGCGGTCGTAAGCGTACTGCGTAGCCACGCGGATCTGGTTCTCGCCACCGAACTGCTTTACCTCCAACGACGACGAAGCTGCGTCGCCGACAACCGCAAACTTCTCTTCGAGGCTGTGGCGCACCTGCTCGACATCGACGTTGCGGTCGAAGCCGATGACATATGTACGGCCGCCGGTAAACTCGATACCCTGATTCAGGCCGTGGAATGCCAGCGATACGACCGAGACGAGCAGCAGCGCACCCGACAGGATGTAAGAGTACTTGCGCTTGTCGATGAAGCTGAACCTGATGTTCGAGAGGAAATTCTCGGTGCTCTTGCGCGAGAATGCCACCTTGCCGCGACGGTTAGCCACCGCCTCCAACAGCAGGCGCGTAATGAATATCGAGCAGAAGAGCGAAGTGATGATACCGATGATAAGCGTGGTAGCGAAGCCCTTGACGGGACCCGTACCGAGGAAGAACAGCACCAGACCGGTAATGATCGTCGTGAGGTTACCGTCGATAATGGCCGAGTATGCGTTCGAGAAACCGTCCTTGATAGCAAGCGCGAGACCCTTGCCACCGCGAAGCTCCTCCTTGACACGCTCGAAGATGATGACGTTGGCGTCGACGGCCATACCCATCGTCAGGACGATACCTGCGATACCGGGCAGCGTCAGCACGGCGCCGAACGACACCAGCACGCCCATAAGCAGCAGCACATTGAAGATCAGAGCCAAGTCGGCCATCCAACCTGCCGTCTTATAGAAGAAGCCCATGTAGAGCAGCACCAGAACGAACGCCAGCAGGAACGACATGATACCGTCGTTGATCGACTTCTGACCCAGCGATGGGCCGACTACCTCGGAGTGGACGATCGTCGCGGGAGCGGGCGCCTTGCCGGCGTTGAGCACGCTGGCCAGATCCTGTGCCTCGGTAACGGTGAAGTGACCGGTAATCTGAGACTGTCCGCCGTCGATGCGGCCGTTGACATTGGGGGCAGAGTATACATATCCGTCGAGAACGATAGCTATGGGCTTGCCGACGTTGGCACCCGTGATATCGCCCCAGCGAGCCGATGCGGCTGCATCCATAATCATCGATACCTCGAACTCGCCGCCCTGCTGCGAGCCCTGCGCGCGCGCCTCGGTAATGCCGTCGCCGGTCATGACGGGCTTCAAGCGTCCGTCGGCACCCTTCAACGCATAGAGATTGAAGTAACCTTGGTCGCTGTTATTTACGCTCTTGTTGGCCCAGCGCAGCGCCATGTCGGCGGGGAACAGACGCGATACCTCAGGCATGTTCAGATACTCCGATATCTTGGCTCTGTTCTGCTTCTCGGCAACGGCGACGAAAGGAGGACGCATGTCGAACTGCAACAGCGACGTCAGAGGACGCACGTTCAGAGCCTCCAACGCAGCCGCGTCGGCAGCCTCGGCGGCCTGCTTGGCATATATTATCTCGTCGGCCTGATAGAGCGCATCGGCCACACCGTCGAGTCGGTCGTATACGGTCCAAAATTCGAGTGCCGCCGTGGTCGACAGCAGATTGCGCACGCGGTCCGGCTCCTTGACGCCCGGCAGCTCGACCGAGATACGGTTGGTGCCCGTAACACGCTGGATGTTGGGCTGCGTAACGCCCAGAACGTCGATACGGCTCTTCAACACCTCGAACGACGACTCGACGGCATCCGAAATCTTCTGCTTCAAATCCGCTTCCAGCTTCGCGCGATCGTTGTTGTAGTTGCTCGAATCGCCCGTGCGCTCGAAGACGTTGCATACGTCGTCGCCGTAAGCAGCCATGAAGGCATCGACGAACGCGTTGCCGTCATCCTCGGCCGACGCCGCATCGATTGCGCTGCGGAAGCGTTCGTAATCGGGGTGGTGCGGATCGAGTGCGATATCGCCCTCGCGGCCGGCATGTGCTGCGACCACGTCGGCGGCCTTGATTTCCAGCATGACGTTCATACCGCCTTTGAGGTCGAGACCGAGATTCAACTCACGCTCCTTGCACTCCTTATATGTATACTTTGTGATACCGAGATTGTAGACCGTCTGGTCCCACTTCTCGGCGAGGTAGGCCTCGGGGTTCTCTTCACGAGCGGCCTGACGCTCGACACGGTTCGTGACGAACGTAAACGAGAGCTGAAATATGCAGGCGAGTGCCAAAAGTACTGCCAGCAATTTGATAGCGCCTTTGCTTTGCATTGTGTAAAAAATTTTGTTATTATTCGTTTTGTCTAAATTACGCATCCGGCCGCAATCATTACGCTTGCGGGTATAAATCATGCAAAGATACAAATAATATCCTAATATCAAAGTGCATCGGACGTTTTTTGCGCGCAGCAGGGATATCCGCACGAGCCCCCGTCCGAAGAAGCGCCCGGCGGAGAGTCTCGCGCCCGGGCTTTCGCAATGACCCGACGGTAGCGGCGAATGGTGTTTCGCGACGAAAATCGCCGCTGCGATTCGCCCCGCAGCACCCGCTTCCGTCCACCCTGCCGCAAGCTGCCGGCGAATGATCTTATCGACATGATTTCAGCCATATAACCGGCCATGAGATCATCATCGCAAGGCCGTCATACGGCCTTGAAACCGCATATAGGAGAGTATGTCGTATCGGGACTTTTTTAGTTTTGCGAACATACCTGCTCCATACGAAACACAGACACCGGAGCCGCATTTGAAATTATAAATTCTATTCGATTATTCTAAAATCGCAAAACGACGCAAAATAATGGATTTCCGCTATTATACAACGATTTGCAATTAGTAAATCGTTTAATAGATTTGACGCAGGTCGAAATAAATTCAGGATATATGGGAACAATTCGTGAACAAATACTATTTTTTAATATCTTTGCAGTGTGAACAATACGCTGCAAAATGAAGGCTTCGGCACTCATACGGACAACCTCAAAGAAGACCGACACGGATACGCTTGCGACGGTCTATTTCCGGCTTCGGGACGGCAAAAAAGACATTAAAGCCGCCTGCCGCAACCTCTCAGACCAATCCGTCCACTATCGGCCGCACAACGATCTGAACGATTATCTGCACAGTCGTCGTCCCTTGAAAAAGCATAAGCAGTTGCGCGGCCGCAAGCTGTAACGAGCAAAAACCGGCGGATATCGAGCGAATAGAGGGAGGAATAAAAAAGTAGGCACAAGCAAAGGGATTGGCAGGGAAGACCACAAGGCTTGCCTTGTTATAGCCCACTATAACTACACGCTTCGCTTCCGTAGTTGTGGGCTCTCCGAGGGCTGGACGTTGCCCCGTCCCACAAGGACGCTGCCCTTGACCCGGCAAGGGCTTTCAGCCCTATGCAACCCGACCAAAGAGTGACCCTCTCTTTGGGAACTCCGCTCGGGGCATCGCCCCAAGACCTCAACCCACTTATAGCAATCAAAAATTATGGCAAAGGCATCGGACAACATACGCCCGTGCAAAATCGGGCAGAGCGAGGCGCATAACAGGCGGACACCCCAATACCTCGCCCATATCAACAAAGAAAATATCTACCTGCGCACCGACCTTATGGATAGGAACGAATCGTGGGTGTCGCCGCACATCGAAGGCGTGTCGCTGCGGGAATATTACAAGTATCTCGGCGAAATGGTCAAGGCGAAGACGGGGCGGGCAATGCAGACCAAAGACCGCACACGCCTGAACAAGAAGACCGGAAAGAACGTCGTTGTGCGCGGTAGTACACCTATCAAGGAGGGTGTCGTGGTCTGCAAGGCAGACACGACGATGGACCAGCTGCAACGATACGGAGAGTCATGCCGCGAGCGTTGGGGCATTACCCCGCTGCAAATCTTCATCCGCCGCGACGAGGGGCATTACGAAATACCGGGCGACAAAACCACATGGAAGCCGAACTACCACGCTCACATCGTATGGGACTGGATGAACCACGATACGGGAAAGTCCTGCAAGCTCACAGCGCAGGACATGAGCGAAATGCAGACCATACTCGCCGAAACGCTCGGCATGGAGCGCGGCACGGCGAAAGAGCAGACCGGGCGCGAACATCTGGAACGGACGGACTACATCATCGCCAAGCAGAAGCAGGAGGCTGAGAAAGCCCGAATTGCCAAAGAACAGACCGAAGCGGAACTGAAAGCGGCAAAAGGAGAACTGAGAACCGAGAAACTGAAGAACTCCGCCGCCGAGGCAGGCACGGCCATCCTCGACGGTATCGGCTCGATGATCGGAACGTCGAAAGTCAAGCGGCAGCAACAGCAGATAGACGATCTTGCCAAAGAAAACGAACGTTTGCACTCCGAGATAAAAGGCAGAACAAGACGATAGACAATGGGAGGCAGGAGCATGAACAGACCGCCAAAAGACTGCAAGGCGAGATAGACCGCATTTACAGTTGGTTCTCCGACACGCCCCAGCTTATCAAGTGGGGTAAATATTGCCGTTCGCTCGGATTTACGAACAAGATGGCCCGCGACCTTGTAAATATGCGACCCGTCTGTTTCTCCGGCAAACTATATTCGAGCGAACACTCCCGGCATTTTGAAACCGAGCACTCGGAAGCCCGGCTCCTGCGGGATGAAAAAGGCCCCGGAGGGTTTCAACTGTTCATAGACCGTATACCGATCTTGCAGTGGTTCCGGCAAAAGGCGAAAGAATTTTTGGAACGATTGGGAATAGAGATTAAAGACCGCGAACAGGGTCAGGGAATGCGGATAAGATAAATCCAAACCCCAGCCCCTTACCTTTTTCCGTCGTTATTTCATTAACATATAGCCGAATTTTAGTATATTTACGGCGGTAAATCAATTCTTTAACAGAAGCGCCTATGGCATAGCACGGATTATTATAGAATAGAACATAAGATATAAAAAGCGTTAGCTTTTATTCTTGTTGTTGAAAATCGCCAAAATTTAACAGCTACCAAGAGTAAAGTTGATGCTCACGTCCAACGACGTGGGCTTTACTTATCTGGTAGCAAGGTGTTTGGCGATACCTCAACAGCAAATAAAGTTTGGTCCACGTTTTTTATGTCCTTATGCGAACGAAAGATATGACACAAATGAAAGCGTTACAAACGTTTAATACGAACCTCAAAAACTTTAATGAGATAAAAAAAGTATTTGACTGTCTGAGGATTGCGGTGCTGGCGGCATTCGCGTCATGCAGCAAGAATGATGATAGAGACCGAGCCCGTCGAATTAAAAGCGCATGGCTCCCACGTATGATATATGCGCTTCCTGCCTCTTTGGCAGTCGCAACCAGAGGTAGAGTAGATGGAAGAGCACAGTATTTTCCTATTGCTGCTCGCTCCGACTTTCGGCTTCGAGCAGAAAATCCTCGGCTGTCGAGGTGCTTTCGCCGGTTCGGTTCAGAGAGCACATTACCGGTAGAATAAAAGAAGATGAACGAACAATATTAATCAGTTATTAAGGAGTGCCGAAGCCTTAACAAGTAGGCGAAATATTAAAATCACACACTATTATGGCTATATGGAAAGTCAGCGTAAAGCGCAAATTCAATGATGGAGTAGTTAAGTTTGAACCCGGCATGGAGGTAGAGTTTGTTCTAAACAGCAGTTCGACATCTCCTTCGTCTGTCTATGCAAGTAAAAAGGAGTACCGGACAGCAATAGCTCAATCTTTCATTAGCGAATACGGTTTGAAATGCTCTGTGGAACAATTCGCCCCGCACTTTATCCAAACGTTTGGACAACAGCCGAAATACACTATTCTGATTAACGGATAAATTTCAAAAAGCTTGAAAAAATTACGTTTTGCATTATTGCTGATTCTGTCATTGCAACCGGTATTTTTGATGGCTCAAATTAAGACGGCCAGAGAGAGAGAGGCGGAAAAGGAAGCGGCTGAAAAAAATTATAAGCCCAAGTGGGTAGAAGACGAATACATCAAGGAGATAATTTATGCTCCTTACGATTCGTCATATCTGCACATACCCCGCTATCCTGCCCTAAATGCATATAAAAAGTTCATCGGACAGAAAATCTATCTTTCCGAAAATCCGGAAGTCTATCTGTTTTCCGATATGCCTCTAAAAGGAAATGATACTATAGCAAACGGCAGTCCAAGGCCTGCGATTTGGGTCGAATACGAGACCCATCTCTTTTATGGAAAGAGATATAAGGTATTATATCAGCCCGATGAGGAAACAGTAGAATTCGATTATAACACCAAAGGACATAAACTAAGGAATATCTATTCCGATCACGGCAAAGGACAGTACTATACCATAATTGATGTGATAAGTGCTGCCGGTGAAAAATTCAAAGACCATCATACCGTGAACGGGACCTACCGTTTGTCTGCCAGCGAAGAAGAGAGAAAATCGATAGAGAAAGAGATACGCGAGGCGGAAAAAAGTATAGAGATGCTGAACACCGAGTTGGCGGGACTAAATGCCGACAAGTTACAAACCATTGACGAGGACAAGCATATCGAAGAGTATACGAAAGGGCTACGAGGCCTGTCCAGAAAGGAGAAAGAGACTGAGATCGAGGCGGAGAGGGATCGTATAAAAGAACTTAATGACAGGATCCGCTACAAGAAGGAGCGGGAGCTGCTCGTAATACGGCAAAAAATTGCAAGGGAAAACGACAAGATTGAAGAGTACAGAAAGCAGCTGACTCCGACAGTTTTCGACGAGGCAGCCCTTACAGGTATCGAAAGAAAATATACGGCAGGAGAAGAGACGCGCTTTACGGTGTCGGACGACATTGTGGCGATGATGAAATATTATTATCCCTTGAGGGAGTACCCCCAATACGGATATCTTCTACGCGAACGGAACCGAACGTTCGATCTGAGTATAGACTTGGGGAACGAGCAAAAGAGGGACAGTATACCGTATTTCGTCCTGAAAGATATGAAAACCGGCGATACCGTGTATACTACCGGAATAAGCACCATCCCGTCATATTCCATGAACAAGTCGATCGTATTGGTCGGTGCGTTTGAAAAGATGCAACGGGAGTGCGTCGGCCGCACCATATACCTGGTGTCTCACAAACCCATGACTCTTTCCGATAACGTTATAAAAGAGACTTGGAGATGTACCGATATATTTCTGGACAATGATCAGGATGCAGTCCTGGTGTTGCAGGACTGCATCGACAGTGCAAAAACGAAGGAAGTTCAATATTCGAAATTAAGCTACATATTCAATTCGAATGTCTATATGCACGAAAAAGTCTATCTCGAGCAGATGGATGAGCTCTGCAAAGAGATGGAAAAGGCAGAGCAAGAACGATGGTTGAGGCAGCAGAAGGCGCAATTGGAACAGCGAAAACTGGCAACCGAATTAGCGGAAAGAAAAGCCGAATATAAAAAAGGTCTGATCGGGAAATATGGAGAGAAAACCACAGAAAAGATTCTTGCCGGCCAGTATGAGATAGGTATGAGCAAATCTGTTTGTCGAGAGATAGCGTGGTTCCCGAAAGTAAAGGAAAAAGACGCTTCCACGGAAGTATGGGAAACACTAACAGAGTATTTGTTCTTTGCGGGGGGCAGATTGGTAAAAATTGTATATAAATAATCGTCGCTTTCAAGCAAAAATGACACTTGGTGTAACAATTATTTCGTTTATCGAATAATATTTCGACGGAAAGGAATTGAAACGGTAGATACTACCCATTCAATGTCGTTTACAATAACAACAGACAGGCGGGCTGAATTTCAGTTCGCCTGTTTTATATGACTGCTATCTACCTGACAAAATTTCCCGAAAAAAGAAAATGCGGGAATATCCGCCCACTTTCCCGGAAATCCGCTGTCGTTTGTAAATCCATATTCGTTTTTGTCCCTATTTTATCTTTATCGGAAAATTATAAGTCGCTAAAATTTATCTATGCTGCAAAAAAATGCGGACAAACTGCGGAGACAATAGGAAAAATAAAAACCTCAAATGATTTATCGACAATCATTTGAGGTTTTCTTATAGTACCCAGAGCCGGGGTCGAACCGGCACAGGGGTGAACCTACTGGTGTTTGAGACCAGCGCGTCTACCGATTCCGCCATCTGGGCATCGACATGCGTATAAGCGATACGCTCGATCGGAGTGCAAATGTAAACATTTATTTTGAATTAACAAAAATCGGACGATAAAAATCGAATAATTCGACTCTACCCACGCCATGCGGCCGTTCCGTTACCACCGGCAAAAGCGGATGGCATCCGGCAGCAAATGCCGCTACTGCAAGCAGAGACGAAGCGAATCGAGGCGCTCCGCGCCACACCGCGGCAGCGCGATCATATATCGGCATCGGCATCGAAATACTCTCTCAGGCGGCGCGCCTTGGACTGTCCGACGATACCGGCCAGTTCGAGCTGCGTTGCGGCGCGTATGGCCGACACAGTTCTGAAATGCCGCATGAGTGCCGTTCGGCTCTTGTCCCCGATACCGGAGATATGATCCAACTCGCTATCGATAAATGTCTTGCTGCGCTTCTGCCGATGAAACGTTATGCCGAAACGGTGAGCCTCGTCGCGGATGTGGCACACCACTTTCAGCGGCTCGCCCGTGCGGCTGAGATAATACGGCATCGAATCGCCCGGAAAAAATATCTCCTCTATGCGCTTGGCCAGACCGACGATCGGCACACGATCCTCGATACCCAGTTCGCACAGTACGCCGTATGCGCTCGACAGCTGTCCCTTGCCGCCGTCGACTATTATCAGATCGGGCAGCTCGGCACCCTCTTCGAGCAGACGCGAGTAGCGGCGGCGCACGATCTCGCGCATCGACGCGAAGTCGTCGATGCCGACGACCTCCTTTATGTTGAAGTGGCGGTACTCCTTGCGCGAGGGCTTGCCGTCGCGGAACACGACGCACGAGGCCACCGGATTGGTGCCTTGCAGGTTGGAGTTGTCGAAGCACTCTATATGGCGCGGCTGGTGCGGCAGATGCAGCTCCTTCTGCATGGCGTTCATCAACCGCTCGGTATGCCGTTCGGGGTTCTTTATTTCGAGATTCTTCAACGTCTCGGCACGGTATATACGGGCGCTCTTCAACGAAAATTCGAGCAGCTCGGCCTTCTCGCCGCGCTTGGGCACGGTAAACGTCACACCGTCGAAGAGCACCGCGGCCGAGGGCAGCACCGGCACGATCACTTCGCGCGAGAGCTCGCCTGCGACCGTCTCGACGATATGGGTTATCGCAGCCGACAGCAGCTCCTCCTCGGAGCTGTCGGCACCGGTCGACATGCGCACCGTCCTGACGGCGACTATCGAACCGTGGCGCAGACGCAGAAAGTTGCAATAGGCCGTGTCGTCGTCTGTCAGAAGCGAGAATACGTCGCAGTCGACGATCTTGGCACTGACGATGACCGAGCGCGCCTGATAGTTGTCCAGCGCCGCCAGACGCGTCTTGCAGCGTTGTGCGGCCTCGAAGCGCAGCTCAGCGGCGGCACGCGCCATTTCGGCTTCGAGATGCGAGCGCACGGGGCGCAGATCTCCGCGCAGGATCGACTGCACCAGAGCGATGCACTCGTCGTAATCCTCCTCGCTCTGGGCGCCCACGCACGGAGCCTTGCAGTTGCCCAGATGATATTGCAGGCACACGCCGTAACGTCCGCGCGCTATGGCCTGAGGCGAAAGGTTGAGCTTGCACGTGCGCAGCGGCACCACTTCGCGGATGAACTCCAACAGAGCATGCTGCGCCGTGAGCGAACCGTAGGGGCCGTAGTACTGCGACCCGTCGCGCACCAGCCGTCGCGTAGACTGCACCCGCGGAAACGGCTCGCGCCGCACGACGATCCACGGATATGTCTTATCGTCTTTGAGCAGGATATTGTAGCGCGGTTGCAGGCTCTTTATCAGGGAGTTTTCGAGCAGCAAAGCATCCTGCTCGGAGTCGACGACGATATGGCGAATCTCGACGATCTGTTTGACCATAACGCGCACCTTGGCCGTATGGTCGCGGCTCTGCAAGAAATACGACGACACGCGCCGGCGCAGCGACTTGGCCTTGCCGACGTATATTATCGTACCAGTCCGGTCGACGAACTGGTATACGCCCGGATTCGACGGCAGCGCGGCGGCCTGTCGTTTGAGCGATTGAAGTATCTCTTCGTCACGATTCATTGCGCAAATTTACAAAAAGTAATGCGTAGCATCCGCTCCACTGCCAAAGATAATGCAATTTTGCCGACACAGAGCATGTTCCGACCGCCGAAATGTCATAAATGAATGACAGCATCACAAGCGTCGCTTTTCCGGAAATAATGGTTACCTTTGCCGCGTAAAAACCCGCTCAAATGAAAAAACCGCTACTCGTTCTCGCATTCGCCGCAATGTATGTCGGCGCCTGCGCACAAAGCTCGGTCGCCTACTTCGTCGAGGGCTCGACATTCCGCACGCAGCTCAACCCCGCATTCGCCCCGCACAAGGGTTATCTCAACATCCCCGTACTGGGAGGAGTACAGGTCGACATCAACGGCAACATTCCCTTCGGCGCACTGCTGTTCGACAACGACGGCAAGCTGTCGGCCTTTACCGAGAACGGCGTATCGATCGACGAGGTGCTCTCGAAGGTCTCGGCACGCAACGATCTGTCCGTGGGCTCGCGCATCAACATCTTCGGCATAGGCAGCTATACGCGCAACGCGCGCAACTTCTGGTCGGTGGATCTCGCGATGAACCTCGCGGGCGAGGTCAACGCCCCGCGCGAGCTGTTCACGTTCCTCAAAGCGGGACAGGCGACCGACATACGCGATGTGCACGTCTCGATGCAGAGCTATGCCGACCTGTCGTTCGCATACTCGCTGCGTCTCTGCCCCGGGCTCTATTTCGGTGCGAGGATACGCGCCATAGCGGGCATGCTGGGGACAAGCGCCGACATCGAACGACTCGACATATCGATCGGCAGCGACCGCTGGTATGCCGACATGACCGGCTCGATCGAGATGAACGGCATCGACGGCGACTTGCAGACCGGCGACCGCATATCGCTCGACGAAGTAACGGATTACATCGATGTGGCATCGATGCTCAAACCCTCGGGCTACGGCGGCGCGATAGACCTCGGCATAACCTACGATCCCACGCACTGGCTGCAACTGTCGGCCTCGGTTACCGATCTGGGCTTCGTGAAGTACGGCGGCAAGAACTCGCGCCGTTTAGTCTTCGAGAAGCATATCGACTCCGACATGATCGACATCGAGAACGGCGTGATCCTCAACCCCGAGGATATCGACCTCAACAATATCGGCCTCACGGTCGAGCAGAGCGAGGCCGCGACACGACGCCTTACCACCGCCGTCAACATCGGCGCCGACTTCGAGTTTCTCGACCGCATGCTCGGCCTCGGCCTGCTCTACAACACCAAGATATACGGCAACAAGTCGTACCACACGCTCATCGGATCGGTCAACGCGCACCCGCTGGACTGGCTCGGCGTGACCGTCGCCTACTCCATGATCGACAACAAGGCGTCGGCGCTATCGTTCGCGCTCAACCTATGTCCCGGCTGGATCAACTTCTATCTGTCGACCGATGTTCTGACAAGCAAGCACATACGCTACATGATCCCGCGCAACGGCACGCGCGCCAACATCACTTTCGGCATCGGCATACCTATCGGACGCTGGGGCGCACGCGGCAGCGCCATGAACATACTGCACCGCCTGATCCGATAAAAAGGAGATACGTAAAACACGGCGGCCGGTCTTTTGCAAGACCGGCCGCTGCGCACTTATACTTAATATGATATGACTATCCGAGATATGATTTCAATAGTCGGCTGCGCGACGACTGGCGCAGCTTGCGAATGGCCTTCTCCTTGATCTGGCGCACGCGCTCACGCGTCAGGTCGAACTTCTCGCCTATCTCCTCCAAGGTCATCTCCGAGCATCCTATGCCGAAGAAGTAACGGATTATGTCGCGCTCGCGCTCGGTCAGTATCTCCAACGCGCGCTCGACCTCCGTTGCCAGCGACTCGCTGATAAGGCCGCGGTCGGCATTGGGCGAATCGGTGTTGACCAGCACGTCCAGCAGACTGTTGTCCTCGCCTTCGGCGAACGGCGCGTCAACCGATATATGACGGCCGGCCACACGCAGCGTGTCGGTAACCTTCTCCTTGGGCAGCTCCAACTCCGAGGCAAGCTCCTCGGGCGAGGGGGTGCGCTCGTGCTCCTGCTCGAAGCGGGCGAAAGCCTTGTTGATCTTGTTGAGCGAACCGACCTGATTCAGAGGCAGACGCACGATACGCGACTGCTCGGCCAGAGCTTGCAGGATCGACTGGCGGATCCACCACACGGCATACGATATGAATTTGAATCCTCGCGTCTCGTCGAACTTCTCGGCCGCCTTGATAAGACCGAGATTGCCCTCGTTGATAAGGTCGGGCAGACTCAATCCCTGATTCTGGTACTGCTTGGCCACAGACACGACGAAGCGCAGGTTGGCCTTGGTCAGTTTCTCCAATGCCTCCTGATCGCCCTTCTTGATGCGTTGAGCCAGTTCCACTTCCTCTTCGACGGTTATAAGCTCCTCCTTGCCGATCTCTTGCAAATACTTGTCGAGCGATGCGCTCTCACGATTGGTGATCGACTTAGTAATTTTTAATTGACGCATAAACTTGTGTTCTCTTACAACTATTGTTCCTAACCTGTTTTTTCGACAGTCATTTTATATTACGCACCGACTGCCCTATTTGTTTCACGCGGCGGCGAATTTATTTTCGGATTCTGGATGTCCGGCTCCGCCGAGTTACCATAATAACGAATAAAGCGACGAAAAATTTTACACGCGGCGGCTCTCCGACAGTCGGCAGCATGCCCCCGGCACTCCGGCCGGACGTGCATAGACGACGAAAAACGGAAGCTGCATCTGCAACTTCCGTTCTGACGGGTGGGAGATGGGGTTCGAACCCACGACCTAAGGAACCACAATCCTCCACTCTAACCAACTGAGCTACACCCACCGTATGGATTCCTCTCGGAATCGGTGTGCAAATATACGTCGTTTTATCGGTTTATGCAAGGGTTTCACGCAAAAAAAATCTCGCGACGCCACGTTTTCCCGCCCGGCAATGGCGCCGGCGCTACTCCACTATCCCCAGCTCCACCGACGACGGATAACGCCGGCTGTGATATATCGATACGCGGCACGGCACGAAATCATGCTCGCCGCAACGATATATGTCGATCATCTGCTGCGGATTGCGGTCGAACAGAGGAAACCACGTGCTCTGAATCTGCACCATGATGCGGTGCCCTTCGAGAAACGTATGGGCAATGCCAGGCATCGTCAGACGCACCTGCTCGATACGGCCGGCCTCGAACGGCTCGCCCTGCGTGAAGCCGTTGCGGTAGCGGCCGCGGATGATGTCGCCGCGAATGAGCGTCTGCCGGCCGTCTGGCGAGCAGTCGATGAGCTTGACCACGAAATCGGCATCGGTCGTCGAGAGCGAGGCATAGAGCCTGACACCGATCTCCCCAGCAACGCTTATCGGTCTGTCGAGCCTCTCGCCGCAGAATGTCAGCACGTCGCCCCGCTCCGAGGCAAAACGCTGGTCGGCATTCATATATCCCTTGGGGATGCTCCTGCCCACGGCCGGCATGTAGGGCACCGGATCGGCCGGATCGGATATATAGCTCGTACAGCCGCCCGAGCGTGCCGGCCGGTGTCGGCTCAGAGACCCGTCGGCGTCGAGATATAGCGTCATGCGACGCCCGGGCTCGCGCCAGCGGTCGAACGAGCGCCAGCGGTTCTCGCCCGAGAAGAAGAGCATCGTGCGCGGCAGAGAGTCGAGGCAGCCCTTGTCTTTGAGGTAGAAGTTGAAGAAGGGCACTTCGATCCTCTCGCGATACATATCGCCTATGCCGCTGCCGTAGACTATGTCGCCGACGGCATCGGCCCTCTTGTGCGACTGCCAGGCCCCGTGCGACCACGCCCCCATGACCAGCCGGCAGTCCGCCTCGGGGCTCAGACGGCATATCGCGTCGTATGTCCTCCACGCCCCGTAGCAGTCCTCGGCATCGTACGTTCCGCCGACGACCAGCACGGCGGCCTCGATGCCGCGGCAAGCGCGCTCGGCGCAACGCTCGAGCCACCAATCGTCGTAGTCGGGGTGCTCCACTATCTGCCGCCAGAACTCGAAGTCGCTGCCGAGCATATCGGTAAAGCCGGCCACCGTGTGCGAGAGATAGTACTCGAACGTACCCTCGTCGGGTATGGCGAGGCGCCGCGGCCGAAACGAGGGCGTCGGCTCATCGCGCGGCGTCGACACCGTAGGCGCGAACTGCACGGCCGGTTGCAGCGCCAGCGCACCGTTATGGTGGAAATCGTCGCCCATGTACCAGTCGTAGACCGGCGCCTGCGGCGAGACGGCGCGTATGGCAGGGTGTCGCGACGCGGCTGCCATAGTCGAGTAGAATCCGTTGTAGGAGTTGCCCTTGACGCCGACGCGGCCGTTGTTGTGAGGAATATTCTCCACGAGCCACTCGACGGTATCGTATACGTCGCTGGCCTCGTCGACCTGTCCCGGTGCTTTGTTCTCTATAAAGGGGCGTATGTTGACGAACTCGCCGCCGCTCATCCAGCGGCCTCTGACATCCTGGAATACGAGTATGTAACCCTCGGCGGCGTATGCCGATTCGAGCTTGCTGCGCCACAGTGCACGCACACCGTCGCCGTAAGGGGCACAGCCGTAAGGGGTGCGGGTCATAAGTATCGGATGAGCCTCGGTCGTGTCGACGGGCGAGTATACGGCCGTATGCAGCTCCGTGCCGTCGCGCATGACGATGCGGTGCTCGGTCTTGCGGTAGTTGCGCACGAACCACCCCTCGTCGCCGTACTGCGCCGCGGCACCTGCCGTCAGTGCCGACAAGAGGATCGAAAGCAGAAATCGTTTCATTCGATAAATATATTACTATGCAAAGTTAACCGATTTCCCCCACACGGCTGCCCTGCCGCCACGAAAAACGCGATTTTTTCACTACCTTTGCCGCAAACCGAATCCAAGCATCATGGCAGACGACTACATAGGACGTAAAATGGAGGATTTCCGCGCACGTGCCGCAAAACCCGCAGCACGCCCCGCCGCCTCGCTCACGAAACTTCTCAGGCGCAACCGCAGCCACCGCGGATACGATGCCGGCTTCAAGGTACGTCCCGACCAGCTGCGCAAGATCATCGAGGTCAACACGCTCACGCCGTCGGCACGCAACGCCCAGTCGCTGCGCTTCCTCCCCGTGCTCGGCGACCAGGCCGCGAAGGTAACGGGCTGCATACGCCTCGGCGGAGCGCTGCCCGAGCTGCAACTGCCGCTGCCGGGCACCGAACCCAATGCCTATATAATAGTATGTTCGGTGGCCGAGCAGAGCGCCGATCTGTTTATCGATCTGGGCATATCGGCGCAGAGCATGTTGCTGCGCGCCACCGAAATGGGGCTCAACGGCATCTGCATAAGGGCTTTCGACCGCATGCGCATCCGCGAGATCTTCTCGCTCGATTGCGAGCCCCTGCTCATTCTGGCCATAGGCCGGGGCACCGACCGCATCGAGCTGGTCGACATACGTCCGCAGGACGACCGCCGCTACTACCGCGCAGACGGAGTGCACTACGTCCCGAAACTGACAGTCGACGATCTGATAATAGAATAAGAATTAAGGGGCATTATACCCTACCTGATGATTATTATGCTCGCCTCGTAGAGCAGCCACATGGGCAGAGCCACGATCGACAGCGTGAAGACATCCGAAGTTGGAGTTATGACCGCCGCGACGACGAGAATCGCGACTATGGCGTGTTTGCGGTAACGACGCAGAAACGCGGCCGTGACGAAGCCCAGCTTAGCGAATAGCCACGCCACGACGGGTATCTCGAACACGATGCCCAACGCCAGAGACATGACCGCCAGCGTCGACATGTAGGAGTCGAGCGAGATCATGTTCTCTATATCGGCGCTTACCTGATAGGTTCCCAGAAAGCGGAACGTAAGCGGAAATATCAGAAAGTAGCTGACCAGCACGCCCGCCATGAACATGACATATCCCCAGCCGGCCACACGAACCACGTAACGACGCTCGTCGGCGTAGAGTGCCGGCGAGACGAATCGGAATATCTGGTATACGGCATACGGCGACGCGCACAGCGCACCTGCGCACAGCGCCGCCTTCATATGCACGACAAACTGCCGCGCAAGCCCCGTATTGATGAGTCTGACGGAGAAGTCGCCTACGCTCGTCGTATCTCCTCCCCATGCGCCTACCGCCGAGAGAAGTCCGTATGTAGCGAAACCGGGGTCGGCAGGCGCCAGGACGATACCGAAGAGCACATCCTTGAAGACGAATGCGACGATGCCGCATACGACAGTCAGCGCGAGCGTCCTCAGCACAGCCGCGCGCAGCTCCCCCAGATGATCCCAGAACGATGCCCTATCCTGCGACGAAGACATGCCCCGCTACCTCTGTGACGCGTTGTCGTCCTTCGGCTCCTCCTTCGGCTCGTCGCCGTTCATCCCCTCCTTGAACGAGCGCACGCCCTTGCCGATACCCTTCATCAGCTCGGGTATCTTCTTGCCGCCGAAAAACAGCAGCACCACCAGTGCGATCAGCAGTATCTCCTGCATGCCTATGCCGCCCAAAAACAAAAATTCCATATCTCGAACAGTTAATTTACCTAATATATTATCTTATGGCTTCACCGGCGCAGCCCACGCGAAGCCCTCCCTGCCATACGCCACGCGCATAGCGGCAGAACCGCATCCGCCGACGGCAAACCGCCGGACGTTAGGCTCTACGGATAGCCCTCTGCGACCGGTCAGAACTCCCTGCCCTGCTTCAAGTCCTCGACGAAGCGGTCGATGCGTCGCATCTGCGCCGGGATATCGATCCTCTGCGGACAGTGGCGCACGCACTCCTTGCAGCCGATGCAGTGGTCGGCCTGCCGCAGGCGCGGCACAGAACGATCGTACCCGATCAGAAACTCCCGCCGGGCACGACGGTAATTCTCATCGCCCGACGACGAGGGCAGACGACCCTCGTTGACGCATTTGTTGTAGTGCAGCAGTATACCCGGTATGTCGAGGCCGTAGGGGCATGGCATGCAGTACTTGCAGTCGTTGCAGGGTATGGTCGGATAGCGCAGCAGCGCCTGCGCCATACGTTTCAGGAATTCCGACTCCTCCTCCGACAGAGGCTCCAACGGCGAGTATGTCGCCAGGTTGTCGCGCAGATGCTCCATATAGGTCATGCCGCTCAGCACGGTCAGCACACCCTCGGGCGAGGCTGCGAAACGGAACGCCCACGAGGCTACGCTACGGTCGTTGCGACGCTCGCGCAGCTCGGCGGCTATATGGTCGTGCACGTTCGAGAGCCGGCCGCCCAACAGCGGCTCCATGATGATGGCCGGTATGCCGCGCTTTTGCAGCTCGCCATAGAGATACTCGGCGTCGTTGCTGCGCGGATCGAGCTCCCTGCCGTGGCGCCAGTCGACATAGTTGAGCTGTATCTGCACGAAGTCCCACTTGTATTTGTCGTGCTCGGCCAGCAGGCGGTCGAACACGGCTATGTCGCCATGATAGGAGAAGCCCAGATTGCCTATGCGTCCCGCCTCGCGCTCCGACAACAGGAAGTCGAGCATGCCGTTGTCGATATAACGCGACTCGAACTCGCGCATGGCATCGCTGCCCATGCCTACGGCGTGCAGCAGCATGTAGTCTATGCGGTCGACCTGCAACTCCTTGAACGAATTGCGGTACATGGCCATCGAAGCCTCGCGGCTCCATGTCGACGGCGCGAAGTTGGAGAGCTTGGTGGCCACGACCCACTTATCGCGCGGATGACGGCTCAGCGCAATGCCAGTCGCACGCTCCGACATACCCTTGCAATATGCCGGCGATGTGTCGAAATAGTTGACGCCGTGAGCTATGGCGAAGTCTACCAGACGGTTGACCTGCTCCTGATCGATATCGCCGTTCTCGTCGGTCGGCCAGCGCATGCAGCCGTAACCCAGAATCGACACCCTCTCGCCGGTCTTGGGGTTGATGCGGCAGGTCATCTCGCCCGCAGGCATATCTCCGCCCTCGGAGATCGTCGCCGCGCCGCCGCCCTTCGGACGGCAGCCGGCAAACGAGATTGCGGCCACGGCAGCCGTGCCGGCGCCGAGGCGTTTGAGGAACTCGCGACGGTCGAGGCCGTCCTTCATATCGTTTTTCATAGTGGTATGCGCATCAAATGGTTCTGTGTTGTTCGTGTCCCTCGACGTAGATCGCACTGAACGGACGTGCCGGGCACAAGCTCTCGCACGCACCGCAGCCGATGCACCTCTCGACATTGACCGAGGGTATCTTCGGCGCATCCCGCCTGCCGCTCTGCGCTATCATCGTAATGGCTCCCGCAGGGCAGTGGCGGGCACAGTTGCCGCAGCTCACGTCCTCGCTCGCCGGCAGACAGTTCTTCATGACGAGCACCGCATGACCGATCTGGGTCGACGACTTCTCGCCCCGCGTGACGGCACGTATCGCCCCCGTCGGACACACCTCCGAGCACTTCGTGCACTCGGGGCGGCAGTAACCGCGCTCATAAGACATGCGCGGCTGCATAAGCGTCGTCAGATCGTCCGACGGCCGCAGCACGCCGTTGGGGCATACCGACACGCAGAGCTGACATCCCGTGCAGTGCTGCGTCAGATGCCGCAGGCTACGCGCCCCGGCCGGCACTATCGGCGTGACACGCGAGGGCGCCTGCTTGTCCGTAATGGCGGCCAGACCGCCGTCGACAACCTTCTCCTGAGCCTTGACGGCACCCGTGGCCACGAGCAGTCCGACACCGGTCAGAAAGTTGCGGCGCGACGCGTCGGCAGGCTCCGGCGACCGTCCGGCGCTCTGTGCGGCGCCCTTTCTGCGCAGCACATAACTTATCGCACCCTTGTTGCATTTATCGATGCAGTCCATGCAGACGACGCATCGCGAATAGTCTATCGTATGGGTCTTGCTGTCGATGCAGGCCGACTTGCAGTTGCGTGCGCAGAGGCCGCAGCCGTTGCACTTCGACGTGTCGATCACGGGTCTCAGAAGCGAGAAGCGTGACAGCAGACCGAGCACCGTTCCCACGGGGCATACGGTATTGCACCACGTGCGCCCGTTGCGCCATGCCAGCACGCCCACGACGACCAGCGTCGCGACGGCCACACCGAGCGTCGCCCAGCTCTTGACCCACACATCGACCGTATAGAAGGCATAGCTGTCGGCACGCTCGGCCATATAGGCCAGCACGTTGTTGCCCCACGCCCATACGGGCGCCAGCAGCGTCGAGGCTATGCGGCCGTAAGCGCTGTACGGTGCGACGAGCGCCGCCAGCGAGCTCAGGCCGACCGCAAGCAGTATGACGAACAGCGCCAGCATGCCCCAGCGCAGCCACCGCCGCTCGGGAGAGTAACCGTAGCGGTTCTTCCTGACGCGCCTGCCCAGCCGTGCGGCTATATCCTGCATCACACCCAGAGGACATATTACCGAGCAGTACACACGGCCGAGGAGCAGCGTCACGAGCGCGAGAGCCGCCACCACGGCGGCATTGACGGCCAGCACTGCCGGCAGCAGCTGGATCTTGGCCAGCCACCCGAACCACGCATGCGCCGTACCGGTAAAGTCCAGAAAGAGCAGCGTCACGAGCGCGAAGCAGACGACGGCCGCAGCGATTCTTATTTTTCTCAACATACGATATTGATTTTCCTCCGGCGGCGACACGCCGTATGTCGACGCCGAACACACACCTCTGCAAAGATAATAAATCATTTCAATAACCGAAATACCCCGGTCGACATAAAGAAACATCCGGACGACATATTATCGTCCGGATGCGTCATGATCGTACCGCTCGGGGATTACTCCACCGTGAAGGCATGCGGCTCGCCCGAAGCCGAGTCGCCGGCAACCCACAGCTGGAACTCGCCTGGCTCGACCTCATACTTCATGTTGCGCGTCCAGAACGCCAGATCGGCTACCGGAATCTCGAAGCGCAGATGCTTCGTCTCGCCTGCGGCCAAAGCCACGCGCTCGAAGCGCTTCAACTCTCTGACAGGTCTTACCACCGAGCCCACCAGATCGCGCGTATAGAGCTGTACGACCTCCACGCCGTCGCGCTCGCCGGTATTGGTCAGATCGAACTCCACGCCGAGCACACCGTCCTTGGAGAGTGTCGTGCTGTCGAGCGCGATACCCGAGTACTCGAAGGTCGTGTACGACAGACCGTAGCCGAACGGGAACAGCGGGCCGTAACCCGTGTCGAGATAGTACGACGTACATCCGAGCGATGTCTGTCCTGCCTGCATCGGTATATCTTCGAGCAGCGTCTCCGTGCCGTTGCACGGACGTCCCGAGTTGTTATGGTTGTAGTAGAACGGAGCCTGACCGGCATCGCGCAGGAACGTGATAGGCGTCTTGCCCGACGGCGAGATCTTGCCCTCGATGATATCGGCCAGCGCCTCGCCGCCCATGGTTCCAGGGTGGAACGAGTAGAGCATCGCGTCGCAGTTGGCCAGATCGCGCTCGATAGTGAGCGGCCGGCCGGCCATGACCACCACCACAACGGGCTTGCCGCTCTTGGCCGCCTCGGCGATAAGCTCGCTCTGTGCGCCTTGCAGGTTGAGCACCGACAGCGAGTGCGCCTCGCCCGAGAGGATAGCCTCCTCGCCGACGAAGGCCACGACGGCCTCGGCACGTGCGGCTGCCGCGCGCACCTTAGCCAGATCGGCCGTATTGCGGTCGCGGCTGTAAGCCAATCCCGGCTCGTAGATAACATCGTAACGCTCGCGCAGCGCTGCCAGAGGCGTTACCGTATGCTCCGGCTCGCCGTCGAAGGCCCACGTACCCAGCTGGTCGTAGGGCGCATCGGCCATAGGACCTGTAACCAGGATCGTGCGCACGTCGTCCAGCGGCAGCACGCCGCCGTCGTTCTTCAACAGTATGGCCGACTCGGCCGCACTGCGGCGCGCAGCTTCGAGGCTCTCGGGCGTATAGGCCGCCGCACGCGTCTTGGACGCGTCGACATACGGGTTGTCGAACAGCCCCAGACGGAATTTCAATCGCAGGATGTTGCGCACGGCATCGTCTATGGTCGTCTCCTTGATCTTGCCCTCGGCGACAAGCTCCTCGATGAAGTTGATGAAGCCGAACGACATCATATCCATATCCACGCCGGCATTGACCGACTGCTCGGTCGCCTGTTTGAGATCCTTGGCAAAGCCGTGGGCGATCATCTCGCCCGACGAGTTCCAGTCGGTAACGACCATGCCGTCGAAGCCCCACTCCTTGCGCAGCACATCGCGCAGCAGAAAGTCGTTGCCCGTCGAGGGTATGCCGTCGATCTCGTTGAACGAGGTCATGAGCGTCAGCGCACCGGCATCGACACACGCCTTGAAAGCGGGGAAATATGTATTTCTGAGCGAACGCTCCGAGATCATCGTCGAGTTGTAGTCGCGACCGCCCTCGACGGCTCCGTAGCCCACGAAGTGCTTGATGCACGCCGCCATAGACGAGGCGTCGGCCAAGTCGTCGCCCTGATAGCCCCTGACCATAGCCACGCCCATCTGCGTATCGAGGTAGGGGTCTTCGCCCGAGCCCTCGGCCACACGTCCCCAACGCGGGTCGCGCGCGATGTCGAGCATCGGCGAGAATGTCCACCTCACACCCGAGGCCGTGGCCTCGACGGCCGCCACGCGAGCGCCCTGCTCGACCAGCTCGGGGTCGAACGTGGCCGCCAGACCCAGCGGTATGGGGAATATGGTTCTGAAACCGTGAATCACGTCACGGCCTACGATAACGGGAATGCCCAGACGGCTCTGCTCGACGGCCGCACGCTGCACGGCATTGATCTGGTCGGGATCGACGCAGTTGAGTATCGAGCCTATCTCCCCATTGGCGGCAGCCTCGGCCAGGTCGGCTCCGCCCGACACCTGGTGCATCTGGCCGATCTTCTCGCGAAGAGTCATCTTCGAGAGCAGCTCGTCGACCTTGCGCTCGATATCGTCCTTCTCGGCACAGCCGGCCAGCAGTATGCAGGCAAGGGCGCCGAGTGCGGTTAGTTTTAAGTTTCTCATCGGATAAAAAGAATTTTTATGCTACTCTATCTTCTTGAATACACGGACATAATCCACCTCGTAAACGGCCGGCAGACAGCTCTCGTCGATACCTTGGGCACCGCCCCAGTTGCCGCCCCAAGCCAGATTGAGTTTGAGGTAGAAGGGGTTGAAGAACGGCCAAGTGTTGTAGTCGCCTTTCTTGTCGTTGGTAAATGTAAAGTGCAGCTGACCGTCGAAATAGAATTTGAGATAGTCCTCGGTCCACTCCACAGCATAGGTGTGGAACTCCGTCTGAGCCGTCGCGATAAGTATCTCGTTGGTCTTCTGCGTACCGATACCGTGGTTGTAGGCGTTGCAGTGGATGCTCGACGATACGCGGTTGGGGTTGTATCCGACCTCCTCCATGATATCGATCTCGCCGTCGCCCGGCCATGTCTTGAAGTTCTTTGGCATCATCCAGAACGCAGGCCACGTACCCTTGCCAGCCGGCAGTTTGAGACGAGCCTCGAAATATCCGTAGGTCCAGCCCTCGTTGGTGTTCATGCGTATCGAACGCACCTTGCCGTCGATCTTCTTGGCCGTGATCTTCAACGTGCCGTTCGATACGAGCGCGAGTCTCTCGCTGCCGTATTTGCCCGACACGTAGTCCTGCAACTCGTTGTTGCCCCAGCCGCCGTCGCCGGTCTCGTACCACCACTTAGCCGTCGAAGGCATAGTCTCGCCCGCCTCGTTGAACTCATCCTGCCATACCAGACGGTAGCCGGCCGGAGTCGGAATCTCGGGCTCCACCCACTCGGCCAAGTCGGGTTTCTTGAAGCCCGCCGCGGGTTTGAAGCCCGACCATACGTATACTGCACTCAGATCGGGGTTCGACGTGGCGTCGAACGTCGTCAGCGACTGCTGGTTGCGGATGTCTATCGTGGTCAGGCGGTTGCCCGAGCAGTCGAGATGAGTCAGCTTGGTAAGCTCGGTTACATCAAGCTCCGTCAACTCGTTGTCCGAGCAGTCGAGATAGGTCACGCCGCGGAAGAAGTCGTTGAGCTCGGCCATAGACTTTATGCCCCTGCCCGAGAGCTCCAAACGCGTGACGGCCGCAGCCTCCTTCGTGCTGAACACGCCGTCGCCGTCGGTATCGTACTGCTCGACGAGAGCCTTGCGGAACGCCTCGTCGGCGATCTCGACGGCCTCGACCTTATAGTTCTGCTTGACGGGCAGCGCCGTCTGGCCGGCTGCCGTGCGGAACACCACCTCGGTGCTGCGCGCATCGCCGGTCTTGTTCTCCGCGACCGTGATCTTCACGGTCGACTTGCCGGCCACGCCGCCGCTCGGCGTTACCGTGCACCACGACGTATCCTTCGATACTACGCCCCAGTCGCCCGCAGCCTCGACCTCGACGGTCTCGACGGCGGCATCGCTGGTAAGCGACAGCTCCTGCTTCGAGAGTTTCACGCCCTCGCCGCCCGGTGCGGGTTTGTCGCCGCCCGAATCCGAGCAGGCACCTAAAAAGAGTGCCGATGCGGTTAAAAGTCCCAATAACATACGTTTCATCTCGTAAGTGTTTAAGCATTAAAAAGCGGGGGCGGAGCCTGACAAAGCTCCGTCCCCGCCTAAACGGAAATTTCTACTCTTCGCGATGCTCCTGGAACAGGATATCCTTGATATTGATCTCGGTTCCGGCCACGTTGCCGCCGAAATCGAGGAAGAGGTTGATCGAGGCCATGTCGATACCGGCCATGTCGGGCACCTTGTAAACGAACTCCTCATAGGCCTTCAACGGATGACGGTCGACGAAATAGAACGTATCGTCGTCGCCCTCCTTCACGAGCTTGACCGTAACGCCGGGATGATCCTCCGTCGAGGTCATTACCAGATAGAAGTCGTAACGCTTGTCGGCACTCGACGACATGGTGGTCTTGAATGCCATCTGTGCCTGCCACTGATCCGAAGTCGCCTCGGGCAGAGTGACCGTATAGTCGTTGCCGTTCTGCACCAACTCGGGATCGGCGATCTGCGCCCAGCCGGGAGCATAGTAGTAGAACATACTGTTGACGGTCATCGACAGCCACATGTTCTCCGGAGCCGTGGGATCGTAGATCGTGGTATCGCCGACCTTGGCCTTTACCACCGACATATCGAGAATGCCGCCGTTGTCGACGAAAGTAAAGGTGTAGTAGCCCGGCGTAGCCGAACCCTCGATGGTCTTGATGTTGCCGTCGGCATCGGGGATGTTGAAGAAGCCGTTGTCCTCGACAGCGCCGTACTTGTCCTTGGTCCACTCGACGCCCCAGTTGGCCTGGCCGAATACCTTGACGCTGCCGCCCTCGGCCTTCATGTAGAGCGTGATGCGATACGTATTCTCATCGATGCGTGCGCACGGAAGAGCATTCTCCGTAACCCAGCCTATGAGGTTGTTCACGTCGGGCTTGCCGCCGCCGTCGCCGATGATCCACAGCGCGCCGGCGTTGTCATAAGTGGCGGTCTCGCCGTTCTTCAACGGCAGAACCTTGAACCACTTGCCGTCCCAGATCACACGATAGTCGCCGCTCGCAGCGTTGAACCTGAGCGTCTTGGCATCGACCAGCGTAAAGAAGTCGGGATCGATCCACGCCTTGTCGAGCTCGATACCCTCGACAGCGATGTCGCCGCCCTGCGTAAGAGAGGTCTCGACCATGCCGCCGACGAACTCGACGCCGTCGAACGTAACCGCACCCGCGACGATTTCCTTATAGGGGACGAACTCGTAGTGCCATGCGATACCGCCGCCACCATTCTCCGTAGGAGTATCGATGACCAGCTTCATCGTCTTCTTGATGCTGCCGGCCGAAGTCTCGATAAAGCGGAAGCGAGGCTCGGCGTAACCCGTCGGGTTGGGGATATACGAGAGGTTGGTGTTGGCCGGAAGCACGAGGTAGATCTCCTCGATGCCGGCGTCGTTCCACGCATTCTCGATCGTATATGTCGTAGTGAACTTCTCGATAGGAGCCATGTAGTCGTTGCCGTCGCCGAGGTTGTACTCAGGCTTGTAGCCCGAATCCTTGTTGACGTAAACCTGACCGTCGACCGGATCGTAAGTGTACTCGCCATCGATCGTAAAGGTCAGTCTGTCGTCGTAGAGACTCCAATCGGCCTTCTCGCCGGCCTTTGCCGACCACCAGTCCAGACCGTCCGAACCGGTCGAGCCGCATCCGAAGTGGCCGTCGACGGTCGAATTCCACATCCACTCCTGCGAGCTGCCGTTCGACAGAGCCTTCATGTAGGGCTCCGGATCGAACGGATCGCGATAGTCGTTATCCATAGTGAATTCCACCATCTTCGAGCCCATCGAAATGCCGTTGACGTTGTAGGCTTTCAGCTCGACCTGATGCACGCCGGCCTCGCGTATGCGGAGCTTGATGCCGTTCTGGGCATAGGCGTACTTCTTGGCGGGTTTGCCGTCGACCTTCTCCTCGCCGAAGATCCACATGGGCACCACGCCCTTGTTGTCGACCGATAAGGTAACGTAGTTCGTCTCTTGGTCGATCTCGATTCTCGGAATCAGCTCCGATGCCTGAGGCAGACCGCCCTGATCGGGTTCCGGATAATCGGTCGTACAACCGACAGCCAGCAGAGGCAGTGCCAGAGCGAATGCTATATCTCTAAAAATTCTTTTCATAATTCTGCTTTTTTACACTCCGTTAGTAGTTGTTCTGAACGATGTTGGGATCCTTGTCGCACTCCGACTGAGGTATCGGCCAGTACTTCTTCGACTCGGTCCAGTCTGTCTGGCGATATTCGTGGTTGGCCGCCGTAAGAACGGTCGGAGCCAGACCGCTGCGCACCAGATCCCAGTAGCGCTTACCCTCGCCGACGAACTCCTTGTGGCGCTCCTGGATGATATCCTCGCGCGAAGTGCCGGTATCGGTGCAGTGAGCGCGGTCGCGCACCAGCTGCAAGTACGACGATCCGTCCTGACCGAGCAGCACCGAAAGCTCGGCTGCGTTGAGCAGAGTCTCGGCATAACGGTAGATACGGTTGTTGTTGCCGTGGTTCATGTTCGGGTCGCCCAGATAGCCGTGGTTGCCGTTGACGCGGGCGATGTACTTCAACAGGAAGTAGCCCGTATCCTGCCAGCGCGGAGAGCGCGTAGCACCGGTCTCGGCAGCGAACTTGTCCCAGTTGAGGATACCGCCGTCGCGACGTATATCGCCCTCCTCGTACATCTCGTAAGCCGAAGCAGCGACAGGACCGAAGCCCCAGCCGTCCGAGAAGGTCGTCGAGCAGCCGGCGATACCGATCAGGATAGGATATACCGTACCGCCGGTGGCGATAGGCGAATCCCACGAGCGGACGCCGCCCTCGGAAGTGTAGTTGATCTCCCAGATCGACTCTGCGCACCACTCACCCGATTCGAGCCAGATGCCGGCGTAGTCGTCCACCAGTGAGTAGTTGCCCGCCGCTATGATCTCCTTCATATAGTCCAGAGCCGTCTGGTAACGGGTCTGGTCGTTCTGGTACATTACCGCCTCGGCATAGAGCATGTAGGCCATCGCGAGCGATACGCGGCCCTCCTCGCCTGCTGCGACCTTCATCGGCAGGATGTTCATGTCGATAGCCTCCTGCAAGCGGGTAACGATCTTCTCGTATACCTCGTCATGACCGAGCTGTGCGGTAAGATAAGGCGTTTCGAGGTTCTTGTCATAGTAGGGAATATTACCCCAGAACTTCCACAGAAGCGTATAGTAGTAGGCCTTCAATACCGTAGCCTCCGCCTTGTAGCGGGCCTTGGTCTGATCGCTCATGCCGGGAACGCCGTCGACATACTCCAAGACCACGCAGGCGCGGTTGATGCCCGAGTAGGCGATAGTCCATATCTGGTTGCAGCAGTCGATCGAGGTTGCCGTAAAGTAGTGGGTCTTGACCAGAATGGGCTGGTCTCCCTCGTTCGAACCGCCGCAGTATATGTCGTCGGCCATGATATCCGATACGAAGTTGAGATTATTGTACTGGTAGAAGTAGTCGAACCATTCGAGCGGGTCGTAAGCGGCCATAAGACCCTGATACATACGCTCCTCATTGATGAAGTACTCGGCCAACGGCTCCGAAGAGTTGTGTCTTACGGTAATGAAGTCCTTGCCGCACGACGAGAGCAGCATGACTGCCACCGAGCTAAGTGCTATAAGTATGCTTTTCATAATCATCTTTCGGTTTTAAGGTTAGAACGTGAGGTTTACGCCGACCGAGAATGTGCGCGACTGCGGATATACGCCGCGGTCGACGCCGACCTCGGTACCGTAGCCCGAGTTACCGCCCGTAACCTCAGGATCGCAACCCGTGTATTTGGTAAGCGTGAAGAGGTTCTCGGCCTGCAAGTATACTCTCAGACGAGAGATGCCGGCCTTCTTGGTCCACTGCTGAGGCAGCGTGTAACCCAGCTGCACGTTACGTGCGCGCAGGAACGAACCGTCTTCGAGCCACATGTCCGACACGCGGTAGTTCTGGTTGGCCGAATCGAACGTGAAGCGCGGCTGCGAGTTGGTCGTGCCCTCGCCCGTCCAGCGGTTGAGAATCGTCTTGGGAAGGTTGATGTAGTAGAGGTCGGTACGGCGCGTCACGTTGAACACCTCGCAGCCGGCCTGGCCCTGCAACAGGATGTTGAAGTCGAGACCCTTCCACTCGAAGCCGAAGTTAAGGCCGAACGTCCAGTCGGGCATACCCTTGCCGATCATCGTGCGGTCGTCGTCGTTCAGCACGCCGTTGTTGTCGAAGTCGACGAAGCGGACGTCGCCCGGCTCGGCATTGGGCTGCAACAGCTCGCCATTGGAGTTGACGTGGGCATTTACCTCGTCCATGTTCTGGAAGATGCCGTCGGTCTTGAAGCCGTAGAAATAGGGGAACGGCAGACCTACGATACCGCGCGAGAGCTGTCCGATCTTGTGGCTCGAAGCGTAGAGCGCAGCCGAGTCGTCGCCCAGGTATGTAAGCTCGTTCTTGTTGTAGGTGGCGTTGGCCGAAATGTGGTAGTTGAAGTTACCTGCCTTGTCGCGCCAGCCGATCTCGAACTCGACGCCCTTGTTGACCATGTCGCAGACGTTGCCGATCGGAGCCGAGTCGCCGGCATATCCCGGAACGGGCATGTCGAAGAGCATGTCGCGGGTCTTCTTGTTATACCAGTCGGCCGTGAAGGTCAGACGGTTGTTCAGCACTGCGAAGTCGATACCGACGTTGACCTGACGCGACTCCTCCCACTTGATGTCGGGGTTGGCCAGTCCCGAAGGCTTGGTACCCGTCTGAATGGTCTCGCTGCCGTTGGCACCCGAACCGAGGACGTAGTTGTTGCCCGAGTTCATGTATACGGCATAGCGGAAATCGCCGATCGCGTCGTTACCGTTAAGACCCCACGATCCGCGGAGTTTGAGCGTCGACAGCCAGTCGACGTTGCGCAGGAACGACTCGTTCTTGATGTTCCAACCGAGGCTGACCGAGGGGAAGTTACCCCACTTGTTGTTGTCGCCGAAGCGGCTCGAACCGTCGCGGCGGAACGTAGCCTCGATCATGTAGCGCTCATCGAAGTTGTATGATATACGACCGAAGTAAGAGGCCAGACGATACGGGATCGAGTTCCAGCTGCCCCAGCCGTTGCGGTTGCCGTCCTGCTGCAAGCCCAGCGTGTTGTTGACCGATATCTTCCACGTGTCGTAGGGGAATTTCAGACCCTTGGCCGAAGCGCCCACGTTGGCCGACGACGAAGAGATAGCCGACTGACCCAACAGCACGGTAAGAGAGTGCTTGCCGAAGGTCTTCTCGTAAGAGAGGACGTTCTCGACCTGCCACAGCAGCGAGCGGTTCATCTCCTGCGATGCCGACGTAGCGTAGTTGGGCTTCGTCGTAACGGTCACGTTACCGTCCTTGTCGTATGTCTCGTTTTCGGTAACGGTGTCGTAAGCGTAGTTCTTCGACGAAAGGAAGTACTGCTGCGTGTAGCTGTGGTTGCCCCAGAATGCGAGGTCGAGACCCACCGACGAACGGAATTTCAAGCCGTCGAAGATCTGCAACTCGCCGACGAAATTCGATACGAATTTGTCGGTGTTGTATTTGGCTCCGGGCATTTCGAGCGATGCCAGCGGGTTGGTCTGCTCGTTGTAGATCGAACCGTCGACTACGGTGTAGGGACGGCCGTTCTTGTCGCGGATGATGTGCGCGTATCCCTCGGGATAGAGCGTCTTGTAAGACTCCTCGGTCTCGGCGTCGGCGAAGATCGTCTCCAACGGCGACATGCCGATGGCCGAACCCAGCGGCGAGCCGTACTCCGAGTTGGTCGAGATGCCGGTCGAAAGGATGCGGGCATACGAGTGCGATGTCTGTACGGTCAGCTTGTTGAGCCAGTCGCGCTCCTTCGTCTTGTCGAATATGGTCACACCTATATTGGCGCGCACGGTGATACGCTCGTAGTTCGAACGGCCGAAGTTACCGCCGATCGTACCCTCGCGCGTGAGGTAACCTGCCGACAGCGAGTAGTTGACCATGTCGGTGGCGCCGCTTATCGTAAGGTCGTGCTTCATCACGGGGGCGTTGTCGTTGAATACGGCGCCTACCCAGTCCGTACCCTCGCCGAACTCGTAGGGATTGTCGTACTTGGGACGGCTGCCCTGATTGATGTAACCTTCGTTCATCATTATGGCGTACTCGGTAGCGTTCAGCACCGAAGGCTTGCGCCACGGATTCTGCCAGCCGTACGAGAAGTCGTAGTTGACGCGCGCCGAACCCTTCTCGCCGCGCTTGGTCGTAACGAGGATGACACCGTTAGCTGCACGCGCACCGTAAACTGCACCCGACGCGGCATCCTTCAACACCTCGATACGCTCGATGTCGTTGGGGTTGAGATAGTCGATACCGCCCGATATGGCCAGACCGTCGACGATGTAGAGCGGGTTGGAGCCGTTGATCGAGCCCACACCGCGGATACGCACCTGCGACGAGGCGTCGGGAGCACCCGACGACTGGGTAATCGTAACACCCGAGGTCATACCCTGCAACACGTTGTCGATACGAGTGTTCGACTGCGTTTTCAGGTTCTCGGCCGTGATACTCGAAATCGATGCCGTCACGACGCTCTTCTTCTGAACGCCGTATCCGACGACGACGATCTCGTCGATATCGGTCGTATCCTCTTCCAGTACGACGTCGAAAACGGTTCTACCCCCCCCCGTCGAAATTCTCTGGGTACGGTATCCGAGGAACGAAACGACCAGCGTCGCATCGCCCTGCGGAACATTGATAGCGAAAGAGCCGTCGATGTTGCTCGTCGTACCGAGCGAGGTACCCTCCACTGCGATAGACGCTCCGATAACCGGCGCGCCCGTCGTATCCTTGACGGTACCTGTCACTTGTCGGTTCTGCGCATAGGCGCTTCCCGCCATCGCCATGATCGCGAAGATCAAAACGATCTTGAAAGTCAAGTTTTTCATAGGCTTTTGTTAATTGTTATTGTTTAGGTGAAGATTTGGTTTCCGGTTTCTGCCATAGGGTCTCGACTTGCCGGGACGCGATGAAGCGCTTTTCCGATCGGGTCGAAGTTCGGATCATTAGTTTGCTTTTCGAGAATTTTGTTATTATTTAATGGTAGTCCAAAGTTACTCAAAACCGCCATACCTTACAAATATAATTTCGACGATTTTGGCAGAATATAACGCATATCGAAGTCTTTCATAAGATAAAGCTCTTATTATCAACATACAACCGACATCCTGCGGCGCAAAAAAGTGGATTTTGAAAACGAGGACTCGCAACCGCTATCGAAGCACAGCCTTAAAAGTGGAAATAAAAATTTTTAGTTATCTGATTATCAATACTCAATTCGTCATCTGCAATGATTAAAAAGTGGAAGCATCGGCCATTATCCGAGCGTCGTAAGGTTTCGTTGCGGTTTCGATTTCACACAAATCGCCGGTTCCGCAACCCGCATACCGATAACGCAAAACGGGACGGGAGACCGGATCTCCCGTCCCGTTCATATCGATAAGTATGCACCGCGGCGCATGGTCGGCGCACCCGGCCGCCACAGCCCGCACAGATCCGTCCGGCCACCGGCCGCTCCGCAGCTGCCGTCCGTCAGCGATCACTTCATAGCGCCGATAGTCTTGATGCGCTCTTCGAAGTCGTCGCGGTTGCCCGAGGCGGCATTCTTGATGCGCGCACGATAATTATATATGGTATTGACCGAGTATCTGAGCAGCGAGGCTATGCGCGACGAGTCGTTGATGCCCAAGCGGATCAATGCGAATATGCGCAGCTCGGTATTGAGCCGCTCCCCCTTCTTCAACTCGATGCGCGAGCCGGGTTTGAGCAGCTCGTTGAACTCCTCGACGAAGCGGGGATAGAGTTGCAGGAAGGCATTGTCGAACATCTCGTAAAACCCGTTCAGCTCTCCGGTCATCATCTCTGACGAGGCACTCTCCTGTTTCAGCTCGTCGATCTTGCCCGCCGAGAGCTTGCGGCGCACGTTGCGGCGGTAGGAGTCGAGCTTGTCTATATAGCTCGAACACATCGTCAGGAACAGACCTATATACTCCTCCTTGACCCTGTTGGCCTCGACAAGAGCGGTATTGACGCTGCGCATGCGCTCGCTGGCCTCCACGAGCGAGGCATTGTACTGGTCGATCTGCGCATTCATCGACTCGATCTTTCGACGCGACAGATGCGCCCGGAAATAGAGGTAGACCACCATAAGGCAGATGCCCAACAGCACCGTCGCCAGCACCGATATTACGATGAGCAGGGTCTTGGTATGCCGCTCCTGCTCGGCACGCACATCCTGATACGACTTCTCGATCATCGGGATGACATTGGCTATCTGCCACGGACGCAGCTTGGCATTATAGAAGAGCGCGTCGTTGAGCGATATGGTAATGTAGCGGAAGGCGCGGTCGATCTGCCCCTCGTGGAGCATCGCCTGCGCCAGACAGCACAACGAGGCGTTGTCCTTGGTGGCGCACTTCACGTCGGCCGCCGCCGAGCGCGCATACCACAGCATCTTCTCGTCGGACAGCTGCAAATTGTCGCATATCACGGCCTGGTCGTAGGCATGCACGGCGTAGCTGTGGCTGCCGGGGTCGAACTGCGACAGCAGTTTGAGGTTTAGCTCGTAGGCCGATTCGTAGTCGCCGGCATCCATGGCATCGCGTATTACGATGTGCTGATGCGTCTCGGCATGGCAGGGCGTGCATTCGAGTATGCGGTCGCGGTAGTACCGCACCTTAGCCTTGGATATGCGCGCCATGTCGGGCGTCTGCGTGTATTCGTTGTAGTCGTAGTAGAAGCGCTGCTGGGTGTTGTAGTAGTCGACGAGCTGTTCGCGGCCGAGCGACAGCGTATCCAGCGCCGAGGTCAGCAGCACGCTCGCCTCGAAGAACATACCCGACGTGGCGGACAACATCGCACGCTGCAACGTCACGTCGGCCATGCGTTTGCGGTCGGCAAGCTCCTCGGCGATAGCCATACGCTTGTCGAGCATCGACATCGCCTCGTCGAACTGGTACGCCATATATCCGTCGTACATCTGCCCGTATATCTCGTACTGCTGTTCGCGCGATACGCCGCGCGAGTGCAGCATGTTCTCCAAGGTCATCATACGGAGCTTGTGGTTCGACTCATAGTCGGCGGACATCTCCAAGGCACGGTCGAGCCTCTCTATCTCGGCATCGATTTCGGCCGGCGAAACGGCATGCGACGGCGCGAGCGACAGCGCGGCCGCGACGAGGGCGAGCGAAAAGGGGTTTGCAGCTTTCATGATGCGAAGATACGCATTTTTTTCGATAAGCCATAATTCGACCCCACTTTTATACGATGATAATTCTTTGTCGCATAATATGTTCCGACCTAACGACTCTACATTTTAACCACTGCGGCGGCACGGCACCGGAGTTTTTGCTAAATTTGTGTAGAAATAATTTCAAGGTTTATGATACGAAACACTCTGGCCGCCATGACGGCATGTATGCTCGCTGCAATCGGATGCGGATGCGGCAGCAACTCGGGCAGCGTAACGCCCCCGGACGACAACACCAGGATCTCTCTCTCGCAATCGGCCTCGACCGACACTTCGGTCACGGTCGACGTCGCTCTCGAAAACGCCGATGCGGCCTACTGCACCATAGCCGCGGCCGGAAGCGCTACGCCCTCGCTCGCGGAAATGCGCAAGGGCACGAGCCTGACCGCCTCGGGCAGCGTCGTCTTCGACGACCTCGCACCCGGCACATCCTATAAGGTATTCGGCGTTGCAGGACGCAACGGCGTATACACCGACATCAAGAATCTGACGGTAAGCACCTCGGGACAGGCAGCAGACAACTACCCCGCCGTCGTCGAGGCATGGCAGACCTCGGCCGACCGCCGCTCGCAGATGAAGAGCATCGAGGCGGGCAGGGCATCGGAGGCCTCGGCCGCAGCCACCGATCTTAATATCGATCCGGCGCGACGCTACCAGACCATGGAGGGCTTCGGTCCCGCCATTACGGGCTCGGCGGCGTACAACCTTTTGAAAATGTCGGCGGCCGACCGCGACCGCATACTGCGCGCGGCCTTCGACCCGGCCGAGGGTCTGGGCTACAACTATGTACGCATATCGATCGGATGCTCGGACTTCTCGCTCGACGAGTATACGTGCTGCGACAAGGAGGGACTCGAATTCTTCGAGATACACGAATACGACCGTCGCGACCTCTTCCCCGTGCTCGAAGAGATCCTCGCTATCAACCCCGACGTCAAGATCATCGCCGCACCGTGGACATGTCCTCTGTGGATGAAGGCTCCGGTGGGAGGCACGGGCAAGTACGACAAGTGGACCGGCGGCCGCGTCGACCCCGACCATTATGCCGACTACGCGGAGTACTTCGTTATGTGGATTCAGGAGATGGAGCTCAACGGCTTCAAGATCGAGGCCGTCACGCCGCAGAACGAGCCACTGCACGACGGCAACTCGGCCTCGACCTGCATGTCGTGGGAGCAGCAGCGCGAGTTCGTCAAGCGCCACCTCGGACCCGCGTTCCGCAAGGCAGGCATTACCACTAAGATATGGGCATACGACCACAACTTCGACGTGACGGACTACGTTACCAACATCTTCGCCGACAAGGAGGCCGCCCAGTACTTCGACGGCTCGGCATGGCACGCCTACGGCGGCAGCTACACCGCTCTGGCAAAGGTTCATGCGGCCGCACCCGACAAAAACATCTACTTTACCGAGCAGAGCATCGGCACATGGTGCCCCGACTTCGGCGACAACCTCATGTGGCACATGCGCGAGGTATGTCTGGGCACGATCAACAACTACTGCCGCGCCGTGGTGCTGTGGAACTTCATGCTCGACGAGAACAGAGGCCCCAACCGCCCCGGCGGCTGCCAGACATGCTACGGCTTCGTCGACTGCGACGGCACATACTCTTACTCGTCGCTTACCTACCGCAGCCACTGGTACGCCATAGGCCACATGTCGAAGGTGGTCAAGCGCGGCGCCTACCGCATAGGCTCGTCGGCCGCAGGCGTTACCCTCTCGGCATTCGAGAACCCCGACGGATCCTACTCGGCCGTCGTGCTCAACGAGTCGGACAAGGCGCGCGAGTATGTCGTGCGCAGCGACAAGGGCGACTTCACGCTCACGCTGGGCGCGCGCTCGGTAACATCAGTCATCTGGCGATAGACGGATGAGACTGCGTTCGGCCATAGCCGCGCTCGCGCTTCTTGCACTGGGCGCCTGCGACAAGCAGACGGACGAGCCCGCGCCCTATATCGGGGAGCCGCGGGCGCTCCGCCTCGACAACGACACGACGCTGACCGTGGACGACGGCTCGACCGCAGTATTGGACTTCACTGTCGAGCCGTCGGGAGCCGTATTCGACCATAATGTCCTCTCGCCCGCCTGCCAGCTGTCGCTGCGTCTGGCCGACGACCTGCGCCGCAGCCCCGAGGAGCTGTCGCTCGACATGGTATCGGACGGCACCGAGGCAGGCCGCTACAAGGCCACCATAGGCACGACGGGAGAATCTAACATCTTCCGCCGCAGGATATGTCTGGCGCTGAAACTCTCTTCGGGCGAGCTGCTCTTATCGCAGCCCGTGGTCGTGCAGAGCCCCGGCTACGAGGCCGGCATTACCGGGATGCGCTTCTTGAAGAGTCTCAACCCGTCGCTGCCCGACGACATAACCCTTACGCTCGACGGCAGCAGTTCGACATTCACGGGACGCATACCGGTCTACCAGAGCTCGATGCAGTTAGTGGCCTCTTTCGACTGCGAGGGTGCCGACCGCGTGGAGGTCGGCGGCGTGGAGCAGACCAGCGGCCGCAGCGTCAACGACTTTCGCGGCGAGGTGGTCTATACCGTCCACAACGGCCGCCACGAAAGCCGCTATACCGTTCGCGTGACAAACTTCACAGGCCTGCCTGTCATCTCGATCGACACGCCGGGCGGACAGCCGATCCTATCCAAAGATGAGTGGATCGAGGGTGCCACGATACGCATCGACGGCGCAGGGCGCTTCGACGACATTCAGGCTGCGGCCACGTCGATCCGCGGGCGCGGCAACTCGACATGGGAGTGGCCCAAGAAGCCCTACAACATCAAGCTCGACGCCAAAGCCGAGGTGCTCGGCATGCCCGAGCACAAACGCTGGTGCCTGCTGGCCAACTACATGGACCGCACGCTGCTGCGCAACAAGACGGCCTACTATCTGGCCTCGCAGACATCGCTCGACTGGACGCCGCGCTGCGAGTTCGCCGAGCTCATACTCAACGGCGAGTACATGGGACAGTATCTCGTGGCCGAGCACGTCAAGGTGGGCAAAGAGCGCGTCGACATAACCGAGATGACCCCCGAAGACGACTCCGGCGAGGCGCTGACGGGAGGCTATCTGCTCGAACTCGACTTCCACGTCGACAATATATGGCAGTGGCGCACGCCTCGCAACGTGCCCTTCGCCGTCAAGTCGCCCGATGACGACAAGCTGACGCAGACGCAGTTCGACTGGATCAGGGGTCATATCGACGCCGTCGAGAAGAGACTCTACGGGGCGGACTTCGCCGATCCCGACAACGGCTACCGCAGCCTGATCGACGCGCAGTCGTTCGTAGACTACTGGCTGGTATACGAGCTTACGGTCAACCACGAGCTCGGCAACCCCGGCAGCGTATTCCTGCACAAGGAGCGCGGCGGCAGGATCGTCGCCGGTCCGGTGTGGGATTTCGACTGGGGTACATTCTCCTACAAAGCCTCTCCGGCGGCGCAGTGGGGTCTTTTCATACGGTGGGCATGGTGGTACGGCCGTCTGTTCGAGGACGAGTGGTTCAGGTCGCTGGCCGCAGAGCGGTGGAGAGTCTTGAAGCCGCGTTTTCTGACGGCGCTCGACCATATCGCCGAGCAGCGCGACTACATATCGCTCTCGGCCGCCGGCAACTTCGCCTTGTGGAAGATGACCACCGATACCAACGGCGACGAGCATCTTCCCGTCGGCCAGGCCGTAGACCGCATGGCCGAGATACTCGCCGAGCGCATCGAAATCGTCGACCGCGAGCTGTCGGCATGGTAGGCAGCGCTCCGGCCGTGCAGACGCATAATGCCGACAAATAATTGCCAAGGGCGGATAACGGATCGGTTTTATCGGTATCTTTGCCCTCGCAAACGATATATTGCAAAACAACCAAAAACCTATAAGCTATGATAAGCGAAAGAATGCAGCGGGCTATCAACGCCCAGATCAATGCCGAGATGTGGTCGGCATATCTCTACCTGTCGATGTCTATGGATGCAGCCGACAAGGGTCTTAAAGGCATATCGCACTGGTACAGACAGCAGTTCGCCGAGGAGCAGCAGCACGCGATGAAGTTCGCCGACTACCTCGCATCACACTCCGTGCGCGTCTCACTGACGGCTATCGACGGCGTGCGCGACACGTGGGCTTCGGCCGAGGAGATGTTCGCACAGACGGTCGAGCACGAACGCAACGTAACGAAGATGATCTACAACCTCTGCGACATCGCCACCGAGGAGCACGACTATGCCACGATGAACATGCTCACGTGGTTCGTCAACGAGCAGATCGAGGAGGAGCAGACTGCGCTCGACATACTCGACTCGCTGAAAAAGATCGGCGACAAGAGAGTCGGCCTCTACATGATCGACAAGGAGCTGGGCGCACGCAAGTAGTCGCCCCGAGCCGCACCACGGGCTGCCCGACACACATCGGACAGCCCTTTATATATAATAGGTACACAATCTCAAACCGCAAATACTACCCGCAACCATGAAACGGATCATTACCTTCGTCGCGCTGTGCGCCGCCATGATCTCGTGCCGCCCGACGACCGACCGGCCAACCGCCGACGCCTTCGTGCGCATCGACGGCACCGACCTCGTCCAGCCCGACGGACAGAAGCTATTCATCCGGGGCACCAACCTCGGCAACTGGCTCAACCCCGAGGGCTACATGTTCGGATTCTCGCGCACCAATTCGCCCCACATGATCGACATGATGCTTCGTCAGGCCGTGGGCCCCGACGCCGCCGACGAGTTCTGGCAGCGCTTCAAAGAGAGCTACATCACACGCGAGGATATACGCTTCATCGCCTCGACCGGCGCCAATACCATACGCCTGCCCTTCAACTACCGCATGTTTACCGACGAGGACTACATGGGTCTGAAAGCGTCGCAGGACGGCTTCGCCCGTGTCGACGAGCTTGTGGAGTGGTGCCGCGAGGAGGGACTGTATCTCATCCTCGACATGCACGACGCACCCGGCGGACAGACGGGCGACAACATCGACGACTCCTACGGCTACCCGTGGCTGTTCGAGAGCGAGTCGAGCCAGCGTCTGTTCTGCGACATCTGGCGCAGCATCGCCGAGCGATATCGCGACGAGACGACGATCCTCGGCTACGAGCTTCTCAACGAGCCTATCGCGCCCTATTTCGACAACGTCGACCAGCTCAACGCACGCCTCAAAGAGATCTACCGCATGGGAGTAGAGGCTATCCGCGAAGTCGACGACAACCACATAATACTTCTGGGCGGAGCGCAGTGGAACGGCAACTTCACGCCGCTCGACGACTGCAACTTCGACGATAAGATCATGTACACATGCCACCGCTACGGCGGCGGCACGTCGGCCGATGCGATACGTTCGTTCATCGACTTCCGCGATCGCACCGGCCGTCCCATGTACATGGGCGAGATAGGCCACAACACCTACGAGTGGATGGCCGAATTTTGCCGCACGATGCAGCAGAACGACATCGGCTACACCTTCTGGCCATACAAGAAGATCGGCTCGTCGTCGTGGGTGGGCTTCGAGGCTCCCCAGGGCTGGCAGCAGATAGTAGAGTTCTCGCAGGCCCAGCGCGGCAGTTACGGCGAGATACGCGAGGCACGCGGCGACATGCAGGCCATGCGTCGCTCTCTGGACGATCTCATCGAGGCCGTCCGCTTCGAGAACTGCCGTATCGACACTCTCTACATCCGCGCCATAGGTCTCGACGTGAGATAACGATGACAGGCGCCCACGCCTGCGGCCGTCCTTTTTACGGGGCGGCCGCTTTCGTTCACAGCAAGGCGCGGATTTTGCAGCCCGACGCATGACCAACACTATCCGCTATGAACGACAACAAGACCATATACCGCGAAGCGCTTCGCTACCACGAGTTTCCGCGGCCGGGCAAGACGGCCGTATTCATTACCAAGCCCTGCGCCACGCAGCACGACCTCACGCTGGCATACTCGCCCGGCGTAGCCGCACCGGCGCTGGCTATCGAGCGCAATGCCGACGACAGCTACCGCTACACCTCGCGCGGCAATCTGGTAGCCGTCATATCCAACGGCACGGCCGTACTGGGACTGGGCGACATAGGCGCCGCAGCAGCCAAGCCCGTCATGGAGGGCAAGTGCATGCTCTTCAAGGCCATGGCCGACGTCAACGCCTTCGACATCGAGGTCGACGCCGACGACATAGACTCCTTCGTCGACTGCGTAACGCGCATAGCGCCCACGTTCGGCGGCATCTGCCTCGAAGACATCAAGGCCCCCGAATGCTTCGAGATCGAGCGGCGCCTGATAGAGCGGCTCGACATACCCGTCATGCACGACGACCAGCACGGCACGGCTATCGTGACGGCGGCGGCCGTCATCAACGCATGCCGCCTGACGGGCAAGCGGTTCGAGGATCTCCATATCACGACATTCGGCGCAGGCGCCGCCGCCATAGCTATCATGCGCCTGTTAACGGCAATGGGCGTCGACAGAGACAACGTCGTCATGGTCGACCGCCGCGGCGTCATCCACACGCGCCGCGACGATCTGTCGCCCTACAAACGCGAGTTCGCCACCCGGCGCGACATATCCTCCGTGGACGAATCGCTCCGAGGCGCCGACGTATTCATCGGTGTTTCGAAGGCGGGGCTGCTCCACCCCGATATGATACGCGGCATGGCTCCGCAGCCGTTGATAATGGCCCTGGCCAACCCCGAGCCGGAGATCGGCATGGAGGAGGCCCTGGCGGCACGTCCCGACGCCATATACGCCTCGGGGCGCTCCGATCTGCCCAATCAGGTCAACAACCTGCTGGCCTTTCCGTACGTATTCCGCGGTGCGCTCGACGTACGTGCCCGACGCATCGATACGCCGATGAAGATCGCAGCGGCCGAAACGCTCGCCCGCCTTGCGCGCCACACCCCGACGCAGGACGAGCACAGGAGCGGATGCGAGCCGGCATTCTGCCGCGAACGGCTGCTGCCGACACCCTTCGACGGGCGTCTGCGCGATACCGTTCCACAGGCGGTGGCAGAGGCCGCCGTAAGATCGGGCGCCGCAAGGACAGATTGCGTACCCGAACAAACGGTCGAAGCAGAATAACCGGCAGGCGGCGAGCACTCCTCGCAAACCCGCATACCCCCTCCCGCCAACCGGCGGGGGGGGGATCTCTTTATCATACGCGGAGCAGAGCCCCGGCGCCATACTACTCCGCATGCCGCACCACCGTCACGGCGCACACTTACGCCATGACGGAGTGTAATTTTTTATCGACACTTTTACGACATATCATTGCCATGCGAGCGATTTTTATTATATTTGGAAACAAAATGCACATATAATCTAAAAATACGACTTGTCATGGAGAAACGAATCATCGAATGCGTCCCCAATTTCAGCGAAGGACGCAATAAGGAGGTCATACGGCAGATCGCCGAAGTGATCGAAAAAGCCGAGGGCGTCAAACTGCTCGACGTCGATCCGGGCGAAGCGACCAACCGCACGGTCGTGACCTTCGTCGGCGAACCCGAGGCCGTCGTGGAGACGGCGCTGGCCGCCGTGCGCCGCGCATCGGAGCTTATCGACATGCGCCAGCACAAGGGTGCGCATCCGCGCATGGGCGCCTGCGACGTGCTGCCTCTGATCCCCGTCTCGGGCGTCACGCTCGACGAGTGCGCCGCTATGGCGCGCAAGCTGGCCGAGCGCATCGCCGACGAGCTGTCGATCCCCACCTACTGCTACGAGGCCGCTGCGTTCACTCCCGAGCGCCGCAATCTGGCTGTATGCCGTGCGGGCGAGTACGAGGCTCTGCCCGAGAAGCTGGCTGCCGAGGATAAGGCTCCCGACTTCGGCGCACGCCCCTACGACGAGGGCGTGGCACGCACCGGAGCCACGGCCGTAGGCGCCCGCGACTTTCTGGTTGCGGTCAACTACAACCTCAACACAACCTCGACGCGTCGCGCCAACGCCATAGCGTTCGACGTGCGCGAAAAGGGTCGCCCCGTGCGCGAGGGCAATCCCATTACGGGCAAGATCGTCAAGGATGCCGACGGCAACCCCGTCATGAAGCCCGGCACGTTGAAGTGCTGCAAGGCTATCGGCTGGTTCATCGAGGAGTACGGCATAGCGCAGGTATCGATGAACATGACAGATCTGTCGGTGACGCCGCTGCACGCGGCATTCGAGGAGGTATGCCGTGCCGCCGAGGCTCGCGGCGTGCGCGTCACGGGCACCGAGATCGTCGGTCTGATACCCAAGCGCGCGCTGGTAGAGGCAGGCCGCTACTTCCTGCACAAGCAGAATCGCTCGACGGGCCTCTCGGAGCGCGAGATCATACGCATCGCCATAGAGACCATGGGACTCTCGACTCTGAAAGAGTTCAAGCCCGAGGAGAAGATCGTCGAATACATACTCGAAGCCGAACAGTCGGCAGGCAAGCGCCGTCTGGTGGATATGACCTGCGAGGGCTTCGCCGAGGAGACGGCCAGCGAATCGCCCGCACCGGGCGGCGGCTCGATCTCGGCCTACATGGGTGCTCTGGGCGCGGCTCTGGGTACTATGGTGGCCAACCTCTCGTCGCACAAGGCGGGTTGGGACGAGCGCTGGGAGTTCTTCTCGGACTGGGCAGACAAGGGTCACGCCCTGATGTCGGAGCTGCTGCATCTGGTCGACGAGGACACCGAAGCCTTCAACCGCATCATGGCCGTATTCGCCATGCCCAAGTCGACCGACGAAGAGAAGGCGGCACGCAGCGCGGCCTTGCAGGAGGCGACGCTCTACGCCACCGAGGTTCCTCTGCGCACTATGGAGACCTCGTTCAAGGCATTCGACATCGTCCGCGCCATGGCCGAAGAGGGCAACCCCAACTCGGTATCCGATGCCGGCGTAGGCGCTCTGGCAATACGCAGCGCCGTCATGGGAGCATGCCTCAACGTGAAGATCAACGCCGCCGGTCTGAAAGACCGCCAGAAGGCCGAGGCGCTCATAGCACGCGCCGAGCAGATCGTCGCCCAGGCGCAGAAGGCCGAGGCCGAGATTCTGGCCACGGTAGAGAGTAAAATACAGTAAAACGCTAAGACAATGACAGATTTTCAGAAAGATATAGTTGCCGGCATACCCGACCCTCTGCCCGCACCCAAACCCTACGATCCCGCGATCAACCATGCGCCCAAGCGCAAGGACATACTCACGCCGGCCGAGAAGCGTCTGGCGCTGAAAAACGCGCTGCGCTACTTCCCCGAGAAGCACCACGCCGTGCTGGCACCCGAATTTGCCGAGGAGCTGCGCCGCTACGGCCGCATCTACATGTACCGCCTGCGTCCCGACTACGAGATGTATGCGCGTCCGATCGACGAGTATCCCCACCGCTCGCGTCAGGCCGCGGCCATAATGCTCATGATCCAGAACAATCTGGACAAGGCCGTGGCACAGCACCCGCACGAGCTGATTACATACGGCGGCAACGGCGCCGTGTTCCAGAACTGGGCGCAGTACCGCCTGACAATGCAGTATCTCTCTCAGATGACCGACAACCAGACTTTGGTCATGTACTCGGGTCATCCCGTGGGACTCTTCCCCTCGCATCCCGACGCACCGCGCGTGGTGGTGACCAACGGCATGGTCATACCCAACCATTCGAGTCAGGACGACTGGGAGCGCTTCAACGCCATGGGCGTATCGCAGTACGGACAGATGACCGCCGGATCGTATATGTACATAGGCCCCCAGGGCATCGTCCACGGCACGACGATCACTGTGATGAACGCCGCGCGCAAGCGTCTGGCCGAGGGTCAGACCGACCTTCGCGGCATGTTGTTCGTGACCTCGGGTCTGGGCGGCATGTCGGGCGCACAGCCCAAGGCGGGTAACATATCGGGCGTAGTGAGCGTCACGGCCGAGATCAACATCAAGGCCGCCGAGAAGCGCCACCAGCAGGGCTGGGTCGACGAGATGTACTCGTCGCTCGACTCTCTGATACCACGCATACGCCGCGCCGTAGCCGACAAGGAGGTCGTCTCGATCGCATACGTGGGCAATGTGGTCGACCTGTGGGAGCGTCTGGCCGACGAAGAGATGCAGGTCGATCTGGGTTCCGACCAGACCTCGCTGCACAACCCGTGGGCCGGCGGCTACTACCCCGTCGGTCTGAGCTACGAGGAGTCGAACCGCATGATGGCCGACGATCCCGAGCAGTTCCACGAGAGGGTGCGCGAGTCGCTGCGCCGTCAGGCCGCCGCGATCAACCGCCTCACGGCACGCGGCATGTACTTCTTCGACTACGGCAATGCCTTCCTCTTGGAGGCGTCGCGCGCCGGAGCCGACATCGTGCTGCCCGACGGACGTTTCCGCTACCCCTCGTACGTACAGGATATCATGGGTCCGATGTTCTTCGACTACGGCTTCGGACCGTTCCGCTGGGTCTGCACTTCGGGCAGCGAGCAGGATCTGGCCACGACCGACCGTCTTGCGGCCGAGGTGTTGGAGGATATGCTCCGCACGGCGCCCGCCGAGATACGCGGCCAGCTCGCCGACAACCTGCACTGGATACGCGAGGCGGCAAGGAACCGTCTGGTCGTAGGCTCTCAGGCACGCATACTCTACGCCGACTGCGAGGGTCGTACGCGCATAGCGCTCGCCTTCAACGAGGCGCTGCGCCGCGGCGAGCTGTCGGCACCGGTGGTGCTCGGCCGCGACCACCACGACGTATCGGGCACCGACTCGCCCTACCGCGAGACATCCAACATCTACGACGGCTCGCAGTTCACGGCCGACATGGCCGTTCACAACGTCATCGGCGACTCGTTCCGCGGCGCTACGTGGGTCTCGATCCACAACGGCGGCGGCGTAGGCTGGGGCGAGGTCATCAACGGCGGCTTCGGCATGGCGATCGACGGCTCCGACGACTCGGAGCGCCATATACGCGAGATGCTGCTGTGGGATGTCAACAACGGCATAGCGCGCCGCAGCTGGGCGCGCAACGAAGCGGCGATGTTCGCCATACGCCGCCAAATGGAGCGCACGCCCGAGCTGTGCGTGACCATGCCCAACATGGCCGACGACGAGCTGATCGACTCGGCGATAAAGAGTATCGAATAACCCTTAAAACTTCAAAACGATGATACATTACATAAGTTCCGAACATCTTACGATCGACCGTGTGGAGGAGATCCTCGCATCGGGAGCCAAACTCGCGCTCAGCGACGACGCCCGCAAGCGCATCGTACGCTGCCGCGAATATCTCGACAAGAAAATGGAGCAGACCACCCGCCCGATATACGGCGTGACGACGGGCTTCGGTTCGCTCTGCAACATCTCGATCGAGGCCGACGCGCTGTCGCAGCTGCAAAAGAATCTGATGATGTCGCACGCCTGCGGCACCGGCGCCCGCGTACCGGCACAGGTGGTGCGCCTGATGGTACTGTTGAAGGTGCAGTCGCTCTCTTACGGCCACTCGGGCGTACAGTTGCAGACCGTCGAGCGCATGATCGAGATGTTCAACAACGACATCCTCCCCGTAGTATACGATCAGGGCTCGCTGGGCGCCTCGGGCGACCTTGCACCGCTGGCGCATCTCTGCCTGCCGCTGGTGGGCTTGGGCGAAGTGGAGGTCGGCTCAGAGGTCAAGCCTGCCGCCGAGGTGCTCGCCGCACACGGCTGGGAGCCTATCACGCTCCGCTCCAAGGAGGGTCTGGCACTGCTCAACGGCACGCAGTTCATGAGCGCATACGGCGTATGGTCGCTCATCGGCGCACGCCGCCTGAGCCGCTGGGCAGACCGCATCGGCGCCATGTCGCTCGACGCGTTCGACGGCCGCATGGAGCCCTTCGAGCATATCGTGCACGCGATACGCCCCCACAAGGGTCAGATCACGACGGCCGAGACGTTCCGCACGCTTCTGGCCGGCAGCCAGATCGCCGCACGCCCCAAGAAGCACGTGCAGGATCCCTACTCGTTCCGCTGCATCCCGCAGGTGCACGGCGCATCGAAGGATACGATCGACTACGTGGAGAGCGTCCTTACCACCGAGATCAACAGCGCCACCGACAACCCCTCGGTATTCCCCGACTGGGACGAGGTCATATCGGCCGGCAACTTCCACGGACAGCCCATAGCCGTGGCAATGGATTTTCTGGCCATTGCCGTGGCCGAGTTAGGCAACATCTCGGAGCGCCGTACATACAAGCTCATCTCGGGCTCGCGCGAGCTGCCTTCGTTCCTGGTCGCCAACCCCGGCCTGAACAGCGGCTTCATGATCCCGCAGTACACTGCCGCCTCGATCGTCAGCCAGAGCAAGGGTCTCTGCATGCCCGCTTCGGTCGATTCGATACCCTCGTCGCAGGGTCAGGAGGATCATGTCAGCATGGGTTCTAACGCCGCCACCAAGCTGCTGCGCGTAGTCGACAACACCCGCCGCGTGCTGGCTATCGAGCTTATGAACGCCGCGCAGGCGTTGGAGTTCCGCCGCCCGCTGCGCTCGTCGGATGCCGTCGAGAAGCTGTTCGAGGATTACCGCAAGCAGGTGCCCTTCGTCGACAACGATCAGGTCATGTATCCCCATATAGCCGCATCGGTGAAGTTCCTCGACGAGTATGAGATTGCTGATTAAAAACATAGGCACGATCGTCGGCATCGACCAGAGCGGTCGCGAGCGCGTCGCGGGAGCCGACATGGCCTCCGTGGGCACGCTCGACGACGCGTGGCTCGTCGCCGACGAGGGCATCATCTCCGACTACGGTCAGATGAGCAGGCTGCCGCAGATCGATGCCGACGAAACGATCGATGCCGGCGGCGGCATGCTCTTTCCGTCGTTCTGCGACTCGCATACGCATATCGTCTATGCCGGCAGCCGCGAGCAGGAGTTCCTCGACAAGATCAACGGTCTGAGCTACGAGCAGATCGCCAGGCGCGGCGGCGGCATACTCAATTCGGCCGACCGCCTGCACGCCGCATCCGAGGATGAGCTCTACCGTCAGGCCATGGAGCGCGTCGACGAGATCATCGCCATGGGTACGGGTCTTGTCGAGATCAAGAGCGGCTACGGACTCTCGACCGAAGACGAGTTGAAGATGCTGCGCGTCATACGCCGCATCCGCGAGACATCGCCCATAGCCGTGCGCTCGACATTTCTCGGAGCGCATGCCGTGGCGCGCGACTACATAGGCCGCCAGTCGGAGTATGTCGATATGGTATGCCGCGAGATGATCCCGGCCGTCGCCGCAGAGAATCTGGCCGACTTCGTCGACGTATTCTGCGACAAGGGCTTCTTCACGGTCGAAGAGACAGAGCGCATCATGCGCTGCGGCGCCGAGTACGGCATGCGCGCCAAGATCCACGCCAACGAGCTCGACATATCGGGCGGCGTCGAGGCCGGCGTACGCCACGGCGCGCTGTCGGTCGACCACCTCGAACGCATGGGCGACGAGCAGATCGAGGCGCTTCGCGGCTCGCGCACGATGCCGACGATGCTGCCCGGAGCTGCATTCTTCCTCTCGATGAGCTATCCTCCGGCGCGCAAGATGATCGACGCGGGTCTGGCCGTGGCGCTGGCCTCGGACTACAATCCCGGCTCGTCGCCCTCGGGCAATATGCGCATGGTCACGGCACTGGCCTCGATCAAGATGAAGATGACCCCTGCCGAGGCGATCAACGCCGCCACGATCAACGGCGCGGCCGCCATGGGCGAGAGCCAGCGCTACGGATCGATAACGCGCGGCAAGGTGGCCAACATGTTCGTAACGCGCCCCATGCCGTCGCTGGCATGGATGCCCTACGCATACCAGACGCCCGTGATACGTCATATCGTACTTGGCGGAAAACCGATAAAGACCCTGCAATCATGAAACCGACCTTCGTAATAGCAGCAGCCGCAGCGGCGGCCGCGCTGCTTGCGGGCTGCTGCCAGAAATGCGGCAAGGGCGACGCCTGCACCGCCGAGGCGTGCGACAGCCGCAACGAGGTAATCGAGACGATACTCACGCGCCGCAGCATACGCGCATACTCGCCCGAAGCGGTCGACCGCACGCAGATGCAGACGATCGTCGAGTGCGGGCTCAACGCCCCGAGCGGCCTGAACATGCAGCCGTGGGCGGTGCGCGTGGTCGACTCCGAGGAGTTCATCGGCGGCATGACGGCGCTATACCGCGAACGTCATCCCGAGACCGACGGCGACGTGTCGTTCCGCAACATGTTCCGCAACGCCCCGACGGTAGTATTCATAGCCTCGCCCGACGACGGCAGCGGAGTATTCGACTGCGGTCTTCTGGCCGAGAACATGATGCTGGCCGCATGGTCTATGGGCATAGGCTCGTGCTGTCTGGGCAGCGCGATAGGCTTCATCGCGTCGACTCCCGAAACGGCACCTTTCATCGAGCGTCTGTCGCTGCCCGAGGGTTACCGCCCTCTTATAGCCATAGGCTTCGGCTACCCCGACGAGCAGCCCGAATCGCGCGAGCGCGACATGTCGAAAGCGATGTTCGTCGACTGACAAGCGGCGAGCGATAGTGTACGAGGGTGTCTGACAAGTTTCAGACAGCCTCGTTTTCTTTTTGGGTCAATCGGATGCGTATACCCTGCCCGAATGTCTTGCAAGTCTGCTGGCCGTTGCGACGGCTTGCGCCGTTATACGAATTGTACCCACCCCCTAACGTAAATATCGAAAAAATCGTGCGTTCTCTACGCCCGGTCTGTTCCGGGCGATACCCGCTGCAAGGACAAGGACGAATGCTGGCGGCACACCCATGACATGAGAGGCCGCCGGCATGTTTCGCGGTATGTCGCAGGCCGCAGCACGCGACACGATTTTTGCGTCGGACAACACTCGCCCGCCCCTGCGCCGATATAACGCACAGCCGCCGGCAGCGCTGCCGGCTTACGCCGTCGGAGGGCATGGCCGTTAAAGCCCGCTCCGGCGGTAAGAGATTCGATTACAATGCGGTTAAGGATATTAAATTTTTTAATAAAATTGCCGTTGTAAAATATTTGTGTTACCTTTGCACGGAATTATACAGACAACGATTAACAAATAAAAATACAGAGTATGAGTAACATCAATTTGACCCCCGACTTTCTGTTCGAAGTCAGTTGGGAGGTTTGCAACAAGGTAGGCGGCATACACACGGTAATAGCCACCAAGGCGCCGACGGTCGGACGCCGAATGGGCGACAAGTACATTACCGTCGGTCCCGACTTCACGCAGGACGGCGGCAACCCCGAGTTCGCCGAGGACACCGCTCTGCTGGCCGCATGGCGCGAGAGTCTCTACGCGCAGGGCATCCGCGTGCGCATAGGACGCTGGAATATCGAAAGCTCGCCCGTGGCGATACTCGTCGACTTCAAATCGTACTTTTCGCAGAAAGACGACATACTCAAAAAACTGTGGGACATATATCACGTCGACTCCCTCTCGGGACAGTGGGACTATATCGAGCCCGTACTGTTCGGCTACGCCGCAGGCGAAGTGATAGGATCTTACGTCAAGCAGTTCTGCTCGGCGACGGACAAGGTGGTAGCCCACTTCCACGAGTGGATGACATCGGCCGGCAGCCTCTACCTGCGCAACCACGCACCCTACGTGGCTACGGTATTCTCGACGCATGCGACCGTCATAGGCCGCTGCATCGCCGGCAACCGTCTGCCGCTCTATAACGACCTGCACAAGTTCAACGCCGACGAGCTGGCGCGCCAGTTCAACGTCATGGCCAAACACTCGATCGAGAAGGCCGCAGCGGCATATGCCGATGCCTTCCTTACCGTGAGCGACATCACGGCCAACGAGTGCAAATATCTGCTGGGACGCGAGGTTACGCGCATCACGCCCAACGGATTCGAGAACGGATTCGTACCCGAGGGCGACGCCCTCGAACGCAAGCGCGCCGAGGCACGCCGCAAGATGATCGCCGTGGCCGAGGCGGCATGGGACCACAAGTTCGAGCGCGAGCCGCTGATCGTGGCCACCAGCGGCCGCTACGAGTTCCGCAACAAGGGCATAGACGTATTCCTCGAATCGTTGAAGCAGCTCGCGCAGCGCGACACCGCAGGCCGCGAGGTGCTCGCCATAATCGCAGTGCCGGCCGCCACGGTGGGCATGCGCGTCGATCTGCAAGCGCACTTGCAGGATCCGTCGAATCCGATCGACCCCGCACAGAAGCGATTCCTGACGCACAATATCGAGAACGAGGCGTGGGACGCCGTATGTCAGAGCATCGAGGGCAGCATACTCTCGACCGCCTCGTCGCGCGTCAAAGTGCTCTTCGTGCCGACCTATCTCACGGGCAACGACGGCATATTCAACATGCCCTACTACGACCTGTTCGCAGGCATGGACCTGACGGTCTTCGCTTCGTACTACGAGCCGTGGGGATACACCCCTCTGGAATCGGTGGCCTTCGGCGTGCCGACCGTCACGACGACCCTCTCGGGCTTCGGCATGTGGGTGGCCAAGCAGTCGCACCACAACGGCGTCGACATCGTACGCCGCGACGACTACAACGAGCGCGAGGTCGCCTTGGAGCTTACCGAGACCATAGAGCGCTATCTCTCAGCCTCGCCCGAGGAGTACGCCGCACTGAGCAGCGCGGCGCAGGAGGTATCGCGCACCGCACTCTGGTCGAAGCTCTACAACCAGTACGAGAAGGCATACGAGGAGGCTATCGAGAACTCCATATCGCGCACCAACCGCGTAATAGCCGACGGCGGCTCGCGCGACGAGCAGATCAACTTCGTGCGTCAGCAGCTCATATCCAACCGCCCGTCATGGCACCGTCTTATGGTCGAGAAGAGCATCCCCGAGCGTTTGAAGCCGCTCGACGAGCTGGCACGCAACCTGTGGTGGTGCTGGACGCCCGGTGCGCGCGACCTGTTCGAATACGCCGACGAGAACCTTTGGGTGGAGGTCGACCGCAACCCGATCGTGCTGCTCGACAAGCTGCCCGTAGAGCGTCTCGAAGAGCTCTCGACCGATAACGGGTTCCTCGAAAAGATGGATGCCGTATATGCACAGTTCAAGGAGTACATGTCCGAAAAGCCGTCGCCCGAGTCGGCCAAGATAGCATACTTCTCTATGGAGTACGGCCTGCACTCGTCGTTGAAGATATATTCGGGCGGTCTGGGCATTCTGGCCGGCGACTACCTCAAAGAGGCATCGGACCGCAACGTGCCCATGGCGGCCGTAGGTCTGCTCTACCGCTACGGCTACTTCACGCAGCGTCTCTCGGCTCAGGGCGAGCAGGAGGCCGCATACGAGGCTCAGAACTTTACCAAGCTGCCCATATCGCCCGTGCGCGACGAGGACGGCAACTGGATCAGCATACAGGTGGCGCTGCCCGGCCGCACCCTCTCGGCACGCGTGTGGAAGTGTCAGGTCGGCCGCACCGACCTCTATCTGCTCGACGCCGACTACGAGGCCAACCTCGAAGAGGACCGTCAGGTAACCTACTATCTCTACGGCGGCGACTGGGAGAACCGCTTGAAGCAGGAGATACTGTTAGGCGTGGGCGGTATCCGCGCTCTGGTCAAGATGGGCATCAAGCAGCAGGTATACCACTGCAACGAGGGTCACGCAGCCTTCATCGGCATCGAGCGCATACGCAATCTCATCGCCAAGAAGCGCCTGTCGTTCTCGGAGGCATTGGAGGTCGTGCGCAGCTCGTCGCTCTTCACGACCCATACTCCCGTGCCGGCCGGCCACGACGCATTCCCCGAGGAGATGCTGCGCCAGTACATGTCGCACTACCCCGACGTGCTGGGCATCACGTGGGATCAGTTCATCAATCTCGGCAAGACCAACCCCAACGACCATAACGAGAAGTTCTCGATGTCGGTTCTGGCATGCAACCTCTCGCAGGAGGTCAACGGCGTATCGTGGCTCCACGGCGAGGTGTCGAAAGACATTCTTGGCAACATGTGGCCCGGCTACTTCAAGAACGAGCTGCACATAGGCTACGTTACCAACGGCGTGCACTTCCCCACGTGGACGGCCTCGAACCTGCGCCGCCTCTACGCCAAGTACTTCGCAGACGGATTCGAGGGTCACACCTACGACATCCCGGCATGGCAGAAGGTACACCGGATCGAGGACGCGACGCTGTGGCGCGAGCGCATGGCACTCAAAGAGCGTCTTGTAAAACATATCCGCAAGCGTTACAGCGACCCGACGCAGGTGCGTCTGGAATCGCCGCGCCAAATGGTACAGGTCACCGAAAGCATCAGGCCCGACGTGCTGACCATAGGCTTCGCCCGCCGCTTCGCCACCTACAAGCGCGCATATCTGCTCTTTACCAATCTCGACCGTCTCTCGGCCATAGTCAACAACAAGGAGCACCCCGTGCAGTTCATCTTCGCGGGTAAGGCGCACCCCAACGACAAGCCGGGACAGGATCTGATAAAGCGCATCGTCGAGGTGTCGTCGATGCCCGAATTTCTCGGCAAGATCGTATTCCTGCAAAACTACGACATGGAGCTGGCGCGACGCATGGTACAGGGCGTCGACGTATGGCTCAACACCCCCACGCGTCCGTTGGAGGCCTCGGGAACATCGGGCGAGAAGTGCGTCATGAACGGCGTGATGCAGTTCTCGGTGCTCGACGGCTGGTGGGTCGAGGGCTACAAGGAGGGCGCCGGCTGGCAGCTGCCCATGGAGCGCACCTATGCCGACCAGAGGTATCAGGACGAGCTGGATGCCGAGCTTATATACAACACTATCGAGGAGCAGATCGTACCGCTCTACTACGACCGTGCGGAGGACGGCATACCCCACCGCTGGGTAGGGTCGGTCAAGCGCTGCATCGCCGACATAGCGTCTAACTTCACGACCAACCGCATGCTTATCGACTACGAGGAGCGCTTCTACAACAAACTCGCAAAGCGCAAGGAGTCGATGCTCGCCGACAACTACATGCTCGCACGCCGCATCGCGGCATGGAAGCGCAAGGTCTCGGCGGCGTGGGATTCGGTCAGAATCCTCGACGTCAAGCGCGCCGAGATCGAGAGCGAGGCCATCTTCGTCGGCTCGAAGTACCGCTTCGAGATCGAGCTCGACATAGCCGACCTGTCGAAGGATGATATAGGCGCCGAGCTGGTGGTGGCCAAGCAGATCGAGGCGGGTCGTGCGGCCAATGTCGTCGAGACCCGACAGCTCGAACTCAAATCGGTCGAGGGCAGCAGGATACGCATGGCTCTGGACTACGCTCCGCAGCGAACCGGCTCGTTCGATGTTGCGCTCAGGGTATACCCGCGCAACGAGAATCTGCCCCACAGAATGGACTTCGCCCTCGTCAAGTGGGCGTAACGCACTGATCGACCGACTATTGATGCGATAGAGGGAAGGCCGGCCTTCCCTTTATTCCTTTGATCGTTTGGATTTTAGCGGAAAAAAACGTATATTTACTTGTCGTTACGCGACATAAGTCGAGATACAATCTAAAATACACTACCAATATGTCAGGACTCACATTCGATAAGCGTGAATTGGGCAATCTGGAATACTCGCTCTCACGCGAGATGCTGGCTACCGATCGCCGCGGAGGCTACATGAGCACGACGATCGTATGCTGCAACACGCGCAAGTACCACGGGCTGATGGTCGCACCGATCGACGACAGCGACCGCACCTACGTACTGCTCTCGTCGCTCGACGAGACGATCGTGCAGCACGAGCAGTCGTTCAACCTCGCACTGCACCGTTATCGCGGCGTCTACGAGCCGCGCGGCCACAAATACATTACCGACTTCCGCTACACGCCCACCCCCACGATCGTATATCGTGTCGGCGGCGTGGTGCTGCAAAAGGAGCTGCTGTGGATACACAAGCGCACGCAGCTGATGATACGCTACACGCTGCTCGACGCCCACTCGGAGACCACGCTGCGCCTGCGCCCGCTGCTCGCGTTCCGCGACAAGCACTCTCTGTCGAGAGCCAACATGGAGGCCAACGGACGCTCGACGGCCGTGCCGTGCGGTGTCAAGTGCCGCCTCTACGAGGGATTCCCGTGGCTCTATATGCAGACCGACCGCGCCGATGCCGAGTTCGTCGCCGCACCCGACTGGTATTACGGATTCGAATATCAGGAGGAGCTCAAACGCGGCTACGAGGGTCACGAAGATCTGATGACCACCGGCTACTTCGAGTTGAAGATCAAGAAGGGCGAGAGCGTGATATTCTCAGCCTCGACCGACATGATGGCCTCGGAGCAGACGATCGACGCCGTGTACGAAGCCTCGCTGGCACGCCGAACCCACAAGATCGACTTTCTGAGCTGCCTGCAACACTCGGCACGTCAGTTCGTCATACGTCGTCCGGGCGAGCGCACGGAGGTCATAGCCGGCTACCCGTGGTTCGGCCCCATAGGACGCGACACGTTCATGTCGCTGCCCGGCATAACGCTGACGCAGGGCTACAAGGAGGACTGCATGGATGTACTCGATACGATGATTCGCGACATGCGCGACGGCGACTTCGCCGGCTCGGCCTCGGCGACAGTCTCGGCCGACGCACCGCTGTGGTTCTACTGGACGTTGCAGAATCTCGAAAGACATATCGGCCCGAAGGAGCTGTGGTCGCGCTACGGCGAGGCCATGAAGTCCGTCTTGGAGGCCTATCGCCGCGGCATGGGCGGCGGCGAGGTGGTCATGCACGACAACGGCCTGATATGGGCTGCGGCCGACAACCGACCCCTGACGTGGATGGCGACTATGGTCGACGGACTTCCCGTCACGCAGCGCGCCGGATACGCCGTCGAGATAGAGGCGTTGTGGTATAACGCCGTCATGTACACCTTGGAGCTTGCACGCAAGCATAAGGACAAGGAGTTCGTCGACCGCTGGAAGGCCGTACCCGAGCTCACGCGCCGCAGTTTCCTCGAAAAGTTCTGGCTCGACGAGGAGGGCTTCGCGGCCGACTACGTGAACGGCTACGAAGTCAACAAATATATCCGCTGCAACATGGCTGTGGCATGCGGTCTGAATTATACCATGCTGAGCGACGCACAGCGCGTCTCGGCCATAATGACCATGCGCCAGCATCTGCTCACGCCGCGCGGTCTGAGATCGCTCTCGCCGCGCAATCCGCTCTACGAATCGTCATATGCCGAAGACCAGCGCTCGCAGGATCTGGCCTCGCGCAACGGCTCGGTGTGGATATGGCCGTTCGTATTCTACGTCAAGAGCTGTTTCGAGCTCAGCGGCGGCAACTTCGCCGACGAGGCGCGCGAGATGCTCCACGCCTTCAACGGCGAGTTGCAGACCCACTGCATCGGCTCCGTGGGCGAGCGCTTCGAAGCCGATCCTCCGTTCGCCGCACGCGGTTCGGTGTCGCACGCCACCAGCGTCGGAGGCCTGCTCTACATCAATCGTCTGATCGACGAGTATTCGGCCGCACGGCAGGATAAGGACAGGGCTGCGGCAAAGGGTATGTCCGCTGCGCCGGCCGCTCCGGGCAGGGCTGCGGCGAAAGCCGGCGGCGCCAAGGGCTCTGCGGCAGCCGCCAAGAGCGCTGCGAAGAGGGGCGCCAAAAAGGCCGCAGCAGACAAATAAGCCCTCCTTATAGGAGATACAAAACTATAAATATTACTTAACTTTATTGATTATGAGAGTCTTAATGTTCGGCTGGGAGTTCCCGCCCCATATCGCCGGCGGTCTGGGCACCGCCTGCTACGGTATGACGCGCGGCTTGGCTCGCAACGATGTCGAGGTAATCTTCGTCATGCCCAAAGCCTCGGGCGACGAGGACCAGCGATTCGTAAAGGTCGTCAATGCAAGCGATGTGGAAGCTCTCTATACGGGCGATGTGGCTACCGGCGCAGACGATATAATGCGTAAGATGTCATTCATCCATATCGACTCGAATATGGTTCCCTACCTATCTCCCGAGGAGTATGAAACCCACCGCGAGGAGTACCTGCGTACTGGCAGCAAGACATGGGAGGTGCCGGGCGACGTATGGACGCAGCGCTATACGTTCTCGGGCAAATACGGCGCCAACCTGCTCGAAGAGGTCGCGCGCTATGCCGTGGTGGCCGCACAGGTGGCCAAGGATCTCGAAGGCCAGTTCGACGTGATACACGCCCACGACTGGCTGACATACTTCGCCGGCATCGCCGCCAAGCGCGTCTCGGGCAAGCCGCTGGTGGTGCACATGCACGCCACGGAGTTCGACCGCAGCGGCGAGAACATCAACACGCAGACATACGCCATAGAGCGCGCCGGCATGCACGCCGCCGACATGGTGATAGCCGTCTCGAACCTTACGCGCAACATCGTCATCGACCGTTACGGCGTCGAGCCTGAAAAGGTCGTCACGGTGCACAATGCCGTCCGCTTCGCCGAGAAGCAGACCGAGCTCCCCGAGCGCGGCGTCGACGACAAGATCGTAACGTTCCTCGGCCGCATTACCTACCAGAAGGGTCCAGACTACTTCGTCGAGGCGGCAGCCAAGGTGCTAAAACGCGTGCCCGACGTCCGCTTCGTCATGGCCGGTTCGGGCGACATGATGAACCACGTCATACGGCGCGTGGCGTCGCTCGGCATCGCCGACAGGTTCCACTTCACGGGCTTCCTGCGCGGCGACGACGTGCAGAAGATGTTCCAGCTCTCGGACGTATATGTCATGCCGTCGGTCTCGGAGCCATTCGGCATATCGCCCTTGGAGGCCATGCGCTCCAACGTGCCGGTCATCATATCGAAGCAGAGCGGTGTGGCCGAGGTGCTCGACTACGCCGTCAAGGTCGATTACTGGGACGTCGACGCCATGGCCGATGCAATATACGGCCTGATTAAATACCCTGCCCTTGCCAAGATGTTCTCGTCGAAGGGACTCGAAGAGGTCACGGGGCTCAAATGGAACAACGCCGCCGCCAAGATCAAGAGCGTCTACGAGCAGGCGATCGACAAGTGCAACCGACAGAAATAATAAAAAGATCAATATATGAAGACTGTTTGCCTCTATTTTCAGGTACACCAGCCCTGGCGTTTGAAGGTCTATCGATTCTTCAACATGGGCAAGGATCACAACTACCTCGACGACTTTACCAATCGCGCCATAATGCAGAAGGTAGCCCGACAGTGCTATCTTCCGATGAACGCGCTGCTGTTGAGGCTCATCAAGGACAACAAGGGCAAGTTCCGCTGCTCGTTCTCCATAACGGGCACTGCCGTCGAGCAGTTCAAGGCCTATGCGCCCGAGGTGCTCGACTCGTTCAAGGCGCTCGCCGAGACCGGATGCGTCGAATTTCTTGCCGAGACCTACTCGCACTCGCTGGCTTCGCTGCGCTCCGAGGAGGAGTTTACCGAGCAGGTCAAGCTGCATGCCGCGATGATAAAGCGCGAGTTCGGCGTCAAGCCCACGGCGTTCCGCAACACCGAGCTCATCTACTCCGACTCTATCGCCGCCACCGTCTCGCGCATGGGCTTCAAGACCATGCTCGCCGAGGGCGCCAAGCACGTGCTGGGCTGGAAATCGCCCAACTTCCTCTATACCGACGCCACCGACAACAAGCTGCGCCTGCTGCTGCGCAACTACAAACTCTCTGACGATATCGCCTTCCGCTTCTCCAACGAGGGCTGGGACCAGTATCCGCTCACGGCCGACAAGTTCGCATCGTGGGTGGCGGCCGAGAACGGCGACGTTGTAAACCTGTTCATGGACTACGAGACCTTCGGCGAGCACCAGAAAGCATCGACCGGCATCTTCGATTTCGTCAAGGCACTGCCCAAGGCCCTGCTGTCGACGCAGCAGGTGGAGTTCGCCACCGTCAGCGAGGCTGCCAAGCGCCTGCAACCGGTGGCCGTGCTGCACTGCCCGCACGCAATGTCATGGGCAGACGAGGAGCGCGACATTACGGCATGGCTGGGCAACGAGTTGCAGAACGAGGCTTTCGAGAAGCTCTATTCGCTGGCGCCCAAGGTAAAGGCTTTGAAGAACAAGGATTTCGAATTTGTCTGGAATTTCATGCAGACATCGGACCATTTCTACTACATGGCGACCAAATGGCTTTCGGACGGCGACGTGCACTCCTATTTCAACCCCTACGGCTCGGCCTACGAGGCGTTCATCAACTATATGAACGTGCTGTCGGACTTCGAGATCGAGCTCACGAAGGCCAAGACCGGCACCCGCACCAAAGCCTAACTGCCGGCTAAATATCCTATTACGAGTCACGACCCGATAAAAGGCGAAATCCTCCGAGGCTGTATGCCCCGGAGGATTTTTTCTACCGTCTCGCTAAGCTGACTGGCAGCAGAGCGAAGCAATATGCAGACGGCCGCCGCGGCGAAACATTACCAGGACGGATGCCGGAGCAGAGACAGGCTGTGCCCCGGCTGCGGCTCACGTCATCAAAATACATTGCAAACATAAACGGCCGCGATACTCGCACCCGGCACCCGATACACGACACGCACATGATACATTGCACTCGGCACGCATTCGCACCCGAGCCGCTCCCCTCGCGCCTTATCCCTGTTCCAGCCAGCGGTCGCGCACGTCCTGATGAAAGTCGCCGATCGTGAGCAGTATGCCCGTCTCCTCGACATCGCCGAAATCGGGGTTGCTGCATGTGTCGAAGACGCGCATGGTCGTCGAAAGCCTCATATAGGAGTTTATCATGGGCGGCACCGTCTGCCTCAGGTCGCGCATGCGGCGGATAAGTATGCGGTAGTTCTCGCCGTAGGTGCGGCCCACGAAGAGATTGTCGTAGAGGCGGCTGTCGATGTCATGGTCGACGGGACGGCGGGCACGCACCAGCCGTTCGTTGTCGGGGAAGAATTTGTGCATGAAGTATATCAGCGTATTGCGCGCCAGAGGGCCTATCGACGGATACATCGTGACCTTGCCGAAGAGATATTTTACCTCGGGGTGGAGCATGACTATCGCGCCCATGCCGTCCCAGAGGTTGTCCAGCGCGAATATGCTCTTGGGGTTGCGCCGCTGCTGGTATAACGGCTGCACGAACGAGCGTCCCAGCTCGATCGTATAGGGCAGATAACGGCGGCGGAAGCGCGCCGAGAAGTGGAAATAGTGCCATGTCGACAGCGCATCCATGTCGCTGCGCGCACAGACTATGTATCGGTATCCGCCCACAACGGCCAGCGCCTCGGGGTCCCAGACGATAAGCTGGCTGTAACCGCCCTCGCGCATATCCAGAGAGTCGATATCGACCTCGTCGCCCGTGCCGCCGCCAGCCGCACGGAACGACTCCTCGCGCAGGCGTCCCACCTCGCGCATAAGGTTGGGGCAGCGTGCCGCCTCGAAGGTATATATCTCGTTGGAGGCATGGCGCGTGCTCCGCACGAAGGTAGCCTCTTCCAGCTCGTCGAGCAGGACACGCCTGTCGACGGGAGCTATTATAGTCTCGACCATACCTACATCGCCATTTGATATACCCTGCGCCGAATCTCGCCGCACACCTCGCTCAGCGACTCCGAGCGGCGTATCTGCTCCGACGGCATCGCCTCGCCCACACGCACACGGATCGTCTGGCCGCTCTGGGCGAACATCTCCGACGGCAGACGCATCATCTCCAAGTTGAAGCCTATGCCCAGACGGCGCCGTATGTCGGCCAGACGGTAGAACGCGTCGGAGAGCTGTCCGGCGACATATACCGGCACTATGTCGCGGTCGTGGAGCATGGCGCGGCGCACGAACGAAGTGTGCCACTCGGTATCGCGCACACGGCCGTCGATGCGGCGCGAGCACAGCCCGGCGGGGAAGGTTACGATCGGCTTGTCGCCGCGCAGCGCCTCCTCGTAGCGCAGGGCATAGTCGCCGCGCTGCCGCCCGTGCAGGTTTACGGGCAGCCATATCGCGTCGAGCGGACGTATCTCGCTCAGCAGATCGTTCACGACTACGCCCACATCCCCGAAACGGTCGATCATGGCTGCGGCCAGCACCACGCCGTCCAGACCGCCGAAGGGGTGGTTCGACGCGAAGATATAGCGGCCGTCGGCGGGCAGGCGGTCGAGCCCCTCGATCGAATAGTCGACACGTATGGTAGCAAGGAAACGGTGCAGAAACTCCGATGTAGGCAGCTCGGCATGGTGTGTGATGTAGTCGTTGAGCCGGTCGACGCAAAGTCGCTTTTCGAGAGCATGCACGGCTATCGGCGGCAGCATCGCGGCCACGCGCGGCGCACGCCGGCGCAACAAATCGCCGATCGAAATTTTCAGTGTCTGAGTCATAAAGCCGATTGAATTGAGATTATATAGTTTTTTTCAAAAAATATTATCGTTGCGTTCGGTTAAAATATGTAACTTTGACCGCTATTTATCGTAAAAACGAGGCCGAATGTCCGAAACATACCACATACCCGTTTTGCTGGAAGAGGCTGTCGAGCAGCTCTCGATACGTCCCGACGGCGTATACGTCGATCTCACGTTCGGCGGCGGCGGCCACTCGCGCCGCATATTGTCCGAATTGTCGTCGCGGGGACGGCTCTATTCGCTCGATCAGGATCCCGACGCGCGCGTCAACGCCCCCGACGACGAGCGCTTCACGTTCGTCGAGTCCAACTTCCGCTTCGTGCGCGGAGCGCTGCGCAGCAGAGGCGTCGACCGTGTCGACGGCATATTGGCCGATCTGGGCGTCTCGTCGCACCATTTCGACACGGCGGAGCGCGGATTTTCGTTCCGTTCGGATGCCGCGCTCGACATGCGTATGAACAATCGCGGCGGACGCACGGCTGCCGATATCGTGAACAGCTACACAAATGATGCCCTTTGCGAAATTTTTTCGCAATGGGGCGAGCTCGATACGACGTGGAAAATCGCCAACTGCATTCTGCGCGCCCGCGACAAGCAGCCCATACGCACCACCGGCGAGCTGATCGCCGCCGTCGAGCCCGTCACGCCGGCCAAGGATCCGACCAAGTTCCTGACCAAGCTGTTCCAGGCGCTCCGCATCGAGGTCAACGGCGAAATGGAGGCCTTGAAGATGGCCTTGGAGCAGAGCCTCAAACTGTTGAGCCCGGGCGGCCGGTTGGTCGTCATATCGTATCATTCGCTCGAAGACCGCATCGTCAAGAACTTCATGCGCAGCGGCAACTGCGACGGACGAATCGAAAAGGACTTCTACGGCCGACAGACCACGCCCGTCGAGGCTGTCGTGCGCAAACCGATAATACCCACCGACGAGGAGACGGCGCGCAACCCGCGCGCCCGCAGCGCCCGCATGCGCGTGGCCGAAAAGAGGGAGTCATGACCGAGCATAACGACAACATACCGTTCGACCCCGAAGAGGAGGAGCGCCGCCGCCTGCAAGAGGAGGAGGAGCTTATGGCGCGCCGCATACGCCGCGAGCTGATACGCGTCGACAGCGGACTGGCCGAACGCGAGATAGAGCAGGAGCGGCAGCGCATCGAGGCCGAGAAGGAGGAGCAGGAGCGCGAGGAGCAGCGCCGGCAGCGGCGCCGCAGCAGCTTTCTGTGGCAGCTGTTTTCGGGCAGCTTTTTGGTCGGGCACCACGCCTCGCAGTATTACAACTATCTGATAGCCATAGCCGCGATGTGCTTTCTGAGTATATTCGTGACCTTCATGTCGCTCAATGCCGACAACGAGAGGCGCGAGATCGAGGAGCGCACGCGCGTGCTGCGCGAACGTGCCGTGCTGTTGCAGGAGGAGAGGTTCCGCCGCGGCTCATATAAAGAGATAATGCGCATGTTGCAGGACCGCGGCATACGCATGACCGACCTGTCGGACGACAGTCGTCTAATTAAGAGATGATATGGCCGAAAAGAGACCTAATGCCAAGAAAGACATACTGTTTCGGGTAAGGGTGCTGTACGCCGTGTTTATCCTTGCCGGACTGCTCATAGCAACGCGTCTGGTATGGGTGCAGATGTTCAGCGGCTCGGTGGCGCGCAGCGCAGAGGTTCTGTCGCGCAACATCTTCCGGACAACGGAGATACCGTCGCACCGCGGCGCTATTCTGGCGCGCGGCGGCGAGCCCCTCGCAGCGTCGGTATTCCGGTATCAGGCCACGTTCGACTTCGCCGCCGAGGGCTTCGCCTCGGCCGAGCGCTTCGACAAGGAGACCGACTCGCTGTCGGCGTGTCTGGCGCGTTTCTTCTCGCGCGAGGATGCCGCGCGCCACGGCTACCGGTATCTCTCGAAGCGGGACTATAAAAAGATCTTCGACGACAACTATGCCGCCAAGAACCGCAAGCGTTCGGTAAAGATATTCCCGCGCGAGGTAACCCTCGACGAGTGGCGCATGATGCGCGACCGGTTTCCGATCCTCAACGGCAACATGGGCGTCACGTTCGGCAGAGAGCAGTTCGACAAGCGCGTATACCCCTACGGCGACAATCTCGCCCGACAGATCATAGGACGCATCAAGGATACGACGGCATACGGCATCGAGGGCATCTGCAACGAGGAGCTTACAGGCCGCGTCGGGCGTACCGTGCAGCAGCAGATAGCCAACGGTTTCTGGGCGCGCGTCAACGACGCCGACAACATCGATCCCGAGGACGGCTGCGACATAGTGACCACGATCGACGCCGGCCTGCAACAGATGGCCGACGAGAGGATGCGCCGCCAGCTCGTCGCCAAACACGGCTCGTTCGGCGTGGCGATAGTCATGGAGGCCGCTACGGGCGACATACTGGCAATGGTCAACCTCGGCGCCGAGGGCGAGCGCCGCGGCGAACGCTATACCGAATACTACAACCACGCCGTGCGCACGTCGCTCACGCCCGGCTCGACGTTCAAACTTACAAACACGCTGATTCTGGTCGAGGACGCCGGCTTCACGGCCTCGAACAGCTACGATACGGAGCACTCGCCGCAGCTGCGGGGAGGACGCTCGTGGCGGCGCGTGGGCGGCGCGAACGTTACCGACTCGCACGACGCGGGCAAGGAGACGGACGGCATAGTCAATCTGGTGGATGCCTTCGCACACTCGTCGAACATATATTTCGCCAAGGCCATATACGAAACATACCGCAACAACCCGTCGCGGTACGTAGAGCAGCTGCGACGGCTGCGCATAGACGAATGCGTGGGATTGCAGGCCTTCGGCGAGAAGCCGGGGCATATCTCCGACAGCTATTCGGATGCCTTCCGCCTGCCGCGTCAGGGCTTCGGCTACGAGGTGACGCTGCCGGCCATACACACCGCTACGATATTCAACGCCGTGGCCAACGGAGGCCGCATGGTATCGCCGCGTCTGGTATCGTCGATACGCCGCGGCGACGAGGAGGTAGAGCGCAAGAAGGTCAACACGCTCGTGGAGAGGATATGCTCCGACCGCACGCTGGCGCTGGTGCGCGAGTGCATGGTGGCGGCGTCGAAGCAGACCAAAAACATCTTCTCCGACGTGCCTGTCGACTTCGGCTGCAAGACCGGTACGGCGCACATTACCGGCAGCTTCATCTCCAACTGCCGTCAGGACACGCGTGCGATAGGCGTCCGCGACAAGTACTACCTCGGCTCGATAGGCGCATACTTCCCTGCCGACAGACCCAAGTACACGGTCTTCGTCTGCATGTGCAAGGAGAGCACGGGCTATAACGACTACTTCGGCATCGATCTGGCCGGTCCGGTTGCGGCCGACATAATGAAATACATATATACCAACGATCCGTCGCTGCACGAGGGCATAGAGCCCGCCGCGACGCCCCAGGCACCCAAGAACATCAAGGGCGGCAACGCATGGCACACGCATCGCGTGGCGTACCACCTCTCGCCCGACATCGAGGCCTGCTACGAGGGCAGCGAGTGGTGCTCGGTCAAGGTCGACGAGCAGGGCAAGGCCACGCTCGGCGGCGTGGAGGTCGAGCGCGGTACGGTGCCCGACGTTCGCGGCATGGGGCTCAAAGATGCGCTCTACCTGTTGGAGTACTGCGGCCTGGACGTATCGTTCAGCGGCCGCGGCCGCGTGGTTACGCAGAGCCTCAGAGCAGGCACCAAGCTCTCGAACGACAGGACGAAGATCAGAATAATACTCGAAAGATAACAAGATGAAACAACTGAGCCGGCTGCTCGGCGATGTCCGGGCAAGTTACATATCGGCAGCGGCCGATCCGCAAATAGCGTCGCTCGAATACGATTCCAGACGCGTAGGCGCAGGCGCATGCTTCTTCGCCGTGAGAGGCACGGCGAGCGACGGGCACGACTACATAGCCTCGGCCATAGAGCACGGCGCCGTTGCCGTGGTGTGCGAGCAGCTGCCCGCGCAGTGCAGCGCCCAGGTGTGCTATGTCGTGGTGGAGGATACCAATACGGCCATGGCCGCGATGTCGGCAGCCTACTACGACCACCCCAGCCGTGAGCTGAGTCTGGTCGGCGTGACGGGCACCAACGGCAAGACTACCACGGCCACGCTGCTATACGATCTGTTCACGTCGCTGGGCTGTCCGTCGGGTCTGATATCGACCGTAGTCTACCGCATCGGCAAGCGAAGCATCGCCTCGACCCACACGACGCCCGACTCGATACGTCTCAACGAGATGATGCGCCGCATGGTCGACGAGGGGTGCCGCTACTGCTTCATGGAGGTGTCGTCGCACTCGATCGTCCAGCACCGCATCGACGCGCTCGACTTCGCCGGAGGCATATTCACAAACCTTACGCACGATCATCTCGACTACCACAAGACATTCAAGGAGTATGTCCGCGCCAAGAAGAGATTTTTCGACATGCTGCCCGCCAAGGCATGGGCGCTGACCAACATCGACGACCGCAACGGCGAGGTAATGGTGCAGAACTGCCGGGCGCATATACACCGGCTGTCGCTGCGCTCGATGGCCGATTTCAGGGCCAAGGTAATCGAGACGCATCTCGACGGCATGCAGCTGAGGATCGGCTCGGAAGATGTGTGGGTAGGCTTCCTCGGCCGCTTCAACGCCTATAATCTGCTCTCGGTGTATGCCGCCGCCACGCTGCTCGGCACCGACAGTCGGCAGACGCTCACGGCGCTCTCGATGCTGCACCCCGTCTCGGGTCGCTTCGAGCCCATAACGGCAGCCGACGGCACGGTGGCCATAGTCGACTATGCTCACACGCCCGACGCCTTGCAGAACGTGTTGCAGACCATAGAGGAGGTGCGCCGGCCGCAGCAGAATCTGATAGTGGTATGCGGATGCGGCGGCGACCGCGACCGCACCAAGCGCCCGGAAATGGCGGCCATAGCCGTCGAGCACGCCACAACGACGATCTTCACGTCGGACAACCCCCGCACTGAGGATCCCGAGGCCATACTCGCCGACATGATAGCCGGCGCAGGCACGGCAGCGCGTTACCTGAAAATAACCGACCGCGCCGAGGCCATCAAGACGGCCGTGATGCTCGCCGCACCGGGCGACATGATTCTGGTAGCGGGCAAGGGGCACGAGGACTATCAGATCATAGGAGGCGAGAAACACCGCTTCGACGACCGCGAGCATCTGCGTGAGGCTTTCGCGGCGAAAGGCATTTAGCGTAACAACAGCAATCAATACATTACAGCAAATCGGAAAATATGTTCTACTCTATCTTCAAATATCTCGATCATGCCACCGACCTGCCGGGCATGGGTATGTTCCAGTACATTTCGTTCCGCTCGGCCGCGGCCATAATTCTGTCGCTGCTGATAGCCATAGTCTTCGGCAAGCGCATAATAAACATGCTGCGCCGCAAGCAGATAGGCGAAGACATACGCGATCTGGGCTTGGAGGGGCAGTTGCAGAAGAAGGGCACCCCGACGATGGGCGGCATAATAATCATTCTGGCCGTGGTGGTGCCGGTGCTGCTGTTCGGCAAGCTGTCGAACGTATACATACAGCTTATGCTCGTTTCGACACTATGGCTGGGATTCATCGGCGGTCTGGACGACTACATCAAGGTGTTCCGCCACAATAAGCAGGGTCTCAACGGCCGCTTCAAGGTGGTCGGGCAGGTGGGTCTGGGCATCATCATAGGAACGATGATGTGGGCATCGGACGACATCGTGGTGCGCGACAAGGTGGTCGAGACGCAGACCGTGCAGTATATCGAGGACGGCCGCGTGAGCTCTTTCGATCAGGAGCGCGTCATCAGCACCACACCCAAGAAGAGCACCGAGACCACGATTCCGTTCATGAAGAACTCCGAGCTCAACTACAACGTCTTTACGGGCGGCAACGACACCGCGGCGTGGATACTCTATATCCTCGTGGCGATATTCATCATCACGGCCGTATCCAACGGAGCCAACCTCACGGACGGTCTGGACGGCCTTCTGACCGGCGTATCGGTGCCCATAGTGCTCGTGCTGGGCATACTGGCCTACCTGTCGGGACATATCGTATACTCGGACTACCTCAATATAATGTATATACCCGACAGCGGCGAGCTGGTCATCTTCGCCTCGGCCTTCGCCGGAGCGCTCATCGGCTTTCTGTGGTACAACTCCTATCCGGCACAGATATTCATGGGCGACACGGGTTCGCTGACCATAGGCGGCATCATCGCCGTCTTCGCACTGTGCATACGCAAGGAACTGCTGCTGCCGCTGCTGTGCGGCGTCTTTCTCATGGAAGCCGTGTCGGTAATGTTGCAGGTAAGCTATTTCAAATACACCAAGCGCAAGTACGGCGAGGGACGTCGCATCCTGCTCATGTCGCCGCTGCACCACCACTACCAGAAACGCGGCATCTTCGAGACGAAGATCATGATACGCTTCTTCATCATCTCGCTGCTGCTGTCGGCACTTACACTCGTAACTCTCAAAATCAGATAAATGAAACGTCGCATCGTTGTTTTGGGCGGAGGCATAAGCGGTTATGGCTCCGCGATACTGGCAAAGAAAGAGGGTCTCGACACCTTTCTTTCCGACTCGGGACAGATCGCCGAGCGGTTTCGCCGCCGGCTCGATGAGTGGCAGGTGCCCTACGAAGAGGGCGGCCATACCGAGGAGCTGATACTCTCGGCCACCGAAGTGGTCAAGTCGCCGGGCATACCAGACACGGCGCCTATCGTCCGACGCATACGCGAAAAGGGCATACCCGTCATCTCGGAGATCGAGTTCGCAGGCCGTTATCTCGACGGTGCACGCACGATCTGCATTACCGGCTCGAACGGCAAGACGACCACCACGTCGCTCATATACAAGATCATGCGCGATGCCGGCATGAACGCAGCGCTCGGCGGCAATATCGGCGAGAGCTTCGCCTATTCGGTCGCCACCGAACGTTACGACTGGTATGTATTGGAGCTTAGCTCGTTCCAGCTCGACGGCATGTACCGTTTCCGTGCCGACATAGGCGTACTGACCAACATCACGCCCGATCATCTCGACCGCTACGACCACTCGTTCGACAAGTACGCCGCCTCGAAGATGCGTATAGTGCAGAACCAGACCTCGCGCGACGCGTTCGTCTACTCGGCCGACGACCAGACCGTCTCGCGTCTTACCGACGCCATGTCCGATACGATGCGCATGCGCCGTCTTCCGTTCGCCGCACACACGGCCATAGCCTCGGGTGCGGGCGACGCATTCTGCGACGGCGAGAGCTTCACGGCGGCCGTCGGCGACAAGAGCCTTACGATCGACATCGACAAGATGCGCATCAAGGGGTTGCACAACACCTACAACGCCATGGCGGCCGCGCTGGCCACCCTCGCTGCGGGCGTCGACCCCGAAAGCATACGCCGGTCGATATACGAGTTCTCGCCCGTCGAGCACCGTTTGGAGCCGTGCGGAGTGGCCGGCGGAGTGGAGTATGTCAACGACTCGAAGGCCACCAACGTCGACTCGGTGTGGTACGCCTTGCAGAGCATGACGCGCCCGACGGTGTGGATCGCCGGCGGTACGGACAAGGGCAACGACTACGAGCCGTTGAAGAGGTTCGCACGCGAAAAGGTCAGGGCACTGGTCTGCATGGGGCTCGATAACGACAAGCTCGTCAGGGAGTTCACGGGTGTGGTGCCGCAGGTGGTATCGGCCTCGTCGCTCGACGAGGCTATGCGCGCCGCAGTCTCGCTCGCCCTCCCGGGCGATACGGTGCTGCTGTCGCCCGCCTGCGCGAGCTTCGACCTGTTCCGCAACTACGAAAACCGCGGCGAGGAGTTCAAAGAGTGGGTAAAACGCAACCTCCTCGAAGATGATATTCGCAAGTAAAAAGAGGAAGAGCGACGAAAAGCCCGAGCGCACCGCGCCCCGACGACCGAAGCGCGACAGTGCTGCGGCGGCCGCAGCCGCGGCCGAGCTGCTCGAACGCCGCCGGCGCATCATAGGCGGCGACCGCGTGCTGTGGGTAATATTCACGGCACTGGTCGTGGTGTCGATCCTCGTGGTATACTCCTCGACGGCTAAAATGGCATACGACATCTCGTCGCGCTTTACTACGACACAGTCGCTGCGCCAGCAGATCATGCTCGTGCTGCTCTGCATACCGGCCATAGTCATGGTGCACAAGATCGACTGGAAGGTCTTCTACCGCCTCACGCCGGCACTCTACTGGCTGTTCGTGGGGCTGACGGCCGCGACCTACTTCATAGGTACGTCGACCAACGACGCCGCCCGCTGGATCGCTATCGGCTCGATACAGTTCCAGCCGTCGGAGGGGTTGAAGGTAATGACCATTCTGATGCTCGCGCGCCGCATGTCGACACGCCAGGGCAACATCAACAAGATACATCTGCTGCCCACGAGTTTCCGTATTACCGAGCCGCAGCAGATGCGCATCATACGCGAGAATACATGGCCTTTGGTAGGACCCGTCCTGCTCTCGTGCGGCGTGGTCGTGACGGCACACACTTCGTCGGCCGTGCTGATCTTCATCGCATCGCTCATAATGCTCTACATAGGGCGCGTGCGCATACGCGAGCTTATGAAGCTCACGGCCGTGGCATGCGTGCTGGGGATACTGCTTATGAGCGTGCTGCGCATAGGCCGTGCCGACGTGGCCGGAGGACGTCTGTCGACATGGGTCAAGGAGTGGACCACATCGGAGGTGCCGCGCAACAGCTACTCGATGTCCGACACGCAGCGCGCCATGATCGCCATACGCGAGGGCGGGCTGTTCGGCGAGGGCGCCGGCCACAGCACCACACGCGCACTTGTGACGCACCCGGAGAGCGACTATGCCTACTCGTTCTTCATATCCGAATACGGGCTTGTCATAGCCTTGATACTCATGATGCTGTATCTGTGGATATTCTTCCGTTCGATAGAGATATTCCGCGCATGCAGCGTGCCCTTTCCGGCACTTATGACGCTGGGGCTGGGGCTGCTCGTGACATGTCAGGCGTTGCTGCATATCATGGTTCAGGTCAATCTCATACCCGAGACGGGACAGAACCTGCCTCTGATATCGCGCGGCGGCTCGTCGCTGCTGTTCACAACCCTCACCCTGGGCATGATCCTCAGCGTCAGCCGCACCAACGAGCTGGGCGAAGGGCGTGCCTGACCCTAAAACAGATTGATTATGGATCCCGTCAGAATAGACAAATATCTTTGGGCAGTGCGCATATTCAAGACGCGCAGCGATGCGGCCGAAGCCGTCAGACAGAACCGCGTCACGGTCAACGGCTCGCCCGTAAAGCCCTCGCGCGAAGTACGCACGGGCGACCGCATAGGCGTGCGCCGCGAGAGGGTCAACTACTCTTACGAGGTGGTCGACATCGTATCGAGCCGCCAGCCGGCCAAGAACGTGCCGCTCTATTGCCGCGACATAACGCCCCAGGAGGAGCTCGACAAGCTGCATGCGCCGCACGAGACGATATTCGTCTTTCGCGACCGCGGCACGGGACGCCCCACCAAGAAAGAGCGTCGCGAGATCGACTCTCTGATGGAGGGCTTCATGTTCGAGGAGGAGGATTGAGCCTGCGCTACACGGCCATGACCACCGCAAGGGTGGTTATCGATATGACTGCCCAGAGCACGACACCCAAAATCAGCGGGCGGATGCCGACGCTGCGCACTACCGCAAGCGACAATCCGCAGCCTATCAGAAACAAAGTCATGCACAACACCCTGCGCGATACTTCGACGATTGCGCCGGTAACCTGCTCCGGTATGCCCGTATAGGTGTTCACGGCCATAGCCGCCACGAACAGCAGTATGAACCACGGCACAGCGATGCGCTTGCCCCGCGAGCGGAATACGAAGGTGGAGAATACGGCCAGCGGAATGATCCACAGTGCACGTGTCAGCTTGACGGTCGTAGCTATCTGCAACGCCTCCTGGCCGTATGCCGCGCCGGCGCCTACCACCGAGCTGGTGTCGTGTATGGCTATCGCAGCCCACATGCCGAACTGCAGCTGGCTGAGCCCGAGCGCCTCGCCCACCGGCGGAAAGACGAACAGAGCAACGGCATTGAGGACGAATATCGTAATCAGCGACAGCGACATCTGGTCGTCGTCGGCATCTATGACCGGACCGACGGCCGCAATAGCACTGCCGCCGCAGATCGCCGTGCCCGACGCAATCAGATAGGAGCCTTTGCCGTCGATGCCCATTCTGCGGCCGAGCGCCACGCCCAGCAGCATGACGCCTATGACCGATACCACCGTAAAGAGCATGCCGTCGCGACCGGCCGCCAGCGACTCGTGCAGGTCCATGCCGAAGCCTATGCCGACCACCGAGGCCTGCAAGGCGATCTTGGATGCACGCTTGGCAAGTGCCGGGTAGGGATTGCCCAGAGTCAGTGCGAGCACTATGCCCGCCAGCAGCGACATAGCCGGCGAGAGAAAGGCCGATGCGGCCAGCAGGATGAAAAACAGTGCACGCAGAGCGGTATTCTTGTTCATGGTCATTGCAGTTTTTCGCGCCACTCGTCCGGTATCTCGACCGAACATTGATTCTCGTAGTCGAACGCCACCATTACCGACGTGCTCTCGGTGCGACACTCTCCGCCGCACAGCAATTGCTGATAGATGGTCATGCTCTTGGTGCCGAGCCTCGACACCGTAGTCGAGACGGTCACATCGTCGGTCATGCGCACCTGCGAGCGAAAGTCGGTGTGCGTCGAGACCGTAATCACGCGCAGCTTGCCGAACGTACCGTCGATGCCCATGACACGGCGGTAATAGTCCGTCTTGCCCAGATCGAAGTATGTCTGCTGCGCCACGTTGTTGACATGTCGGAACGAATCGATGTCGTTGAAACGCTTCTGTATCTCTATGGTCAAAGTCTTTGCCATTGCACGTATGTTTATTTGCGTATTATCTTCACTTCGCCTCTTTCGCCGAATGCTATGATCGACGAGGGCTTGCGCGTCGGACGCCCCTCGAAGCGCGGGCTGACGACGAAGTCCACCCCGTCGATTATCGCGCGGTCGACTTCGGCGAGACCCGCCGGAGCCGGCTCGCCCGAGATGTTGGCCGAGGTCGATACGATAGGCCGGCCGAAACGGCGCAGCAGCTGACGGCAGAATTCGTGGTCGGGAACCCTCACGCCGAGCGTGCCCGTCTCGGGTACCAGATTGGGCGCCACCCCCACCGCACCCGGCAGGATCAGCGTCAGCGGCTTGTCGCTCAACTCCATGACTTCGAAAGCTATGCCCGGCGCACGGTCGACATAGCGCACGATCATGTCGGCATCGCGGCAAAGCACCAGCATCGAATGTTTGTCGGTGCTCCGTTTCAATCCGTATACCTTCTCTACCGCCTCGGCATTAGTGGCATCGCACCCGATGCCCCACACCGTATCCGTCGGATAGAGTATCATTCCTCCGTCTCGCAGCACCTGGACTGCACGCTCGATATCCTTCTGCATAATAACCAGTGTTAATAATCGGCAAAGATAACTCTTTTTCCGTGAAATCGAAGCATCCGCCCTCTGCCCGTCGCCCGGCAAGGGAGGAATGCGCCGATGCTATGCCAGCGGCCGCAGGCGCACCTCGGCCAGCGGTGCAAGACGGGCGGCGAGCGCCTCGACGTCGGTCGGATGATCCACTTCGCCGAAATGGTACGGGTAGACGATCCCGGGGCGTATCGCCTCGACGGCCTCGACGGCCTGCTCGGGTGTCATCGTATAGGGCTGGTTGACGCAGACAAAAGCGATGTCTATATCGTGCAGCGCACGCATCTCGTCGGTGGGTTCGGTATCGCCCGAGACGTAGACGCGCATGCCCGACTCGCCGTCGGCGAAGGTCAGGAGATATCCGCAGAACTCGCTTTGGCGCGGGTGGAACTGCAACTGCTCAGGCGAGGTGTTATAGGCCGCCACGGCATCGACGCGCACCCCTTCCAGAGGGTGCGCCGCAGCTCCGGGCAGCATCGTATAGCAGTCGCCCTCGAACGACTCGGCCGTGGTGCGGTCGCAAAGTATCGCCGTGTCCTCCTTGCGCAGCGCCTCGACGGCCTCCATGTCGAAGTGGTCGTAGTGCGGGTGCGTCACGAGAATCGCATCGGCCTTGGGCAGATGCCCGTAGTCGGCGTATTTCATCACGGGATCGACATAGATATGACGTCCCTCGTACTCGAAGGCGATCGAGGCGTGGCCGAAGAAGCGGATCGTGAGCAGGCGGCCGTCGCGCATCCGAATAACGTCGGCCGGGCAGGTGTCGGCATCGCTCTTGCGGCCGAAAATCTTTGACAGCATTGACATAGGGCTTGATATTATATTGTCGTTAAAAATTCTATGACGGCGTCCGCCAGACCGGCACTCAGAGGCAGCGTCGAATCGGCATAGACAGTCGACAGCTGCTCCATGCGGTCGGTCGAGGCGCAATCCTTCAATACGTGGCTCATAGCGTCGAGCACGACAAGGCGCGATTCGGGAGCGGCCTCGTGCAGCCTATGGGCATTGTCGGGCGTGATCTGTATGTCGGCACCGCCCGTTACGATCAGTATCGGCGTCTCTATCCCCCGTATCGTCTCGACGGGGTCGTAGCGCATACACGATATGAGGAACGGCTGTATATGCCGGCCGAACAAGAGTTGAAGCTCAGGCGGTATGTCGTCCGCCATGCGGCCGGATGCCAGACGGTTCAGAATCGCCGTGGCACGCACCATAAGTCCCATATCGACCTCCATGAGCTGCGAGGCGAGCTGACGGTTGAGGATGATATCCAGTCTGTAACCGGCGCCCGACAACAGCACGGCACCGTCGACATCGCACCGCGCGGCCACGCACCCGGCGATCAGGGCGCCCTCGCTGTGGCCGACGGGCACTATCCTCTCGTATCCCTCGGAGCGCAAAAATTCTACGCAGGCCACGGCATCGTCGATGTAGTCGTCGAACGTGAGATCGGCGATCCTTTCGGGAGGATATGCGCTGCGCCCTATCGCGCGCTTGTCGTAACGCAGCACGGCGAAGCCCGCACGGCACAACGCATCGGAGAGCATCGCATAACTGCGCGGCTGCAAGCCCAGCGACGAATTGCCGTTGCGGTCGGTGGGACCCGAGCCCGCGATTATGACCACCGCCGTAGTCGCACTCCCGCCCTCGGGCACGGCAAGCGTACCGTGCAGCTCGCCCCACTCGCGGGCGATGCGTATGTCGCTCTCGGCGGCCGCAGCCGTCGACCGCATCAGAAATGCCGCGATAAGGCAGCATAGCAATCTAACAGATGTCGTCTTCATATCGTCTTGCGGTTTTTAATCCTCTAATCCAATGCCAGCAGATTCAGATCGTCGAACTTGTCTTCGATCGTTTCGCGCAGCCGCGCACGGTCGACATGCGTATATATCTCGGTAGTCATTATGTTTTCGTGACCGAGCAACTCCTGTACCTGACGGATGCTCGCGCCACCCTCCAACAGATGCGTCGCATAGGAGTGGCGGAACGTATGGGGGCTTATGCGCTTGTCGATGCCGGCCATAAGGGCGGCCTTGCGGATTATCGTAAAGACCATGATGCGCGTCAGCGCCTGCCCGCGGTTGTTCAGAAAAAGCGTATCCTCGCTGTCGCGGCGCGGCTTGCGGCGCTCCATATAGAGCTGCACCTTGTCGCGTGCGGCCGAGCTGACGGGGACGATGCGCTCCTTGTCGCCCTTGCCCACGATACGTATGTAACCCTCGCCGAAAAAGAGGTCGCCAAGACGCAGCGACGTAAGCTCCGACACGCGCAGTCCGCACGAGTAGAGCACTTCGAGCATGGCGCTGTCGCGAATGCCCTTGGCCGTCGAGATGTCGATGACCGATATTATGCGGTCGATCTCCTCGACGGTAAGCACGTCGGGCAGCGTGCGGCCGAACTTGGGCGACTCGACGAACTCGGTGGGCAGCGTGTCGATGCGGTCGCCTAACAGCAGATAGTTGTAGAAGCTCTTTATGCCGCTCAGGCGCCGCGCCTGAGAGGTACGCCTGCGCCCCTGATCGTAGAGCCATGACATATATCGTTCGATCATCTGCGGCTCGACCCTCTGCGGCGGCACGTCGTACATGCGCAGCACGAAATGGGCGAACTCGGCCAGATCGCGCATGTAACACTCGACGGTGTTGGGCGACAGATTCTTTTCGAGTCTTATGTAGCGGCGATACTCGCGCGCGATTTCCTCCCACTTTTTCGTGCATTCTGCCATAATATGACTACTTTTGCCGTAAATATAGCAAAATTATTTTACATAATATATACGGATGCAACGTTATATCGAACTTTCGGCCGAGCTGCGCGATGCCGAGCTGGCCGATATCCTGACGGCCGAGTTGTCGGACTACCCCTTCGAGGGATTCATGCAGCAGGACGACGCTGAGGGCGGCGTGAGGCTCACGGCCTGCATGCCGCTGGGGATGTGGGACGAGTGCCGCAGCGAAGTGGCGCAACTGCTTGCCCGCTACGGCGTCGCGGCCGCCGAACGCACGGTCGAGCCCGAAAACTGGAACAGCCGCTGGGAGAAGGAGAGTTTCGAACCTGTCGCCGTCGACGGCGATATGATAATACGCGGCGAGCGTCATGCGCCGCACCCCGAGTGCGGCATATTCGATATAGTGGTCGCACCGGCCATGTCGTTCGGCTCGGGGCATCATGCCACCACACGGATGATGTGCCGCGCCATACGCTCTGTCGGCACGGCCGGTCGCACCGTGCTCGATGTGGGGTGCGGCACCGGCATACTCTCGATCGTGGCCGCACGCGCCGGCGCCGCCCGTGTCGACGCCATAGACATCGACCCCGCAGCCGTCGAGAGCTGCCGCCGCAGCATAGCGCTCAGCCGCGTCGAAGAGATGGTCGTGCCGATCGAAGGCACGGTGGCCGATGCCCCCGCAGGGCGTTACGACATGCTGCTGGCCAACATCAACCGAAACATAATAATATCCGACATGACGCGCTACTCCGCACTGCTCGCCCCGGGAGGCGACATGCTGCTGAGCGGATTTCTCGACTCCGATCTGGCCATGGTCGAAGAGTGCTGCCGCCGAAGCGGCATAGAGCCCGCAAGCGCCGCGCACGAGGACCAATTCTGTATGTTGCACTGTAAAAAACGATAGATCATGACCATTCTTCCGTCGGTATACTGGGGCTCGATCGAGTGGTACGCCCATATCATGCAGCGCGAATGCGTGCTCGATCTGGGGGAGAACTATGTCAAACGCTCGGAGCGCAACCGCACGCGCATAATGACCGCCGGCGACACCATGCTTCTGAGCGTGCAGCTCGAACATGCCGACCGCCCCCGGCAGCCCATACGCGATATGAGGATCGACTACTCGAAGCGCTGGCAGCACCAGCACTGGACGGCCATAGTATCGGCATATCGCTCGTCGCCATACTTCGACCACTACGCCGACCGTCTCGAACCGCTCTACCGCAAGCCGTGGCGCTATCTGGTCGACATGAACTGCGAACTGCTCGATACGGTGCTGTCGATACTGCACCGCACCGACCGCATGCCGCGCCTGAGCACGCAGTATGTCGCATGCACGGAGTCGGACACCGATCTGCGCGACAAGAAAAGAGGCGCGACGATCGACGTCGCGCCGTATGTTCAGGTATTCTCCGACAGACAGCCCTTCGTGGCGAACCTCTCTATCGTCGACCTGTTGTTATGCGAGGGGCCGGAGTCCGTCGCGATTTTAGAGAGTTGCCGATTGTAATGCGTATGCTGTCGCCGTGCGGTCCCACGTAGGCCGCCACGTCGCCGCGCGAGCCGACCGCAACCGAATCCGACAGATACTGGCACGGCGCCACCATACGCACGGGAACCGTATCGCCGCCGGCGATGAGCGTCGGCGCCATATCGTATGACGAGTATATCTTGAACTGCTGGATGCTATCCTGCCTTACCGCCCAGCGCCGCTCGGCGATATGGAGCGTATTGCTGCGGCGGTTCCACAGCGAACGATAAAGCCAGAAGGCATCCTTGCGGTCGCGGTGGTCGAATGTCACAAGTCCCGACTTGTTGCGGCCGTAGGCGCGTCGCGACGATCCGTAGTCGAACATGTTGTCGATCCATATTCCCCAGAACAGACCGCTGCGCGTGAGGATATCGACGTAGCGCTCGTGGAACACCGTCTGACGGCGCTCGGGCAGCCAGCGCGTATTGGGCTCGGCGCGCGGGTAGGTGTCGTCCTGCTGGTCGATCGAGCCGCCCTCGCCGTAGCATACGCCCGAGCGCAGGCTCTTCCACCGCTCGTTCGACGAGAGCTGCTGGCACCACACGCTGACGTCGTCGGGCACACCGCGGTACCAGCCTATGTTCTGGCGGAATACGATGAGATCGGTCACGAAGTTCAGCTCGCCGTCGGCATCGCTGCACGCGACGGTAAGGCGCGTGGGGTCGGTCGACTTGACCAGCGCGTTGAGCTCCCTGACAAAGGGCAGCGGATCGTCGCCCTTCTGCCACAGCTGGGAGAATATTCCCCACATCACGACCGAGGGGTGGTTGTAGTTCTGGCAGACGATCTCCATGGCCTGACTACGGCCGTTATCGCGGAAAGCCTCGGTCGAGAAATAGCTCACGTCGCTCAACACCTGCGTGCGAGTCAGCGGCAGGTCGATCCACACCAGCATACCGCTCCGGTCGCACCGACTGTACAGATAGTCGTCGTGCGGAGCCGTGAGCGACCGCAGCGCATTGGCGCCCAAATCCTCCACCATGTCGAGATCCTCGTCGTAGTGGCGCTCGCGCATGGCGCTGGCTATGCCCGCCCTGTCGTGAGCCATATTGACACCGTGGACGTCTATCGCCTCGCCGTTGATGCGCAGACGGTTGTCGTCGCCGATCGATATCTTGCGGAAGCCCGTTACCACCGTAACCTCGTCCGAGGGGGCGAGGATGTCGCCCAGACGCACACGCACCGAGTAGAGCGACGGCGACGAGGGGCTCCACAGCGCCGGACGCTCGACCGTGAAGGGTATGTCGACCGGCACGGCCGGATCGGGCTTGGCCGCACGCACGCTCTTCGAGTAGACCGTCTCGCCTTCGGGCGAGAGTATTTCGAGATCGACCGTCTGGGCAGTACCGCTCTTGGCAGAGAGCCATACCGACACCGTACCGTCGACACGCTCGGCCGAGACGTGTGCCGGCGTGACGAAGACACCGTCCGACGAGTAGTGCAGCGGCGAAACGGCATCGCGTCCGGTCACTATCAGCTCTACGCCGCGATAGATGCCGCCGTAGAGGTTCAGGTCGCTCGATGCGGGCAGCACGTCGTTGCGGTAGGCGTTGCTTACCACGGCAAGAAGCGTATTGTTGGCGCCGAACGACACCTTGTCGGTAATCTCGAACGTAAAGGCCGTCCACCCGCCGCGATGCTCGCCCACGTGGCGGCCGTTGACGAATATGTCGGCCACGCTCTGCACGCCGTCGAACTTGACGAATATGCGCCGGCCGCGCCACTCGTCGGGGATATAGATGTCCCGGCTGTAATCGGCCGTAGTTTGCAAATATACGCCCGACGAAGCGGTGGCGTCGAGGTTCCATGTATGGGGCAGCGTCACGTAACGCGCACCGTCGCTGTCGAACTCCTGTTTGAAGAAAAACAGCCACCCGTCGTTGAGCGAGTAGACCTCGCGGGCATTGGCGCCCACACCTGCCAACGCGCTCACAAACAGCGTCAAAGCGATAATATAACGTTTCATAACCAACCTTTTTATAACTGCAAATATAGGAATAAACGAAAATATATGCTAACTTCGTGCGAATTAAATACCCTTTGCAGCGGTGCGCGAGCAGCCCCGCCGGGGATGATTCGCGGCAATCTCCGCGCCATGCCGGCCATAGCGCGGAGCGGTACAATATAATAATATGGACACCATGATCGATTTAACGGTAATCATAATTACGATATGGTCGTTAGTGCTCGGCATACGGCGCGGCCTCGTGGTACAGCTCTGTCATCTGGCGGGGCTCTACATAGCCATAGTCGCGGCATCGCGTTACGCCCCGACCGTAGGCGGCATATTTCTCGACGATCCGGGCAAGGCGGCAACCGCAGGCTTCGCGCTGATAGTGGCCGCAGCCATGCTCGCGGTGTGGATCATAGCTCCGCTGCTGCGTTCGATCGTCGTATGGCGGCCGGTAAGGCAGATAGACGCTCTGCTGGGCGGCGCTGCCGGCGTCGTCACGGCGCTGCTGGTGGTCGGCACGCTCTTCTCGGTCTTCGACCGCGCCAACCTCGATCCGACGAGCATATCGACGGAGACGATACGCAATAACCCCGACGCCGTAAGGAGATATATCGAGACGGGCGATGCCGACGGCCACGAGATCTTCGCGCACAAGTGGGTCGACTACCCCACGCTCGAATCCTCCCTCACGTTCTATCCGCTGGTAAGGTTCAGCGATGCGGTATGCCCCTCGCTGAGGAGCATCGACATGCAGCTGCGCGAGGCGGCCGAATCGTATTTCGAACAATATGTCGACGGACGCATGCCGTCGGCCGCTACCGACGACAATGGAGAACGCTAAGACAGAGGGTATCGTAACCGGCTCCACGGGCAGCTGGTACGAGGTCGCCACACCCGCCGGCACGCTCCGCTGCCGCATACGCGGGCGGCTGCGTCTTCGCGGCGTGCGCTCGACGAACCCCGTGGTCGTGGGCGACCGCGTGGTATGCGATACCGAAGACGACCTGAACCCCGCCATAACCGATATCCTGCCGCGCCGCAACTACGTGATACGGCGCGCCTCGAACCTCTCGAAGGAGTCGCACATAATAGCGGCCAACATCGACCGCGCCCTGCTAATGACAACGCTCTTCTCGCCACAGACCGCGCGCGAGTTCGTCGACCGCTTTCTGGTAACGTGCGAAGCCTACAAGGTGCCGGTGACGATACTCCTCTCGAAGGCCGATCTGCTCGAAGGGCACCGAGAGGAGGAGCAGGATTTCTGCCTGACATACCGCCGCGCAGGATACGACGTGCTGCGGCTCTCCGGCTCGACGGGCGAAGGCGTCGAGAGCGTACGCGCGCTGCTGGCAGGCCGCACGACGCTCGTTGCGGGCAACTCGGGCGTAGGCAAGTCGACGCTGATAGGTTCGCTGCTGCCCGGGGCCGAGGTGCGCACGGGCAGCATATCCGACTCCCACGGCAAGGGGCGCCACACCACCACATTCTCGACGATGTATCCGATCGACGGAGGATACATAATCGACACGCCCGGCATCAAGGGCTTCGGACTGATAGACATAGACGACGCCGAGCTGTGCCGATACTTTCCCGAGATGATGCGTCTGGCACCCGACTGCCGCTTCTACAACTGCACCCACACCCACGAGCCGGGCTGCGCCGTGCGCGAGGCGGTCGAGAGGGGCGAAGTGGCGTGGTCGCGTTACGAAAGTTACCTGAAAATACTCGACGAAGATGACAAATATCGCAAGTAGGCTGCGCGACGAGAGCCACTCGCGCCGCTGGTACGAAGAGCGGCTCGAATACATGTCGCGCTTTCTCACGGACGAGCGGCGCGAGGTGCTTCGGCGCACGGCCGCACGCCGCACGCGCTACATGACCCTGCTGACCGAAAACATGTTCCACCCGCAGAATGCCAGCGCGCTGGTGCGCCATGCCGAGGCATTCGGCATACAGGACATCCACACGGTCGAGACGCTGTGCCGGTTCGACCCGAGCGTAAACATCGTCCGCGGCACCGACAAGTGGATCGACATATACCGGCACGAGTCCACGGCCGAGGCTCTCGAAAGCCTGCGCGCCAACGGATACCGCATCGTGGCCACCACGCCCCACCGCCGCAGCTCGACACCCGAGACATTCGACGTGGGGGCGGGACGCTTCGTGCTGGTCTTCGGCACCGAGCACGCCGGCATAAGCGACGAGGTGATCGAGGCGGCCGACGAATTTCTGTCGATACCCATGTGCGGCATGGTCGAGAGCCTCAACGTCTCGGCCTCGGCCGCGATACTTACATACATGCTCTCGGAGCGCATGCGCCTGACGGTCGACAGCTGGCAGATAAACGAGGAGGAGCAGCTGCATCTGCTGCTGCGCTGGACGTTGCAGAGCGTCCGCGACGCCGAGAGCATACTCCGACGGGGAGAATTTTCCGAACAATAACGAATCGAAAGACAATGAACGACATACTGCGCAAACAATTCCTGATGCACGTCGGACAGACCTCGCCCTCGCCCATGATGATCGAGGTGGCGCGCGCCGAGGGGACATTTTTCTACACGCCCGAGGGCAAACGCTATTTCGACCTGGTGGCCGGAGTATCGGTCAACAACGTCGGTCACGGCAACCGCAAGGTCATAGAGGCCGTACAGCGGCAGGCGGCCGACTACATGCACATAATGGTCTACGGCGAGATGATCGAGCGGCCTCAGGTAGAGTACGCCCGACGCATAGCCGCCCTGCTGCCGGGAGGTCTCGACAGCGTATACTTCGTCAACTCGGGCGCCGAGGCCGTCGAGGGGGCTTTGAAGCTAGCCAAGCGCCATACCCGCCGCACCGAGATGATCTCGATGCGGCGCGCCTACCACGGCTCGACGCACGGAGCGATGAGCATGATGGGCGCACCCGAGGGGGAGGAGTGGAAGGCGGCGTTCCGCCCGCTGCTGCCCGACGTAAGGGCGATCGACTACAACTCGTTCGAGCAGCTCGGCCTGATAACCGAGCGCACGGCATGCGTGCTGTGCGAGCCCGTGCAGGGCGAGGCTGGCGTGAGGCTGCCCGCGCCGGGCTACTTGCAAGCGCTGCGCAAGCGGTGCGACGAGGTGGGGGCGATGCTCATCTTCGACGAGATACAGACCGGCCTTGGTCGCACGGGCGAGATGTTCGCATGCCTCAAATACGGCGTCGCACCCGACATAATATGCCTTGCCAAGGCCTTCGGCGGAGGCATGCCGCTGGGCGGATTCGTCGCCAGGCACGAGGTGATGTCGGACCTTACGACCGACCCCGCGCTGGGACATATTACGACATTCGGCGGACACCCAGTATCGTGCGCCGCGGCGCTGGCGGCGCTGAACTATCTGGTCGACAACCGCATCGTGGAGGATGTCGAGCGCAAGGGGGCGCTCTTCGAGAAGCTCGTGTCGCAGTGCCGCGGCGTCGAGGAGGTGCGCCGCTCGGGACTGCTTATGGCCGTCGAGCTGGGTTCGTCCGAGAAGCTGTACCGGATAATGTCGCTCTTCGCCCGACGCGGCATCATGAGCGACTGGTTCCTCTATTGCGACACGGCCTTCCGCATATCGCCGCCGCTTACGATCGCCGACGAGGAGATCGCCGAGTGCTGCTCGATAATAGAGAGCTGCCTCGACGATCTGTAATGGCAAAAATCGTCGGTTCGGGCGATTGTAATTACGCACATATTTTCTAACTTTGCAGGGTCTGTCGGGCAGCGCGGCACGCAGCGCCGTCCGACATACATATCAGTCTGTTTATTAGTTGAATACTGATTTTAATCGTAATTAGGAATGAAGCGCATCATACTCTCAGGCGGCGGCACGGGAGGTCATATATATCCCGCCGTGGCCGTGGCCGAGGCTCTCAAAAGAAAATGGGGCGACGAGGTCGAACTGCTGTTCGTCGGCGCCGAGGGCAAAATGGAGATGGATAAGATACCGGCACTGGGCTACCGCATCGTCGGCCTGCCTATACTGGGACTGCAACGCCGCTTCACGTGGAAGAACTTCACCGTTCCTTTCCGCGTGCTGCGCAGCATAAGCAAGGCGCGGCGGACGATACGCGATTTCGGCGCCGATGCTGTGGTCGGATTCGGCGGATACGCCTCGGCACCTGTGCTGTGGGCGGCACAGCGCGCCGGCGTTCCGACCGTCATTCAGGAGCAGAACTCTTTCGCCGGCCTTACCAACAAGATCCTCGCACGCCGCGCGCGCCGCATATGCGTCGCTTACGACGGCATGGAGGCGTTCTTCCCGCAGGAGAAGATCACGATGACGGGCAACCCGCTGCGCGGTCGCTTCTCGGCCTCGGGGACAGACCGCGGCGAGGCTCTCGCCCACTACGGACTGAGCCTCGGGAAGCCCGTGGTGCTGGTAGTGGGCGGCTCGCTCGGAACGCGCACGCTGAACGAGATGATGAAGAGCTGGATACTCTCGCTCGACGGCAAGCAGCCCCCCGTGCAGGTCATCTGGCAGACGGGAAAATATTACGAAAAGGAGATGCGCGAGTTCCTCGCGGCACACCCCGCAGAGGGAATATGGCAGGGCGCATTCATCGAGCGCATGGATTTTGCTTATGCTGCGGCCGATGCCGTCATATCGCGCAGCGGCGCCTGCACCGTCTCGGAGCTGTGTCTGGTAGCCAAGCCGACGATATTCGTCCCCTCGCCCAACGTGGCGGAGGACCACCAGACCAAAAACGCCATGGCGCTGGTCGACAAGGATGCCGCGATGATCGTGCGCGACAGCGAGGCCGTCGCACGCGGCATGGCCGCGGCGATCGAGCTTACGGCCAACGGCGAGCGCCTGCAACGTCTCTCGCGAAACATAGCCTCGCTCGCGATAGCCGACTCGGCCGACCGCATCGTGGCGCAGATAGAGAAGATATGGTAATCCGCAATACGCCCCTGCGAAGCGGCATGAACAGACAATAGAGAAGAACCGAAACACATTTGGAACGAATGAAATTCGACAAGATATATTTTCTGGGAATAGGCGGCATAGGAATGAGCGCGCTGGCGCGTTACTTCCTGCACGAGGGATGCGCCGTGGCCGGCTACGACCGCACCCGCTCGTCGCTGACCGACGCCCTCTCGGGCGAGGGCGCGGCGATACACTACGAGGACGACCGGTCGCTCATCCCCGACGCATTCCGCGACGCGGCATCGACAATGGTGGTATATACCCCCGCCATACCCGCCGACCACAGCGAATGGGAGTGGTTCCGCCGCGAAGGCTTCACGATAGAGAAGCGCTCGCAGATGCTCGGCCACCTCTGCCACGACAAGCTCGTCATGGCCGTAGCCGGCACCCACGGCAAGACCACCACCACCACCCTCGCGGCATGGCTCAACCATAAGGCATCGGGCGAGGGGAGCGCCTTTCTGGGCGGCATATCGCGCAACTTCGGCTCGAATCTGGTTCTGGGCGGCGGGCGCCGTCTGGCCGTCGAGGCCGACGAGTACGACCGCTCGTTCCTGCGGCTGTCGCCCGACATAGCCGTAGTGACGGCAGCCGATGCCGACCACCTCGACATATACGGCACGTTGGAGGCGGTACACGAAGCCTTCGCGCAGTTCATCGCACAGATACGTCCGGGCGGCGCGCTGATAATAAAGCAGGGTGTCGACCTGCGCTTCGACAACCCATCGATTGACATCTACCGTTACAGCCTCGACTGCGGGGGCGACTTCTACGCATGCAACATACGTCCCGCAGAGGAGGGTCACTGCCTCTACGACATCGTAACGCCCGACGGCATCGTCGCCGACTGCCGCCTCGGCATACCGGGCATGGTCAACATCGAGAACTCGATAGCGGCCGTGGCGGCGCTCTGGTGCGCCGACCGGCGCGAGTCCAAGCCGTTCGACCACGACGCCGTGAGGGAGGCTCTGGCGACATTCGAAGGCGTCAAGCGCCGCTTCGAGCTATATATCAACACCCCGCGGCAGGTATATGTCGACGACTACGCCCACCACCCCGAGGAGCTGCGCGCGACGATCACGTCGCTCAAAGCCATGTTCCCCGGACGCAGGCTCACGGCCGTCTTCCAGCCGCATCTGTTCACTCGCACACGCGATCTCGCCGACGGCTTCGCCGAGGCGCTGTCGCTCGCAGACCAAGTCGTGCTGCTGCCGATATACCCCGCCCGCGAGCAGCCCATAGAGGGCGTCGTGTCGGAGATCATCGGAGACAGGCTCACTGTGCCGTGGCACATCTGCATGCGCGAGCAGCTGGCCGAGACGCTCGCAGCGATGACAACCGACGTTGTGGCGACATTCGGCGCGGGCAACATCGACGCCTGCTGCGACGCGGTAGCCCTCACTCTCAAACGAAAGTCCTGAGAAATGAGATGCGACCGATTGGGCAGACAGGCGCGATACGCGGGCTATGCGGCACTGTGGCTGCTGATCGTCATCGTCATGACGGCGGCCGGCAACGGTGCGGGGAATCATCGCGCACGCACCTCGGTCGATCGCATAACGGTCGACATCGACTCGCCCGAGGGTGCGCTGCTGACCGAGCAGATAGTGCGCGAATGGGTCGAGACGGAGGAGTACAGCCCCGTGGGCAAGAGTCTCGACAGCATCGATCTGGCCATGCTCGAAGAGCGCATATCGTCGCACAAGGCCGTAGCGCGCGCCGAGGTAAGCCTCAACTGCGACGGCTCGGTCGATATCGACATCCGCCAGCGTCGTCCGCTGATGCGGCTTATGGTCGACGGCTACGACCTATATGTCTCGGACGACGGTTATGTCTTCGATGCACCCGCCGCCTCGACGGCATACGTTCCGGTGGTAACGGGCGACTACCGGCCGCTCTTTACGCCCCGATACTCGGGATACTCGTCGGATATCGTCCGCGACTCGATAGCGGCCATAGAGCGCCGCATAGATGAGCTCGAACGCGAAAAGATACCGTTTTACAGAGCCTTGCAGCAGAATGCCCGCTCGCGCAAGCAGCTCTCGGCGCAACGCGCCCACAAGGGCTGGTTCACATCCGACGAGGAGTATGCCGTCAGGCGCGAACAGGTGGAGCTCTACAAGGCGCAGCGGCGCGAGGAGCTGGCCGCCGAGGCCAAGCGCCTGCAAACCGACATAGACGGCCTCTCGCGCAATCAGGAGGCCGAGGGCAAACGACAAAAAAAATTGAAAAAAATAGAGGAAGATTTCTCCAAACTGTGTAACTTTGTAGACATTATCCGCCGCGACGATTTCTGGTCATCGGAGATCGTGCAGATCGTCGCGCACGGCGGAGGGGACAAAGCGCTGGAATTGGAGATCATACCTCGCTCGGGACGTTACACGATCCTGCTGGGACGTGCCGACGACATTGAGCGCAAGCTCGCCGATCTCGATGCCTTTTACCGCAATGCGCTGAGCAATGTGGGCTGGGACAGGTATCGCAGCATCAACGTAAAATACAAGGGACAGATAGTGTGCCGTTGAGACGGCGCCGAAGGGAGCTAACGAAAGTTCGATTATGGAAGGCAATTATGTGGTTGTTATCGACGTGGGGTCGTCGAATGTGGTCATAGCCGCGGGTCAGACCGAACCCGGCGGCAAGATCTGTATAAAAGGCATCGTTTCGAAGAGCGTCGACGGTGTGGAGTCGGGACGCATAGACAACAGCGATATGGTCTGTCAGGCCATAGCTGCGGCCAAGAGCGAGATCGAGGAGCGTCTGGGCATCGGTATAACCGAGGCATACGCCGGTATCTCGGGCGAGTTCGTGCGCTGCGCGCAGATAACCGACCACGTATATGTCGAGGACGACTCGCAGAACAGCAACAACGTCACGCAGCGCGATGTCGATGCGCTCGACAGACGCATGCGCAGCGTCAAGGTGGCCGACGACCGCGAGACGGTAATGACATCCGAGCCGCTGCGATACATGGTCGACCGCCGCGAAGTGAAGGCTCCCGTAGGTTCGTTCGGCAAGGTGCTGTCGGCCGTATACAACTTCGTGCTATGCGACAAGATCATGCGCGAACGCCTGATAAGCGTCATCCAGCGCTCGGGCATAACGGTCAAGGAGGTCGTGCCCAACGCCCTTGTGGCACCGCTGGCCGTGGCCAACAGCGACGAGATGCACGACGGCGTGGCGACGGTCGATCTGGGCGGCGGCGTGACGGACGTCACGGTATGTTACGGCGGCAAGGTAAGATACATGGCCTCGATACCTATCGGCGCACAGGCCGTCAATGCCGACATACGCTCGTACAGCATACCCGAGAAATATGTCGAGGAGCTGAAAGTGAACTACGGCCATGCACTGGTCGACGCTGCTCCGAGCGACAACATAACATTCCAGCGCGGCTCGCGCATCACAAAGAGCATCCTGAGCAAGAACCTCGCTACCATAATCGAAGCGCGCATGAGCGAGATCGCCGAGCACGCACGGCGCGAGATACGCGACTCGGGCTACGCGCAGAAGCTCTCGTCGGGCGTGATACTGACGGGCGGCTCGTCGTCGATGCCCGACATTGAGCAGCTCTTTACCACGGTTATGGGGTGCGAAGTGCGCACGGCATACCCCGAGTACGGCATCACGCAGGAGTCTATGGAGCTCATCACGACGCCGGCATTCTCGACCGCCGTATCGCTGCTCATATACGGCTCGCAGCACGGCTGCTGCAACGTGGTCGACCGCCGCGGCATAGCCGTCGAGGAGCAGAGGCAGGAGGAGCCGCAGCCCGCTGCCGAGCCGCAGCCGCAGCCGCAGCCCCGCACGGCGGAGCGTCCCGCAGCCAAGCACGCCGTCCGCGACGACTTCGACGATTTCGACGACGACGAGTCGGACGACATAGTGGACAGCTCGCGGCAGGGCATGTTCAGCAAGCTGTTCAAGCGCATAGCCAAGGGCACTGCCGACATAGTAAATTCGTTCGAGAATCCCGATGAGGAGCCGATGTCGTCCCGACGCGACAAGGACGGCGATTTCGGCAAAAGAAGTTTGTAAATACCGAAGACGATATGGATAACAAAAGAAATAACGATACGAACGAGACCGACGACCTGATAAAGGCCATCGCCGGCGACAACGTATCGCAGATAGCTCTCGACCCCAGTTCGATAATACTCGTCGCTGGCGTGGGAGGTGCAGGAGGCAACGCCGTGAACCACATGTACGACATGGGCATCACGGGCGTCAACTTCGTCGTCTGCAACACCGACCAGCGGGCGATGGACAACTCTCCGGTCGAGTGCAAGATACGCCTCGGACGCGACGGTCTCGGCGCAGGCAACGACGCGGCCAAGGGTCGCGACGCGGCATTGGAGAGCGAGCCGGTGCTGCGCAGCCTGCTGGAAACCTCGTCGGCCAAGATGATCTTCATCGCCGCCGGCATGGGCGGCGGCACAGGTACGGGAGCATCGCCCGTCATAGCAAAAATGGCTCACGAAATGGGGCTGCTGACGGTGGCCGTAGTCACGCTGCCGCTGCGCATGGAGGGCGAGAAACGATACAATCAGGCATTGGAGGGTATCACGGAGCTGCACAAGTGGGTCGACTCGCTGCTGATAATAGACAACGAGAAGCTCAGCGACATGTACGGAAAGCTGCCCATACGCGAAGCCTTCGGCAAGGCCGACGACGTGCTGGGCATGGCCACCAAGGGCATCGCCGAGCTCATCACGGTGGAGTACTCTCTGGTGCGCGTCGACTTCTCCGATCTGGAAAAGGTCATGCGCGGCAGCGGACGCGCCCACATGGCCGTAGTATCGGCCTCGGGCGAGAACCGCTCGGAGGAGGTCGCCACCGGATCGCTGGCCTCGCCGCTTCTGGACAACAACCTTATATCGGGTGCCAAGAACATCCTTCTGAGCTTCTCGGTAGCCGACATCGACACACTGTTGCAGGAGGAGGTCACACACGTGCTGAAATACATACAGCGCAACGCAAGCTACACCGACATAGACGGCCGCGTGCATACGGCCAACATCATCTGGGGCGCGAGCGAGAAGCGCACGCTCGACGACGGGATGTTGGAGCTGGTCATCGTGGCTACGGGATTCGACGACGGCTGCGACTTGCAGATCGAGCGCAAGTTCGACGTGGACGATGCCGATAACGGGTTCGGCATATCGCTCGACGAGCCCAAGATAGATATCGAGCCCGAAACAGAACGCGATAACGACGAGCTGATTCCGCCTGCCAGGCCCTCGGCGCAGCCGCAGGGTCAGCAGATAGTACCCGAGCAGCGCATACCGGTGCTCGGAGCGCGCACAGACCGCTACACGTCGATCGACCTGGAAAAGCGCGAGCCGGCCTACCGCCGCCGCAAGATGCAGTTCCTGGCCGAGAGCGAGAGCTCGCGCAAGACCGTGTTCAGGCTCGACCGCACCGGCGAGAAGCCCTCGTCGGAGGAGTCGCTCTTCGGCAACGACCAACAATAATATCCGGCCGACGTGGATGCGATAGGTCTGGCGCCAGACATCGATTCGGCGCAAATAGTCGTGCAGGGTGCCATATGCCTGCTGCTGCTTTTGATCTCGGCAATGGTGTCGGGGTCGGAGGTGGCTTTCTTCTCATTGACGCGTACCGATATCGACTCTCTCGAATCGAAGCGCGACACGGCCAGCCGCACGGTCGTCGCCCTGCTGGACGACGTAGACAGGCTGCTGGCGACCATACTCATAGTCAACAATCTGGTAAACATCTGCATCGTCATACTGACCTCGAATCTGATCGATGCCGTATTCCGCTTCGGCGGCATGTACGAGTTTCTGTTCAAGACCGTGGTCGTGACGTTCCTGCTGCTGCTCTTCGGCGAGATCATGCCCAAGGTATTCTCGCAGAGCAACCCGGTAAAGGTGGCACGCACCTTCTCGCAGCCGCTGCGGCTGTTCAACTGGGCGGTATATCCGGTGGCATACGTGCTTATGCGCATGAGCAACCGCATAGGCCGCCTCGCCCCGAAGAACGCCGAGCTGTCGATAGAGGAGCTCGCCGACGCCGTCGACCTTACGCAGACCGCATCGCAGAAGGAGCACCAGATGCTCTCGGGCATAGTCAGCTTCGTCAATACGGAGGTGGTCGAGATCATGCGCCCGCGTGTAGACATAACCGGCATCGAGTGGACGGCATCGTACGAGGAGGTCAAACGCGTGATAGTCGACACGGGCTACTCGCGCATACCCGTCTACGACGACGACCTGGACGACATAAAGGGCGTACTATACGTGAAAGACCTGCTGTCGCACATCAACAACGGCGATGATTTCGGCTGGCAGCAGCTGTTGCGCAAGCCCTACTTCGTGCCCGAGCACAAGAAGATAGACGATCTGCTGAAAGACTTCCAGCGCCAGAAGATACACCTTGCCATAGTCGTCGACGAGTACGGCTCGACGCAGGGTCTGGTATCGCTCGAAGATATCATGGAGGAGGTCGTTGGCGAGATCTCGGACGAGAGCGACGAGGAGGAGCGGCTCTACGTGCGCATAGACGAACATACCTACATCTTCGACGGCAAGACGCACATCGGAGAGTTCGAGCGTGCGCTCGGCTTCGAGGAGGAGACCTTCGCCGATGTCGAGGGACATGCCGAGACGCTTGCCGGACTGATGATGGAGCTGAAAAGCGATCTGCTGCGGCGCGGCGACCGTGTAACGGCACACGGCGTGCAGATGACCGTCGAAAAAATGGAGGGACATCGCGCCGACAAGATAAAAGTCGTTGTAGGCGATGCCCTGTAAAGTAGTGCTCGAACCGGTACGCAGTGCCGATACGCTCGGCGAGGCGGTAACCCAGGCCGAGCGCGCCGAGGCCGCACGGCTCGCGCCGCCTGCCCGGCGCGACGAATATCTGACCTGGCGCGCCGTAGTCCGCCGCTGTCTGGGCTGCGGGGTAGGCATATCATACGACGCCGTCGGAGCTCCGACGGTAGACATTCCCGATATATATATAAGTGTGGCGCACAGCGCAGGCATGACAGCCGTTGCTATCGACAGCGGCCGCTGCGGCGTAGACATAGAGGCGCTCGACCGCGACTTCTCCAAGGGCGTGCGGCGCATACTCTCCGCAAGGGAGCTGTCGCTGAGCGGCAGCGACCACTGGCCTGCCGCGGCGTGGTGCGCCAAAGAGGCCATGTACAAGTATTACGGGCGCCGCGGAGTCGACATGGCGCGCGAAATGGTGCTCGACAGCGTCGACCCGGAAGTGCATCGCATCGAAGCGCATATGCAGGGCGAAGATTCCTGCACCGTGCTTATCCACCGAACGGGCGGATACATCGTAGCGGCGATAAGCCGCAACGATATCGAAATCGTCGTGCCGGCCGAATAAGCGATATATACCGTAAGCGGATCATCGAGAAGCTCGACGCAGGCAACTCCCACCGGGCCGTCGGACCGTCACGGCGAGTGGGGCTGCCCGACTGACACGCAGCGCGACAGCGTGCGTCGGCACAGACCGCCGCCGCGCATATAATTATCGGAGATTCTTGCCACGCTTAGTACGCATTTCAGTTTTTTATGAGTAATTTTGTCCCCTGATGAGTAAAAATACGCATAACAATACAGTCTCGCTGGGTACCGATCCGCTTCGTCGGCTGCTGCCCAAGTATGCCATACCGGCCATTATCGCCATGGCGTCGTCGTCGCTGTACAATATCATAGACAGCATCTTCGTAGGACACGGCGTAGGCGGCGCGGCCATATCGGGCATGGCAGTCACGCTGCCCATAATGAACATCGCCTCGGCCTTCGGCGCCATGGTCGGCGTCGGCGCCGCATCGCGCATATCGATCCGTCTGGGCGAGGGCAACCGCCGCGCGGCCGAACAGATACTCGGCAACGCCGTACTGCTCAACCTCCTGCTCGGACTCTCGGTCATGGGCATAATGCTCGGGTTCCTCGACCCGATACTCCACTTCTTCTCGGGCGACAAGGCCTCGGAGGAGACCATAGCATACGCCCGCGACTTCATGCGCATCATCATGGCCGGAAACGTAATAACGCACCTCTACCTGAGTCTGAACGAGCAGCTGCGCGCCTCGGGCTACCCCGTCAAGTCGATGGCCGTGATGCTTACGGCCGTAGGCATGTGCGTGGTGCTGAACCCGCTGTTCATATTCGTATTCGACTGGGGCATAAAGGGTTCGGCATGGGCGACGGTCATAGCGCAGAGCTCGGCGCTGGCCGTGCTGCTGGTGCACTACACCTCGCGCAAGAGTTTTCTAAGGTTCCACCGCCGCAGCTTCCGCTTCCGGTGGAAGATCGTCGCGGCCATAATATCGATCGGTCTGGCACCCTTCCTGCTCAATATATGCGCCTCTCTGGTGGTAAGGTTCATCAACACATCGCTGCTCGAATACGGAGGCACGGGCGCACGCGACGTAATCACGCAGGCGGTCTTCGACGGCGATGTGGGCGACGTATATGTCGGCGCCTACGGCATCATGAACCGCGTGGTGCTGCTCTTCGTCATGGTAGTGCTCGGACTCAACCAAGGCATGCAGCCCATCGTCGGATACAACTACGGCGCACGGCAATACGACCGCGTGATAAAGACGCTGAGATACACCATACTCGCTGCCATGGGCGTTACCACCGCGGCGTTTCTCATAGGCCACTTCATGCCCGGGACGGTCGCGGCGGCATTCGTCGACGGCTCGAACGGCGGTGCCGACAAGGCCATGATCGACGTGGTGTCGGACGGCCTGCGCATCGTGTTGATGATGTTCCCCGTAGTGGGATTCCAGATCGTCGCCGGCAGCTTTTTCCAATATATCGGCCGTGCCCCGCTGGCCATATTCATGTCGATGACGCGCCAGCTGCTCTTTCTCGTGCCGTTATTGGTCTTCCTGCCGCCGCGTTACGGCGCGATGGGCGTCTGGATGTCGATGCCGGCAGCCGACGGCGTATCGGTCATAATCGCCGCCGTGCTTCTGTTCACTCAGATCAGAAAACTGCGCCGCGAGCAGCGTATGATGCGTCTGCACGGTCGATAGACCCCGCCTGCGCATCTGCATATTACCGCATCTGCCGCTATCCCGCCTCGGCGGCCGGCACGCACGGCGGCGCATAGCGCACCGCGAAGCAAAACATCCGACAACGACATATACGACGAACACCCCCTGCCGATCGAGTCGGCAGGGGGTGTTTCGCTATATACGATCCGTCCCTTCGGCAGCAGACCGCCCCGATGGCGCTACTTGTCGCCGGGGCTTACCAGCCTCAGCATACACGCATCGCATCGAGACGCATCGCCGCTATAAGCATTGCCGAGGAACGTATCGAAGTTCAACGTATGGTAGTTGATATCCCAGCCGCTGGCCGCGGTCGATGTAGCCGAACGGTAAAGATCGCGACACCAATAGACGGCGCCCTCGCGCTTGTAGATGTCGAACAACATGGGACGATACTCGATCTCGCCGGCTGTGTTGTACTCGGAGTGGCGACTGGCGTAGCGCAGCACACCCGTGCCGATATACTCGCCTTGGGTAGAAAAAGGTGTTCCGCCGCGGTCGTCCTTCCGTCGGCCGTGTCCCTCCACGCCGATAGGGAAGAATATGTTGTCGCCCGTGATGTCGTTGTAGACGAAGCAGCCGCGCATCCCCTTCGCCCTGCTTCCCGGCTGGTCGCCGTAGAAGCCGTAGGCATCGGCAACGGATACGGCCGGCGAATCGGCGCCGTCGCAATAGAGCACACCGAAACCGTACTGGATATTGGGGTTGGTATCCTCGTTGAAAATAAGTGTGTTGTAATCCTCGAAGGTCGGCAGACGCTCCTCGGATTCCTTGTCGAGCACCCACGAATCGGCGCCTCCGTCAGAAACGGATTTGGCCTTGATGTCGTCCCACGCAATTCCAGTGCGTCCGTCCGAAGTGGAGAAGCCTCCCCACGGATTCGCGCCCCAGCCGTATTTGCGGTTGTTCTCTGCAAGTATGCCCACAGCCTGACGCCACTTGAAATAGGTGCCTTCGTCGCGCGGATCGGTCGTCTCCTCGCAGACGAACGTCTGCGGAGCATCGTCCGTGCCGGCAGCCACCGACATGGCCTGCACGTTGAACGAATGCCATTTTGCCTCGCCGCTCTTCAACGCAAGCGGCGCATATCCCTGACGCACGAAGATCAGATGCACGCACGTATTGTTGTGATAATATACACGTATGACGCCGCAGCGGACGTTGTCGCCGCCGGGAGCACCATCGGGCACATACTTGAACTCGATCTTGGTGCGGTCGCCGCCCATTACCGTACCGTTCTGGCCGCTTACGCTCTGTCCTACGGGTTGCAGCGTGAACCAGTCGCCCGACGCTATCTCGGCATACCACGGACCCTCCGAGATGAGCTCGGTAAACGATGTCGCCTTATCGTTGTCAAGATACATCAGCTTGACCTCGAACGGATCGGAATTGTCCGCAGAGCGCCAGATACCCTTGGGGTTGACCATGCGGTGCACCTGATGAATCTCGACCGTATCGGCGTATGTCTTCGTGACGCCCATGTATTCGATATCGGCATAGAATCTTATCTTGGCCGTTCGCTGGTAGCCTGTATATACGTTGTTGCCCGTATAACCCGTCGTGGGGCATATCGATCTGGCACGCGTATAGAGCGGAATGGTAAATGTTCGCGTAGCGCCGCCGTTAAGGCCCGTGACATCCTCTTCGACCCTGACCGAATAACCGCCGTTGAGCGATGACTGATCGTGTGAGCCGTGGGTATTCACATACTCGCGAATGTAGCGCGGATCGCCGCCGTTGTCGTAATAGTAGTTCTTGCTGAAATCCAAAGCATTTTGCCACGACACACCCGCACCGAGGACCGTTCGCCATGCTCTTTTCAGCGAAAGGAAGCCCGTAGCATCCTCTGTAAGACGCACATCGCCGGGTTTCTGGTAGTAGACCGTATTGTCGGCATCGTCGGGCCACCAGTGGTTTTCGAGTATCTCGGCATGAAGCCCGCCGATCATCTTTCCCACGACCTTGATATTGACGTTCATCGTACGGTCGTAGATATACGATATGTACTGCGGCGACTTGACGTAAACGCCCGGATCGGGCTCGATATATTCGATATGCCAGTCGATGTCGTTGGCGAAGCCGTTGAATATCAATGTCAGCTTATAGTGATGATTGCGCTCGGCCTCGTAGTTGCGGTCGACATCCTTGCCGAGCATGAAGCGGTAGGTTATCTCGCCGTGGCCGATACGCTCGGGGTTGTCGCTCACGTAGTAGCCCTTGACCTCGACATAGGTGCCGGCGGCGACATTGTCCTTATAGTACTCCTCGCCGGGCTTCCAGCTGTCGGGATACGACACCTGCGAGTTGTTGCCCGTCTTGTCCTGCCACTTCAACGGCCCCTCCTTGTCCTGCATGTTCTCGAAGAAGAAGAGCGATGCGGCATCCTTCTCGCCGTGGTCGGAGCCGCCGCACGAGGTATTGGGTCCGTTCGACAGATAGATGCCTCTGCGCAGGCGGTCTGCGGCGTCGGCCTCGTACTCCCACATCTCGCCCTCGGCGATAAGCTCCTCGGCCGAAGGCGTATTTTTCTGTCCCAGATAGCACTCCGCCGGTATATCCCTGATCTGCACCGAGTGGATATAGATAGCCACGTTATCTTTGAGTCCGGTGGCATCGTAGGCCACCGTCAGCTTCGACACGCAGCGGCGTATCCACGCCTGCATGGTCGTGGTTGCGCTGTCTATGACGACCGCTGGCGCCTCGAAGGTCGACTGGTCGCCACTGCCGAAGAAGCCGAACATCTCGCGGTTGTCGGCTATCGCCTCGTCCCACGCCAGACGTATCGACTTCAAGCCGTCGACCGTCTTTATGGCCTCGGCATACTTCTCCTGAGCCGACAGATCGCCCATGTTGGCCGCAACATATATGCGGTAGCTGCCGTATGCGACCTTCATGCGGAACGTCGCACGCGGCGTCGTCCGCTCAGCGATGCCGCTGCCGGTACGCTCCTCCTCGCTGAGCGTATAGCCGCCCTCGCCCTCCTCCAAATAGCAGGTCTGGACGAGCTTGTCGTCGTTATCGTAGAACAGCACGCATAGATTTTCGATGCTCTTGACGGCATCGCCCGCCGTGCGTGTGCTGCCGTCAAGGCCCGCAGTCAGAGGTTTGAAGTCGACCGCAGCCGAAACGATGCACTCGCCCTCCGACATACCGCCAGCAGAGTCGACGTCGTCCCTGACGCACGACGACGCGACAAGACAGATGACCGATAATATATAATATAAAACCTTACGTTTCATACTCCTAAAACATATCCTAATCGTTTAATTCAGACCGAACGAGGGATCGAGCTTGACCTCGCCGTAGGGCAGCAGGTCGACTTTCCACTCGACATCGGTGTCCGATATGCCTATTCTGACCACGACGTGGGTATTGCGCGGCAGCGTCGAGAGATCGGCAAAGTAGTCGCCGCACTCCGCGCCGTCGACCAGGATCTTCATCGAATAGTTGCGCTTGTCGCCCGAGGTATCGACGTAGCGGCCCTCCAAGAGATATATCGGCGCAAGGCGCTTCTGTACGTTACGGGCAAGTTTCACGGGCAGCCCGCCGCCCAGACTGAATGTATAGTAACCGTTGTTGACGCCGGCCGCAGGCACGTCGTAATCGACTATATCGCCATTCTCGTCGCGCTCGACATTATGCGGCAGCAGATACTCCGCGCGCGACATCTTGTCGATCGACAGCCCGGTCAGCGACACCTCCCTGCCGCTGCGGTTGGTAATCAGGAACGAGAACTTGACGGCGGCGCGCGTGATAGTCAGATCGCACGAGCAGTCGCTGTCGGGCACCTCGACCGTATGGCATTCGCTCATGGGCAGCGCACCGACGATCTGCTCCGAGGCGCTCTGCAACGACAGCGTAAGCCCCTCGACACGCTCGGAGGGAAACTCCGTACCAACGGCGAGCGACCCCAGATCGAAATCGATGAGCGGATGCGACACGCCGTCGACGCCGACGCGGCTCGTGAGCTCGTTGGCGAACAGATATATGCGCTTTTTCTCGCGGCCGTAGACGCGGAACGTCTCGTCGCCGTAGCGCTCCACAGCGGATGTAAGCCGCAGGAAGCGGTTGTGCTCGATCGTACCGTCGGCTCTGACCACCACGATGCGCAGCGTCCGCATGCGCTCGTCGTCGCTTTGAGCCTCCTCGTATCCGGCACGCGTCCGCGGCGAGGCGATGTCGGATGCGGCCACGTTGATTTGCAGATTGACCATAACCGACTCGGGCACGACATCCCCCACCGTGTCGCTGCAACCGGCAGACGCAAACAGCAGCGGCAGCAGCACGACACGCACTCGGCGCAATATGTCGTAATGTTTCATCATAACATCGTTACCCTTTTCCCTTTACAGCTCGGAATCGTTTATACGCACAGTCCAGTCGTTGATCTTGATGACGGTCTTGATCCATGACATATCGCCGCTGAGGAAGAATACCACCGACCACTCGCTCTGCCTGTCGAGGAACTCCTGCGGCGGCATGTCGGCATAAAGCTCGCTTTTGAGCATCATCAGGCAGTTGTTCAGCGGCAGGTCTATGATGTTGCGGCCGTCGGCCCTGCGGCGCACGACAAGTCGCGGCGCGTTGCCGGTCATAAGACGCGATACCGAGAGCTCGGCGAACGCCGCCACGACTTCGCGACCGCCGTCGGTAATCCCCATAGAGGTCTGTCCCCGCGCCCACGGACGGTAGAGCACCTCGCCGCACGGGATAGTGAGATTGTCAGCCCCGAAGAGGGTGTTGTCGTCGGTTATCTCGAAATCGAAGTCGTCTACGTCGACCTTATCGCCGCTCATCTGTTGCAGCACGATGCGGATGTTGTTCGTATCCTTCATCATCCTGACTACGCCCTCGTTGTACAGGTCGCCCGTCGGGAGCGTCAGAGCACCCCAGTAGAGAGGGTGCAGATTGCGGCGGTCGTCATCGCTCAGACAGTCGGCATCGAGCGCCGTGCGAAGATCGCTCATCTGCGACCCCTCGGCAGGCTCCTGGACGAATCCGAACGAGGCCTTCTCGCACGCCATACCGCCGTATGCCACGAAACGGTACACTCCCGGTTCGAGGTCGAGCTTCATGCGATAGCCCTCACGACGCAACGCCTCGCCCGTCTCGGTATATGTGCCGACATAACGTCCGTCGGCATCGTACACCAGCAGCGTAAGGCAGTCCACCTTGCTGGGGAATGCGTCGGCATACTCCATGTTGTAGTCGTAGACGAAGCGCAAAGACACACCGTGGTCGCACGGCGGCAGATCGTCGTAGATGCTCTCGCACGAAGGCAGCGCGGAGATGATCGGTGCGGCGGCGAGCACCGCACCGATCAGTCGGCTGAGAGTATTTCGTACTGCGCTTTTCATCGTCGCTTAGAACTCGAAGTCGTTGACACGAACCGTCCACGGACGCACCTGAATCGAGAGCGAGAGATATACGTCGCCATCCTCGTCGGGATTGTCGGGATCGACCGGATCGGGATCGTTGTCGGTAATACGGGGATGACCCAGACGGCTGATGCCCGTTACGGCCAGCTTGTAGACGTTGTTACGCACCACGCCGAACTCCATTGTGCCCATAGATCCGGGATAGCCGTTGTCGTTGTGACGGTTCCACGCATAGTAGTAGAAGTAGTAGCCGGCACCGGCATTCTTGTCGGCATCCATCTCCGAGTCGTTGCTTGCCTGATAGAGCGTGAAGCCCGCCGCCTTGGCTGCGGCACGGAACGCCGTCAGGGCATTCGTCTCCTCGTCGGTGCCTGCGGCGGCCACCAGAGCCTGATACAGCTCGTTGGGGTTGCCCTTGTCGTTGCTCGACATGGCGGCGGTGTGGAGCGGAGAGCCTGCGCCAGCCGTAGCGGCGGCGCGCACCACCTCGTCGTTCCAGCCTACATAGAGGCGGTTCTGGAACAGATAGAGGATCGGGTAGTTCTTGTCGCCCTCGGCCGTAGGTACGGTCAGCGTATACGAACCTCCCTCGATATCCGTCGGAACATAGGCGCCCTTTATCGCGTCGTCGAGGTTCTTGTGCGCCTCCGGCAGGTTGTCGCCCGCGAGCAGCTTGCCCTTGAAGACTACACCCGTGGTGATGCCGCTCTTCTGGTTGCCGGCGTCGCCCGGGATCGTATTCTCGGTAACGTAGCGCCATATATGATAGCCGTCCTTATACTTGTCGGTCGGAGTCCACTGGTCGGAATCCTCCGTCAGGCCGAGCACGTCGTCGATCCAGTAGTTGTCCCAGTGGTTGCGCGTGTTGCCGTCGATGATACCCATGTCGTTGAACAGAGGGAAGTTGAAGTGCGACTTCAAATCGGCCGTCACGTCCGACAGAGAGCTGTTCGAATTCTTAAATTCGGCATCGGTATCGACGACATAGTTGGTCATGGTCTCAGCACCGCACACGGCGTAACCCGCGCCTGCTGGCAGACCGTCGTTCGATACGCGGCGCAGATAGTAGAACTCCTTGCTCATGTTGACCAAGCCCATGCGCACGAGCTTCACTTTCAGGCTGCCGTCGTTTTCGCCGCCCGTAGTGCCGATATCGTAGGTGTTGTCGCCTGCGTACTTATCGACGCTGCCGTCGCGGAAATCGAAACGAGCCACCGAACGCTCGACATCGATAGGACCTCGCTTGGTCAGGTTGTCGACATTGCCGTCGTTATCGCCGCTCAGACTGAACGGATGCGACTCCGACGAGTATGTCTCGACCCACTCGTCGAACGTATCGGGGATACTGCGCTCGGCTACCGAGGCGTTGGACATGAGGAACGAATTGTCGGCCCAGATCGAAACGTTGCTTTCGGCACCCTCGTTCCACTTGTCACCCTGCAACACGCGGCATACCGAGTCGACCCACGAAGCGTCGGAAGTCGACTTCATGCTTGCCATTAGCTCGACCAGATGCTGCGTCGGGTTGCAGAATACATATACTCTGATATCGCCCTTGGAGTGGCCGTCCTGATCGTACATCTTCTGTATGTCGGTGCGCTCGATCGCAGCCTTGGCCGCAACGGTATTGCTGGCCGAGGGTTTGGCCAGACCGCCCACGATGCTGTGAGCTATGTACTCGTCGGCCGTGGTGGCCAGCACGAGCATGAGCGTATTGACGTTGTTCTCGACATCCTTGCCCACCTCGACGCCAGTGTCGACACCCGTCGACGAACGCACGCCCTTCTTCGAGGGCAGTGAGACCGAAAGGCTCATGTAGGCGACCTCGCCGTTATCGACCGGACGGTCGTATCCGCCGCCTGCATGGTCGCTGCTGCACCCTGCAAAAAATCCCATAAGGAGAGTGCCTGCCAAAAGTTTACTCCAAATTTTCATTTTACTCGTACTTTTTATTATTTCGTTTATTCGTTGTTCTCGTTCTTTATACGCTCTATCATATCCAGCGCCCCTGCCGCCTCGGCCACACCGCCGTCGCGTGCCTCGGCGAAGAGTCTGCCGGCGAGCATGTAATCGCCTTCGAGGGCGGCATATATACCGCGGGCATAGGTCGCCTCGGCCGACGATCCGGCCTTGGCAAGATAACGCTCGGCACGCTTCATATCCGACAGAGACATAGCGGCATTGGCCGCATTGAGGTTAGCCGCGGCATCGTCGGGGAACATCCTCACGGCTATGGCGAATACCTCGTCGTACTCCTCGCTGCCGGGCGTAAGCTCCTGCGCCGCCAGATACATCTCCTGCAAGCTCAGCTTCTGCGGCGCCGTAGAGAGAAGGCGCCGTATCTCGTCGACGTCGGTATAGGTGCGGACCGTATACTCGACCTCGTAGTCCGAGTGGCGCAGCGCGGGATAGACCTCGCGCAGCAGATAGGCGTAGTCGTCCGGGTAGTCGCGCCTGATCCTCGCATCCTTGGCATCGGGCGACAGGTCGCTGTCGATCAGCGAGAGTATCCCGCTGCGCGACACAATGTCCGACTGCTCGACGAAGCGCCGCAGCCCCTGCCAGTCCTCCGGCTCGTAGGCCGTCGAGATCATCTCATCGGGCAGATCGTACTGGCGCAGCACATAATCTTTCAGCGTCGCGGTACGTCCCTTAGCCAGACGCACGTTATTGTCATAGGGTCCCTCGGGCGAGGCGTAACCCTTGATGCGGATCGACGTAATGCGCGTATCGGGATCGTTGCGCACGAGATCTATCGTGGCCACGATCTTGCGCAGCTCCTCGGGGTTGCGGCGGTAGTCCTCGTATATCTCGGTGCGGTTGACCGGGAAATCGATATATGCCGAGCCCTTCACGGTGCGCGTCTTTACCCTCTCGGCAACGGGACTTACATATACGAACGACGGCTCGAAGCGCATCGGCTCCCTCTTCGGTGCAAGGTCGAGCCGCGCCAGCTGCCCGCCGTAGCGCTCCGCCTCCTCGTCGCAGCAGCCGCTCACGACGCCGTCGATGCCGATCCGCCCCGAGGCCATCCACTCGCCGTAGGGTACTACGGTGCGATACTCGATACGCTCCACCCGCCCGTGGCGGTAAATGGCCTCGCAGGCCGCCTCGCGGTCGTTGCGCAGATGATGATAATAGCGGTTGCGACCGGCTATCATGACCGGCTGCATGCGCAGCGTATCGCCCCCGGCCGCAATGTAGGGCGTAAGGCAGAGATCGTTGTTGCTCTTCAACTGCAACGATCTTATGTCGATATCCATCGCCACGAAAACCCTCTCCCCGTCGCGCGATACGGCCACCTCGCCCACGCTCACTGCGTCGCCCAGCGTCGTCTGCGCATCGGCGCTCGTCGCGGCGGCGGCGAGCAGGAAGATACTGCAAAATAATTCGGTTATTCTGTTCATTTCGCTATATGTTTTTGTCCTGTCAGAACGTATACACCAGATTGACTGCCGCTTTGGTGGGTCCGACATAGTGGTGCGGTCTGTCCTCCGAGAGTTTCCGTCCGCATGCGGCGCACGGGTAGCTGTCGAAACGCGTGTAGATGTATCCCAGACCAATCTCGGCTTCGAGGTTCCAGTGGCGTCCGAGGATCCACGCGTAGCCGTAGGCCACGCCGGCTCCCACGAACCAGCCCTGATAACGTCTGTCGGCCAGTTTTCTGAAATCGGTGCCGAGGAACGATATGCCCGGGTTTATGCCGCCGACGTTGTACTGTCCGCCCAGCGCATGGCCTGCGATGAAGTGTCCCGCAAAACGGTCGCAAAACCAGTAGCGAGCCTCGGGCTGCACGAGCCAGTGCTTCCAGCGGCGGTCGCCCGAGAGCGTCCAGCCGTTATAGTTTGCCGACACGTCGAGCGTCCAGCGCGGAGCGAGCCCCACCTCGACGCCGGCATTCGCCGTAAACGCGGCAATGTCATAGAGTAAATTGGTCTTTACGGCAACATCCTGCCCTTTGGCGCTTATGCTCCCTAACACTAAAAACAGAAACAAAAGTGCCTTGAATCGCGTATTAGTTTTCATAGCTTATTGCTTTGCGGCTTAGGCCGTCGACCTCAACCGTCTCGATTACAACATTTCACAAGAATTGTGAAATTCGAAGCGCAAAGTTAAAATATAATGAATGTTTTTTCAAGAAATTTTTCGTTTTTTTTATGCCGAAAATCCCCCCCCCCCTATCAACATATCCCAGAATACCAACAACTTACATATAATAATTTTATGTTATTACAGCCGCGCTCCGCATCGCTGCCTCAGCGTCCCGCCACTCAGCAGCAGCAGCCGGCACAATACCCGCAATGACAGCCGATAAGCTCCGGCGGCAGCTGCTCGCGCGCACTCTCGCAGCCCCCGGCAGCAAAATGTCCCATCGTCGCAAACCGTCCGGCAGAGGCCCCGCCGCAATTACACCGAATCGGAAATGCCATGAATATAATGATACGCCCGCAGCCGGCGCCGAACCAAAGCCTTAATCCCACTGCAACAGACTATTGGGACGCACCACGCAGGCCGCGGCCGCGGCCTGCGGAGTAGCGCCGCAGGACAAAATTTGCTTTTGCGCACGGATTTGCTTATATTTGCACTCAACAAGTCAAACACGCTGACATGGATATCTCGAAAGACAAACTATCGGCATTGGGCGATATGCTGAGCCGGCCGCGCAAGATCGTCATCGTATCGCACACCAATCCCGACGGCGACGCGATAGGCTCATCGATAGCATGGGGCGACGTACTGGCGGCCACGGGGCACACCGTGACGCGAATACTACCCAACCGCTACCCCTATTATCTCGACTTCATGCCCGGCATCCGCGAGATAATCATCCACAAGAACGATACGGAGGGACGCGCCGCCGAGGCCATAGCCGAGGCCGACCTGATATTTTGTCTGGACTTCCACACAGTCACGCGTCTGGATGCGCTGGGCGACGCTATCGAGTCGAACCGCACGGCCGAGCGCGTGCTGATAGACCACCACCTCGACCCGTCGACCGACTTCGATCTGATGATCTCGCACCCCACGGCATCGAGCACGAGCTATCTGGTGGCACGCATCATCGAGGAGATGTTCGGCGCCGGCAGCATCACGCGCCGCATGGCCGAGGTGCTGTTCGTTGGTATGATGACCGACACGGGCAACTTCGCATTCTCGTACATCACGCCCGACCTGTTCCGCGTCGTAGCGATGCTATGCTCGACGGGGATCGACATACCGGCCATACACAACAGCGTCTACAGCTCCTTTACCGAGGGCAGGGCGCGTCTGTTCGGATATGTCATAAACCGCAAGATGAAGATCTTCCACAACGGGCAGGTGGCGCACATGTCGCTTACCGAGCAGGAGATGCGCCGCTTCTGGTTCCAGCAGGGCGACTCGGAGGGCTTCGTGAACTATCCGCTGACAATACGCAAGATGAAGATGTCGGCGATTTTCATCGAGCACCACGACTTCATCCGCGTGTCGCTGCGCTCGCGCGGCAAGATCGACGTCAACCTCTTCGCCTCGCGCTACTTCAACGGCGGAGGCCACAAGAACGCCGCCGGCGGCAAGTCGTTCGCACCCATGGCCGAGACGCTGCGGCACTTCGAGGAGTCGGTCGCCGAGTTCGCCGCCGAAGGACTTTTATAGCAGTAGAAAACGAAAAAGATGTTTAGAACCTACCTCAGACTTTTGGGCTTCGCAAAGCCGCTCGGCAAGTATGCCGTACCCTATTTCTTCTATGCGGTGTTGCACGCCATATTCAATACGTTCAACTATGCGCTCATAATACCGATCCTGAACACGATGTTCCGGCAGGACTTCCGCTTCGAACCGGTTTACGACTTTCCCGCCATATCGCTCGACGCGGGCGGCTTCGACGCTCTGCTGAGCTACTTCTACACGATGTTCTTCGGAGAGACGTTCGACCATATCTATTTCCTCGCGCTGCTGGCCGGCGTGGTCATCTGCACCAACTTTCTGAGCAACCTGTTCCGCTATCTCTCGGCCATGACCGTAGAGAATCTGCGCGTATGCACGCTGCAACGCATGCGCGACGAGATGTTCTCGCGCGTGATACACATGAACGTAGGCTATTTCAGCGACCAGCGCAAGGGCGACATAATATCGAAGATTACATCCGACGTCACGGTGGTGCAGTACTGCATAACCAATACGTTGCAGGTAGCGTTCCGCGACCCGTTCCTAATCATCGGATACCTTATACTCATGATAAGCATATCGTGGCAGCTGGCACTATTCTCGGTGCTGTTCCTGCCGGTCGTGGGTCTTGTCATAGGCAATATCGTTAAGCGCCTGCGCCACCCCGCACAACGCGGACAGCAGCGCATGGGCGACATGGTAAGCGTGCTCGACGAGTCGCTGTCGGGCATAAAGATCGTCAAGAGCTACAACGCGACCGACTATCTGGTCGAGAAGTTCAAGAGCATCAACGCCGACTTCTCGCGTTTGGTGATATCCATGGCGCGGCGCCAGCAGCTGGCCTCGCCCATGAGCGAGTTTCTGGGCATCATCGCCGTGAGCGTCATACTGATCTACGGCGGCAATCTGGTCATCTCGGGCAGCGGCGCACTGACGGCCGCAGGCTTCATAGCGTTCATCGCCGCATTCTCGCAGATCACGCGTCCGCTGCGCTCGTTCATCGACCAGTTCGCCAATATCAATCAGGGTATCGCCGCCGGCGAACGCATATTCTCGATCATCGACGCCCAGAGCGAGGTGCGCGACGAGGAGAACGCCCGCGAGTTCGGCGGCTTGAAGGAGTCGATACGCCTCGACGGCGTGCACTTCTCCTACGACGGCTCGCGCGAAGTAATCAACGACGTCACGATCGACATACGCAAGGGCGAGACGATAGCCCTCGTCGGCGCCTCGGGCGGCGGCAAGTCGACGCTCAGCGAGCTCGTCCCGCGCTTCTACGACCCCACCGCGGGAAAGGTGCTCTTCGACGGAGTCCCGATACGCGAATATACGCAGGACTCGCTGCGCGCACGCATGAGCGTGGTGGCGCAGGAGACGGTGCTGTTCAACGACACGATCGAGGGCAACATCCTGCTCGGCCGTCCCACGGCCACGCACGAGGAGGTGGTCGAGGCTGCCAAGGTGGCCAATGCCCACAGCTTCATCATGGAGCTTCCGGAGGGTTACGACACCAACATCGGCGACCGCGGAGCGAAGCTCTCGGGAGGTCAGCGGCAGCGCATAAGCATAGCCCGCGCGATATTGAAGAATCCCGAGATACTGATCCTCGACGAGGCCACGTCGGCACTCGACACCGAGAGCGAAAAGCTCGTGCAGGATGCACTCACGCGACTGCTGCAAAGCCGCACATCGATAGTCATAGCCCACCGCCTGAGCACGATCCACAATGCCGACCGCATATATGTCGTCGATCAGGGACGTATAGCCGAGCAGGGCACGCATGCCGAGCTGATGGAGCGCCGCGGCATATACGCACACCTTATCGAGATGCAGAATATATCTTAACGGAGGGAGGAGCCGAGCGAGCCGGCGCATCTGCGCGAGTGGCATGCCCGGCCGCCGTGAAACGGAAAGACACATACCGAATACGAAAATCCCGAACACGCTCACGCGGCTGTTCGGGGTTTTCGCATATTATATAATATGTATATTATTCGAATCTCAGATATCGCCGTATCTGCCGCGGCGTGCGGCTCTGATTACTGCGTATGTGCCGTATATGAAAAAAAAGCGGCGATGCACAGTCAAGTCACTTCTCAACAACCATCGATGAATCGACGGCATCGCCGCTGGGCGGGTACTGAGTCGCAGTACACCACGATACATCCGGCATACTGCCTACCGTAACGTATCGGACGCTCCGTTTTCGTGCGCGCGAGCCCAAAATATGGGCGCATAGACAGCCCCTAACGGTCGGTCTTGGGAACCTTATTCCGAAAGCTGCCATACGCCCATGCCGTCACGCCTGCAAAAAAACAGGCGGGACATAACAAGGACTGACAACCATTATACCGGAATTAAACAACCTCTTGCGAGGCTCCCAAGTTTACCGACAGGTATAAAGAGTTGTTTACCTATTATATCTATAATCCGTCTTCTTCGGCGCAGCCGGATCGGACTGCAAATATAGTAACTTTTTTCTATGAACCGAGACAAATAATCCGAACTTTCCGATTAACGCCGCAATAACACTCTGCCAGAGCCTCGGCACGCAGTAATACTCCCCGCTTCATCCGCGCTGCGCCTAAGCGCAAAGCGGACTTTCTATCGTGAACGACACGTGCGCCGATGCAGTAATGTTCATACTACTTTCATAATATGCGACTCTGCGACGGAGCGAAACGGCAGAGGGGGGGGGAGGAGGACGGGAGGACGAGGGAATGGACGGGACGGGCGGGAGAACGAAAGAGAGAACGAGGGAATGGACGGGACGGGCGGGAGAACGGGAGAGAGGACGGGAGAGAGGTCATAGAGGGAGAAAGAGATAGAATACCGGTCTATTGCCGAGCGACAAGGGGCGGATGTTAATGATGACTTTTAACGGAAAATACGCAAAGATCCCAAACTGTTTTTTCGTCAAATTGCTGCATATGCAACTCTGCGACCGAGCGAGGCGATGGAATGTGCTCGGTGTACAGCCAATTGCCGAGCGACAAGCAGAGGTAGCGGATGCGGCGATTTCACGGAAAAATTTTTCGTCAAAAGGCATCAGTTCGCTATCGCGCACCTTTTCTTTACCTCGGCATAGTCCGAATAAATTCTGCTCTGCCCTCAGCTTAAAGAAAACGTTACAACTCGCAGCGAAATGTCGGCGGACGGGTAGTACTGACGTACGTCCCGTTCGCCGACATAAGTGAAAGGCAGTAAATGATGACTTTTCACGAGAAACTCGCAAAAAGCCTCCAATCTAATTCTTCGTCAAAAGGTGCCAGTTACAAGCCGCACGCGAAAAACCCGCCGATGGGTAGTACTGGTGTACGTCCCATTGGCGGGTTTGAGCGAGGCGCAGGAAATGGTGCCTTTTCACGAAAAATTCACCGGATTTTATATATAACAGCCGAACAAGGCTTCAAACGTATGCGGTTGACGGAACCCTTGGCGAGAGTGTATTTGTTACCGGGGCAGGTAGTTAATATCTCCTCGGCCGATGAGACGGATAGAGAGAAAGAGGCGGAGACGCTGCGGCGGGTGGGGTTGAGTGCGACGATATAACGTTCGCCGTCCTTCTGGCGCAGGTAGACCATGGGATAGGGACGGTCGGGGTCGCTCAGAAACTGCCATGTGCCGCCAGTACCGAGTGCAGGGGTCGACTTATGCAGGGCTATGAGCTGCTTGACATAGCTCAGCACAGAGGCGGGGTCGTCGATCTGCGCTGCGACGGTGGGACGTGCGGGCGACGGGTCGATAGGCAGGTAGAGGAGCTCGGGAGCGGCCGTAGAGAATCCGGCGTTGGGAGTCGAATCCCACTGCATCGGGGTGCGGCACGACGAGCGGTTGCGCGAGGAGAAGCTGCCCTCCTTGACGGGTGCATCCTCGATGTTGCGCATGCCGATCTCCTCGCCGTAGTAGACGATAGGCGTCCACGGCATAGTGAAGAAGAATGTGAGCATGGTCTTCAACTCGGCTGGCGTAGAGCGGTCGAAGCGGTTGAGACGCCAGATGTCGTGGCTGCATGTAGGCATGGCGGCGATACCCTCGGTGTGGGCAGTCTCGCGAAGCATGGCCGTATAGTCGTCGACGAAGGTGCGGCAGCCGCCCCGTCCCTCGGGGTCGAAGTAGCAGGGCGTCTGATCGCCGTTGTTGGCCGTCTGCGTGAAGAGCGTGCGATAGAGCTTGTTGCCGCGGCCGTTGTGGATTATCAGGTCGATGTCGAAGCCGGCGTCGAGCGAGTACTGCGGCTGCGACCACTCCGACATGAGTATGCCCTCGGGGTACTTGGCCTCGAACCAGTCGAACAGATCGCTCCACAGACGGCGGATGCCCGTGTGCGCCTTGTCGTCGCCCTTGACCAGCGAGCCGGCCATGTCGACGCGGAAGCCGTCGGCACCCTTGTCCATCCAGAATGAGATGATGTTTTTGAGCTCCTCGCGCACGGCCGTCGGTCCCGGATCGTCGTAACCCTGCTGCCACGGCTTCGACGGATCGGGATTCGTGTAGCCGTAGTTGAGCGCAGGCTGTATGTCGTAGAAGTTCTTCATGTAGTAGCCGTCGCGCGGCAGGTCGTTGTCGACGAATTTCTTGTCGGGCTTGCCGCCCTGCTTGCCGGGCGTCCAGATGAAGTAGTCGCTATACTCGTTGCGCTCGGCCGACGACGAGGCTACGAACCACGGATGCTTGTCCGAGGTGTGTCCCGCCACCAGATCGAGACATACGCGCAGGCCGCGAGCGTGGGCGTCGGCTATGAGGCGTTCGAGCGCGGCATTGTCGCCGAAGCGGGGATCGACGCGGTAGAAGTCGGTGATGTCGTAACCGCCGTCTTCGAACTCGCTCTCGAACACGGGGCTGATCCATACGGTGTTGAACCCGACGCTGCGGATATAGTCGAGCTTGGAGCGTATGCCCTCGATATCGCCTATGCCGTCGCCGTCGCTGTCCATATAGGTCGAGGGGTAGATGTGGTAGACGACCGCATCGCGCAGCCATGCCGGAATGGGATGACGCGCCTCGGCCGAGAGGCCGATCGAAGCGGCCAGAATCAGCAATAAAAGTCTTTTCATGGTAATTATCCGTTTGTTAAGTAATTGGGTCGTACATGCGATCGCTCCGCCCACGCGGTCAGGCAGGGGCAGAGCGTCATTGCAGGGTAAGGATCAGCGTCGTCCGAGGCGGAGCCGCGCCCGTCCTCCTCGGGGACGCAGCCGGCGCTAAATATGGTCGTCGCCGGTCGAGTAGCGCACGTCGTCGATATAGCGCTTGATGTTCTGCTCCTCCTCTCTGGGACATATCAGCAGCACGTCGTCGGTATCGACCACGATATAGTCCTTCAAGCCGCTCACAACGGCTATCTTGCCCTCGGGCAGCGATATGAGCGAGTTGCGAGTGTCGTAGGCGAACACCTCGCCGCCCGGGCCGGCGTTGGCGTAGCGGTCCTTGCGCGAATGCTGGTAGATCGATCCCCACGTGCCCACGTCGCTCCAACCGAAGTCGCCCGAGTGGACGTATACGTTGTCGGCCTTCTCCATGACTCCGTAGTCGATGGATATGGCTTTGCACTCCGAAAATACGCGCTCGACGGCCTCGGCCTCGCTCTCCGTACCCAGATCGTCGGCAATCGACGAGAAGAGCGAAGCATGCTCGGGCAGATATCTTTCGAGCGCGGCCACGATGTTCGCGACCGTCCAGATGAAGATGCCGGCATTCCACAGGAACTCGCCGCACTGTATGAAGGTCTGCGCCAGTTCAAGATTGGGCTTCTCGGTAAAGCACTTGACCTTGCTGACCGGCTCGTCGCTCGAACGCTGGATGTAGCCGTAGCCCGTTTCGGGGCGGCTGGGGCGTATGCCCACCGTCATAAGCGCGTCGTTATGGGCAACGAAGTCGGCGCACTCGCCTATTATACGACAGAACTCGTCGGTGTCGAGCACCAGATGATCCGACGGGGTAACGATCATCGTCGCCTGCGGATTCTTCTTGCGCAGGGTATAGGCCGCATAAGCGATGCAGGGCGCCGTATTGCGTCCTATCGGCTCGCACAACACCTGCTCGGGCGAGAGCTCGGGGATATGTTCGAGCACCAGGTCACGGTAGCGTCGGTTGGTCACCACAAGAAAATTCTCGGCCGGCACTATCTTCGCGAAGCGTTCGTAGGTGCAGCGAATGAATGATTTGCCGGTGGAGAGTATATCGAGGAACTGCTTGGGACGCGACTGGCGGCTCTTGGGCCAGAAACGCGAACCGATGCCGCCCGCCATAATCACGCAATACTTATTGTTATCCATTACCGTTCGGATGTTAAATAGGTTAAAATCTACACAAAGATAAATTTTTTTTGTAATTTTGCAAAATATTCCGATCGGCAGACAGAATGCTACGAGCCGATACCATATAATATTGTTATGAGAATAAGACTCTTTACATTCCCCAATATGCTGACGCTGGCCAACCTCCTGTCGGGCGCCGCGGCTATCGTCTTCGCATTGCAGTACCACGACTACACCACCTCCTTTATGCTGATAATAGCCTCGGCCGTATTCGACTTCTTCGACGGCTTCGCGGCGCGCATGCTCGGACAGTCGTCGCCCATAGGCGTGCAGCTCGACTCGCTGGCCGACGACATATCGTTCGGTCTGGCGCCGTCGCTGGTGCTCTACGACGCCTATATCGGCACCACGTCCTACTATGCGATAGATGCGCAGATATCCGATGCTATGCGCTTCGGCGTGCTCATAATAGCTGCATTCTCGGCACTGCGTCTGGCTCGCTTCAACATCGACGACACGCAGCACACGGAGTTCCGCGGTCTGCCCACACCGGCCGCCACGCTGCTGTGCGTATCGCTGGCCGTGCTCTACCAGCAGGGTCACATCGTCCTCTACCGCGAGCAGATCCTGCTCATAGCGCTTGCCGTCGCGCTGCTGCTGGTCAGCCCCATACGCATGTTCGCGCTCAAATTCACGAGCTTCTCGCCGAAGGGCAACATGCTCAGATACGGATTTCTTCTGACCTCGCTGCTGCTGATTATTTTCTGCACGACATACTCAGTAACGCTGATAATCGTTCTATATATCGTGGTATCCACCCTGCGCTGGATAGTCGGACACTCGACCGAAGATAGAATCTGACGCAAAAACAAACGTCGCATGACCCGTAGACACAGGTTCATACTGCTCGCACTGGCCTTTCTGGCCTCGGCGGTCGTCTATCCGGCCTCGGTCGAGGCTCAGATAAGCGCCTCCGACATAGCGCGCGCGCAACGCGACGCACAACTCAACGGCACGGACTACAACGGCGGTTACGGCACCAACCCCTTCGAGAACCCCGAGGAGGAGAATCCCGATGCCGAGGTGCAGGACTCGACAAAGAAAAAGCGGCCGCGCCTGCCGCTCGAATCATACTATTTCAACGACTCGATACGCTCGCTCAGAAACTGGAAATGGTATATCGACCGCGACTACAACCGCGTCAAGGTCGAGCCTCTCGACACCACGCTGGCCGACTGGCGCATCGATTATCCGTTCTACCGCCGCGGCGCGGGCGACATGGCGCTGGGCGGACTGGGACAGTCGACGCAACCGGTCAACTGGTTCGAACGCCGGCAGTCGCCCGACTTCATCTTCGCACGCTCCTACGACGCATACACTGCCCGCACCGACAACGTTCCGTTCTACAACGGAAAGACGCCGCTGTCGAATCTGATGTACATCGAATCGGGACAGAAACGCTACCGCGAGGAGCACTTCGAGCTGGTGCACTCGCAGAACGTCTCGCCCTCGACATCGGCCAACATCAGCTACAAGGCGCGCAGCACCATGGGCAAGTACGAGTGGCAGCGCACGAAGAACCATGCCCTCTCGGTCGCATTCGCCCATACGGGCAAGCGCTACTCGGTGCATGCGGCCTACATGAACAACATGATCGACACGCGCGAAAACGGCGGCGTAGTCGGCGAGTGGGCCATAGTCGACACCACCTTCGAGATGCCGTCGGGCGTGCCTATGCGGCTGACCAACTCCGAGGCGCACAACAAGTATCGCAACAACGGCTTCTTCATCAAGCAAGCATACGCCATACCGCTGCAACGCGTGACCGAGTACGACTTCTCGCTGGCCGACCTGTCGGCCGTATATATCGGCCACCAGTTGGAGTACAACGCATGGACCAAGACCTACACCGATCTCAGGGCGACATATACCGACGAGCGCGGCGGAGGCGTCGACGAAAACGGCGACTACATACCCGTCACGCGCGAGTACTACGACAACTGGTATATCAACCCCTACTCTACGCGCGACTCGATAAGCGAGCGGCTGCTGTCGAACAAGATCTTCATACAGGCGCAGCCGTGGGACCGCAACGGCGCGGTGGGCACGCTCGACGGCGGCGTAGGCGTCGATCTGCACACCTACTCCCACTTCTCGCTCGAAAGCTACGCTTCGGGCAAGTTGCAGAAGACGCGCAAGACGAGCTGGTACGTCTACGGCTCGGTAAACGGCAAGATCAAACGATATGTCGACTGGCAGGCCGATGCCAAGTACTACCCGTCGGGATATCGGGGCTCGGACCTCTCCATAGGCGGAGAGATCACGCTGCGAGCCTTCATACGCGAACACCCCCTGATTCTCACCGGACGCTTCCGACAGGAGTTCCGGTCGCCGAGTTTCTGGCAGGAGAATCTATTCTCGAACCACTATGTGTGGTTCAACTCTTTTTCGAAAGAGAAAACGACTCGTTTCGAGGCGCGATTCTCGGTGCCCGACTATGCCCTCGAACTGGGGCTGTGGCAGGGCGTCATGAGCGACATGTTGTATTACGATTCGTCGAGCGACATCGCGCAGGCCTCCTCGGCCGTAAGCCTTACGAGTCTGTACGCCCGCAAGGATTTCCGCATAGCGGGACTCCACCTGGATCACAGGGCATTGGTACAATTCAGCTCCGATGAGCATGTTCTTCCCGTGCCGTTGCTCAGCGCCTTCGTATCGTACTACTACGATTTCTGGGCGGTGCGCGACGTGCTTCGTGTGCAGATAGGTCTGGACTGCCGCTACAATACATCGTATTACGCGCCCTCCTACAACCCCGCACTCTCGGTCTTCTTCAACCAACGCGACGTCTCGATAGGGTCGTACCCCTACGTCGACGCGTTCATATCGGCCAAGTGGAAGCGCATGAGGATACTCTTGAAGTTCCAGCATCTGAACAACGGACTTTTCGGCAACCGCCAGTATTTCCAAGTGGCGCGCTACCCGCTCAATCCGTTCATGTTCAAGATGGGCATCTCGTGGTCGTTCTACGACTAAGGAGGGTATCGTACCGCATAGCAGCCCGCAAAGACAAACTCTATGCTTAAAAGAATTTCATTCCTTTTGGTTTCGGCCGTAACGCTTACGGCATTCGAAGCGACGGTAGACTATTCCGACCCTATGGTCGATCGCCTGCTGGCTATCGAGCAGAGCCTCGAACAGGCCGACGAGCCCTGCATCATCTCGCAGTACGACGCCGTCATGCGCAAGGTAGCCTCGGAGCAGGGGCATGACTGGCGGCTGATGAGCGCCATAGCTTACAGCGAATCGCGGTTCAGAGAGGGACTCGTGTCGCGCCGCGGTGCCGCAGGCATCATGCAGATACGCCCCGTGGTGGCACGTCACTTCAACATACCGGTCGAGATGATCGATGACCTCGAAACCAACATCCGTCTGGCAGGCATGCTCCTCTCCGAGCTGGATGCGATGCTCGGCATATCGGCCGATGCGTCGGCGAGCGACCGCCTGTGCATAATCCTCGCCGCCTACAATGCCGGCGTGGGACATGTGACGGACGCACGACGCCTTGCGCGCCTTCACGGCGAGAATCCCGATTCGTGGTCTACCGTGAGCCGCTACCTCGCTCTGAAAGCCCAGCCCGAATACTATCTCTCGGAGGCCGTGCGCAACGGCCGTTTCACGGGCAGCCGTCAGACCGACAAATACGTAGCCGGCGTCATGCGCAAGTACGGCCAGTATTGCGATATGGCCGTCTGAGAGTCCAAAGGCCGCACACGACAACATGTCGTCCGCAACGCCCGACACAGCCGTTGCGGACGGCTTCGTCTTTCGGAGAGACGGTACGAGCGGATATTTTTGAGCATAAGCCGCCGCAAGATTGGTCGATAGGTCGAATATTTTTGGAGAGATATCTCCAAATGATTTCTTTTGCCGAACCTTATCTTCAAGCCGCGGGCATAGCCGAATCGGTTCGGGCGATGCCGGGGCGAGGAAAAGGTCGAAAGAAAAATTCAAAGAATGGAGAGCCTGAATATAATTACCGAGCCGGATCGCGAAGACGCACGCGCCAAGGTAGAGTCGATCGAAGAGGACTTCATACTGGCGCAGGAGCTGACCGTCGACGACAAAGAGCTCATAGAGGAGCTGTGCCGCTCCGACAACACCAAGATAATCGTCTGCCAGAGCGGAGCCGTAGAGCTGCGCATCGACATGCAGTGCACCACGATCGAGTCTCCGGCGATGATGATCCTCACGCCCGAGCGCAGGATCGAGCCGCTGTCGATAAGCCCCAACTTCGGTGCGATATTCATCTCGATGTCCGACCGCTTCATCGACATGCTCAACATAAACTCGCGGGCGCAGATGTTCATGACGCTGCGCAACAACCCCGTCATACAGTTCGATACGAACATCATGAGCGCCGTGGAGTCGTACCGCGAGCTGATAAGCCGCTCGCTGAGCCACACGCAGAACCCCTATCGCATGGAGGTCGTCGAGAACTTCACGCGGGCATTCTTCTACGCATGCGGGTTCTACTTCCACGAATTTGTCGGCAAACGCACTTCGACCTATCAGGACTCGATCGTCGAGAAATTCATCCTACTCGTGCGTGAGAATTATCGCCTGCATCGCCGCATAGGCTTCTACGCCGACAAGCTCTGCATAACGCCCAAATATCTGTCGAAGGTAATCAAGCAGAGCAGCGGGCAGTCGGCCGTCGAATGGATCGACAGCTATGTGCTGCTCGAAGCCCGCGCCATGCTCAAATCCTCGCACATGACCATACAGCAGATCGCCGGAGAGCTCAACTTCCCCAACCAGTCATTCTTCGGCAAGTACTTCAAGCGCATGACGGGCATGTCGCCCAAAGAGTATCGCGAGGGGGGGGGTAAATCACGCCGTGCAGGGCAGCGAGGCCGGCGCTGAGCAGGCAGCCGACGTCCGGATACTGCGCCTCGGCTACGGCATACGCCGCCCCGGCCGAAGTCGCGGCTAACGCCCTGCGACGGCATCCCGCAGCGCCTCGACGAAATCGGGATACTCGCGCCACAGCGGCTCGGTCTGCAACCACAGCTCGCGAGCCTCGGCCGCATGCGAGGGCGAGGACGACGATATGTCGGCCATGTATGCCTCATCGGCATCGTGACTCTGGGCAGTAAACTCCGCAAGATACTCCTTGAAGCTGCGCCGCATGGTTTGCAGCAAAGCCTCGTCGATGCGACGCTCGCGCCGCCATGCCGCCCACAGACGCACCACCGTCGCTACGGCCGACCGCTCGCTCAGGTCGATCGACATCTCGTCGAACAGCTCCCACTCCCCGGTGGCCGCATAGCATAACGCCAGCAGCTCCACCGCTCCGGTATGATCCTCGGGGTCGATGTCGAGCACCATTTCGAGCATGGCCTCCGACATCTCCAAATCGCCCAGCAGGAACTGGTCGACGGCCGCCGCACGCACTATCTCTATGGCGGCTGCCGAGTTGCGATGCTCCCACCTCAACTCCGTCGCCTCCTCCTCGGGCAGCAGCCCCGCTATATCCTGAAACGCATGGAAACGCTCGTTGCACGCCTCCGCAGTACGCCCCTCGGACAAAAGTGCATCGATCTTTTCGCTGCGGCGCACGAAGTCGTATCTGCCGCGGGCGACGATCTCGAAACGCTGGTCGAGGGTGGGTTTAAGCATCGAATCCAGATCCATTGTCATGTCTTATTCTGTTAATCATCAATATACTTATGGCAAGCGTCACGGCAGCTCCCGCTGCATAGGCCGCCGTCGTGGCACCCATGCCGACGAACTGCGGCGAGACGAACACGAAGCTCGTGCAGACGAACGTCATGAATACCGCAGGCAGCAGCGCCACCCACAGCCCGCGCCGCATGCGCCTCAACCACGCCACGATCATCCACAATGTAATTACCGACAGCGCCTGATTCGACCATGCGAAGTAACGCCATATAACGTCGAAGTCGATGAACGTCATGACGATGCCTATGGCGAAGAGCGGCACGCACACCCACAGCCGTTTGACGACCGACCGCTGGTCGATGCCGAACATGTCCGAGACGATGAGCCGTGCCGAGCGGAACGCCGTGTCGCCCGATGTTATCGGCGCCACCACAACGCCCAATACGGCCAGCACGCCGCCGACCATGCTCAGCGTCGTATGCGATATCTCCGTGACCGCCCAGCCGGCATCGTTGCCGTGCGCGGCCAGTGCGGCGTTGAGACCGTCGGCACCGTGGAAAAAGGCCATGGCGACGGCCGCCCAGATAAGGGCAATTATCGACTCGGAGATCATGGCTCCGTAGAATACCGAGCGGCACTCGCGCTCGTTGCCCATGCAGCGCGCCATAAGCGGCGACTGAGTGGCGTGGAAACCCGATATAGCGCCGCAGGCTATGGTTATGAATAACGTAGGTATGATCGGCATCGCCGCTGCATCCGGACGGAAATTATGCAGCGTGGTCATCTCGGGCACCTCGTATCCGCCGAAGATCACCACACCGGCCAACGCCAGCGCCATTATGATGAGCGCAGCCCCGAACACCGGATAGGCGCGGCCTATGATCTTGTCTATGGGCATGAGCGTAGCCACGAAGTAGTAGACGACGATAACGCCCAGCCAGAGGTACATCGACATGCCGGTCATGTCGGAGAGTATCGCTGCCGGCGAACGCAGGAAGACCACGCCCACCAGTATCAGCAGCACCAGCGAAAACCACCTCAGCACGCGTCCCACGCCGCTGCCCAGATATATGGCCACCACCTCCGGCAGGCTCTTGCCGTCGTGCCGCAGGATGATGACGCCCGATATGTAATCGTGCATGGCTCCGAGAAATATACCGCCGAAGGTAATCCACAAAAAGGCCACCGGACCGAAACACGCACCCATGACGGCACCGAATATGGGACCTATGCCGGCGATGTTGAGCAGCTGTATAAGGAACACGCGCCAGCGCGGCATGGGCATGTAATCCACTCCGTCATAGAGCTTTTCCGACGGAACGCGTGCCGCCGGATCGATGCGGCACACCTTGTCCAGATAGCGGCCGTATAGAAAGTAGGCTGCCACCAGCAACGAGAGACAAACAAAAAAAGTAGTCATTTCTGAAAAAAAATCGGGTTTTATAGTGCGAATTTAATAAATATTTACGATATTTGCACCGTCGATCATCGAATCGACCATTAGGTTGCCTTAATAGCTCAGTCGGTAGAGCACTTCATTCGTAATGAAGGGGTCGGGGGTTCGAGTCCCCCTCAAGGCTCCAAGGTATTCGACGACAAGCGATTGAGTTTCTCAATCGCTTTTTTTGTATCTTTTCCCCAGATGCCACCGCACAAGGCCGGCCTCTTTTCATACGATATATATACTTTTTCCGTCCGGGCGGATAGCGCAGCCCGGCAAGGCACTCCTCGCCTCCCGCGGCAAGGCCGACGCAGGGCAGGCGCATCCGCTCTCTATCCGCACCGCTTCCTCGATCGTACAAAATCGTCAGCTGAGGGTCAGGGCATTATCGGAGAGCCGATAATTTAACATAATAATAGATACGGAGCGCGCGTTATGATATTGAAAAATTTTAAAAAGTAATTGAGAAAACATGATGCAGACCAGGATTTCAAAGACGCTCGAAGCAATCATCGCACGCGTAACGTTTGATGTTTCGAAATCGAATACGAAGAGTTCTTACAAGGATCGTCTCGCATTGGAGATATTGCGCGAGGAGGGAGCCTTGGCCTACCAGATGCTTTCGACGAAGCTCAAAGACTGGGAGCTGTACCAGCTGCCTCAGAGGATCGAGCGCGAGATAGAGACGTCGCCCGAAGCCGAGCTCTCGTCGCCCGAGGAGTTCTACACATCTCTGTGCGAGCAGATGAAGGCCTCGACGCATGCGCGCAGCGTATCGACGGCGCATGCGCTTCGCTTCATCGCCTCGGACGCAGCGACCGCCACCTCGCGCATACTGGCCGAATTTGACATATCGGACGACATGCTCGACGAGGAGATCGTGCGCATAGGCTCCTCGTCGGACGACAACTCCGTCCGCATCGACATGCACGTCATAGACCTGAACCGAGAAGAGACCCGCCACACTCCGAACGCCTCACTGGACAAGTTCGGCGTGAATCTCACACGCTTGGCGCGCGAGGGACGGATCGACCCCGTCATAGGACGCACCGACGAGATCGACCGCGTGATACAGATCCTCTCGCGCCGCAAGAAGAACAACCCGATGCTTATCGGTGAGGCAGGAGTGGGTAAAAGCGCGATAGTCGAGGGACTCGCGCTGCGCATGGCTTCGGGCGACGTACCGTATACGATAGCGGGCAAGGAGCTCTATTCGCTGGACGTATCGTCGCTTGTGGCCGGCACGAAATTCCGCGGCGAGTTCGAGGAGCGCATGCAGCAGCTCATAGAGTCGCTCTCGAAGTCGCACGACACCATAATATTCATCGACGAGATACACACGATCGTCGGTGCAGGCTCGACGCAGGGCTCGCTCGACACGGCCAACATACTCAAACCGGCTCTGGCGCGCGGCGATCTGCAAACCATAGGAGCCACGACGCTCGACGAGTTCCGCGAGAACATCGAGAGCGACCCGGCGCTCGAACGCCGGTTCCAGAAGGTCGTCATCGAGCCTACCACGGCCGAACAGACGCTCGACATACTGCGGCAGGTGGCACCCTACTACGAGCGTCACCACAAGGTGCGCTACACCGACGAGGCGCTCTGCGCCTGCGTAAAGCTCTCGGAGCGCTACATAACCGACCGCCACTTTCCCGACAAGGCGATCGACGTCATGGACGAAGCCGGCTCGCGCGTACATATAAATGCCGCACGAGAACCGCACGAGATACGCGAGTTGGAGGCCGCGCTGGCTGATGCGCGCAACCAGCGCCGCAAGGCCGTCGAGGCACTTATATACGAGAAGGCGGCAGCCGCACGGCTCAACGAGATAGCCATAAAGACCCGCATCGGGGAGCAGCGTGCCCAGTGGCGCCGCAACATGGAGAACAACCCGACCGAGGTGGGCGTCGAGCATATCGAGCGCGTCATACACTCCATGACGGGTATCCCCACCGAGCGCATCGAGACCGGCGAAATGGCACGTCTTCGCGGCCTGCAAGAGTATCTCTGCGAGCGCGTGATAGGACAGCAGGATGCCGTGCGTCATCTCTCGCAGGCCATACGCCGCTCGCGCGCCGGGCTGAAAGACGAACACCGCCCGATAGGCGTATTCCTCTTCGTCGGCCCCACGGGCGTAGGCAAGACCCTGCTGGCCAAAGAGATCGCCAAGTGGCTGTTCGACGATCGCCGCGGGTTGATACGCATCGACATGTCGGAGTACGGCGAGAAGCACAACGTGTCGCGTCTGATAGGCTCGCCCCCGGGATATGTCGGCTACGGCGAGGGCGGCCAGCTCTCGGAGGCGGTGCGCCGCCATCCCTACTCGGTAGTGCTGTTCGACGAGATCGAAAAGGCGCATCCCGACATCTTCAACACGATGTTGCAGATATTCGACGAGGGGCACCTGACCGACGGCAGCGGCCGGCGCGTCGACTTCCGCAACACGGTCATCATAATGACCTCCAACGTAGGCTCGCGCAACGCCGCGGCACGCATAGCGCAGGTAGGCTACCGGACCGAGTCGAAGAGCATCAACGAGCGCTCGGCGCCGCAGACCGAATACGGCCGTGCGCTGGACGAGTACTTCGCTCCGGAGTTCCTGAACCGTATCGACGACATCGTGGTATTCCGCCGGCTCGAAGCCGAAGATGTCGAGCGCATCGTCGATCTGGAACTCTCGACGATCCTGCGCCGCGCCCGCGACATGGGCTACAACGTCGAGATCACATCGCCGGCAAAGAGCCTGCTGGCCGAGCAGGGCTTCGACTCGCGCTACGGGGCGCGTGCGCTGCGACGCACGCTGCTCGACAAGGTAGAGGCGCCGCTGTCGACGATGATCGTCGAGGGACGGCTCTCCAAGGGCGACACCGTTGCTGTCGAGGCGCGCCGCGGCGAAGTGGCTCTGCGCATAGCCCGCAAAAGCCCGAAGGTGGCCTGACGGATCAATTTCGAGGCAATAAAAACCGCATCGTGAAAGATGCGGTTTTTGCGTTTGCCCTCTTTTATTGTTACCTTTGCCGCCATGCAATACTTCAAAAGACATATCGATTACTACAAACGCATCCTCACGCTGGCCATGCCCGTCGTCCTGGCGCAGGCAGGACAGCTTACCACGCAGTTCGCCGACACGGCCATGGTGGGACGCTTCGGCGGCGAGGATCCGCTGCCGCTGGCCGCAGTATCGCTCGGCAGCGCGCTCTTTCTGATAATTTATCTCGGGGCGCTGGGACTCGCGCTGGGCATCACGCCCATAATCGGCGAGCACTTCGCACGAGGCGACAAACGACGCGTGGCGCATCTGCTGCAAAACAGCATGCTCTACTGCACCGTGGTCGGCATCGCAGCCACCGCCGCGGCGCTGCTGGTAAGACCCCTGATGTGGTCGCTGAGCGATGTGCTGACGCCGCAGAACGGCACGCACGACATAGGCGACGTGGTAGCGCTGGCCGTGCCTTACTTCGACATGCTGACTTGGAGCATTCTGCCGCTGATGATCTTCCTGTCGTTCAAGCAGTTTCTCGAAGGCATAGGCAACACCTCGATCGCCATGTGGATCGTACTGGCCACCAATGCCCTGAACATACTGCTCAACTGGGTGTTCATCTTCGGACATCTTGGCGCCGAGCCCATGGGTGCCGAGGGTGCCGGTCTGGCCACGCTCATATCGCGCATAGCGCAGATGCTGTCGATAGCATGGATCGTCATGCGCAGCAGACGCTTCGCCGTCTACCGCAGCCACTTCGCGCGGCGGGTCCTGCGCTGGCAGCCCATACGCGAGATACTTCGCGTGGGCTACCCCACCGCCTTTCAGATGATGCTCGAAGCCAGCGCATTCATCACGACGACGATCCTCGCGCTCTCGTTCGGCGCCGTATCGTCGAGCGCGTTCCAGATAACGTTCAACATAGCCAACATAGCGTGGATGATAATCGTCGCCGTCGGGTCGGCCTCTACCATAGTCGTGTCGCACATCTACGGTTCGGGCGAGTTCGGCAGGCTGCGCCCCACCATACGCGCCACATTCCATATAGGTCTTGCGTGGAGCATCCTCATGGCCGCGATGTTCATCCTGCTCAGAGGCTCGATACCGGCGCTGTTCACAGACAACGAGGAGGTCATAGCACTGACGGGCTACCTGCTGATATACATATCAGTATATCAGATATCGGACGGCATACAGGGTCTTTCGATAAGCATCCTGAGAGGATTGCAGGACGTGAGGATCATCATGCCGATCGTGGTGGTGGCCTATGTCGTTCTGAACATACCGATAGGCTATATGCTTGCGTTCCGCTTCGGCATGGGCCCCGTCGGCCTTGCGCTGGGCCTGGTCTTCGGACTTACGACGGCCGCCGTGCTCACCCTTCTGCGGGTGCGGCAGCAGATGCGCCGGCACGATGCCGCGGCACGACGAGTCTCGGCTCAGGGCAGCGACCGATAACGGCCTGCCCCGGCCAAGGGCGCCGCGAGCGAGATAAATATCCGCTCGGGCTGAATATTATTCGAATTGTTTGCCTATGCAGGACAAAATTTCGCTATCTTCGCAAGCGAGAAACAGTATAACCCTCGAAGCATGAATGTCCGTATAGCCGAAGACTGGAAGCAGGTCATAGGAGAAGAGTTCGACAAACCCTATTTCGCCGAGCTGGCGCAGTTCGTCCGCGACGAATACTCGTCGCGCAGGATCTTTCCCGCAGGCCGCAACATATTCCGCGCATTCGACAAGTGCCCCTTCGACGATTTGAAGGTGGTTATCATAGGTCAGGACCCCTACCACGGCGAGGGTCAGGCCAACGGGCTCTGCTTCTCGGTGGGCGACGGAGTGCCGTTCCCGCCTTCGCTGCAAAACATCTTCAAGGAGGTGCACGACGATACGGGGGTGCCCGTGCCGCAGAGCGGCAACCTCGACCGCTGGGCCGAGCAGGGCGTGCTGCTGCTGAACGCCGTGCTTACGGTGCGCGCACACGAAGCCGCCTCGCATGCCGGACGCGGCTGGGAGCAGTTTACCGACGCCGTGGTGCGAGCCATAAACCTGCACAAGCATAACGTAGTATATATGCTCTGGGGCAGCTATGCCCAGCGCAAGGGCTCGATAGCCGATGCGGCGCACAACTGCATTCTGCGAGCCGTACACCCCTCGCCGCTGTCGGTATATCGCGGATTCTTCGGCTGCCGCCACTTCTCGCAGGCAAACGCCTATCTCGAAAGTGTGGGAAAAAGCCCGATTGTGTGGTAGGCCGCAGATAATGTTTTGAAGATTACGAATTTTTGTATTAACTTTGCAGCTCCGATAAAGAAACGATAATTATGACAGGACAACTCAGATTTCTGCTTGTAGTTTGCGCTCTTATCCTTATCGCAAGCATCCCGTGGGGCCTGTGGTGCGCAGCGACAGGACAAATAATCAAGGCTGCCATATTAGCCGTCGTGGCTTTGGCGGCATTCATCGCTCTGATTATAGTCCGTCGCAATCTGACGTTCATACGCCAGATGAACCAGACCTTCGAGGACGACAACGTCACACCGCTTTAATCGTTCGCCGCCGCGCACTTTCTGCGTCCCGCACAGCCCTGACAAGAGGACTCTGCGCACGGCTTAACGAAAACGTCTTATGTCCGGCCGCCGCGTGCGGCCGGACATCATCGCTCCTTATATCGCCTCCTGCGCCGCGATCCGCTGCGATCGCCGGCACCAAAGGCGTATCCGATCCGAACGGCAAACCCTCTCCGACGACATATCCGCGCTGCGTCCGGCAGCATGCGCTATTGCGTATGCAGGCGGCAGGCGCCGCCCCGCCCGGTCGGGCAAAACCGCCACGTCATAAATATCGCAATCGGGTACAAAAAAAGCGGCCGGAAGATCCGGCCGCGACTTTTTCGCATTGACGGCGATTACTTGCTGACACGTCTCTCCTTGATACGCGCCTTCTTGCCGGTAAGGTTGCGCAGGTAGTAGATACGTGCGCGACGAACGACACCGTACTTGTTGACCTCGATCGAGTCGATATGGGGCGAGTAGAGCGGGAAAATACGCTCGACACCCACGCCGTTCGAGATCTTGCGGATCGTAAACATCTTGGTCTTGCCGCTACCCTTGATCTGGATAACCACACCGCGGAAGCTCTGCAAACGCTCCTTGTTACCCTCGACGATACGGTAGGTAACGGTAATCGTGTCACCGGCCTTGAACGACGGCACGTCGGCCTCGCTCTTGGTCCACATCTGCTCGTTGACGAGCTTGATCAATGCATCTTTGTTCATGTTGCAACAAATGTTAAATAATTATCGCTCAACATTATCGCTGTGCGATCTCTACCATGGCGGCACCCTCGCCGCCAATCCCCGAAGCCTCGTCCGATCCTCTCCGCCCCGAAGAACAGACCGATCCGGCGACGCTTCGCCCCGATGCCGCACCCAATATAAGAGGTTGATACGGACTGCAAATATAGCGAAATAATCCGCCGCGACAAATTTTCCCGGCATTTTATCTCGACGACCCTACCGCTGCGCCGGCCGCCACGAAAAAAAGTCCACGGCCGGCATACGATCCCGAAGATTTATTTCGTAACTTTGTATTGGATTCACGTCGGCCGAGGTCGAAATATGCGGCCCGCTATTTGACGGTCGCGCATAGGCGCCCACGACGGTGCTCCGAAATATTTTAACGGACTTTACAATTACCATAATGAACAACAAGTATCAACTGCCGCGCGACGGCGGCCTTATCGAGGAGGCTGCGCCGCGGGACATAATCCACCGCCGCGAGAAGATACGCACGCAGGTGTTCGACAGCGAATACCGCGGCGTGCAGTATGTCGCCGACATCATCTGCCGCATGATACGCTCGCACGAGCAGAGCGCACCCGTCGACGACATGTTCGACGAGGGACGTCCGTTCGTGCTGGGTCTGACCACCGGACGCACGCCTCTGGGACTCTACCGCGAGCTGGTCAGACGCTACCGCGCCGGCGCCATCAGCTTCGCGGGTGTGGCCGTCTACTCGCTCGACGAGTTCTACCCCATAGCGCGCTCCGAGCAGCAGAGCCGCAACTACCGCATACACGAGGACTTCCTCAACCATATAGACATCCTCCCCGAAAACATCCATATCCCCGACGGCACCGTTTCGCTCGACCGCGTATCGGAGTACTGCGCCGCTTTCGATCAGGACGTGCGCAATATCGACCTGATGATTATCGGCATGGGAGAGCAGGGGCAGATCGGCTTCAACGAGCCGGGATCGTACGTCAGATCGCACACGCGTCTGGTGGAGCTGACCCACAACTCGCGCAAGGTGCAGTCGTCGCTCTTCTTCGGGTTGGAGAATACGCCCAAAATGGCCATAACCATGGGACTCGACACGGTCATGCGCGCCGACAGGATAATCCTCATGGCATGGGGCGAACAGAAGGCCGATGCCGTGCAGCGCGTGGTCGAGGGCGAAATAACCGACATGGTGCCGGCCTCGCACTTGCAGCAGCACCCCGACATAGAGGTTGTCATCGACGAGAATGCCGCCCGCCTGCTCACGCGCGAGCAGACGCCGTGGCTGGTAGGCCCCTGCCGCTGGACGCCCAAATTCATCCGCAAGGCCGTCGTATGGCTCTGCGGCGTCGTCGACAAGCCTATACTGAAACTGACATATCTCGACTATATCGAGAACTCGCTGGGCGAGCTGCTCGAACGCACCGGCCAGACATACGACAGAATCAACATCGACGTATTCAACGATCTGCAACACACCATAACTGGCTGGCCGGGAGGCAAGCCCGACGCCGACGACTCGACACGGCCTGCCCCGTCGCAGCCATATCCCAAGCGCGTGCTGATCTTCTCGCCCCACCCCGATGACGACGTGATATCTATGGGCGGCACGTTCATACGTCTGGTCGAGCAGGGCCACGACGTGCACGTGGCCTACGAGACGTCGGGCAACGTAGCCGTGCACGACGACGTGGTGGTGCAGAATGTCGACACGGCGCGCGAAATGGGCATGGGCGACCACAACGCCGAGATGCTCGCGCTGATCGCCTCGAAGCGGCGCGGCGAGCCGGAGCCCCGGCGCCTGCTCGACATCAAGGGCGCCATACGCCGTGCCGAGGCGCGTGCCGCGGTGCGCTCGTTCGGCCTGAACCCCGACACCAACGCCCACTTCCTGAACATGCCATTCTACGAGACGGGCGGCATCAAGAAGGGGCAGCTGACCGATGCCGACATATCGCTCATCGTCGATCTGCTGCGCCGCATACGCCCCAACCAGATATATGCCGCCGGCGATCTGGCCGATCCTCACGGCACCCACCGCACCTGCATGGAGGCTCTGTTGGAGGCTATCGACATCGTCCGCGACGACGACTGGATGACCGACTGCCACCTATGGCTCTATCGCGGCGCATGGATGGAGTGGGATCTCGGAATGGTCGATATGGCCGTACCGCTCTCGCCCGACGAGATGTTGAAAAAGCGCCACGCGATATACCGCCACCTATCGCAGAAGGACATAGTGCCGTTCCCGGGCAGCGACACGCGCGAATTCTGGCAGAGAGCCGAGGAGCGCACGCAGAACACAGCACGCCAGTACGACAAGCTGGGCATGGCCGAATATCAGGCCATAGAGGTGTTCGTAAGGATGTTCTGAAACAAGCCGCGGCATCCCGAGCAAAACTGCCGCCGGCCGGCCGACTTATACGCCGCCCGGTCGGCGTATGCGCGCCCCCGGATGCTTGACGCTATGTTTCGGCACAAGACCGCCGTGAAGACCGCCGCGCACACGAACGAAGCGGATATTGAAAATTATATAAAACAAAACATCGGATAATATGAGAGTAATAATCGAATCGTCGCCCGAGGATGTGGCACGACGCTCGGCAAGATACATAGTCGACCAGATAGCGAGCAAGGCGCGCTACACCTCGTCGCCCTTCGTGCTGGGTCTGCCTACCGGCTCCACGCCGCTGGACACCTATCGCGAGCTGATACGCCTGCACCGTGCGGGCGAAGTGTCGTTCGCCAATGTCGTGACATTCAACATGGACGAATATGTCGGGCTGCCCGCCGGCCACGAAGCGAGCTACCGTACCTTCATGCAGCGCAACTTCTTCGATCATGTGGACATACGTCCCGAGAATATCAACATACCCGACGGCAACGCCGCCGACCTCGAACACGAGTGCGCCGACTACGAGCGCCGCATAGCCGAGGCAGGGGGTATCGATCTGTTCATGGGAGGCGTGGGCGAGGACGGGCACATAGCCTTCAACGAACCCTTCTCGTCGCTGGGCTCGCGCACGAGGGTCAAGACCCTGACTCCCGACACGCGTCAGGCCAATTCGCGATTCTTCGACGGCGACGCCGACAAGGTGCCGCACACGGCCATAACCGTAGGCGTGGGCACCGTGCTGTCTGCAAAACGCGTGATGATTCTGGCCACGGGGCTTCGCAAGGCACGCGCAGTACGTCATGCCATAGAGGGCGGATACAACCACCAGTGGACCGTATCGGCCTTGCAGACGCATCCGTGCGGAATAATCGTCTGCGACGACGATGCGGCTCAGGAGCTGCGCGTAGGGACATACCGCTACTTCAAGGCCGTCGAGGCCGACAACGCAGGTCTACGTTAAGGCCGGGCGTGATCCAAGACCGGGCGCATGCAATGCCGAGAGCGCCGGCGGCAGGATCGGCGGAGATACATCAACGAGACAGGGGCTTTCCGCATGGAAAACCCCTGTCTCGCATATAGGATCGGCCGACCTTTACAGGCGTGCCTTGATCTTCTTCGACTCCTCCTCGTAGCCGGGCTTGTCGAGCAAGGCGAACATATTCTTCTTGTACGCCTCGACACCGGGCTGGTTGAAGGGATTGACACCCAGCAGATAGCCGCTTATGCCGCAAGCCTTCTCGAAGAAGTAGAGCAGCTGGCCTATGGTGCGCTCGTCGATGCGCGCTATCTCGATGCGCATGTTGGGTACACCGCCGTCGACATGGGCTATTCTCACGCCCAACTCGGCCATGCGGTTGATCTCCGATATGCGCTTGCCGGCCAGGAAATTAAGTCCGTCGAGGTTATCCTCGTCGGCCTCGACGCGAACGGTATGTTTCGACTCCGCCACCGAGACGATCGTCTCGAACAGAGTGCGCTCGCCCTCCTGTATGTACTGTCCCATAGAGTGCAGATCGGCCGTGAGGGTCACGCTGGCGGGGAATATGCCTTTGCCCTCCTTGCCCTCGCTCTCGCCGTAGAGCTGCTTCCACCACTCGGCGATGTAGAGCAGTTTAGGCTCGTAAGAGCCCAGAATCTCGATCTTCTTGCCGCTGTTGTAGATCTCGTTGCGCACGACGGCATAACGGGCGGCGGGGTTCTCGGCTATGGGGCGGTCGGCTCCGCACATACGCTCCATGTCGCGCGCACCCTCCACCAGAGCGCGGATGTCGATACCCGCCACAGCCAGCGGCAGCAGTCCGACGGGGGTAAGCACCGAGTAACGGCCGCCCACGTTGTCGGGAATGACGAACGTCGGGTAGCCCTCGTTGTCGGCCAGCGTCTTCAACGCGCCGCGCGACGAGTCGGTTATTGCCACGATGCGCTCGGCGGCCTCCTCTTTACCGTAGCGGCGCTCCAACTCGGCCTTCAAAAGGCGGAATGCGATCGCCGGCTCGGTCGTGGTGCCCGACTTCGAGATCACGATGACGGCTATCGAGCGCTCGGCCGTAGCGGCAAGCAGCTCGTGGGTATAGTCCTCCGATATGTTCTGGCCGGCGAAGAGGATCGTCGGGTTGTCATGGTGGCGTTTGAGCGACTCGAACGAGTCGGTCATGGCTTCCAGCACGGCCTTGGCCCCCAGATAAGAGCCGCCGATACCTATGCAGATTACCGTATCGGCCTTGCCGCGCAGCTTGGCGGCCACGGACTCGATATCCGAGAGCTCTTTCTCGCCGATCGACGAGGGCAGCGAAACCCAGCCAAGGAAATCGTTGCCGGCGCCCTTGCCCGTATGCAGCAGCTCATTGGCGCGTGCCGCACGTTCGAGCATCGCGTCTGTTACGGTGACGCCCGAATGATCGGCGTCGAATCTTATAAGTTCCATAGTATGATTGTTTATAGTTTGTGTGTATCAAATCAGCTCCGCCGTCAGCCGCGCCATGCTCTCGCGAGCCGGGGCTGCGGAATAGAGTACGTCGTACACCATGTCGGCTATGGGCATGGCCATAGCCTCGACTGCACCCACGCGGCGTATGCAGTCGGCGGCGTAGTACCCCTCGGCGATCATCGTCATCTCGTTCAGAGCGCTCTTGACCGAGCATCCGCGGCCGATGAGATTGCCCAGACGGCGGTTGCGGCTCAACGGAGAGTAGCAGGTCACCAACAGGTCGCCAAGATAGGCCGACGTCGCCGTATCGCGCTGCGACGCGGGTAGTTTGCGCTCCAAATAGTGCGCCATTTCGCGTGCGCAGTTGGCTATAAGGACGGCGAGGAAGTTATCTCCGTAACCCAGCCCCACGGCCATGCCCACGGCTATGGCGTAGACGTTTTTCAGAATGGCCGCATACTCGACGCCCAGCACGTCGCACGAATAGTTGCACCGCACGTAGTCGTTGGCCAGCATACCGCCCACGGCGCGCGCCCCCTCCGAATCGGTCGAAGCGACGGTCAGATACGACAGACGCCCTATGCCCACCTCCTCGGCATGCGACGGTCCGGTTACGACGGCCATATCCGATAGAGGCAGCGAGTACTGATCGCACATATACTCCACCACGGTCTTATAGTCGCCCGGTATGATGCCCTTGACGGCCGACACCACCCTCTTGCCGGCGAGCGGCACTGAGAGCGGCGCGAGAAAATCCTTCAAGAAGGCCGACGGCGCGGCCAGCACCACGGCCGAAGATGCGGCCACCACGGCGTTCAGATCGTTCGACGGAGCGATCAGCGAGCGGTCGATCCCGACATACGGCAGATACTTCGGATTGTGTCCCGTGGCACGGAGCGAGTCGAGCACGCGGTCGTTGCGGACATACCATTCGACACGGCGGCCGTTTACGGTCAGCGTCTTCACGATAGCCGTAGCCCAGCTTCCGTAACCTATTACAGCACAATTTTCCGAGTCGATGCGGTCGTATCCCATAGGCAAGAATTTTATTGGGCAAAAGTAGATAAATTTTGCCAAACTATTGCAATATGTCCATATCTTTTTCGTACCTTTGTCCGGTATACTTATTATAGAGACGTTTTCGGCACGGCCGCAGGCGCACCACGGCGGATCATGCTATGCTGTCGGGCGGCGTTTGGGTCATGACGACAATCAAATAACGATAATTCGCTATGGGCTTTTTTTCTTTGACACAGGAGTTGGCCATCGATTTGGGTACGGCCAATACGCTGATAATGCACAACGGCAAGGTTATGGTCGACGAGCCTTCGATCGTCGCGCTCGAAAAGCATACGGGCAAAGTGGTCGCCATAGGCCACAAGGCGCGCCAGATGCACGAGAAGACCAACCCCAACATCCAGACTATACGACCTCTTAAAGACGGTGTGATCGCCGACTTCAACGCCACCGAGCTGATGCTCCGCGGTCTGATAAAGAAGGTGCATGCGTCCAGCGGACTCTTCGCGCCGTCGCTGCGCATGATGATCTGCATCCCGTCGGGCTCGACCAACGTCGAGATACGCGCCGTGCGCGACTCGGCACAGCATGCGGGCGGCCGCGAGGTCTACCTCATATTCGAGCCCATGGCGGCGGCACTGGGTGCCGGTCTCGACGTCGAGGCGCCCGAGGGCAACCTCATAATCGACATCGGCGGCGGCACGTCGGAGATAGCCTGCATATCGCTGGGCGGCATCGTATGTTCGGAGTCGATCAACGTCGCCGGCGACGTCTTCACATCCGACATCCAGAACTACATTCGTCAGCAGCACAACATCCGCATCGGCGAACGCACGGCCGAGAAGATCAAGTGCGCGATCGGCGCGGCCGTACCGGAGCTGGACGACGAGCCGGAGGACTTCGAGATCACGGGTCCCAACATGCTGACCTCTCTGCCGCAGAAAATAACACTAAATTACAGCGAGATAGCATACGCACTCGACAAGTCGCTCGTCAAGCTCGACAACGCCCTGATGAAGGTGTTGGAGGATATGCCGCCCGAGCTTTACGCCGACGTTGTCAAGAACGGCATCTATCTGGCCGGCGGCGGTGCCCTGATAAAGGGTCTCGACCGGCGTCTGAGCGAGAAATCGGGTCTGCCCGTTCATGTAGCCGAAGATCCGCTGCGCGCCATTGCCCGCGGTACGGGTATCGCTTTGAAGAACATAGGCAGCTTCTCGTTCCTGATGAAATAACATCGCGGCAGATGCGCCGCGACCGCCGTCGGGCTTCGGCCGAACGACCGATCCGCACTGCGGCGATCGATAGCCGGGTACCGACCCCGGACGCCATTACATTCGACAAAGGCCGATGTACAGACTCTTCGAGTTCATAAAACGCACGTATGTAGTGCTGCTGTTTCTGTTGTTGGAGGCGGTGGCACTGAATCGTTACGCCTCGTCGACGGCCTACACTCAGGCAAAGATACTCTCGCGCACGAGTGCCGTCACGGGGGCGGTCGACGGAGCCGTCAGCGGCGTCAAGCACTACTTCTCGCTGTCGGAGGAGAACCGGCTGCTTACGCGGCGTCTGGCCATGACCGAGGCGCGTCTGGCCGCCATGCGCGAATCGGAGCAGGGGGCGGCGATGCTCTCGATCGACGATCTGCTGCTGCCCGATACGCTCGTCCCCGAGTGGTCGCAATACCAGTTCCATACGGCACGCGTGGTAGCCTCGTCGACCGACAGGCCGCGCAACTTCGTCGTGCTGAACCGCGGCATCGCCGACGGCATACGCGAAGACATGGCCGTCGTGACGCCCGACATGAAACTCGTCGGCTACATCGTCTCCTGCTCGGAGCGGTATTCAGTCGTGCTGCCACTGCTGAACACCACATTCCGCACGGGAGGACGTCTGGCCAGCGGCAACCACTACGGCTCGATATCGTGGGACGGACTGTCGCCCTACCGCATCACGCTGGGCGAGCTGTCGAAGTATGCCGACATCGACCGCGGCGTGCCGGTCATGGTCTACTCGGAGCGCTTCCCTGAGGGAATATTGGTAGGCTATGTCGAGGAGTATGCGCTCAACTCGGCACAGACGGCATATACGGCCACAGTATCCGTAGCGGCCGACATGTCGAGCCTTTACAACGTAATAATCATAGAGAACACGCACTACGGCGAGATCGAGGCTTTGATCGACGACGCCGACAAACGATTCTGATACCGGAGATGTACAGATACAGGTCATATATTTGGTTGTTCCTCATAGCCCTCTCGGCGCAGCTGTTCATCCTGAACAACCTGTCGCTCAGCATCTGGCTGCGCCCGATGATCTTCTCGGCCGCCGTACTGCTGCTGCCCGTCGAGTGGCGCACGGTGTGGGTGCTGGTCACGGCCGCCGCCGCAGGCTGGACGCTCGACATGGCCACCGGATGTCAGGGGCTGTATACCGCCTCGCTGCTGCCGCTGGCCATGGTGCGCGGCGCCATAGTGCGTCTGACAGCCAACCGCAGCGTCGAGCCGTCGGATCAGACCGAAGTACTGGTAAGCCTCAGCCGCAAGCAGCTGTTCATATATCTGGCCGCAGGCATCGTGCTTCACCACGCGATGTTCTTCTTTCTGGAAACCATGTCGTTTACGTTCTTCTGGCAGACTGCGGGTCGCATATTCGCCGGCAGCGCACTAGCCCTGGCACTCGTCTGGCCGGGGGCGGCATGGTTCATGTCCAACGAATCTTCGGGGCAATGAAATTCGAAAGGGCTTCGCTTCAACGCTATGCGACGCTGCGCTGGATAGTCGCGGCGGTATTCGTCGCGCTGGCGCTGCGTCTGTGCTACATCCAGCTGATCGACACCAAATACAAGGATCTGGCTACGTCGAACATCATCCGGCGCGTGGTGGAGTACCCCTCGCGCGGCGAGGTGCTCGACCGACGCGGCGAGTATCTGGTGCAGAGCCGCGAGTGCTACGACGTCATGGTCATCGCGGGCGAGATACCCCACGAGGGTTTCGACACGATGCGCATGGCGGCCATACTCGACATCACGCCCGAGCGTCTGCGCTCGCAGATCGACAAGGCGCGACGCTATCCGCGGGCGCCCTTTCTCGTGACCAACTATGTGCCGCAGCAGGCCAAGCTGGCATTCGACGAATGCTACTTCAAGGGGTTCTATACGGTATTCCGCACGGCGCGGCAATACCCCCGCAAGATCGGCGGAAACCTGCTGGGCTATGTCGGCGAGGTCAGCGAGCGCGACATCAAGCGCTGGCCCTACTATTCGGCCGGCGACTACATAGGCATCGGCGGCGTAGAGTCGGCATACGAGGTCGAACTTCGCGGCCGCAAGGGCGTCAAGGTCGAGACGACCGACACCCACGGCGCCGTCAAAGGCTCCTACATGGACGGTGCGTTCGACACGCTGCCGATCAACGGGCGCAGGCTCATATCGACGATCGATGCCCGCCTGCAAGCCTTCGCCGAGGAGCTTATGGAGGGCAAGATCGGGGCTGTGGTAGCTATCGAGCCGTCGTCGGGCGAGATACTCGTCATGGCTTCGTCGCCTACATACGATCCCGACGAGCTGGTCGGCCGCCAGCGCGGCAACCACTACATGACCTTGCAGGAGAACGTGCGGCAGCCGCTGTTCAACCGTGCCGTCAAGTCGAAGTATCCGCCGGGATCGACATTCAAGCTGGTACAGGGGCTTATAGGCATGCAGGAGGGAGTGCTGCATTCGAGCGACCTGCACCCGTGCCACGAGGGCTTCGTGGTAGGCAAGCGCAAGGTCAAGTGCCACTCGCACCGCTCGCCGGTGGATCTGCGCGACGCCGTGGCCACCTCGTGCAACGCCTACTTCTGCTACGTATTCAAGGATATAATCACAAACCCCAAGTACGGCGGAGTGAGGCGCGGTCTGGAAGTGTGGCGCGAGTATGTCGAGAGCTTCGGCTTCGGCCGCACGCTCGACTCGGACTTCATAGGCGAGGGCGTGGGCAACGTACCCTCGACCGAGGACTACGACCGCATGTACAACGGGCGCTGGAACTGGGGTACGCCGATTTCGCTGTCGATAGGTCAGGGCGAAATGGGATGCACGCCGCTGCAAATGGCCAATCTGGCCGCCATAGTCGCCAACCGCGGATATTACTACATACCCCATATCGTCAAGCGCATCGAGGGATGCGACTCGCTCGACGCACGCTTCTACCAGCGGCAGTACACCAAGGTCGACAGCCGCTACTTCGAACCGATAGTCGAGGGCATGTGGCGCGGCGTGAACGTGTGGGGCACCTCGCGCGGCGCCGAGCTGCCGGGACTCGACGTATGCGGCAAGACGGGTACGGCGCAGAACCCCCACGGCAAGGACCACTCGACATTCCTGTCGTTCGCACCGAAGGACAACCCGCGCATAGCCATATCGGTCTACGTCGAGAACGGAGGCTTCGGAGCCACCATCGCCCTTCCGATAGCCAGCCTTATCGAGGAGCTCTATCTGACCGACACCATACGCCGCCCCGAGATGCTTAGATATGTCAAGGAGCATACGGTCTATTACCCATATTACGACAAGCTCAATGCGAAGAAAAACCGGAAATAGCATGTTCGACTCCTCGTCCGAGGGGCTGTTCTACGGCATCGACCGCGTTGCGCTGCTGCTGTACGTCGCGCTGGTGGCTGTCGGCCTGGTCTGCATAACGGCAGCCTCCTACGACGAGCGCATCGACGACGTATTCTCCATGTCGCACTTCTACATGAAGCAGCTGATGTGGATCGGCATATCGTGGACCGTGGCTCTGGTGCTGCTGCTGATCGACCATAAGTATTTCCACATGTGGGCCTACCCTGCCTATATATTGGGTATTGCCTCGCTGGTGGCCGTACTGATGTTCGGCCGCGAGGTCAACGGCGCCAAGGCATGGTTCCAGTTGGGCGACGTGAGAATACAGCCCGTCGAGTTCGCTAAGATAGCCACGGCGCTCACGCTCGCGCGCGTGATGAGCGCATATTCGTTTTCGATATCGCGCCCGAGCGACATCGTCAAGGTCGCGGTGGTCATCATGCTGCCGCTGGGCATCATCATCTTGCAGAACGACACCGGCTCGGGCGTAGTGCTATGCTCGTTCCTGTTCGTACTCTACCGCGAGGGTCTGAGCCGCGCGATATGTATGCCGCTCGTCCTGATCGTCTTTCTGTTCATCTTCTCGTTCATCTTGGAGCCGCTGGCACTCTTCCTCGTACTGCTCGCGGCACTGGTCGTATACAGCGCGGCACGCAGCGGCAGGTGGTCGGCGCACGTGCGCTTCATGGCCTTCACGCTGCTCTGCTCGCTGCTCCTGTCCGTGGCTACGCCGCTGAGCGGATACGCCTCGCTGATGATCGTCTGCGGCATCGAGGCCGCGGTGCTGATAATAGCCGCCGTGCAGAACAAGGCTTACGAGATATTGTGGCTTACGGCGATGTTCATCGGCGCCATGATATTCGTTCCGACGACCGACTACATATTCGACAACGTGCTCAAACCCCACCAGAGAGATCGTGTGCTTAGCTTCGTAGGCATGAAGAGCGACCCGCTGGGCATCGACTACAACGTCAACCAGTCGCAGATAGCCATAGGCTCGGGCGGCTTCGCGGGCAAGGGCTTCATGGAGGGTACGCAGATACGCTACAACTTCGTGCCGGAGAAGCACACCGACTTCATCTTCTGTACCTTAGGCGAGGAGTGGGGCTTCGTGGGGACGATAGCCGTGCTGGGGCTGTTCATCGCTCTTATACTGCGCCTTATGAAGATGGGCGAGAGGATCAAGGAGCCTTTCGGACGCATATACTGCTATTGCGTGGCTGCGATATTGCTGTTCCACGTCATGGTCAACGTCGGCATGGCCATAGGTCTGATGCCCGTAATGGGTATCCCGCTGCCGCTTATGAGCTACGGCGGCTCGTCGCTGGTGGCCTTCACGATGTTGATCATAATAGCCATACGCCTCGACGCCTCGACGCGTCAGGATGCCGCCAACATCTGAGCCGTCGCCTCGCAGAGCGGCCGGGAAGCTGGCAGGAATTGTAAAACATAAATTTCTTAAATAACGTGATCTACCTTATCTATTTCATCGTGGCGTGGCTCGTGGTGCGCTTCTCGATCATGGCGTCGAACTATATCGACATGATCGACCGCTCGACACGACTCTCGGGCGCCTTTCTGGGCGGCGTGCTGCTCTCGGCCGTCACGTCGCTGCCCGAGCTGTTCACGAGCATCTCCGCAACCGTCTTTCTCGACAAGCCCGACCTGTGCATGGGCAACATCCTCGGCAGCGACCTTTTCAATGCGTCGATGCTGGGTGCGGTCGTGATGCTGTCGATACGCCGCTTCGGCCGCGTGCGCTGCTCGCGCAGCCATATAATAGTAGTGGCATACCTTATAATAATGTACGCCGTGCTGGGGCTGCGCCGCGCAGAGATCACGGCGTGGCGGCTCGGCTGGTTCGACGCAACGAGCCTGATAATACTGCTCCTCTACATATTATCGGTAAGACATCTGGCGGCCGAGAACGGCGAGCCCGCACAGGACGGGAGCGCAGACGACAAGCCGATCGCGCTGTCGCTCCGACAGATCGTCTTCCGCTTCGCGCTGTCGAGCGTAGGCATCATCGTGCTGAGCATCGCCATGACATACATCACAGACGAGATCGCCGACAGACTCTCGCTCGGCGCGGGGCTGGCCGGCGCGCTTTTTCTGGGCATAGCCACATCGCTGCCCGAGGTGACGTCGACAATTGCGCTGTTCCGCATACGCAACTACGACATCGCCGTGGGCAACATCATAGGCAGCAACGTATTCAACTTCTTCGTGCTGGCCGTGGCCGACCTGGTGTCGGCAGGCACGGGCGTCTACGGCTTCGCCGACGGCAAGGTGCAGGGGCTTCTGATGTTCGGTTCGCTGGCCATGCCGCTGCTGGCCTTGATGCTCATGAGCAGCCGTCCTATGTTCCGGTTCGCATGCGCGGCCGCGGCCGCAGCCTGCTACATAGGCTTCCTTCTGGGATGACGCACGGAAAGGAAGATGACCGGATTTTTTAGTTACGCCGATTTTTAGTATATTCGCATTCGTTAAACCGGATTGAATGATGCAGAACGAACGATTGATATTTCTGACCAACGACGACGGGTACATGTCGAAGGGGTTCCGCGCGGCTATCGAGGTGGCGCGCAGTTTCGGACACGTGATAGCCATTGCCCCCGACCGCGTGCAGAGCGGTATGAGTCAGGCCATAACCATATCGACACCGCTGTTCCTGCGGCAGGTCGAATCGACCGACGATGTGGAGATATACTCCTTCTCGGGGACACCGGTCGACTGCGTGAAGGTGGCGTTCGACCACTTCTTGCAGGAGCGCAAGATCGATCTGGTGCTGTCGGGCATCAACCACGGCTCCAATGCCGCCGTCAATGTCATGTACTCCGGCACTATGGGTGCGGCTATCGAGGGCAGCTTCTACGGCATCCCGGCCGTGGGGCTGTCGCTGGACGACCACTCGGCCGAGGCCGACTTCGAAGCGGCCGTCGAGTACGGACGCCGCATCGTCGCCGCCGTGCTGGATGCCGCCGCGACGCTGCCGCGGCCGCTGTGTCTGAATGTCAACGTACCGGCCATCCCCCTCGGCGAGATACAAGGTATAAAGCCCTGCCGCCAGACCAAGGGTTTCTGGCGCGAGGACTTCTACCGCCGGCAGGATCCCCACGGCCGCGACTACTTCTGGCTGACGGGCAAGTTCAACAACGCCGAACCCGACGCCGAGGACAGCGACGAGTGGGCACTCGCGCACGGCTATGTGGCCGTAGTTCCGGTTCAGGTCGACATGACCGACTACCGCATGCTCTCGGCGCTGCCCGACATATTGCCCTAACACCCAAAAGCCGACACGATGACTACGATCGAAATAATGCTCGTGATAGCCATAATCTTGCAGACGGTGGCTACGGTAATCTCGATACTTCTTATCAACCAGACCAAGTTCAACGTGCTGTGGATATGCTGCATCGTGGGCTTCACGCTGCTCACGGCCGAGCGCGTATGCCAGCTGCTGGCCTACGACAATGTGGACGTGCCGCCGCAGACGTTCATCTGGCTGGGCATAATCATCTCGTTCTGCTTCTCCGTAGGACTGCTCTTCGCAAACGTCCTGATAAGATACATAGACCGCATAAACCATAACCGCCGGCTGCTCGAAAACCGGCTCATGACGGCCGTGCTGCGCACCGAGGAGCGGTCGCGCGCCGACTTCTCGCGCGAGCTGCACGACGGTCTGGGCCCGCTGCTCTCGTCGGCCAAGATGTCGCTTTCGGCGCTCTCGACAGAGAAGGGCGGCGACAGCCGCACTCTGATCGACAACACGATGTATGTCATAGACGAGGCCATACGCTCGCTCAGGGAGATATCCAACAACCTTTCGCCCCACGTGCTCAATAACTTCGGTCTTGCGCGCGGCATACAGAATTTCATCGACAAGAGCTGCGCCATGCACTCGACGGCTATCGAGTTCAAGACCAACCTGCGCACCGAACGCTTCGACTCGAACATCGAAGTCATACTATACCGCGTCGTATGCGAGCTTATCAACAACTCGCTCAAACACTCGGGATGCTCGCGCATCGAGCTGGCGCTCATCCTCTGCGGCGACGTGCTGCAACTCGACTTCACGGACAACGGACGCGGATTCTCACCGCGCGAGATGATGGACTGCGGCATGGGACTGTCGAACATCAATTCGCGCATAGGCTCGCTCAACGGTTCGTTCGACATCGAGAGCCGCGACGGCGAGGGCATGCACGCACGCGTGAAGGTCAATATCGACAGCGCGATCATTCTCACTGTGCCGCGTCGTCGCGACAAGATCAAAAACCGTAAGTAACGATGGAACGCATAAGACTGGCACTGGTCGACGACCATACTCTGTTCCGCAGCGGTCTGCGCGGACTGCTCTCGCGCCAAGAAGGCTTCGATGTGGTGGCCGACATGGGCAGCGGCGAGGAGTTTCTGGCCGCTCTGCCGACACTGGCCGTCGATGTCGTCTTCATGGATATATCGATGCCCGGCATCGACGGCGGCGAGACTTCGCGCAGGGCTTTGGCCCTGCGTCCCGAGCTGAGGATAATAACGTTGTCGATGTACGGCGACGAGCAGTACTACACGCGCATGATGGAGTGCGGCGCATCGGGCTTTCTTTTGAAGGACTCCGACATAGCCGACGTGGTTGCCGCGGTGGAGACGGTATATGCCGGAGACAGCTATTTCAGCCGCACGCTGCTCGACTCGCTGGCCGGACGCATGCACTCGGTCGCCGTATGCGAGGACGAGGAGAGTCTGTCGGCACGCGAGATAGAGATACTCGCCTGCGTATGTCAGGGCTTGTCGAACCAGCAGATCGCCGACCGCCTCTTCATATCGAAGCGCACGGTCGACAAGCACCGCGCCAACATCCTCGAAAAGACCGGATGCCGCAATACGGCCGATCTGGTGGTATATGCGATCAAAAACAGACTCGTGGAGATCTGACCGGCGCCTCGTTCGCTCCGTCCGCTCTTTCGGCATCGCCGGCCGGAACGAAATAGGCTGCCGTTGACCGCAGCACAACGCCACGCAGTCGGAACTCGCAGGCAAACATATTCTAAATAAAAACCCGACGAGAATTACTCCCCATCGGGCCGACTGTGAGCAAGTGTTCTGCCTCGGTCGGATCAAAAAAGTATGTTTCGTATAACACAGGGATTTTCACAAGAAAACCCAAACGAGACCACCCGGCGCCACAACTTATATTCAGGCCGATAAAACGGCCGCTCCGAACCGAGCTTCCCGCATTCCGGAATATCCCGCCGCACCCCGCCGCAGGCAAGGCCGAGGCGATATACAGCACCTACCCCCAGCCTCGCATAGTTCCGGACACCTTCCGTTCCGCACCGGCTCGACGAGAACGATTCCTGCCGGGGGGGGGCAGTTTTCAAGCCTCGACATAGTCCGCTCACGGTTTATGCTCCCGCCCGACGGAAAACATCGAACCGCTTCCGACACCCTATCCGCCCCAGCGCAGGAAGGAGTGTTTTTCTGCATCAGGCCCGTCTTAACGAGACTCCATGTCCAACACCTTTTCTGCCGCAGCGCTTCCCGAACGGTTTTTCTGCATCAAGCCCGTCTTGACAGCTACTCCATATCGAGCATCTTTTCTACCCGGCGCTGCCAGAGCGTATTCGATTCCGCACCGGCTTGCAAATAAAATTTCTTCTCGACACCTTTCGTCCAGCTCGGTGCAGACCTGACATATCAGGCTATGAATCCTATCCGGCGGTAACATGCCCTTCGGGCACCGTTGCCATGACTCGGCGCAGTCCGCCGGCCGATTAGCCATCGATTACATAAAATGTCGACATCCGCACGGCTACAAGAGCTGCCGGACACCCGATACGATGATATTCCTAAGCCATGAAACGAATCGACGCCCCTGCATTGCATCCGCTCCGACGTTAGTCTGCATACGAGCTATCGGCCGCCTGCATATTATTGCGAAACGCTGTTGCAGATAATAATATGCCGGATCATGCCGGATCAATGAAAAAGTGTGGAGCCGAATCGTTTACTTGCCAGTGGCTCTGGAATGCCTGCGTGAAATAAACAATGCCCCACACCGATGATATCATGTATATATACATGACAATCGGCAGAGTGCCTGCTTACCTTCACGCGTCGAAAGTTCCAGATTTCTGGCAAAGTTAAAGCTAAAACACCTCTATCAATTATGCCATTCCCTTATCAAAGGGACTTCACAAAGATATGTAATGTTTTTGTAAAAAGCAACTCTTAGGGGGCATTGCAATAGCAAATATCCTAAATTATATTGAGATATGCAATAAAATAGTCGACATAAATACACTCCATGCGGCGAAAAGATCTTTTTTTGAAAAATATATGCAACTTATTAATCCAAAGTTGTATAGATAATTTCCGACGGACGGGTTGCTGGGGATCGGCCTTACGGCACGGCGCAGCCGCCGTCGACCGGTCAGTTCCGATTTCAGACATCGCAGTCTGCACCAACTTCTCGCCGCCCGCTGCCGTCGCGACGAGACAGGCATTACATCGCAGCGGCACGGCCGCAGCGTCCGAGCCGGCGCCGCATCTTGTGCCGCATGCTGATAACGAGCTTAAAACGTTGCATGAAATTGCGGTTTTTAATAATATTTAGTATCTTTGTGCGGTTTTTGAGAATCACTCCTTTCAAGGGAATTTTACAAACATCATAAATTTATCGCATTATGGTATCTTACAAAGAGTTGGGTCTTGTGAACACCAAAGAGATGTTCAAGAAGGCCATTGACGGAGGTTACGCGATTCCGGCATTCAATTTCAACAACATGGAGCAGTTGCAGGCGATCATCATGGCTTCGGCCGAGACCAAGTCGCCCGTGATTCTGCAAGTATCGAAGGGTGCGCGCAACTACGCCAACCAGACGCTGCTGCGCTACATGGCCGAGGGTGCCGTCGAGTATGCCAAGGAGCTGGGCTGGGAGAAGCCGCAGATCGTCCTGCATCTCGACCACGGCGACAGCTTCGAGCTGTGCAAGAGCTGCGTCGACATGGGCTTCTCGTCGGTAATGATCGACGGTTCGGCCCTGCCCTATGACGAGAATGTCGCCCTCACGCGCAAGGTCGTCGAGTATGCCCACCAGTACGACGTCACGGTCGAGGGCGAGCTGGGCGTGCTGGCCGGTGTCGAGGACGAGGTAGCTTCCGAGGTAAGCCACTATACCAAGCCCGAAGAGGTCGTGGACTTCGTTACCAAGACCGGCGTCGACTCGCTGGCGATCTCTATCGGCACGTCGCACGGCGCGTTCAAGTTCACGCCCGAGCAGTGCACCGTAGATCCCCAGACCGGCCGTCTGGTACCGCCGCCTCTGGCATTCGACGTACTGGCCGCAATCGAGAAGGAGCTGCCCGGCTTCCCGATCGTTCTGCACGGCTCGTCGTCGGTTCCCCAGGAGGAGGTCGAGACGATCAACAAGTACGGAGGTGCGTTGAAGGCCGCCGTCGGTATCCCCGAGGAGCAGCTTCGTCAGGCCGCCAAGAGCGCCGTATGCAAGATCAACATCGACTCGGATTCGCGTCTTGCCATGACCGCCGCAATCCGCGAGGTATTCGCCAACAAGCCCGCCGAGTTCGACCCGCGCAAGTATCTGGGTCCCGCTCGCGACAACATGAAGAAGCTCTACATCCACAAGATCAAGGAGGTTCTCGGCTCGGACGGCAAAGCCCTCTAACAGCCGCATACACGGGGCGGACCCTACCGCCCCTGCAATAGATGCCGACGGGAGCAGAAGATGCTGCCCGTCGGCATCCGTTTTTTTATACAGCCGATACTCGCCGGACATATACGCCCGACTGCCGTTCCGGCCACACCGGCCGCCGAGCCCGATGCCGAACCGGACACGAAGCCGCCCCATTCCGCCCACGCCGCGATAACGCGAGGCACACCAGAATCGACATACAACCGGCACACGACACAACATTATACCGAAACCCCGCCCACCGGCAACCAGAGCATCGCAGAGAGAAGCGGCGCCGTCATCGCATACAGTCCCCGACAATAAAAAGAGCTGCCGGACATAAAGTCCGGCAGCCCCTATATATAGGCGTATGCCGCGTTATCGCGCGATGCGGATACCCATGTTATCCGCCCACATGCGCGGGTTGTTGCCCGAGCCGGCCGTGTAGACCTTGATACGGGTCGCGGGAGTTATACCCGTGATCTTCACCGTGTGGTAAGTCATCTCGTAGCGCTTCATGGCCTCGGCACCCGTGCCGCCGAACATATCGCGCGCGAGTACGTTCGTCAGCTCGGCATCGTCGGTTGCGGCAACGGCAGCACCGTCGACCTCGACGATAGCGCCTTCGCCCTCGACGATAGCCACATGGAACGTCTTGCCGTTCTCGGCGGCGCAGTTCTCCTGCATGTTGCCGTTCGTAGCCTCGTCTTTCGTATTCGACGGCTCGTAGTAGGGCATGGCATCGATCTCGAAGATCACGTCGCCGGTATGGTCGACCGCCGGAAGCCAGATATGAGCAGGCTTCGAGCCGCCGCCGAACTTCATCACGCCGCCGGCCAGAGCCACGTTATACGTCTTGCCGTCGGCAGCGTTGCCGCTCACATCCTCGTAGCTCCACTGCGGGAAGTAGGTCGCGGCATAGCCCTCGTTGCCCGTCACGCGCGAAGGATTGTAGACGGTGTTCTTGCTGGCGCCGCTGCCCAGAATGATCTGCGACGTGTAGTCCGTAACACCGGCATCGATGTTCGTTCCGTAGGCGCACGTAATGGGCTGTGCGCCGTAGGGGAAGTTCTCGAAATCGGCGAAGAACAACCAGCCCGAACGGTCGGGAGCGGCGTCGGTCGTAACGTCGACACCCACCCACTCCGAGTCGAGATACTTGTCGAGATTATCCTCGACAATGCGGCGGCGCATCTCGATGCGATACTTCGTGCCGGGGTTCAGACCGGCATATACGAAGCGCATATGCTTGTAGCGCGCAAAGGCGAAGAGGTTGTAATTTTCGAGCGAGCGTCCCTCGATAACGTTGCCCGCAGCATCCTTCAAGCGGAAGTCCACGAGATCGGCCGCACCCAGCTCCTGCTCGGCCAGCGCCTTCTCGTCGTAAGACCACTCGATGACGGCATAGCCGTGAGTCTTCTCGTAAAGCTTGACCGAAGGAGCCGTCAGCGGGTCTATCTTCACACCGCCCTCGGTTACCGCCTCGACAGCGACAGCCTCCGAGTTCCACTTCTCGTCGGCCGAGTAGACCGCCGTAAGCGTGATATTGTATGTCGTACCCTCTTGCAGGCGCGTAATCTTCAACGTATTGGCCGAAGTATCGACGCTCTTCACGAAGTCGGGCTGCGTGGCTGCGGCAATCGTCAGACGATAGTTGTCAGCACCCTCGACCTTGTCCCACGCGAGCGTTACGGTCGTACCCTCGACCGCAGCCGTGAAGTTCTGAGGAGTGTCGAGAGGCTCGGTGCGCTCGACGATCGAAGCCGATCCCATGACCTTGATGTTGTCGAGGAAGAAGCGTCCGCCGCCGTCGGTGGCCTCCGTCGACCACTTGAACGCCGTAGCGCTCGTAGCGCCCTTCACAGTGAAGGTAAACGTAGTCCACTTGGCGCTCTTCCAGCTGCTGTTGACCTCCGGAGTCACGCTGCCGTTGCCCATAAGCTCGCCGGCACCAACCACCTCGAAGAGAATGGGCTCAGCCGAACCTGTCCACATGGCCGCATCGAACGACACGACTATATCCTGCGCCGCCGACAACGACGACACCTTACCCATGGCCGGAGTCTGTATCCAGCCGTTGTTAGAGCCGGTACCCATCTTGAAGTAACCCGGATGCTCGTAGCAGCGGCAGCCCGACCAGCCGATCAGATCGCGTGCGTTGTAGTAGTCCTGATATGCCTTCGACGTGTCGGTCGTAGCTGTGTCATTGCCCTTGAAGGCATCCTTCACGCCGTCGGTCGTGGTCGAGCCGGGAGCATCGCCCGTCGTGGCCGTCCAGTCGACACCCTCGGTAATATCTATCTGAGCCCCCCCCGGGATGTAGCCGGGCAGATTGTGCATCTGGTCGGCACCGTACAGCAGCTTGTCGAAGCCGAAGCTCCAAATGAAGTTATCGTTCACGACGCTCGCATTGAGCGCACCATCGTAAACGACCTTGCCGTCGATAGTCACTTTGAGCGCTACCTCCAACGATCCCATATCCTGAGCCGTACCGGTCAGCGGCAGGGTCAGCTGACCGTCGCCCTCCTTCTCGATAGCGGTCGTCCACGGCGACTCGACAGCCAGACCGGCCGAGACGCCCGACAGAACGGTCTCGATAACGACGCTCTCGCCGCCGATAGCCTTTAAGTATGGCACGACGATGTAGGCCGAGCTCTCGACATTCTGCTTGATGTCGCCGCGCAGCTCGGGCTTCGACACCTCGAATATGCCGGCATCCTGACTTACGGCGATCTCCAACGCCTGCTGCGAGCCGCTCTCGCGCAGATACACCACAGCCGAGCGGGCATCGCCCGTATTACGCTCGGCGGTTATGCTCAAATATTGATAATCGGTTCCGTTACCGACGCTCGATATGCTCGCGGCGGGCTCGACACCGTCGGTAGACAGAGTGAGCCAGTCGCAACCGGTCGAGACCTCAGCCTCCCACCGGCCGTCGTAACGCACCGTTATCTGCGAGGTCGAACCGTCGGCATAGGCCAGATTTACCTCATCGGTGTCTCGCTTGACCACGTTTGCCGTATCGTCGTCCGAAGTACAGCCGACCGACAGCAACGATGCCGCAGCGAACAACATTAATAATCTTTTCATAAAAGTTCTTTGATTTAGAGTTAACTATTAAAAATAGCAATTCGGAACGCGCCGGCGGCGCCTCCTCCCCTAAAAAGATATGTTCGCATCCGCATCCCTCTCCTTCGCCCCGGTATCGTCCGGGTTTACCCGGCCTGCACCCGACACGACGGAAACGTCCGCTTGCTCGACCCGTCCGCTTCTGCTCCCGAGACAGTCCGACTAATCGGCTCCGCACGCAGCACCAAGAGAAAGGTCGTTACGACTTACGGATACAAATATATAAACTTTTCGTTTATCGCGCAACATTTCCTAAACATTTTTTTTTATTTAATTCGCATTGCATACGTTTTTCGCAAATACGCCCTTTTCCCATGAATCGCAAGCAAAAGCACCGAAAAACGAAACGAAAAGCAAAAATCATTTTACTTTTCAATATCATTTTGATCGTATTTTATTTTGAACTTTTGAAAATATGACATACCTTTGAAATAAATTTAGAACGATAGACACAGAAACAAACCCGAAACTAATAACTAAAAATTTTAAAAACAATCCAAAAAATCACTTAACAAACTGTTTTCAATCCTCGAAAGGATACTCTTGTTCGCGATTACGACTTACACACGCCCGAAGCGCAAGGCGCATACCTATATATTATATTGCAGGCATGACGACTCGGGCGAATCCGAACAAAAACTTAAACTGTTGTAAAATGAAACAATGTTACTCTAAAACACGGTCGGCAACCACGGGCTCGGGCATGCGCCTGCGGCTGCGATCATTCGTGCTCTTGCTTCTCTTTACAACCTTCTCGGTGGCAGCAATGGCTCAGAGCGCCGTTAAGGGTACGGTAAAGGACGAAACAGGAAACCCGATGATCGGCGTTGCGGTATCGGTGCCGGGAACATCGATCGGTACGTCGACCGATGCGGCCGGCAATTATCAGATCAAGGCCGCAGCCGATCAGAAGTTGCAGTTCAACTTCCTCGGCTTCAAGCCGCAACTCGTCGATATCGACAACCGCTCGGTAATCGACATCGTAATGACGGAGGACAACACCTCGTTGGAGGAGGTAGTCGTCGTTGGTTACGGCGTACAGAAGCGCCGCGACATAATCGGCGCCGTCGAGACTCTGTCGGCCGACAAGCTCGACGGACGTCTGGGACAGTACCAGAATGCCGCACGCTCGTTGCAGGGCGCAATCCCCGGCATGACCGTATCATTCTCGGACGGCAAGCCCAACCGCGGCGCGACGATGCGCATCCGCGGTAACGTAACCTCGATCGGTATGGGCGGCGAGGCTCTGGTTCTGGTCGACGGCGTGGAGCAGGCGCTCGAAACGGTCAACCCCGAGGATATCGAGAGCTTCACGGTGCTCAAAGACGCTTCGTCGACAGCCGTATACGGTGTACGCGGTACATTCGGCGTGGTGCTCGTTACCACCAAGAACCCCGACAAGGGCTCGGCCAAGATCAGCTATAACGGTTCGTTCTCGCTCTACCAGCGCACGACGACTCCCCAAATGGTAACCAACGGTTACGACTGGACCACCTCGTTCCTCGAATCGTATATCAACCGAGGCGGCAGCGATCCGGCCAATATCAACAACGTGTTCAAGTTCTCGCGTCAGTGGTACGACGAGCTGGCGCGCCGCAACGCCGATCCCTCGTTCGAGAAGTGGAGAATCAACCCCGGCAGCGGCCGCTACGAGTACTTCGGCAACACCAACTGGTACGACCTGTTCTACCGCGACGTGGCTCTGGGACACACCCACTCTGTGACCGTACAGGGGGGGGGCGACAAGGCTACCTACTATGTCAACGGCCGTTACTTCTATCAGGACGGTATGTACAAGGAGGGTAACGAGTACTACGACCAGTACAACGTCACGGCACGAGGCACGGTCAAGGTGCGTCCGTGGCTGCGACTCGACAACACGACGACCTTCTACTACCGCCACTCGAACCAGCCGCAGGGACACACCGGCATCAACAACACCATGACCCCCGTGCGTATGATCGCGCATCAAGGCTACCCGATGACCATGCCCTACAACCCCGACGGATCATGGACTCAGACCGCCGTATACACCGGCTACGCAGGCTTCGTCGAGGGCAACAACTGGCGCCGCGACCACAAGTTCGACTTCCGCAACAAGACCTCGCTTACGATCGACCTGATAAAGGACGTCCTGACGGCCAAAGGTACCTTGGGCTACTACTACAACCACACTCTGCGCGAGATACTCATCTACCCGAGCATCTACTCGAACGGCCCGGGCATGACCGGCCAGCAGGTCGCCGACTCGAAATTCGAGGAGCGCACCTACGACCGCGACAACATCATGGGCGACGCCACACTGACGTGGACACCGCGTCTGGGCGAAGACCACAACTTCTCGGCTATGGCCGGTTGGAGCATCGACAACATCGTCTATAACTCGCGCGCAATGGAGCGCTACGGCATATCGGATCCCGACAAACCCAATCCGAGCATGTCGACCAACAGCGAGACGATGATGTACAAGGACAACGGTTCTTACGACTGGGGTATGGTAGGTGCATTCTTCCGCCTGAGCTACGGCTACAAGAGCCGCTATCTGTTCGAGTTCTCGGGACGTTACGATGGCTGTTCGAAGCTCATGTCTAACGAGCGCTGGGCCTTCGCCCCCTCGGGATCGTTCGGCTGGCGCATATCGGAGGAGCCCTTCATGGAGGGCGCCAGAGGCTGGCTCGACAACCTGAAAATACGTCTGTCGGCCGGTCAGTCGGCCAACGGTCTGCTGAACAAGTACTACGAGTTCGAGCAGGTTATGGATATCAGAACCAGCACGGTGCTGAGCAACGGCGCCTTCATGACCTATACGAAGGCTCCGGCACTGATCCCGTCTGGTCTGACGTGGGAGATGGCCACCAAGTACGACATCGGTATCGACTTCGAGGCGCTGAACGGCCGTCTGAATATCGTCGCCGACGCCTACCGCACCTACACCAACGACATGTACGTTACCGGTCCGGAGCTTCCGGCCGTGTTCGGACAGAGCGTGCCCAAGGGCAACTACGCCGACATGGAGACCAACGGTTACGAGATCTCGGTTTCATGGCGCGACTCGTTCATGGCGGGCAGCAAGCCCTTCTCTTACAACATCAAGGCCATGTTCTGGGACAGCACCTCGAAGCTCAACCGCTACACATCCAAGACCGGCACCCTACCCACCAACTACACCAACAACTACTACGAGGGCATGACGCTGGGCGAGATATGGGGTTATACGGCCGACGGTCTGTTCGAGACCGACGCCGAAGCAGCCACGCTCGACTACTCGAAGTTCGCCAACGGCAACCAGGTGTTCCGCGCCGGCGACCTGCGTCTGGTCGATCTCAACGACGACGGCGCGATCAACAACGGCGCCAACACGATCTACGACCACGGCGATCTGCGCGTGATAGGCAACACCACGCCGCGCTACTGCTACTCGATCCAGGCCGGCTTCAACTGGAACGGACTCGGATTCAGCATGCTGTGGCAGGGCGTAGGACAGCGCGACTGGTACCCCGCCAAGGAGTCGAACTACTTCTGGGGCCAGTACGGCCGTCCCTACTCTATGGCACTGCCGTGGCACGCGGAGCGCTACACCGACGACAACCCCGACACGGGCGCATACTGGCCTCGTCTGACTGGTTATCAGGGATCGGCTTCGGGCGGTCTGTTCGCAACGCCCAACACCCACTTCCTGCAAAAGGCACGCTACATACGTCTTAAAAACCTTACGGTCGACTACACGCTTCCCAAGGATGTCGTAAAGAAGATCGGCTTGCAGAACTTGAAGATATATGTCTCGGGCGAAAACCTGCTGACCTTCTCTCCGCTCAACAAGCATGCGAAGAACTTCGACCCCGAGGGCATCACTCCGGGCGACAAGGATATTCAGGAGACGCGAGGCGGCGACAACTCGGGCGACGGCGAGGGTTATCCGATGCTGCGCTCGTATACGATCGGCCTTAACATAACATTCTAATAAGGGACTCTATGAAAAGAATAATATATTTAATGGCGGCCGCGATAGCGGTAGCGGCGACCGGATGCGAAAAGTGGATGGAGCGTCACGATCCCGCATCCGTCGACGCCACTACATACTGGAAAAACCGCGATGCGTTGGAACAGTACACCAACGGTTTTCTCGAATCCTACACCCCGGGCGAAGGCACGATAGCCTACTCCTACGACAGTTACAGCGACATCATTCAGGCGCGTAACCAGAACGACTTCCTGCAAACGGCATGGACCTCGTCGCAGCAGGGCTCGTGGGGCAAGGACGACTGGAACTTCATCTACAACATCGAGTATTTCCTCGACAACTTCCGCAACGTGCCGGGTCTGAGCGAGGAGGTATACGACCACTACGAGGGTGTAGCCCGCTTCTGGCGTGCATGGCACTACTTTACCAAGGTGCAGCTCTTCGGTGCCGTTCCCTACTACGACTACGTGATCGAGCCCGACGACGAGGGTCTCTACAAGGCACGCGACTCGCGCGAGTATGTCTGCGAGAAGATCCTCGAAGACCTCGACTTCGCCGCCGAGCACGTATCGACCGACTCGCAGTATCTGAAAGTATCGAAGATCAACCGCTACGTGGCTCTCTTCGTCAAGGCCAAATTCTGCCTGTGGGAGGGTACATTCCGCAAGTACCACAGCGTCGACCCGTCGACAGGTCTGGCATGGTCGTCGGAGTACACCTCGTCGGAGGATTTCCTGCGCGCAGCCTGCGACGCCTGCGAGGAGCTTATGGAGAAGAGCCCCTTCTCGCTGGCCACGGGCATATCGGCGGCCGACCGCAAATCGGTATACCGCAGCCTGTTCATCAACGAGGCGATCAATCATCAGGAGGTGCTGTGGGCACGCGAGTACAACGACGGACTCAACGTATGGCACAACGTGACATGGTACTTCTGCTCGGGATCGATGGGTCAGGGCTGGTCGCTCGATTCGGACTTCGTGGCGATGTATCTCAAAACCGACGGCTCGCGCGTAACCGACGCCGCCGACTGGAAGGAGATGCAGTACGCCGAGGTATTCGCCGACCGCGACTACCGTCTGGCGCAGACCGTAATCTCGCCCGAGTACAGGAAGTACAACAAGGCAGGTCTGCTCGTGCCGACGGCTCCCAACTTCGCCGTTACCGGCACCGGCTACCAGATCATCAAGTGGAATATCGACAACGAGGCATACGAGGCCTCCAAGATCTCTAACAACTCGCTGCCCATAATGCGCTACGCCGAGGTGCTTCTGAACTATGCCGAGGCCAAGGCCGAGCTGGGCGAGATGACCGACGACGTGTGGGATCGCACGATACGCCTGCTCAGAGAGCGCAGCGGCGTCAACGGCGACCGCCCCGCGACTGCCGATAACTATCTGGCCGACTACTACGCACAGCTGGACGGCTCGAAGATCTCCGACAAGGATATCCTCGAAGTGCGCCGCGAGCGCTCTATCGAGCTTATCTCGGAGGGCGACACGCATACCAACCGCTGGTTCGACCTTCTGCGCTGGCATCTCGGCCACAAGGCCGTCAAGCAGTGGTACGGCATCTACGTTCCCGCGCTGAAAACCCCGATCGACCTCAACGGCGACGGCATCAACGACGTATGCGTCGTAGCCGAGAAGAAGGACATAGGCAGCGAGACGGGCGTGACGTATATCAACCTCGGCGAGGGTCAGTTCCGCCTCGAAGAGGGCGACCACGGACGTCTGATGTATATCAAGGAGCGTTACTGGGAGGAGGCCAAGTATCTGCGCCCCATACCCTATACGACCTTGCAGATCAACACCAACCTCACACAGAACGTTCTCTGGGAGGGTCGTTGACGATGATTTGCCGTGAAGAGGGGTTCGCCCCCTCTTCGGCGGCAGATTTTCCGACAAACCGCTTAAAACAAAACAACCATGAAACGAATATTACTCTTTCTGACGATACTGGGCACGCTTCTGAGCTCATGTTCGAGCGACGACAAGGGCTCGTCGTCGCCTACGATGATAACTCCTATCGAACCGGATAACGACATCTACGGCCTTATTACCGACACGAACGGCAACCGCATGGAGGGCGTTGTTGTCAGTGATGGCTTCACAGCGACCGTTACCGACAAGAACGGCGAGTACCAGTTCAAGCGCAGCAGCGACGCCGTGTACGTCTTCTACTCGATCCCCGCCGACTGCGAAGTTCCCGTCGACAACGGCGGCCCGCGCTTCTACCAGACGCTCAAAAACAAGGTCGAGAGATACGACTTTACCCTCACGCGCCTCGCGGCTCCGCAGAAGAGCTTCAATCTCTTCTGTCTGGCCGATCCCCAGTCGAAGGACGCAACCCACAACACGCGCTTCATCAACGAGACCATGCCTCAGGTCAGGAAGGCGGTCGAAGCGTCGGACGTCCCCTGCTACGGCGTCACGCTGGGCGACATCGTATACACCGAGGGCACGCGCAACACCACCACCAACATGGTGCCCATGCGCAACGCCATGCGCACGAGCAACAGCGGCGGCATGCCCATATTCCAGACCATGGGCAACCACGACAACAACTTCGCGCCCGTCGCGGCCGACGACAAGTCGTCGACATTCAACCTCGCATTCCAGCGCCAGTTCGAATTCGTCTTCGGACCTATCGACTACTCGTGGAACCGCGGCGATGCGCACATAGTCTGCATGCGCGACATACAGTACAAGGCGGCCAACTCGTCGGGCTCCTACGACCGCGCCTTTACCGACGAGCAGCTCGAATGGCTGCGTCAGGATCTTTCGTATGTCGACAAGGACAAGCTCCTCATCTTCTGCGTACATATTCCGCTTGTAAACGCCAACACACAGAACGTACAGAACGTCCTGAACCTGCTCAAAGAGTTCAAGGAGGTGCATATAATGGCCGGCCACACGCACTACGGCCGCAACTACATCTACTCCGAGAACATGTACGAGCACATCCACGGTGCCGTCTGCGGCGCATGGTGGTACTCCAACCTCAACGGCGACGGCACGCCCAACGGCTTCGCCGTATACCGCATCGACGGCAACACCATTGCCGACTGGCATTATCGCGGAGTCAACGAACAGATGAACGACGAGAGCTTCCAGATACGAATGTATCGCGGCGACGCACCCTGCGGCGGCAAATACGAGACGATGCAATTCGGCTACGGCAGCCAGACGGTTCTGGCCAACGTATTCAACGCCGACAAGAACTGGACCGTGCAACTCTATGAGAACGGCGTGCTGAGCGGCGATATGACCCTCATAGCCGAAAAGAAGCAGGACAACCCGTCCGACGTCTCGTCGCAGGACTGGTGGGCGATAGGGTACAATGTCGGCGTGGTCGGACGCGGCTACAACGGCGGCACGCGCAGCAACTACTGCACCAAGTGTTTCCACCTCTACAAATATACGCTCAAAGATCCGTCGGCGCAGGTCAAGGTCGTCGCGACCGACCCCTTCGGCCGCCGCTACGAGTGCGACAAGTTCTCGACCAACAGCGACTATTCATCGGCCACGCCTCCCGCGTATTGATCCGCGCGGAGGGTTCCGATACTTTTTGCAGGCGCGGTTTGACCGCCGCGCCCGCAACCAATTCGTCGTCGCGCGAAGCCGGCGGCGCACAACAGACTTTACATTGTAACAAGGTATATGAACAAAGTTGAACAAGCACTGACACGCACGACCGATACCCGGGATATATATATCGGTCGCGGCGTAGTATCTCGTACCGGCGAGATGTTTAAGAAGTTATTCCCCGAGAAAAAGGCCGTTATCGTGGCCGACGAAAATACATGGCGCGTAGCGGGCGCTCAGGTCGAGCAGTCGCTGCGCGAGGCGGGTGTAGAGCAGCATGCGCCGCACATATTCCGCGACCCCGAGCTCTATGCCCACTGGCGTTATGTCGAACAGCTGGAAGAGGTGCTCTCGGCTACCGACGCGATTGCCGTCGCCGTAGGTTCGGGCGTGATAAACGACCTTACCAAGCTCGTATCGCACCGCTGCTCGCGCCATTATATGTGCGTAGGCACGGCAGTCTCGATGGACGGATACACCGCCTACGGCGCCTCGATAACGCTCGACGGCAACAAGCAGACCTTCGACTGCCCCGCACCCTACGGCTTCATCTTCGACCCCACCATAGCCGCCGAAGCGCCCAAGGAGCTGGCCGCGTCGGGCTATGCCGATCTTATAGCCAAGATACCCGCCGGCGCCGACTGGATGATATCGGACGCTATCGGTTCGGAGGCGATCGACCCCTTCTCGTGGGATCTGGTGCAGAACGGTCTTCGCGAATCGCTCTCGGCACCCGATGCCGTATTCGCGGGCGACGTCGATATGACCGAGGCTCTGGGCGAGGGTCTGATAATGTCGGGATTCGCCATGCAGGCCATGCAGTCGAGCCGCCCCGCATCGGGCGCCGAGCACCAGTTCTCACACTGCTGGGACATGGAGAATCTCTGCTTCGAGGGCAAGCACGTATCGCACGGATTCAAGGTCGGCATAGGTACGCTGATCTCGACCGCCGCCATAGAGCTGCTGCTCAAAGAGCCGCTCGAAGAGCTCGACATCGATCGCGCCGTGGCAAATTGGAAGCCTTGGGATGATGTCGAACAGGATATTTTGCGTATCTTTGCCGGAAAACCCGGACATACGGCACGCGCCATAAAGGAGACGCGCGACAAGTATGTCGACAGCGAGGGTCTGCGCCGACAGCTTACGCTGCTCAAAGACAAGTGGCCGCAGCTAAGAGAGAGGATCCGTCGCCAGATAATACCTTTCGAGGAGGTATACGCCGACCTGAAAGCCGTCGGCGCCCCCTACGAGCCGGAGATGATAGGCGTAACCCGCGAGCGTCTGCGCGACACGTTCGGATACATTCCCTACATGCGCAGCCGCATCACGTCCGTCGACATCATCTTCCGCTGCGGCCTTATGGATAAGTTCACGAAGCTGCTCTTCGGCCGGGGCGGATTGTGGCAGATATAATCCGACGCACGGCAGCATCGGGAGCCTCTGCCGGCCGGGGCGGCATATCGCCTCCGGCAGGCGGATACGGCAGTCGAAGCGACGGCCGCCGGACTATGCCGGGGTGCGAAAAGATGTGCGACAGCAAACTATTTTAACATACTACAATGGACGCTAATCAAAAGAAACTGTTCAATTACTGGCAGACGCGAACTATCGTCGTGACGATGATCGGTTATGCGCTGTTCTACTTCGTCAGAAAGAACTTCTCGTTCGCCATGCCCGGCCTTGCGGCCGAGTACGGCATCTCCAACACGAGCTTCGGCATCATTCTGGCCGTGGTGGGACTCGTCTACGGTCTGTCGCGTTTCGTCAACGGTCTGATAGCCGACCGCATGAATGCACGCTATCACATGTCGCTCGGCCTGCTGCTCTGCGCACTGGCCAGCTTCGCATTCGGCTTCGCGCCGTCGATTCTTGGAATCGACATCGGTGTAGCGCCGCACACGCTCATCATCCTCTTCGGCGTGCTGCTCGTCCTAAACAACATCTTCCAGGGCAGCGGCTTCCCGCCCTGCGCACGACTGCTCTCGCACTGGATACCGCCGCAGGAGCTGGCCACCAAGATGTCGATATGGAACACGTCGCACTCGATCGGCGCCGGTCTTCTGGCCATACTGTGCGGCTTTATAATGGGACATATGGGCTCGGACGTCAGCGGCGACGAGCAGAAGGTAGCCGACATGACATACAACTACGTCACGTGCAACCTCAAAGACGATATCAAGAAATCGGACATCCACATCGCCAAGGTCGACGGCATCGACGTCGAGAAGCAGGGTGACGACGTCATCGCACTTGTCGAATACACCTACAAGGAGAACTGGCAGCAGGGCGAGACCGTCAGCCAGCGGCTCGTCTTCGGCCATGACGACTATACGGCCGCCAAGAATCTGATCGAGGCCGACCCTAAGGCTACGCCCGAGACTATCGCCCGAGAGCTCGACATGCCGGCCGCGCAGGCCAAGGCGCTCGCGTCGATCGTCGCACTGTCGACCAACGCCGGAGCTTGGCAGTGGTGCTTCTTCCTGCCGGCGCTCATCGCGCTGCTGGGTGCCTTGGGCATATTCGCGTTCCTGCGCGACACGCCCAAGTCGGTGGGTCTTCCCGAGCTGGAAAACACCAAGACCTCGATCGAGAACGACGACGACCCGGCCGCGTACAAGAAATTCGTGCGCGAGAAAGTATATCGCAACCGCCTGATATGGATTCTGGCCATAGCCAACTTCTTCGTCTACATCGTCCGCTTCTCGGTGCTCGACTGGGGACCTAAGTTCCTGACCGAAGCACGCGACATGTCCTACTCCTATGCAGGCTGGACGGTGGCCATATTCGAGATATTCGGCATCATCGGCATGCTCGTGGCAGGCTGGGCTACCGACCGCTTCTTCAAGGGACGCGCACACCGCACCTGCGTATTCTGCATGCTCGGCACGGCAGTCTTCATGACGGTGTTCTACCTCCTGCCCAACGACGTGCACCCGCTGGTTCTGATCTGCGTACTGGCCATGGCCGGCTTCTGCATCTACGGACCTCAGGCGCTGATCGGCATCGCGGCGGCCAATCAGGCCACCAAGAAGGCGGCTGCAACGGCAAACGGCCTTACGGGTATCTTCGGCTATCTGAGCGTCTTCGTCTCGGGTCTGGGCGTGGGTATGCTGGTGGACGCATTCGGCTGGAATTACGTCTTTCTGGGCATGATCGCCATAGCCGTCATCGGCATGCTGGTCTTTACGCTTATGTGGAGCGCCCGCGCCAACGGCTACGACGAGCAGCAGGCATAAGGTCAAGGATAAAAGAATCGGATACGGGGGCTCCTCCGGGGGCGCCCGTATCGTTTTAAGCACTGCATATCATCCTTTTTTCCGCCACGCGCGTAATATTTGAAGCATGACGGCCGTTATTTCGAAAAATATGTATAACTTTGCGTGCTTGTTGCCATAGCAGGCACACGATTTTTTATCACAATGAAGCGAATTATCGGATACATAACGGTTGCGGCGACTATCTGTGCGATAGCCGTATCGTGCTCGGGCATCAACAAGATCATCAAGTCGGGCGATCCCGAGTTTGCATACCGTCAGGCCGTCGAGCTCTACGACGCGGGCAAGTGGTCCAAGGCTTCGACCCTGTTCGAGGCCTGCGCGCATATCTATGTCGGCACCCCGCGCGAGGATTCGCTGTCGTTCTACAACGCACGCTGCAAATTCAAGGATAAGGACTGGGACTCGGCATCGATGCTTCTCGACGAGTTCCGCCGCAAATTCGGCCGCAGCCCCTTCATCGAAGAGGCCGAGGGCATGTACGCCCACTGCTTCTTCCGCATGGCACCGGGGCCGAAGCGCGATCAGGCCCTCACGACGCAGGCCATAGTGGCCATATCGGAGTTCATGTCGCGTTATCCCGACTCGGAGCAGATACCCCAGTTCAAGGAGATGCTCGACATACTCTCGGAGCGCTTGCAGGAGAAGAGCTACATGAATGCCTATACATATTATAAAATAGGCCGATACAAGGCGGCTATCGTCGCATTCAAGAATGCTCTGAAACGCTACCCCGACTCGAAGCACCGCGAGGAGATGATGTACTATACGGTAGTGTCGTCGTATCGTCTGGCCGCCAATTCGGTCGAGCAGAAGCAGACCGACCGATATCTGTCGATGCTCGACTCCTACTACACGTTCCTCAACGAATTTCCCGAGTCGACGCATATCAAGGAGTTGGAGCGCATGGCACGCGATGCGCGCGACTTCCTCGACAAGAACCGCAAGGGCGACGATAGCGGCGAACGGCACACAGTTATGCAATAACAAAAACAACATATAACGATGGAGATCAAGAAGAATATTCCCAACAACACCATCACGCGCAAACTGGTGGATCTGGACCGTCCGACGGGCAACATATACGAGAGCATAAACATCATCGCCCGCCGTGCCAACCAGATTGCGACCGAGATCAAAACCGAGCTCAACCGCAAACTGGCCGACTTCTCGGCACCGAGCGACAGTTCGGTCGAGGAGACCTTCGAGAACCGCGAGCAGATCGAGATCTCGCGCTACTACGAGCGTCTGCCCAAGCCGGCGATCATCGCTACCGAGGAGTTCCTCGACGACGAGGTATACTTCAAGCACGGCGAGACCAAGAGCGACGAGCAGTAATCCCCTCGACAGCCGACGGCATACCCTCTTATGGGGCTGCTGCGACGGCTGCGACGAGATATCCCACAAGGTCATGTTGAAGGGAAAACATATCATACTCGGAATCACGGGCAGCATAGCGGCATACAAGGCGGCTATGCTTTGCCGTCTTTTGAAGTGCGCCGGATGCGAGGTGCGCGTGGTCATGACACCCATGGCCAAACAGTTCATCACGCCGCTTACTATGGCCACGCTGTCGCGCAACCCTATTCTGGTCGACTTTTTCGACCCCGAAAACGGTGCATGGAACTCGCATGTCTCGCTCGGCGAGTGGGCGGACTGCTATCTTATAGCGCCCGCCACGGCCAACACGCTGGCCAAAATGGCCACGGGCGTGGCAGACAATCTGCTGCTGACGACCTATCTGTCGGCACGCTGCCCCGTCGCCATAGCTCCGGCGATGGATCTGGACATGTATGCCCACACCACCACGCAGCATAACCTCGCCGCGCTGCGCTCGACGGGCGTCGCCGTCATCGAGCCGGGCGAAGGCGAGCTTGCCAGCGGCCTTACGGGCAAGGGGCGCATGGCCGAGCCCGAGCAGATAGTAGCCGAAGTGGAGAGGCTGCTCGGCGAAAAAAAAAAGAGTCTTTCGGGTAGGCGCTTCCTCGTAACTGCGGGAGCCACTATGGAGCCTATCGATCCTGTAAGATACATTACCAACCACTCGTCGGGCAAAATGGGCTATGCCATTGCCGGCGAGCTGGCACGACGCGGTGCCGAAGTAACGCTTCTGAGCGGCCGCACGGCGCTCCCGACGCCCGAGGGCGTGGAGAAGGTCGAAACGCTCTCGGCCGCCGACATGTACGCCGCCGCGACCGAACGGTGGAGCGAGTCGGACGGTGCGGTCATGTGTGCCGCCGTGGCCGACTACACGCCCGCTCGGACGGCGGCGACCAAGATCAAGAAGGGCGACGGCGACATGTCGATCCTGCTGCGCCGCACCGAGGATATAGCCGCGACGCTGGGGCGCGACAAGGGCGGGCGTCTGCTCGCAGGCTTCGCGTTGGAGACCGACAACGAGCTGGCGAACGCCGAGGCCAAGCTCGCAAAGAAGAATCTGGATTTCATAGTACTCAACTCGATGCGCGACAGCGGCGCATGCTTCCGCGGCGATACGAACAAGGTCTCGATCATCGACCGCGACGGCCGCACCGACCACCCGCTGATGACCAAACGCGAGGTGGCCGCACTGATCGTCGACCGCATCGAGAGCTGTCTGAACCGATAAACATCCGAGGCAAAATGTTGCAACACCTGTCGATAGACAATTATCTGCTGATCGATCGCTTGGAGATCGACTGGGACCGCGGGCTCAATATCATTACGGGCGAAACGGGTGCCGGCAAGTCGATCCTGCTCGGCGCGCTGGGGCTGCTGCTCGGCTCGAAGAACGAGGGCGCCGCCATTAAGGATACGTCGCGCAACTGCATCATCGAAGCCGCCTTCGACATCGAAGGCTACGGGCTGGAAGAGCTCTTCGCCGATTCCGATCTCGACTTCGAATCGCCCTGCACCATACGCCGCATCATCACGCCTGCTGGCAAGAGCCGCGCCTTCGTGGGCGATGTGCCCGTGCAGCTCTCCACCCTCAGGCAGATAGGCACGCGCCTTATCGACATACATTCGCAACACCAGAACCTCGTGCTCGCCTCCGAGGAGTTCCGCACCCGCGTGCTCGACATCCTCGCCGGCAACGACGGGCTTCTGGCAGAATACCGCACCCTGTACGAGCAGCTCGCCGCCGCCCGCAACGACTACCGGCGCCTCTCGGACGAGGCAGAGTCGTCGCGCAAGGACGAGGAGTGGCTGCGCTACACGGTCGAGGAGCTTCGTGCGGCCGATCTGAAAGAGGGCGAGCAGGCGCGCACCGAGCAGCAGCTGGCCACATTGGAGAGCGCGGATGCCATAATGCAGGCGCTTACGGGGCTGCGCAACGCCCTCGACACGGACGAGACGGGTGCCCTCAGCACACTCACGCAGTCCGAGCGCGAGCTGTCGCATCTGGCCGACCGCTACCCCGCGGGCGGCGATATGGCAGCAAGGCTGCGTTCCGTGATAGAGGAGCTCAAAGACATAGGCTCGACGGCGGCTCACGAGTCGGAGCGCATCGACGCCGACCCCGAGACGCTGCAACGTCTGGGCGACAGGCTCAATACGATATACTCGCTGGAAATGAAGCACAAGGCCGCCGATCTGGACGAGCTGCTCGCCAAGGCCGCCGAGTACGAGCGCCGTCTCGCGGCGATCGACAACAGCGACTCCGCCCTGCGCAAGGCCGCCGCACGCGTCGACAAGTTGCAGCGGCAGGCCGAGAAGGCCGCAGCCGAGCTGCACCGCTCGCGCGAGGCCGTCAGATCCTCGCTGTGCGAAAACATAGTCGCGACGCTCGCACGTCTCGGCATCGCCGACGCACGCTTCGTCGTCGAGATCGAGCAGATGCCCTCGCTTACCCCCTCGGGCAGCGACCGCATCGCGTTCCTTTTCTCGGCAAACGCGCGCATCGAGCCCCAGAGCATAGAGCGCACCGCCTCGGGCGGCGAGATCTCACGCGTCATGCTCGCACTCAAATCGCTGCTGGCGCGACACTCCAAGCTGCCGACGATCGTCTTCGACGAGATCGACACGGGCGTGTCGGGACGCATCGCCGACGCCATGGGCGAGATCATACACTCGCTGTCGCAGACCATGCAGGTAATCGACATTACGCACCTGCCGCAGGTAGCTTCGAAAGGCTCGACGCACATGGTCGTATACAAGCAGGACGGCCGCACCGACGTGCGTCGTCTCGACCGTCGCGAGAGGGTCGACGAGATAGCCAAGATGCTATCGGGCAGCGCCATTACGGATGCGGCGCGCGAGCAGGCGCGAATCCTTCTCGACAACCGCGAACAACGTCTGTTCTGATCGCCTACGACCGACTCCGCTCCGCACGGCAGCTACTCCACCCTTTCGTATATATACAGTTCGTGAATTTCGCGGTCGTAACCGTCGTAGAATCCGCGCGGCATACCCAGTACGATGCGGGCGCCGCGGTTCGACAGCACCACCAGATCGTCCGTCACGGGATCGACGGCCAACCCCTCGATCTCGCCCGCACGGCGCAGATCGTCCATCGTGCGCAGCACCTCCACATCGGCCGATGCCGCAGCCGGATCGGCTATCGACGCCCGGTATATGCGGTCGGCTTCGCCCTTGTCGGCATCGCCGTCGTCCGACGATATGAGCACCTGGTCGCCGAGGATGAATATCCCCTGCTGCAACGCGGGCACGGGACGCAGCTGCACCTTGTCCTCGTAGCGGCCGCCGGCCAGATCGTAACGGTATATGTAACGTCCGTCGACCCAGTCGGCCATATACAGCTTGCCGCGGTCGCGGTCGATTGCAATGCCGCACACCTCGACCTGACCCGAGGCCGGCTGCCACTCTATCGAGCGCTCGAAAGCCAGCGTCGCGGCGTCGTATACGGCGGCCTGAATGTTGCGCCCGACACCGTCCTCGAACCACTCGATGCCGGCATATATGCGGCCGTCGTGCACGTCGATATCGCCGATGTGGTTTGCCGCCAAAGGCAGATCGGCGAAAGGCGAAAGGTTCTCTGCCACCAGCCGCCCCTGCTTGTCGTATTTATAGAGCGCCGTCGAGCCCGATACATAATAATAATCGTCGTCGACGGCGACGCCCTGCCGCCCCTCGACCTCGATTACACGCGAGAGACGATATTGCGGCACGGCCGCCGCTGCCCCGGGCGAGGGCTGCATACGAGCGCATGCGACCGCCATGACGAGCGGGCACAGCGCCGAAATCAAGTGTAAACGTTTCATATCGCAAATATAACATTTTGTCATCCGACGTGCAATTTTGTCGCCGAAGATCGACGCTTTGTCGCACTATGCGTGTCAGAGAGCGACACGGCGCGACAAAATTGCAGGCATCGAGGCTCTGGCAGATAATTTGCCGTCATGCCGTCCGTAAGCAAAAGGCAAACGAATCAAAACATATAGCGACATGAACATCAATTCACTTACGATCAAGGCACAGGAGCTGCTGCAAGCAGCCATGGGCACGGCACAGCGCTCGGGGCAGCAGGCCCTCGAACCGCTGCACATCCTCTCGGCCGCCATTGCCGGGGACGATTCGCTGTCGACCTATCTGCTGGGCAAGGCGGGCGTCGACGTGCGCACGCTGCGCACGGCCGTCGACCGCGCCCTCGCAGCACTGCCAAAGGTCTCGGGCGGCAACGGCGAGACCTACTTTTCGAGCGACTCGTCGCGCGTGGTACAGCGTGCGATAGACTTCACGCGCAGCTTCAACGACAAATACGCATCGGTCGAACATCTGCTGCTGGCGCTCGTCGCCGAGAAGGGCTCCGCCGCCGACCTGTTGAAGCAGCAGGGCGCGACGGTAAGGGAGATCGAAGCCGCCGTGAGGGAGCTTCGCAAGGGCGGCACGATAACCTCGCAGACCGACTCGCAGGAGTTCGACGCGCTGGGCAAATATGCCGTCAACCTCAACGAACAGGCACGCAGCGGCAAGCTCGATCCGGTCATCGGCCGCGACGAGGAGATACGTCGCGTATTGCAGATACTCTCGCGCCGCACCAAGAACAATCCCATACTCGTGGGCGAAGCCGGCGTGGGCAAGACGGCCATAGCCGAGGGCATCGCCCACCGCATCGTCGACGGCGACGTGCCCGAGAACCTGAAAGACAAAGCCATCTTCTCGCTCGACATGGGCGCGCTGGTGGCCGGAGCCAAGTACAAGGGCGAGTTCGAGGAGCGTCTGAAAGCCGTCGTCAAGGAGGTTACCGCCTCGCAGGGCGAGATACTTCTGTTCATCGACGAGATACACACGCTCGTGGGCGCAGGCAAGGGCGACGGCGCCATGGATGCGGCCAACATCCTCAAACCGGCGCTGGCGCGCGGCGAGCTGCGTACCATAGGCGCCACGACGCTCGACGAGTTCCAGAAGTATTTCGAGCAGGACAAGGCATTGGAGCGCCGTTTCCAGAAGGTCATGGTCGACGAGCCATCGACCGAGGATGCCATATCGATCCTGCGCGGCTTGAAGGAGCGTTACGAGAACCACCACCAGGTACGCATCAAGGACGAGGCTATCATCGCCGCCGTCGAGCTCTCGCACCGCTACATCACGCAGCGTTTCCTGCCCGACAAGGCTATCGATCTGGTCGACGAGGCGGCGGCGCGCCTGCGCTTGGAGATGAACTCCGTGCCCGAGGAGATCGACAACCTCGACCGCCGCATACGGCAGTTGGAGATCGAGCGCGAAGCCATACGCCGCGAGGGCGATCAGGAGCGTGTCGACACGCTCACGCACCAGATCGACGATCTGCGCTCGCACTCTTCGGCGCTGCGCGCCAAGTGGCAGGGCGAGCGCGACCTGCTGCGCAAGATCCAGCAGGACAAGGAGTCGATCGAACGACTCAAAATCGAGGCGCAGCAGGCCGAGCGTCAGGGCGATTACGGCCGTGTGGCGGAGATACGCTACGGCAAGATCGTCGAGGCCGAGAAGCGCATCGACGCCCTGCAACAAGAGCTTCGCATGACCACGTCGGAGGGCGACGCCATGATAAAGGAGGAGGTCGACTCGTCGGATATCGCCGAGGTCGTATCGCGCTGGACGGGCATACCGGTGCAGCGCATGCTGCGCTCCGAGCGCGAGAAGCTCCTCAACATGGAGCAGGAGCTCCACCGCCGCGTGGTGGGACAGCAGGCGGCTATCGAAGCCATTTCGGATGCCGTGCGCCGCTCGCGCGCCGGGCTCTCGGACTCGCGGCGTCCGATCGGGTCGTTCATCTTTCTGGGCACCACGGGCGTGGGCAAGACCGAGCTTGCCAAGGCGCTGGCCGAGTTCCTCTTCAACGACGACCAGATGCTCACGCGCATCGACATGAGCGAGTACCAGGAGCGCCACAGCGTATCGCGTCTGGTGGGCGCGCCTCCGGGATATGTCGGATACGACGAGGGAGGACAGCTGACCGAGGCCGTAAGGCGCAAGCCCTATTCGGTCGTGCTGCTCGACGAGATCGAGAAGGCTCATCCCGACGTATTCAACATACTGTTGCAGGTGCTCGACGACGGACGTCTGACCGACAACAAGGGACGCACGGTCGACTTCCGCAACACGATCATAATCATGACCTCCAACATGGGCTCGCACATCATTCAGGAGCGTTTCGCCGCCGCAGGCGACACGGTCTCGCCCGAGCTGGTCGAGAGCACGCGCGACGAGGTGGTCGAGCTGTTGAAGCAGCAGCTCAAACCCGAGTTCCTCAACCGCGTGGACGAGATCGTCATGTTCGAGCCGCTCTCGCGCGCCGACATCGAGAAGATCGTCGACATACAGCTTCGCATCGTCGAGCGCATGCTTCACGAGAACGGCATAAGCCTCAGCGTGAGCGCTGCGGCCAAGAGGTGGATAGCCGATGCGGGCTTCGATCCGCTCTACGGCGCACGACCCATAAAGCGCACTATCCAGCGCGAGGTGGTCAACACCCTCTCCAAGCGCATCCTCGCCGGCGAGGTCGACCGTTCGAGCACCATTGCGATAGATGTCGACGACAACGGGCTGCGGTTTTCGAATTAAAAACCTATCGGTGCTCAGGAACGTGAATACGCTGCCCGAAGGCATTGCATCCCGAACGGCCGTTGCTACGGCTTGCGCCGTTGTACGATCTTGACCCCAACCTCTAATCTCCCTCCTAATGAGGGAGATTAGAGAAACTTGCTGTACTTAGCATAGTACATACGCTACCCGATTGTTTTGCAAAGCCGACGGTCGTAACTACGGCTGACGCCGTTTTACAATTCTGACCCCACCCCTAACCCCTCCCTCAGGGAGGGGAGTAGGGATGTTAGTAATGCTTATTAATGTATTGCACTGCCCGAAGGCATTGCATCCCGAACGGCCGTTGTTTTTGCAGCGCGCTTTTCGCGCACCGAAGCGGCGGACGACACCGATATGCGATCGAACGCCACAAAAAACCCGGGCTGTCCGAATATTTCGGACAGCCCGGGTTTCATTTAAGCCGACACGCTCGGCGTCATCCGCTAAGCGCCCAGCTCATCCTCTATCAGCTCGTCCTCTTCCTCCTCCTCGGCCTGTTGCCCGTCCGCATCGTCCGAGGGCGACGACTCGCTACGGTTGCCGGCGCCAGTATCGTCGCCCGCAGCTGCATCTTTCTGCATGACCAGCTTCTGCGTGGGGTAGGCGAACTGCAACCCCTCGGCGGCAAAGGCCGTCATAATGGCCATGTTCATCTCCGACATGGTCTGCGCTATGTCGGCCGGGCGCTCGATGTTATAATACAGCGTCACTATCAACGCCGACTCGGCATACTCCGTGAAGCATGCCTTGACATCCTCGGCACGCCGCGACACCCCCTCGACGCTCTGCGGCAGCGACCGCAGCACTTCGAGCGCCCGGGAGAGCCTATCGACACCCGTATCATACGACAGCGCCAGCTTTACCACCACGCGCCGCTTCGGTTCGGACGATATGTTGACTATGGGCGACTCGGTAATCTTGTAGTTGGGGTAACTCGTTATGCGCTTGTCGGCTCCGAGGATGCGCGTGCTGCGCATGCTCACGTCGACCACCGTGCCCTCGACGCCGTTGACGTTTATCGAATCGCCTATGCCGAAAGGCTTGTCCGTGAAGATCGTAAAGGCGCCGAAGACATTCTTGATCGTATCCTGCGCCGCCAGCGCTATGACTATACCGCCGATACCGAGCGTACCCCACAGCGCGCCTATATTGACCCCCACGTTGCTCAATGCCGTCACCACGCCCAGGATCCATATCACGATCAGCAGCGCGCGCCGCGCCACGGGCATCATCTTGCGTGTGGGCGAGGTGTCGTGCCGGCGCCACATGCGTTCGAGCAGCATGCTCGACAGCCGCGCAAAGACCCACGTCACGTCCAGCACGATCATTATCGTGAACGCCCGGTCGACATATATGCCCCACGACGAGGGATAGACCAGCTTGTCGAGGGCTATCCAGATGCCGAGCAGGATGATGCCGAGCTTCAAGGGCGCGATGAGCGAATAATATATGATGTTGTCGACACCGTTGTGCGTGCGTGCGACCATAGGTTCGACGAACCTGCGGCTGAGCCACGCGACCAGTTTCACAGCCACGACCGCCGCCACGACGACCGCCGCGGCCAGAAGCCACGATGCGATGCTGTTACCGAGAATCACATGATCCATTGTAATATAATTTTAAGTCGTTTTTTCGAGATACCGGCCTCTGCGGAGCGGCACTCCGCACCGCAGCCGTTACATTTCGTAACAGCAAACCTCCTGCCATAAAGCCGCAGGGCCTGCGGCCGGATTCGAGCCGCCGCTGCGCGAGGCGATCGCAGCGGGTGGCCGGCAAGAGGCCGGACAAACTGTAACCCGAGGTATAATCGGGCTGACACAGAAAAATTTTTTGGAAAAATTTCAAATAGTCAATATACTGTCAATCAACACATTGGCAATCCGCGAGGGGGGGGGAAATCGGGGGTTCAAAAAATCGGGAAATTAGTAGGATTTATCTCAAAAAAATATACTACTTTTGTCTCGGATACTAAGATTTTATTACGTTAGACAAGAGATATTATCGCGACGGATAACGGCATTCGTCGACAAAAACCTGACCCGAAAATGAGAACACTCAAATCATTGAAGCTGCTGTCGGTTCTGTTCGCAGCCTTCGTTTCGCTCGACGCGAGCGGACAAAAGGCGGCCGTAAAGACCAATCTGCTCTACGACATAGCCGCCTACACGGCAAACCTCGGCGTCGAGATCGGGCTCGCTCCGCGCTGGACGCTCGATGTCTCGGCCAACTACAACGGCTGGACGCTGTCGGACAACCGCCGCTGGAAGCACTGGGTCGTTCAGCCCGAGGCGCGCTATTGGTTATGCGACCGCTTCGCGGGGCACTTCTTCGGTCTGCACGCCCACGGCGGACAGTTCAACATCGGCGGGCTGAAAAACGGCATCTCGTTCCTCGGCAGCGACTTCTCGAAACTCGAAAACCGCCGCTATCAGGGCTGGCTCGCCGGCGCCGGCATCGCCTACGGATACTCGTGGATTCTGGGCAAGCACTGGAATCTCGAAGCCGAGATCGGCCTGGGATACATCTACACCCGCTTCGACACCTATCCCTGCGCCGATTGCGGCCGCAAGATAGCCGAGGACGGCTCACACCACTATGTCGGACCGACCAAGGCCGCGATAAATCTCGTATACATGTTTTAACCCAAACGCAGAGAGATCATGAACTACATGCACAAGATATTATGCCTGCTCGCGCTGCTGCCCGCCACGGCGGCGAGCGTACAAGCCCAGAGCGCTGGCTGTATCGAGATACTCGACGGCAGTGCCCGGGTACGCGAGATCGCCGTCTCGCACAACGACGACAAGCTCTTCGTGTCGATGGATATCGACATCTCGCAGCTCGACCTGCGCAGCAACATCGAGATAGTATTCTCTCCCGCCATAGAGTCCGCCGACGAGCAGCTGGCGCTGCCGGCCGTGACTATCGCCGGCCGCAACCGCTACTACCACCACCTGCGCAACGAAGCTGCCGACGAGACGATGCAGCTCTACCGCACGGGACAGACCGACATCATCCGCTACCGCGCCGTAGTGCCTTACAGCGAGTGGATGTCACTCTCGGACCTGAATGCCGAGAGCCGCGAGTGCGGCTGCTGCAACGTGCAGCTGGCATCGGACAAGATGCGCCTGACGAGCATCGAGATCGCCCCTCCCGCACCGCCCGTATTCGTTCCGTCGCTGGTCTACATACGCCCCGAGGCACGCGAGAAGATCGTCGTGGCCGAGGGTTCGGCCTTCATCGACTTCCCGGTCAACCGCACCGAAATACACGAGTCGTACCGCAACAACACGGCAGAACTTAACAAGATACTCGCGACGATCGACGCCATACGCAACGACGCCGACACCCGCATACTCGCGGTCACGATCAAGGGCTACGCCTCGCCCGAGGGTCCCTACGAGCGCAACGTCGAGCTGTCGAAAGGCCGTACCGAGACCCTCAAAGAGTATGTACGCCGCCAGTACAGCTTCCCCGACGGCCTGCTGGCTACGGAGTACGAGCCCGAGGACTGGCAGGGCCTGGAACGCTACGTGGCACAGTCCGAGCTGCAAAACCGCGACGCCATACTCGAAATCATACGCGGCACGCTGGCGCCCGACGCCAAGGAGTGGAAGATAAAGTCGACCTATCCCGACGACTACCGCTTCCTGCTCGACAACGTATACCCGGCACTCCGACACTCCGACTATGCCGTCAAGTACGAAGTCAGAGCCTACACCGACGTCGACCAGATCAGGCGTCTGCTCTCGACCTCGCCTCAGAAGCTGAGCCTCGAAGAGATGTATATGGCCGCACAGCATATGGAGCCGGGCAGCGACGAGTATAACGAGACGTTCGAAATCGCGGTCAGGATGTACCCCGACGATCCGACGGCCAACCTCAACGCCGCCAATACGGCCATGAGCCGCGGCGACATGAAGAACGCCTCGCGCTATCTGGCCAAGGCCGGCTCGACGCCCGAGGCGACCTACGCCCGCGGCATGTACGCCGCGATCGAGGGCGACTGGCATGCGGCGCGCATGCTGCTGGAAAGCGCTCTGGGCATGGGCATAGAGAGTGCGCGCGAGGCGCTGCGCCAGATCGATACGATCGCCCCGGCCGACGACAGCCGAGCGACGGACTAAGAACTGCAAACGACGGACATATATCAATTATCAATAAATCCAACGTATTATGAAAATTACCAAACTACTGCTCGGCTTGACGGCAGGCGTGCTCGCAGCGTCTTGCTCGACCGACGACACTGCCTCCAACGGCTATACAGCACAGGAGGACGGCATGCGCTACTTGAAGGTCGCGCTCTGCAACCCGACATCGACGCGTGCATCGCTCTCTTCGCCCGACGGTTATGAGAACGGCAGCGACGACGAGAACAGAATCGAGGGTCTGCGCTTCGTATTCTACGACACGAAGGGCAACCGCGTCTCGAACGTAGTCGACTTCAACAAGTCCGACCTGCAAGACATGCAGACGGGCAGCGGCACCGGCAGCGGCGGCACCGTCGAGAAGTTCATCACGGCCACGCTTCCTATCCAGATCATCAAGGGCGAGGAGCTTCCGGCCTATGTCATGTGCTTCGTCAACCCCGTGCGCGACAACCAGACCATGAACGACAACATATCGCTCATCAACTGGCGCAACATGACCTATAACGACTACATGGGTGCCAACAACTGCTTCGCCATGAGCAACTCGGCCTACTACGACTACGATCCCATGGCCGGCGGCCAGTTTACCAAGATATCGGGTACGCCCATTCAGCTGGGCGACCTCTATCAGAGCGCCGACGATGCCAAGGATGCCGAGGAGGTCGAGATCTTCGTCGAGCGTTACGCCGCCAAGGTGCGCTTCGAGATGAAGGCGGATGCCGTTCAGGACAACACCGAAGTCGACGGCTGCACGCTGACCTTCATGCCCAAGGCATGGGCTATCAACGCCGACGCTCCGTCGATGTACGTGGTCAAGCGCTTTGCCTCTACCGCCGGCGACGACGCCCCCATACCGGCATTCGACGATGTCCTCGGTGCAGGCGTCAACTGGTGGAACGATGCCGCCAACCATCGCTCGTACTGGGCTTGCTCGCCGTCGTACTTCGCCTCGGACTACCCGCAGGTATCGGACAACATCCGCGACTACGTCATTGAGAACAACATCGAAGGCGTAGGCAACGGCGCAGGCTGGGTGCCCGCAAACGATGCCGACTACCCCTACTCGCTGAAATATTACAGCTACGATCAGATCGTCGCAAACGGACAGAACCCCAATGCCGGAGCCACGGAGATGTACACGCTCGAAAATACCGTTCACGAGAACGGCCTGCACTCGATCAACCCGCGCGCCGCAGCGCCTTCGGTAATTCTCGTGGGCAACTACCGCATCCGCCTCGATGGCGAAACCACTCCTATCGACCAGAATACGACGTTCTATCTCTACGGCCGTCAGAACGACAAGCACAAGATCTATATCGACGGCCGCGACGATATTCTCGACGCCATGCTCGCCAACCAGACCGTGCTGGCCAAGGATGCCGCCGGAACGCTCCTGGGCAAGGATGACAAGGATGCGTACAAGGCCGACTTCGCCATAGAGCACCCCTCGCTCGCCGTGAGAAACAGAGCTAACCAGACCGTGCCCGCACGTTTCGTGACGCTCCAACTCGCCAGGGCCAATACGGCGCTCCACTTCTTCAAGGACGGACAGTGGGTTGCCGTCAGCTCGACCAACATCGACGAGGTCAACACCGCCCTTATGCAGAGCGTCGGCTTCGCCAGATCGTATGTCAACGGCATGTGCTACTTCTCGATTCCGATCAAGCACGTCGGCTTCTATCAGGGCAACAACCCCAATGCCGACAAGAACGCCGGCGACGAGAACTTCGACTGGGCCTCGACACGCACGGGCGACTACGGTCTTGTCCGCAACCACATCTACGACATCGCCGTCAACTCGATCTCGGGTCTGGCTACCGGCCTGCACGGTTCGGACAACCCGATCGTGCCTCCCATGAACGAGGAGACCTATCATCTGCGCTACAAGCTCAACATCCTGCAATGGGGCGTCGTGCGCAAGCAGGAGGTAGATCTCTAAACCGGAGCGGCCGCAACCGCACATACCGCACGAGCGGATATTCCGGAGAGGCCTGACCGCCTCTCCGGGAGCTAACGAAAGATGAAATGAAGAAAGCCATGAAACATGTAACGATATCGTTATTGAGAAACATACTCGGCGTGTCGGTTCTTGCCGCGTCGGTTGCGCTCTCTTCGTGCGAAACGATATACGACGATCTGGCGCCCTGCCGGACGGAGTATCGCATGAAGTTCCTCTACAACCGCAACATGAAGTTCGCCGACGCCTTCGCGGGCGAGGTCGAATCGGTCGGCCTCTGGCTGTTCGATACGGCCGGCAACATGGTATGGAGCGGCTCCGAGTCGGGCGAGGCGCTGCGAGCCGAAGACTACGCCATGACGCTCGATGTGGCTCCGGGCACCTACGACGCCATAGCGTGGTGCGGTCTTGCTGGCGGCGACGCCTACTATCTCGCCTCGGACAAGGTATCGCGCAAGGAGGACCTTATACTCGGCATACGCCGCCGGCAGACCGACGGCGCCGCCACGGTCGACAACGACCTGCACCGTCTATATCATGGCTTCGAGCATATCGTGCTCGCCGAGCCCGAGGGCGGCGGCACGGTCACGGCCGAGATGTCGCTCACGAAGAATACCAACGCCGTGCGCATCATGCTGCAACACCTCGACGGCTCGCCCGTTCGCAGCGAGGACTTCGACTTCACGATCGAGGAGTCGAACGCGGTAATGAACTACGACAATGCGATTCTGGGCAACGACCCCGTCCTCTACCGCAACTGGATCAAGACCGAGACATCGGCATGGTTCGACGAAGAGGACAACCGCATGTACGACGACTCCGACCCTACGGGGGGGGGCGAGCCCGGCGACGGGACGCTGGTCGAGGTCAACGGTCTGATGGCCGAGCGCACCGTCGGACGACTCATGGCCGACCGCAACCCGCAGCTCGTCGTCACGCGACTGACCGACGGCAAGCGCATCATACGCATACCCCTGATCCGCTATATGCTCATGGTCAAGGGCGAATACAACAAATCGATGAGCGATCAGGATTATCTCGACCGTCAGGACGACTACACCATGACATTCTTCATCGACAGCGAGAATCGGTGGTACACGCACGCCGGCATATATATCAACTCGTGGTATGTAGTACCGCGTCAGGAGACCGAAATATAACCCCACACAACGCCGTATCATGAAGAGATTCATCAACATATCTGCCACAGCTCTGTCGCGCACGATGCGTCTGGCGACACTGTTGCTGCTCTCAGCGGCCTCTGCCGGGTGCATATACGACAACGACCTGCCCTACGATCCGACCCGCAGCGCCGAGACCGTGACGATGCGGTTCAACATCGTCACGCACGACTCGCGCCCGAGCCTGCGCGCCGTAGGCGAGGAGGCTGCACTGGACGTCGAGAACCGTATCGCGGCCGACGACATGAAATTCCTGCTCTTCTCGGCCGAGGGACACCTGTTGCAGGATATATCCAGCATAGCACGCACACAGAACGACGATACGACATACTCGGCCTACACCATGCAGGCCACCTTCGAGGAGCCCTACTTTACCGAGGGCGGCGCCGACGACACCGTTTCGTTCCAGATAATGGTGCTGGCCAACTGGCCGAAAAATGCCGTTGCGCAGATAGGCCTGCTGACCAATATCGACGACATACTCGCCTCGGCCGCTACATACGACATGGCCGACGACTTCTGGCCGACGTTCGACGACAAGCAAAGCGTCGGCATCCCGATGTACGCCCTACGCAGCTTCCGCGTCACACGGCAGCAGCTGCGGCAGAGCAGCGCCAACTACCCGCTCGTCTTCGAGGGCAGCGAGTCGATCACGCTCCTGCGCGCCATGGCCAAGTTCGAGGTTGCCGACAAGATCGAGGGCAAGAACGACGACGGCTACCCCAAAGTCGGCAGTGCGGTGGTGCTGGGCTGGAACAGCCGCGGCATGCTCATTCCCAACAACTTCGAGAACGGCAAGCAGGTCACAGCACCCACCTACCCCGCCAACCCCTCGCCGCGCAGCGAGACCGACGAACGCTACGGACGCCGCATGCGGCAGCTCGACTATACCGCGCACAAGGGCTGGACGACCTATCTGCCCGAGATGTCGCTGCTCTCGCCCACACGCTCGCTCTCGATCACGATCGAGAACTACGCCGAGGGCGGCAAGCCGCACTACACCGGCGAGAAACGCACGCAGAGATACACCGTCGCCATACCTACGGGCGAGGAGTGGTCGCACATGCTGCGCAACCACATATACCGTATCGAAGTAACCAGCGCCAAGGGCGGCTTCACGTTCAACTACACGATCTGCCCGTGGGACAGCAAGTCGGCCGACGACATTACATTCGACTAAACGACAACAAGCGATGAAACACTTTCCGCATATCTCCGGCATACGGCTTAGGGCGATGATCTCGACGATCGTCGCCGGCATCACGCTGTCGACGGCATGTACTTCCGACATGTCGGAGCCCTCAACGCCCTATGAACCGGGACAGCCGGCGCACATCCGGCTGAGCTGGTCGCTGCCCGAAATGAACCCAGCTACCAGAACCCTGACCGAGGAGGACGAGCGCACGGTCAACAACCTCTGGATAGGCATCTACGACTACACGAGCGGCAAGTTGAAGAGCCAGCAGTTCATAGAGCCCAAAGACGACACGCCCGGCCACCACGTGCTGCAACCGACCGACATACTCGACGTGAAGACCGTGTCGGGACAGAGCCGCATAGTCGCCGTGGCCAACGCCGACACCAACTACGGTTTCAGCGACGACACGTCGCTCTGCCCTGTAAAGGGCAAGATCGTGCGACTCGACGAGCTCCTCGCCAAAGCCGACACGTGGCAGAAATATCTCTCGATATGCGTCGCGAGAACCGACGCCACCTCCGTCGACCTCATATCGCGCGACATGGTCATGAGCGGCATCTACTACGGGACGATGGATCATCCCGCCGACATGGACTGGACGGCGGCAGACGGCGGCGTCTACATCCCCGCGGGCGATACCGAGCTCGACGGCGCGCTGCATCTGCGCCGCATCGACGCCAAGGTGCGGTTCGAGATCGTCGCAGGTGCCGGCGTCGAGATCGAGATGACGAGCTGGCAGGTAATAAACAACCCCATATTCTGCAATCTGCACGAGCAGCGGTTCAATGCCGGCGACCGCACCACCTACTTCATCGACAACCGCGACGACACCGACTCCAATTACAGCGAGTCGCGTCTGTCGCAGATCTTCGAAAACAGCGACGGCGGCGGATACGAATTTACGTTCTACCAGTACGAGAACAAGCGCCGCGGACTCGAAAAGACCGCCCTTGCCGACGGCGACTGGTATGGCGTGGAGAGCTACGCCGACCGCGAGCGCGAATACAAAAACGCCACGGGCGGCAACTCGGGCGTCTACAAAAGCCTGTGCGCCACGGCCGATGCGCCCGACACCGGCGCGGGCGTCAACCTCGACAACTACGCCTCGCTGGTCGAGATCAAGGCCAAGGTATCGTACAACGCCGATGACAAAGGCAACGTCGTTACCGAGGGCGGCAATCCCCGCATCGGCTACGCCACCTACACCGTGCATCTTGGATACTGCGAAGATAAGGACGACGCAGCCGAGCGCGCACGCGACTTCAACTGCCGCCGCAACACCTCCTACAACTACAAGATAACGATCAACAGCCTGACCAACATCGTGGTCGAGGCCGAGAAGAACGGCGAGAACCAGTCGGGCGCCGAAGGCGACGTTACCGATGCCATAGCTAAGGCGCTATACCTCGACAGCCACTACGGCGTCTTCAACATACACCTTACCGACGATGAACGCAGGGTGCTCAACTGGCGCATCAACGCCCCCTACGACGATCAGCCGCAGTGGTTGTCCCACGAAGATTACGAGCTCACGGGCGAGACGCCCGAGCTGCGGGAGAACCCCTTCTACAACTGGGTCAGATTCAAACCAACCTCCGACGAGAATACCCTTGCCGTTTACATGGAGCCGGGACAGAGCGACAGCGACCTGTGGACGCTCGAAGACATGCGCGACGTGGATAACCGCAAGAGCAGCCCGACGGGGTGGTATACGGTCTTCATCGACGAGTACTCCTATCTGCTCGACAGCAAGGGCAACCGCCTGAGCGAGGATCAATGGCAGGAGTCCGACTGGATGAAGTATGTCAACCAGCAGGAGCGCATAGTGTGGATCGACCTGCGAAAGGTGCAGGTATCCGACGACGAGGAGAGCTCCTACTCCTACTCTAAATACATGATCGCGCAGTACTCGATGCAGTCGTACTACGATAACGACCGATCGTCGGGCACGGCACTGGCCGTCGAGCACTTCAACGAGTCGTGGGGCAAGAATCTCGACTGGCAATGGAGCTACGGCAACACCAGCCTCAACAACCGGAACGGCCGCTGGAACATGTGGCAGTACATAAGCAACGGACACAACAAATGGGACGATATCGTCGACCAGACTGCGCCCGATCCATACTATCCCGTGCCGCTGCTGCGCAAGCTGACCGGCCGCACCGACGGCTACGGCAATAACCGATATAATTTCAACCGCGACAACAACGGTTACAGCTATGTGGCCGCAGAAAGCACCAATTCGCACAATCCGCAGTCGTCTGACGACTTCTACGAAATCATCAGCGCCTGCATGTCGCGCAACAGGGATATCAACGGCAACGGCATTATCGATGCCAACGAGATGAAGTGGTATTTTCCCGCCGAGGGCAAGTACGAGCGCACGATGTTAGGCCGCAACGCTCTCTCCTCGCCGCTGTTCGATGTCAACAACGCGCCCTATTACACCACGCCGAAAGATCCCTACGCAGCCGCCGCGGCCGTTTGGGACGGCATAATAATAAGCGGAAACAGCAACCAGGTGCACTATGCGTCGAGCGACAAGATGAAATTCTTCCCGGAAGAGGGCGGCTCATACTTCATCGAGGAGTTAGGTACGCACTGGCCGACGCCGGGCGCGCGCGGCAACGGCCGCTGGCCGTGGAACATCCGCTGCATGCGCAATCTGGGTTCGGACCTCAGCCGCGTAACCGCGCAAGACCCCGTAACAAAGGCATACGAGTATATCCCCGACGATCCGACAAACCCCCAGAACGGCGGAGTATTCGATCTGAGCCTCTACGACAACAGGTGCCTGCGAGGTCCGATATCGACCTTCCTGCCCGTACATTCTCTGACAGAGCTCAGCCGTAACCTCTGCGCCCAGAAGTTCCGGCTGTCCAAGGAGTCGATATCGCACCGCGTGCCTAACGGCAGCACGCAAGTAGAGCAGCTCAATATGAATCTGCCCTGCGGCGAATACTACGAAGAGGCCGACGCCTCGGACAAGGGTTACTGGCGCGCACCCAACCAGCGCGAGCTGATGATGATAATCAACGAACAGCTGCATACCGGCTCCGGGACCTACTCATGTACGATGGAGAGCTACGGCAGCAAGTCACGATTCTCGATGAGCGCCGTCAATAACGGAAAGTGGTACATGAGAATGGAGTTCCCCGTCAGCGCCGGCCAGACGTTCTATGTACGCTGCGTGCGCGACATAATCGATACACGACAGGAATGATCCGGACATATACCTTAATTACGGCGGTGGCGTTGTCACTGGCTCCGCTCGGCTCGGCCGCATGCAGCTACATGCGGCCGAACACGCTTTGCGGCCGGCAGTCGCCCCCGCCCGCCTCAGCGGCTGCATCATCCTACGAGCTGCCGCTGCCCGCGATACCCTCCTCGCTGCGCACGCCGCACCAGAGGGCGTCGTATCTTATCGAGCACTTCTGGGATGGGATGGACTTCTCCCGAACGCATCTTTCGCGCGACAGTGCGCTGATCGAGCAGAATTTCGTCAACTACCTCTCGCTCTTCCCGCATGCCGACACGGCGTCGCACAAGCCCGCCGTGAGGCATCTGATAGAGGCGGCCGCAGCCGATGCCGAGGCCCTCTCGCTGGTAATGCACTTCGCCGAGAAGTATCTCTACGAGCAGGGGTCGCCCATGCTGTGCGAGGAGTACTTCATCGAGTTCCTCGAAGCGTATATCGGCTCTCCCCGGCCCGACGAGTACGAGAAGATACGACCGGCATATCTGCTCGAAAACGCCCGCAAGAACCGTCCCGGCATGACAGCCGCCGACTTCGGCTACGAGGGGCGCGACGGCAGGCAGACGCGGCTGCACGACACGCCGGGACAGAGGCTGCTGCTCCTCTTCTACGATCCCGACTGCGTGCACTGCCGGCAGACCGTCGCGCTGCTGCAAGCCGATGCACGGCTGCGCTATCTCGTCGACTCGGGCGAGCTGACCGTGCTGGCCGTATACAGCGACGGCGACCGCGAGCTGTGGGAGCGCTCGGCCGGCCATATCCCGACCGACTGGATCGATGCCTTCGATACGGGCGAGATAGCCGCCGGCGATCTGTACGTGATGCCGGCCATGCCGTCGATATATCTTCTCGACTCGGAGAAACGTGTGGTAGGCAAAGATATCACGCCGCAACGTCTGTTCGAATTATTGGAGTAACGGGCAGCCGCCTGCACTCCGCGTCGAATGCAGACTGCCCATACGTCCGACCATTATCTTGTCGTCAAGCCACATCTGATGGATTATATCGCACCCCGCCCCGGCGGGGATTTTTATCGTCATTCGCGCAGCATCCGCAAAATCGCGCAGATGCCGCACCTATATATTATATTTATAACCGGCACCGATCCTATCGAAACTGCCTATCATAATTCCTCTGCCGAAGCATCCGGATAAGATAAGACTATACCATACCGAAACACTATCATAAATACATATACCGCACCCCGCATTGCACTGCCGTGTGAGAAGATGCCGGCGGCAGCGAAAATATTTTTGAAAAACCTGAAAACTTTTTTTGTTTTTCAAGTTTTATGTATTAAGTTTGCATCGTCGAAAGGCGACAGACGCCTATATAACGGTGCTCCGCGAAGACCTGCCCCACGCAGACGCGGCCTTGCCGACAACGGCAACGCCCTGCCAGGCACGAAGTTAGCGGCAGGCATAGCGATACGGACGGCATTCGCAACCGGCGTGATACGCAACAGCGGGCAACGCATGTAGGCACAAAGCAGACGAGGATGACACAGAAGGAACAGATAATGGATCAGGTCATGGCGATGTTCATCGCCCAAGGGATCAAGTCGGTGCGCATGGACGACATAGCGCGTCAGCTGAGCATATCGAAGCGCACGCTCTACGAGATGTTCGGCGACAAGGAGGAGCTGCTCTACCAGTGCATAGTACGACATGCCAAGTCGACCGAGCAGGAGCGTGCCAAGCGCTTCAAGCAGGCCGACAACTACCTTGAAGTAATGTTGATATGCCTGCGCGAAATGGCCGACAAAGCTACCGTGGCCAACCGCATACGCGAGAACCTGAGAAAGTTCTACCCCAAGGTGGCCGAAAAACTCTCGAACGAGTTCGAAAGCAGGAGCATAGAACAACTGCGCCAGTGGATCGAGCTGTGTATCGATCAGGGTCTTTTCATGCCCAAAACCGACATAGACATATCGCTGGCCATACTCTACAATACCGCCAACGGCGTATTTTCGAACCGCAACGTATGGCTGCCCGAGGGTGTCGCACCGACGCAGGTGCTCATAAGTGCGATGATAATCTACATCCGCGGCATGTCGACGGTAAGGGGCGTAGAGATAATCAACGATTTTTGCAACCGTCACTTCGACAATAAACCGTTCAAGCAGACGTTAGAATAGATACAACAAATAAGGAAATAAACAGATAATATGTTAGGAATGAAGAAGTTTTTTGTGATGTTGTGTGCTGCGGCCATGACCGTCCCGACGGCCGGCGCCCAGCTTACGCTGACGCTCGATCGGGCGTTGGAGATGGCGCTCAGCGACAACCCCACCGTAAAGGTGGCCGACTTGGAGATCGAGCGTTACGACTATGTGCGCAAACAGACCCTTGCAAACCTCTACCCGCAGATCGACGCGTCGGGGCAGTACACGCGTTCGATCGTCAAGCAGGAGATGGCCAAGGGACTCTCGTTCGGTGCCGACAATACGCTGACGGCAACCGGCAACATATCGCTGGCGCTGTTCGTACCATCGGTATACCGTCAGTTGAAGATGAACCGCACGGAGATGGCCGCGGCGGTCGAGAGCGCACGCAGCTCGCGCATCGATCTGGTGGCCGACGTGCGTCAGGCATTCTACAACGTGCTGCTGGCCGAGCAGTCGTACAGAGTATTGCAGGAGTCGGTCGCAACGACGCAGCGCGTGGTGGACAACACCGAGAGACTGTTCAACAACGGTCTGGCCTCGGAGTACGACTTCATATCGGCCAAGGTGCAGCTGAGCAACCTGCGCCCGTCGGTGTTGCAGGCAGAGAATGCCATAGAGCTGAGCAAGTTGCAGCTGAAAATGTATCTGTCGATACCCGAGGATGTCGACATTGCCGTCGCCGGTTCGCTGGACGATCTGCGCAATGTGGTGCTGCTCGGCTCGGACAACCTCTCGACCGACATATCGCACAACTCGTCGCTGCGCACGCTCGACCTGCAACGCGAGCTGTTGGAGCATCAGGTCAAGCTGATCCAGACCCAGAGAATGCCGACCATAGCCGCATTCGGCTCGGCGATATATACTGGTAACGACATGGAGCGCATGGATTTCAGCAGCATGATGGGCGGCGGCTCGAAGCCCGAGGGCGGCACCGGCGAGGCCATAGCGCAGGCATCGTCGAACAGCTTCTGGTGGCAGCACCCGATCAACGTCGGCTTGCAGATATCGATTCCGATATTCTCGGGATTCTCGAAGACCAACCAGGTGCGCTCGGTGCGCAACCAGATCGCGCAGCTCGACCTGCAACGCGGATATGCCGAAGAGGGTGTGGTCTTGCAGATACGCCAGTCGATAAACAACCTGCTGACCTCGCGCGAGACCATGCTCTCGAACGAGATGACGGTAGATCAGGCTCAGAAGGCATACGACATCTCGCTGACGCGCTACGACGCGGGTGCCGGCACGATCCTCGAACTCAACACGGCACAGTTGCAGCTGACGCAGGCGCAGCTCAACTACTCGCAGTCGATATACGACTACCTGTCGGCACGTGCCGAGTACGACCGTGTAGCGGGCAACGACGAATACGCCAACCGCGAGTAGCCACGATAGAAAACAATAAAACAGAAAGATAGAAAGAGAAACGTTATGAAAAAGAGTTTAGTGTTGTTGATTGCGGCAGCCGCGATGGTAGCCTGCAACTCGAAATCGAAGAGCGACCAGACCAAGACCGAGGAGAAGGCCGTGCTGACCAAGTGCGCTGCGGTTACGGCCGAGACGGTACACATAACCGAGACCTACACCTCGGAGATCGAGCCCTACAAGGAGAACGATATAACGCCCGCTGCCAGCGGGCTTCACATAGACCGCATACTGGTTGACGTAGGCGACCGCGTGGCTGCCGGCCAGGTGGTGGCGACGCTCGAAAAGACCACGCTGCGCCAGCAGGAATCGCAGCTCAACATAGTCGAGGACGTATACAAGCGCATGAAGCCCGTATATGAGGCGGGCGGCATCTCGGCACAGGAGCTCGTGCAGTACGAGAACCAGTACAACATGCAGAAGGAGGTGGTGGAGAACCTGCGCCGCAACTCGGAGGTGCGCTCGCCCATATCGGGAGTCGTGACGGCACGCAACTTCGAGCCGGGCGACCTGTTCGGCGGCCAGCCCATACTGCACATCATGCAGATCGACAAGTTGAAGGTCATGGCCAACATCTCGGAGCAGTACTTCGCCGATGTCAAGGTGGGCATGCCCGTTCAGGTATCGGTCGACATCTACCCCGGCGAGACATTCGAGGGTCGCGTATCGCTCATATACCCTGCTCTGGACACGGCCACCAGAACATTCAAGGTGGAGGTCACGCTGCCCAACACCCAGAACAAGCTGCGTCCGGGAATGTATGCCCGCGCGACCTTCGACATGGGCACCAAGGAGGGAATCATGGTACCCGACATCTCGATATTGAAGCAGAGCGGCTCCAACGAGCGCTATGTATACGTGATCGAGGGCGACAAGGCGACGCGACGCTCGGTGCGCACGGGACGTCAGGTCGAAGACCGCATCGACATCCTGTCGGGCGTTTCGGTCGGCGAGAAGGTTGCCACCACCGCACTGACCAAGCTCAGCGACGGCGCTAAGATCGAACTGGCCGGCAGCGCCGACAACCGTTAACCCGTCCCCCGGCAACGACAACGTCAGCCCGGGCGGATATCGTCCGGCCAAGGTCGCAGACAGCCGGATAAGCCGTATAAAAAGAAAAACATCTTGACAATCGAACAATGAAAATATACGAAACCGCGGTACGAAAACCCATTTCTATCGCACTTATATTCATAGGCGTCGTCGTCTTCGGTCTGTTCTCGCTGATGAACCTCGGCGTAGACCAGTACCCCGATATCGAGGTGCCCTATATAAGCGTTATCTCGACCTATCCGGGCGCCAACGCATCGGACATCGAGACCAACGTGACACGCGTGTTGGAGGATAACCTCAACACCGTCAACAACCTGAAAAAGATCACTTCGCGCTCGTCGGACAACGTCTCGATGGTGTCGTTGGAGTTCGAGTACGGATCCGACCTCACGGAGGCGGCCAACGAAGTGCGCGACGTGGTGAGCCGTACGCAGTCGTTGCTGCCCGACGATGTGGACTACCCCACCGTATTCAAGTTCTCGTCGTCGATGATTCCGGTCATGATGCTCGCCGTCACGGCCGACGAGAGCTACGCAGCTCTGGCCAAGATTCTCGATGACAAAATGGTCAACGAGTTGAACCGTATCGACGGTGTGGGCTCGGTATCGGTCATCGGTGCCCCCGAGCGTGAGATACAGGTCAATGTCGATCCCAAGCGCATCGAGGCCTACGGCCTTACGGTCGAGTCGTTAGGTCAGCTCATAGCCGCCGAGAATGTCAACGTCCCCGGCGGAACGATCGACATCGGCAACAACACATTCAACGTCAAGGCCGACGGCGAGTTTACGGCCAGCGACCAGCTGCGCCAGATCGTCGTCTCGAACACCGGCGGACGCACGGTCATGCTCGAAGACGTGGCGGAGATACGCGATACGCTCGAAAAGGCCACCATGGACGAGCGTATCAACGGCCGTCTGGGCGTGCGTGTGATCGTACAGAAGCAGTCGGGATCTAACACCGTAGACATCGTACACGCCGTGCAGGCCAAGATGGAGAAGATCATCCCCACGCTGCCCAAGGACGTCGAGGTACGTACCATATACGAGAGCTCGCAGGAGATCACCGACGCCATCGCCTCGCTGGGCGAGACGATCATGTATGCGTTCATATTCGTCATACTGGTGGTGATGATATTCCTCGGCCGCTGGCGTGCGACGTTCATCATCTGTCTTACGATACCCATATCGCTCGTCTGCGCATTCATATATCTGTATGCGACCGGCTCGACGCTGAACATCATATCGCTGTCGGCACTCTCGATCGCAATCGGTATGGTCGTCGACGATGCGATCGTGGTATTGGAGAACATCACGACCCATATCGAGCGCGGCTCGAAGCCCAAAGAGGCGGCGATCTACGCCACCAACGAAGTGTGGCTGTCGGTCATCGCAACCACGCTCGTGGTCGTTGCGGTGTTCCTGCCCCTTACGATGATCTCGGGTCTGTCGGGTATTCTGTTCCGCGAGCTGGGCTGGATCGTTACCATAGTCGTCTGCGTCTCGACCACGGCCGCCATTACCCTTACCCCGATGCTGTCGGCATATCTGCTCAAAATATCGGGCGGCGTACACGACTACAAGGGTATCGGCATAGTATACAAGCCTATCGACAAGGCTCTGAACTGGCTCGACGATGCCTACGAGCGTGCGCTGAGATTCGTGGTCAAGTGGCGCAAGTCTACCATAGCCGTGCTCATGGCTGTCTTCGTCGCCTCGCTCGGACTCATAGCGACCGTACCCACGGAGTTCTTCCCGCCCACCGATAACGCCCGTATCTCTATGGAGATCAAGCTCGACCAGAACCTTGCCGTGGAGTATACTTCGAAAGTGGCGCGTCATATCGACTCGATCATCTACCAGAAGTATCCCGAAGTGTATCTGGTTTCGGCCTCGGCCGGCGCCAACTCGTCGGACAACGCCTTCGCTGCTATGCAGACCACCGGTTCGCACATCATCAACTACAACTTGAAGATGCCGCGCAAGACCGACATGGAGCGCAAGTCTATATACGAGATATCGGACGAGCTGCGCCGCGAGCTTGACAACATACCGGAGATAATGAGCTACACCGTAATCCCCGGCGGCCAGCAGGGCGGCATGAGCGGCGGCAGCAACGTCACGATCAAGGTCTTCGGACACAACATGGACGATGCCATGACGGTGGCCAACGACCTTAAAGTGAAGATGGCGGCGCTCAGCGGCACGCGTGACGTGCAGCTCTCGCGCGACGACCTGCGTCCCGAGTACAACGTGGTCTTCGACCGCGACAGGCTCTCGTACTACGGTCTGTCGAGCGCGACGGCCTCGCAGTTCGTGCGCAACCGAATCAACGGTTACGAGTGCTCGAAGTATCGCGAGGACGGCGACGAGTACGACATCGTGGTACGCTACGCCGAGCCGTTCCGCACGTCGATCAAGGATATAGAGGACATCATGCTTTACAGCCCGACGGGACGTCCGGTGCGTCTGGGCGAGGTGGCTACGGTCAGCGAGGAGTTCGCAACGCCCGAGATCGAGCGCGAGAACCGTCAGCGTATCATATCGGTCGAGGCCGCATTAGGTGCAGGCGTGGCTCTGGGCGACGTGCTGGTCGAGGTGCAGCAGCTGATCGACAGCTACGATACGCCGATGGGCATATCGCTCGATATCGGCGGTACGGTTGAGGATCAGGGCGACGCATTCAGCGACATAGGTATGCTGCTCATACTTATAGTCATACTGGTGTACATAGTCATGGCGACGCAGTTCGAATCGCTGATGTATCCCTTCATCATCATGTTTACCATACCGTTCGCATTCACGGGCGTGTTCGTGGCACTGTGGGCTACCCAGACACCGCTGTCGATCATCGCGCTTATCGGCGCCATAATGCTGGTGGGTATCGTTACGAAGAACGGTATCGTGATGGTCGACTACATGAACCTGCTCGTCGAGCGCGGCACGGAGCTTAAAGACGCCGTGATTGCCGGCGGCAAGAGCCGTCTGCGTCCGGTGCTGATGACCTCGCTGACGACGGTGCTGGGTATGGTGCCTATGGCAATGGGTATCGGCAACGGCTCGGAGACATGGCAGCCTATGGGTATCGCCGTGGCCGGCGGTCTGACCTTCTCGACGTTCCTCACGCTGTTCATCGTGCCGGCGCTCTATGCGATGCTCGAAGGCCGCAAGGAGCGAAAGGCCAAGCGAAAGGCACGCCGTCAGGCCGAGACCGAGGAGTTTATCAAGAAGCAGTTGAACGCTAAAAAACAGTAATGCAATGAAGGCAATATTCATATCGTACAACCAGGCCCTTACCGACCGCATAAACGACATGCTCGACAAAAACGGCGTGCGCGGCTTCACCCGCTGGGCGCTTACCGAGGGTCGCGGCTCGTACACGGGCGAACCCCACTACGGCACGCACGCATGGCCGTCGATGAACACCTCGCTGCTGGCGATCGTGGAGGACGAGAAGATCCCCGTACTGCTCGACGCGCTGCGCGAGATCGACTCGACGACCGAGCAGCAGGGCTCGCGGGCATTCGTCTGGAATATCGAACAGGCGATGTAGACACAACTCATCTTCATAACAGTGTTCCGGGCGGGGTCGGCAATGACTCCGCCCGGAATTTTTAGTCCGGGCGACGCGTTATTGGCGAATTTGTAGTAATTTTGTCTCCATGAAAGTTACGTTCCTCGGTACGGGTACCTCGCAGGGCGTGCCCGTAATAGGGTGCGGCTGCGACGTGTGCCGCTCGACGGACAGCCGTGACAAGAGGCTGCGCACCTCGGCCATGGTCGAGTACCGCGGCCGGCGGATAATTATCGACGCCGGGCCCGACTTCCGCTATCAGATGCTCCGCACGGGAGTCACGCATATAGATGCGATACTGCTCACGCACGAGCACAAGGACCACACGGGAGGCATCGACGACGTGCGGCCGTTCAACTTCGTCGACTACCCCGTAATACACCGCGTGGACATATACGCCACCCGCCGCACGGCAGCGTGCGTGCGCAAGGATTTCGACTACGCCTTCGTCGCGGACAAATACAGGGGAGTGCCCGAGATCGACCTGCACGAGTTCGACGCCGGCAGGCCGTTCGAGGCGGCCGGAATAACGGTCATACCGATACCGGGGCTCCACTCCGAAAGGTTCGACGTCACGGGGTACAGAATCGGCAGGTTCGCCTACCTTACCGATTTCAGCTACATAGCCCCCGAGCAGGTCGGGCTGCTGACCGGAGTCGACACGCTCGTGGTAAACGCCCTGAGGTGGCGTCACAGCGGCAAGCCCTCGCCGTCGCACTTCATCGTCGACGAGGCGCTGCAACTTATCGCCCGTGTCGCGCCGCGCAGGGCTTATCTGACTCACATGTCGCACGAGATAGGTCTGCATGCCGAAGCGGCGAAGCGTCTGTGCGCCGGTGTGAAGTTCGCCTTCGACACGTTGCAGATAGATGTCGAAGAGTGATGCCGCACTGAGCGGAGCGAAGACAGAAGCCGTATTGCCGACAGCACGGCACGGAGGCGCAAAGGATGATATGCAATAAAAACATATAGAATGAAACTCGGTCTTAAAGGAAAAGTCGTCGTCATAACGGGAGCTTCGTCGGGCATCGGCGCAGCCATGGCACGCGAATATGCCGCCGACGGCGCATGCGTCGTACTGGGCGCACGGCAGCAGGACAAGCTGCGACAAATAGTCGAAGAGATAGAGCAGAAGGGCGGCAAGGCGGCATACGCCGTAACGGACGTGACGTCGGCCGACGACTGCCGCAGGCTCGTCGAGACGGCCGTGGAGCGGTTCGGCGGCATCGACGCGATGATATGCAACGCCGGACTGTCGATGCGCGCGCTGTTCGACGAGTGCGACCTGGAAGTGCTGCACCGCCTTATGGATGTCAACTTCTGGGGCACGGTCAACTGCACGAAGTTCGCGCTGCCGTATCTTCAACGCTCGAAGGGGTCGCTGGTGGGAATATCGTCGGTGGCTGGTCTGCACGGGCTGCCAGGCCGCACGGGCTACTCGGCCTCGAAGTATGCCATGACCGGATTCTTGGAGACGATCCGCATCGAGAATCTCAAAAAGGGGCTGCACGTAATGGTGGCATGTCCGGGCTTCACGGCCTCGAACGTCCGCTTCTCGGCGCTCACGGCCGACGGCTCGATGCAGGGCGCAACGCCGCGCAACGAAGGCAAGATGATGTCGCCCGAGCAGGTCGCACGCATCGTCGCCCGCGGCATACGCCGCCGCAAACGTCTCTGCCTGATGGAGTGGGAGGGGCGCGGCACGCACCTGTTGAAAAAGTTCTGCCCCGGTCTGGTCGACAGACTCTTCTACGCCGTAATGGCCAAAGAGCCCGACTCGCCGCTGGGCAAATAGCCGCAGCCCGGAGAAAGCCGATACTCATACGACCGCCGCGCCGACAAGCCCGGCGGTCTTTTTACCTGACGATAACGGCGATTGACCGGCAAAAACGGGCGTTCGGTTGATATTATGGCTTGCCGATCGAAAAATTGTATATCTTTGTAACGGGGGAATAGACGAAAAACGGTACGATTTTCGTTCGGCGTCGAAAAGCCCCCTCCCCGAATGAGGCTGGCAACGGTGTATCCGCCCGCCCCGACAAGGGAAACGGACTTTGAAAAACACTACTTAAACATCGGACGTCATGAAAAGAGTAAATTACATTACGGCTGTCGCGCTGCTGGTGCTAACGGCATCGAGCTGCGCCACGACATACACCGCCTCGTCGTACGGTGCGGGCGATCTTTATACGTCTAATCATAAAACGCTCGTGGCGCAACGCCAGAAGCAGAAGGCCGAGCAGCAGAAAGCCGAAGCCGAGGCGCGTCAGGCGCAGTGGGAGGCCATGCTCGCCCAAGCCAATGCCGATGCGGCCGAGCAGCGCTACTACTCCTCGGCGGATGTCGAGCCCAACTACAACAACGTGCTGGCCGACACCTACGAGAGCGCATACGCACGCCGTCTCTACGGCTTCAACTCGCCGACATACCGCATGCCGTCGAGCTACTACTCGCTCTCGTCGAACCGCGCCCTGCACTACGCCTCGGCATACGATCCGGCATTCTACAATGTCATGGTATCGGGCGACCAGGTGTGGGTCGAGCCGCGTTACATAACGTCGATGTTCGGCTCGTGGGGAGCTACCAACATTACATTCGGACTATACTCCTCGCCGTGGAACTGGGGGTGGAGCTTCCGCGTCGATCCGTTCTTCAACTCGTGGTGGGGCTATCCGCACTACTCGTGGTACGACTGGAACTGGAACATCTGCTACAATCCCATTTGGAACGACTGGTGGTGGGGCGGACACTATCCCCACTGGGGCTGGGGACATCCGCACTGGGGTCCCGGACATTGGGTGCCGCGCCCGCCGATGCACCGTCCCGGCGGAAATTGGAGTTGGAGCAGCAGCCGTCCCAACAACAACCGTAACGGCAGCCGCTATAACTCAGGCTCGCGATACACATCGCCCACCACGCGCGTGAATTACGGCGGCTCGACCTCGTCGCGTCGCAGCGGCAGCACCGCAAGCGGCATATATCAGGGCGGATCGTCGAACCGCGGCGGCAGCTACGGCACCTCGACGGGCAACCGCAACGACAGCTACGGCACGCGCACCGATCGCGGACAGTCGAACGGCACGGCCGGCAGCGGCAACTACCGTCAGGGCGGCAACCGCGGCGGCAGTTCGAACTACAACCGCGGATCGTCGTCGACGCGCGGATCGTCGACGGGCAGCGGCTCGACATCGACCTACCGCGGTTCGTCGTCGGGCAACCGCCAGAACAACAACTCGTCGTATCGCCAGAACAGCTCGTCGAACAACCGCAACGGCTCCTCGTCGTCGTACCGGCAGAACAACTCGTCGTCGAACAGCTCATACCGTAGCGGCGGATCGTCATCGCGTTCGTCGTCGAGCTGGGGCGGAGGCGGTGCCTCGCGCAGCTCGGGTTCGTCGGGCGGCGGAAGCTATCGCAGCGGCGGTGGCGGCGGATCACGACGATAGGCAGGCATTTACACCGGCAGTCGGGCGGAATAAGCAGTTATTCCGCCCGGTGCGGGGCTGACATATCCGTTAAAGAAAAAGCACACAGGTTATGAAAAAGATCATTACGGCGGCGGCCGCTCTGCTCTGGGCGGGCACCCTATCCGCTCAGTTCGATTTCGGCGGAACGGTTCTCAACCGCGACATAGTACAGTGGACGGACATCTACCAGATGAGCTTCACTTCGCACAACTACGGCACGGCACGCTCGATGGGCATGGGCAACGCCTTCACGGCGCTGGGTGCCGACATGATATCGGCATCGCTCAATCCGGCCGGTATAGGCATGTATGTCGAGAGCGACATAAGCCTGAGCCCGATGCTGCAATTCTCGAACACGAAGACCGATGCGGCCGAATTCGAGAAGCGGAGCAAGACGCGCTTCGGCATGTCGAGCATAGGCGGCGTATTTACGGCATACGAGGGCACGGGAGCGCTGGTCAACCTCAATGTAGGTCTGGTCTACAACCGGATAGCCGACTTCAACCACCGTTCGTCGCTCATGTCGATAGGCAATCCTTTTACCTCGACCATGGCCAACATCTTCTGCACGCTGTCGAACATAGACAATCTTACGACCAACGCCGACGGCACGATGGACTTCCCCGACAATCCCTACTACTGGGGCGCGGTGCTGGCCTACAAGAACGGTCTGACGAACCGCGACAAGGACGGCTGGTTCATCGACCGCATAGGACAGACGAGCGAGATCGACCAATTCTCGACGATATCCACCAGCGGCTCTATCGGCGAGTACGGGCTTACGTTCGGCCTCAACATCAACGACAAGCTCTACCTCGGCGCAACGATAGGCATCCAGAGCGTGCAGTACGAGCGCGAGGTATACTACGGCGAGAATTACGTCTATCCCGGCGACATATATCCCCCGGGAGCGGAGATGCCCTATCAGCTCGACTACATGAACTACACGCAGCGGATCGAGATGTCGGGCACGGGTATCAACTTCAAGCTGGGCGCGACGTGGCGCCCGCTGGACAACCTGCGAATAGGCATGGCGTTCCATACGCCGACGTGGTACTCGCTGACGCTCCGTTACGCCGCCCAGATGAATACGCGCACTTACAGCGCGGGCGACAACCCCGACGACTACCGCCTCGATCCCGACGGATACTTCTACGACGACGTATACGTGGGCACGTGGGAGGACAGCGGCCCCGACTCGTGGAACTTCAACTCGCCCACACGGCTGATGTTCGGTGCGGCATACACGATAGCAGGACGCGTCATCGTCTCGGCCGACTATGAGCGCGACTGGTATCAGGGCGCCGACATAGGCAGCAATCCTGTCGGAATCGACCGATACGGACAGTTCAAGGATGTATGCAAGGGTTCGAACACCGTGCGCGCAGGTATCGAAGCATATCTGCATCCGGCCTTCGCCGTGCGTCTGGGCTACATATACAACGGCGCGACTCTCAAAGACGAGAACATAATAGCCGCCGCGCCCATAGCCACCAAGAGCACATATATGACCGCCGGCCTCGGAATCAAGTTCAACCGCACGGTATATCTCGACGTCGCATACCAGTACGGCCGCACGCACCACACGTCATACAAGCTCTTCTACGCTACCAGTGCCATAGACCCCTCGCAGGATATCGAGAGCCGCACATTCGATACGACGCTCGACCGCCATATAGCCGTGGCTACGCTCGGATTCAGATTCTAAGCCGCACCTGCGCGGAAGCGGCACGCGTCACGCAGCGAGCTTGCGAAACAGCGTAGGATATAAGACCGATCTGCGAAATGTTTTACCCCCGCCGGAATTATCTTCGGCGGGGGTAAAATCATTCCGGGGCACAGCTACGGTCACGACCAGTACGATTTATCGTCCTGGCATACCGCAGGCATCTCCCGCCCGAAAAGATATAGGCTGTCGCACAGGACAGCCTATATTGCGAGTCGGATCTCGACAACCGTAATATGCAGCGTCGCGTATCAGGGCGACGAGCTGAGACACTCGCAGCTCCTGCAAGGCCGTGCGCCGCAAGTGAGGATGCTACTCGGTCATGACCTTACCGACGATCTCGCGGTCCTCCTCGCTCAGCGACTCGACCCACTTCTCCATCTCCTCGCCGACCTTGGCGGCCTCAGCCAGGTCGCCGTCGGTCACGGCCTTCTCCATGCGTGCCTTGAACTTCTCGGCCTTCTTCTCGACGCTCTGGCAAGAGGTAGCCGAAATCATAACGACCGATGCGATTGCGATTAGCAGTACTTTTTTCATAATTCTATACTTTTTGAGCCGGACGGATTCGGCGCCGCGGCAATGTTAAAAAGTTGTTCTGTCACTCGCAGCCGCCGAATCCGACCGCGATAAATGTCCGCATGCAGCCCCGGCTTAGAGACGCGGCAAGCGTATGACAAATATCGCAAAAATGCAGCACGTATCGGCGATCAAGACGTAAAAAGTCCGTATCAAAAGGTAAAAAAACAAAAGCGGCATACGCCCGACGGCAACCTTCGTGCGGCGCACCGAGATACGAAAATGTCCCGGCCGACCATTCGGGTCGGACCGGGACATACTGCGTGCAGGTCATATCGCGCCACCAATATACGGCAGCATAGGCCTTTCGCGCCGACGCCTAATCGGCGATATATACCTCGCCGGCCTCATCGAGGCGGAAAGGCACGGTGTAGTAGTTGGTGGTCGTATAACGGCCGTTGTACTGCGTCGCTTCGTCCTTGCGGATATAATTGAGCTGAAACGATACGTTGAGCCGCTCGTACTCCTTGCGCGATGCCTCGTCGCGACGGTGCCACCCATCGACGTAGTCGAGGTCGACAGGGTCTACGCCGAAGCTGAACATCTCGACCGATTTGAGCTCGTAAAGCTCTCCGTCAGGCTGCGCGACCACGAGCGAATCGGCCGAATCGGCTATGCGGTGGATGAAGTCGTAAGATATCGCATCCAGATCGAGCGGCGTCGACAGCTCGTAGGAGTTGATCTTGCGGTTGCTCTTGCGCGGCTCTCCTGCGACGAAATCCTTGCCGTCGAAGTCGATCGTCAGCGTGTAGTCGTCGTTCTGGCTGTCGGTGTAATATACATCGATACTGGTCAAGACATTTTCGAGCTTGCGCTCGCCAGTGTCCTCGTGCCACATCAGCCGATAGATCTTGTTGGTCGTCGTGTCGACATTGGCAAGAACGAGTTCCTTGATTTTGGCGAGGCTCTGCTCCGAAGCCATGCCGAGACTGCCGCCGTCCGATCCGCATCCAGTCAGCATTACGGCCGATGCGCATACGGCGGTCAAACCTTTGATGAATTTTGCAATCATGATATAAGAGTTTTAATGTGAGTCGAAGTATCAGCCCAACAGCGAGCGGAATGCCGCATACTCCTCGGCCGAATCGAAATAATCGGTTTCGAGGACGATATGTCTGTCCGGCAGCGTGATGCGGCACTGGCTCTGGTCATCGTCGTCCTTTATGCGTTCGATATCGGATATGAGGAAAGAATCGTAACGCACCCTGCCCTTGCATACCTCGGGATAGGTAACCCGATCGCCGTCGACCGAGATGCTGCCGCCTTCGGCTTTCAGAGCCCGGGCCTTGCGCATGCCGAGAAACGTAAACAGAAGCAATAACGCTCCGCCCAGAATGAGGATCGTTGAGAATACGGCCGGCGAGAGTATTTGCAGCCGCCTTATCCGTACTCCGAACGGGAATACGAGAGGGACGACGACCATGCCCAGACCGAATGCGAGATTCGACAACTGGTTGGTAAAGATGCTTGCGGGCGTGTAACCGAATCTTCGGCCCGCACTTCGGGTATTTTGTGTCTCCATAAAAGTAACCGTCGGGTCATTTTTGTTGTCGCAAAGATATAATAAAAAAGTAAAAATATGACCGATCGGTCATATTTTTACTTTTTTATATCGAACCGACCTATGGCGCTACCGCTTCAAAAGATCGTATATATACCTGAACCGGCGTTCGAGAACATTAATTTCCAGCCCGTTAAAAAAAGACATCTCGTAAGACATACCTACGAACACCTGTCGAAAAAGGGCCGCGGCCTCTTCCGGGTCAACATCCTCGCGCACCTCGCCGCTGAGGATAGCACCGCGGACGGCTTCGCGCCAGCAGCAGTACTCCTTTTTCATCAACTCATGCAATCTCTGCTTGCCGCCGGGATAATAGAACAACACCTGCTGGAATAAATTGATATAGGCAGAATTGATATGTTTGCCCGTCACGGCATCGCCCTCTACCCTGCCGATGCGCACGATATACTCCATGGTTTGCGCCACGCCGCGGATATACTTATCGATGAAGTCGGACAGCGTGCCGTCGCAGGCAGCGTATTTCTTTTCGGGATCCTGAGCATTGAACAGATACCTGTCGGCCACGGCGACGAACAGCTCCTGCTTCGAGGCGTAATAATTGAAGATTCCCGTCTTGGTCAGCCCGACGGCCTCGGTTACCATTTGCAGACTCACACGCTCGTAGTTCATCGACATGAACAGCCGCAGCGCACTCTGCAATATCTCTTCCCGATTCGTTTTCATCTTTAACGGTTTTATTCTGCAAAGATAGTCATAAGCAGCGGGCAAAAGCAAATAAATATACCGCGCATCCGAAACGAAATGCGGTCGGAGCGGATATCCGCTCCGACCGCACCGTAGCCAACTTGCGGATTACTCCAACGAGAACTCCCTGCGCAGGCGCTCCACCTCGTCGAGACGCTCCCAGCCGAAGAACTCGATCTCGCGCTCCTGCTCCACGCCGTCGCGCACGAGCTTGACGCGCTCGGTATAGGGACGGCGGCCGAAGTGTCCGTAAGAGGCCGTAGCCTCGAAGATCGGGTTATCGAGACCGAAGCGGCGCACGATCGAAGCCGGACGCAGGTCGAACAGCTCGCCTATGCGCTCGGCGATCAGGCCGTCGGACATACCGGTGCGGTTGGTGCCGTAGGTATCGACATATATCGACAGCGGACGGGCGATGCCTATGGCATAGCTCAGCTGCACGAGCATCTCGTCGGCAACGCCTGCGGCGACCATGTTCTTGGCGATATGACGCGCAGCATACGCCGCCGAGCGGTCGACCTTCGAGGAGTCCTTGCCCGAGAAGGCGCCGCCGCCGTGGGCACCGCGACCGCCGTAGGTATCGACGATGATCTTGCGTCCCGTAAGACCCGTATCGCCGTGCGGACCGCCGATGACGAACTTGCCCGTGGGGTTGACATGCAGTATATAGCTCTCGTCGATAAGATCGGCCAGTTTGTCGGCCGCACGCTCCAAACGCGCCTTGACGCGCGGGATGAGAATCGTGCGCACGTCCTCCTCGATGCGCTGCTGCATCATGGCTTCGGCCTGCGCTGCGCTGCCGCCCTCTTCGGCCGCGATGAACTCGTCGTGCTGCGTCGAGACCACGATAGTGTGTACCCTGACGGGACGACGCTCGTCGTCGTACTCGATCGTTACCTGACTCTTGGCATCGGGGCGCAGATAGGTCATTACCTCGCCCTCGCGACGTATTGCGGCCAGCTCTTTGAGTATCACGTGCGAGAGGATCAACGTCGCAGGCATCAGCTCGCGGGTCTCGGCCACGGCATAACCGAACATTATGCCCTGATCGCCGGCTCCCTGCGCATCGGCATCGTCGCGCTCGACACCGCGGTTGATGTCGGACGACTGCTCGTGAATGGCCGACATGACACCGCACGACGCGGCATCGAACTGATACTCGCTGCGGTTGTAGCCTATGCGGTCTATCACCCGGCGCGCAACGCCCTGAATGTCGACGTATGCCTGCGAGCGCACCTCGCCCGAAACAACTACGAGACCCGTTGTGCAGAGCGTCTCGCACGCCACCTTAGAGCGCGCGTCATGACGAAGAAATTCGTCGAGAATAGCATCGGAAATCTGATCCGACACCTTATCGGGATGTCCCTCGGACACCGATTCGGATGTAAATAAAAAGCCCATTTTTCAAATACTGTTTACTTGTCAAACGTATCGAAAGGGGGAAAATTGACTGTTGGAATAAAAAACGAAAAGCTGTTTTAGCGATTTTTTATTGTGGTTGCAAGCAGTCCAAATCTTTCCACATTCGGTTTCGTGGGGACAAAGATACGCTTTTTTCGCGAGATTGAGCAGCCGTCCGGAATGTTTTTCGCCCCCGACCTATCGCCGCCAGGCCGTAGTCGCTCGAAATTAAAAGAATAAATCGGGATTCAATATTGTTTTTCTGCCGATATTTTCGGAATTTCGTACGAGCAACAGCAAAAGATTCTCGGCAAAGCATACGTTTCTCGAAAATATTCAGTCAGTTGTGTATTGACATAACGACGCATAGGCCGTAAGGCATACGATGATCGGATCCGCCGGCGATGCACGATGCCGAGGCGGGCCTCGATAAGCGGCGCATGGCCGAATTATATTAAATATATTCTTGTATTTCCGGTTTTCGATTATTAACTTTGCACAATCGAAAAAAACTGAATTATGAAGGATCTGACCCTTATTGAAAATAAGATTTACGAAATACGCGGCCAACGCGTAATGCTCGATTTCGATCTTGCCGCTTTATACCAAGTTACCACCAGCGCCTTGAACCAAGCCGTAAAACGTAACATGGGGCGTTTTCCCGACCAATTCATGTTCCGGCTCTCTGACACGGAGTGGAGCCGGATAGCGTCGCAATCTATGGCGACAACCGTAGTAAGACGCCCTAAAACATTCTTTCCATACGCCTTTACCGAACATGGGGTTGCGATGCTCGCCGCCGTATTGCGAAGCCAAACGGCTATTGAGATGAACGTTTCGATAATGAAATCCTTCGTCGCCATGGGCAATCATATCTCTACGACGACCCCAACGGCCGAGCTGTCCGAGATACGGACGAAGCTGGCGCGGCTCGAACGCGGCAGCCGCGACAATGCCGATGCCGCAAGCGATCTGCCGCAGGACATGCGCAAACAGCTCGACAGGATCTACGAGGCTATCGGAGCGCTCTCTGCCGAACTGCCCGAGGCCGAACGCAATGCCGCCAGATAGGGTTCATGGTCACGTAGCCCGACAGATAATACCGTCCGATAGTGTTCGAAGTATCCCAATGTCGGAAATAATACCGCCCCGCACCATACGACAAATCCCTCCCGAGGGAGGGACTTACAAGCCGGCAGCGCTCGCTCCGGCCGATTCTTATTTTATCGAGAGCCGGCAAAATCCGATCTTGCCAGCCGACGCGACGATATGATCCTCACGCCTTAATCCTCACGACGCATCCGGCGCATGTTGCACAGATGCGGCAATCGTGCGGATGCCGCAACAGGTCTCTTTAACCTTGCCGGTCGCCCGTGCGCGCGAGAACTTCGTCGACCTTATCGACGACGATCTCCGGCGTTATGGCACGCAGGCAGCGATAGTCGCCGTATTTGCAGCGGCGATTGCCGTAGACCGAGCAGGGGCGGCAGGGCATATCCTCCTCCAAAATGTCGGATGGGTCGCAGCCATAGCCCAGAAATCCGAACTCGTGGTGCGTGGCGCCCCAGATCGAGACCACGGGAGTGGCCGTCAGAGAGGCTATGTGCATGACCAGCGAGTCCATAGAGACCACGCAGTCGAGGTGCGATATGAGGTTGCGCTCGCCGTCCAGCTTGACCTTGCCCCAGAGTGCCGTGACATTGGGATATATCTCCTCCATGCGGTTGGCGAAAGCGGCCTCCTGCCCTCCGCCGCTGTGGATGAACACACGGTCGTAGCGTTCGCTGAGAAGTGCAGTCAACTCGTCGCGCAGATCGGCCGGATAGGTCTTGCCGTCATGCGCCGAGAATGGTGCGAAGCCGATCCACGTGCCTCTCTTCTCGCCCATAGGGTTGGGGAAAGAGGGCTTTGCAGGCGGCTGCGGATCGTCGAAGCGGAAGCCAAGACGCCGGATCGTGTCGCAGTATCGGACGACGGTATGCTTCAACGGCACCGCACCCTTGCGGCTGTAACCCATGCGGAACCACTTCTCGATATGCCCTTTGCGTATACGGCGCGTGCGGATGCCGCGCAGACGCGCGAACAGACACAGCAGCCGCGAGCGCAATACGCCGTGGGTATCGGCAACGGCATCGGCGCCAAGCTCCTTGACCTGCCGCGCGAGCCGCCAGATGCCCTTTATGCCGCGGTGCTCGTTCTTGGTGTCGGCCATAAGGAAGTCGACATCGAGACCGTCGAAGAGCGGGCGCAGCATAGGGCGCGTAAGCACCGTGACCCTGACATCGGGATAGGCCTCGTGCAGTGCACGCACGGCATGCGGCAGCATCGCCACATCGCCAAGAGCCGAGAGACGGATCATGACGATGTGGCGCGGCAGCTTCGAGCCTCTGCTGCTATTGCTTTCCGCCATAAAGCACGGGGTTGAGCGAGGGGTCGTTGTACATCTTCATCTGCTTGTATGTCTTCATGTACTTGCGGCCGGCCTCGATATCCTCGATCAGCTCCTCGATAGCGGTCGAGAGGTCGACCTGCTGCGAAAGGAGCGTGTCGAGCTTCTTTCGGCATGCCTCGACATGCTGCGCTTCGGCATCGGGACGCACGACCTCCTCGTGCATATGGTAGATCTTCAAGGCGAGAATCGACAGACGGTCGATAGCCCATGCGGGGGTCTCGGTGTTGAGACGCGCATCCGCCGCGGGGACTATATCCTTGTACTTGTCGAGCATATAGGAGTCGATATACTCCACCATGTCGGTGCGCACCTGATTCGAGCGGTCGATACGACGCTTGATTTTCAGAGCCTCGACGGGGTCTATGTTGGGGTCGCGGATTATATCTTCGAGATGCCACTGTACGGCATCCACCCAGTTCTTCTCGTAAAGCAAGGCATCGAGCGATCCGGCTGCATAGGGGTTGGCCATGGGCTGGTCAACGTTGTCGAAGCGGTGGTAATCCTCGATCGAGCGGTTGAAGATCGCGTTAGCGTTTTCTGTAAACATCGCAGTAGTTTTTATATTGTTGTTTCACTATAAAAATGTATCTTTGCAAGGGAAGTATACCCTTCCCGAATACAAATATAATGATTATAATTAGAAATACAACAATCCGTGCGGCATTTATAGGGGTTGCGGCGCTCCTGCTGCCCGCAGCAGCAGCCGCACAGACCAGACAGACCAAGCAGGAGTACATAGCCCGCTACAAGTCGCTGGCCATAGACCACATGGAGCGTTACGGCATACCGGCCAGCATTACCATGGCGCAGGGTATATTGGAGTCGGACTGCGGCAACAGCTCGCTGGCACTCAGATCGAACAACCACTTCGGCATAAAGTGCAAGCGCGACTGGACGGGCGACAGGGTATACCACGACGACGACGAAAAGGGCGAATGTTTCCGCAAGTACGAGTCGGTCGAGGACTCCTATATCGACCACTCGGAGTTTCTCGACAAACAGCCGCGTTACGACTCTCTGTTCGTCTACGAGGCCACCGACTACCGCAGCTGGGCTCGGGGCTTGAAGGCCGCGGGCTATGCCACGGCGCCCGACTATGCCGACCGCCTGATACGCCTTATAGAGGATAACCGCCTCGATCTGCTCGACCGCAGCAACGGCGCCAAGCTCTACGACGACTACATGGCCGGAGTGCTGGACAGAATACCCGTCGACGAGAGCCTCCGTCCGCAGCCCTCGGCATCCGTCGACCCCGTAACGCCTGCGGACACGGGTGCGGGCTCAGCGACCGATCCCATGACGGCGCACGACCCACGCCGCATAAACCCCGACACGTTCCGCGTAACGATCAACTCCTACGGAGGCTACAACGTATATATGGCCAACACGGCACACTATGTGATTGCCAAGAGGGGCGACAGCTATCGCTCGATAGGCAGGGTGTTCGACATAGCACCCGCCACGCTGCGACGCTTCAACGATGCGGGCAGGGGCGCCGAGCCAGCCGAAGGCGACATAGTATACATCGACCGCAAGCCGTCGCACTGGAAGGGCGAGGCCACGCTGCACGTGGCGCGCGAGGGCGAGACGCTGCTCGCGCTGGCTCAGTGGTATGGCATACGGCTCAAACCTCTCGCCAAGATGAACCGCGCCCGCGCCACCGACCGTCTCGTCGAGGGGCAGACCGTAAGACTGAAATAACGACAAACGACATGAGCACACTCAGAGAGAAGATTTTGGAGACTATCGTCCGCAAATCGACGCTTAAACAGAGCGTTTTCGACAATACATTTTCGACATTCAACGAGCTGAAAGACACGCTCTTCGAAATGGCTTCGGAGATGGACGACCAGCTCGACGGTCGGCTCGACCGCCGCGTGAGGATCGAATATCGCGACCGCGGCAAGTTCGAGGCGCAGTTGCAGGTGGCCAGCGATCTGCTGATATTCCAAATGCACACCGACGTATTCGAGTTCGACGCCAACCACATAATATGGCAGAACGCCTACGTGCAGAGCGACACGGCCAACTCCTACTGCGGCGTGATAAACGTATACAACTTCCTGTCGGATTCGTTCAAGTACAACCGCAACGCCGACGAAGGATATCTCATCGGACGCATATTCATCAACCGCGAAAAGTGTTTCTGGGTCGAGGGCAAACGCCAGACCATAGCGCGCCCCATGGCATTCGGGCAGCGCCGCATAGACCGCGAGGCGTTGATCGAGATCGTCGAGGCGGCCGTCAACTACGCAATCAACTTCGATCTGCTGACACCGCCATACGAGGAGAACAAACGCGTGACCGTCGATCAGTTCAACACGAAACTCGACAACTCGAAGTTCGTCACGGGCAAGCGCATAAGCTACGATTTCAGCACCGACGACATCTGATCCGCCCACGCCCGACCGGCGGGACAGAGCGTGCGGAGAGGGGAGCGAGAAAACTTTTCGGCGGTGAATACTTCTATTTGCGGACAAATCGCTATCTTTGCATCGCAGCGCGTCGGGCAGCCGCAACAGCACGGCCGGAGAGACGGCGGGGGGGGGTGGCTTCGTTCGCGTGTCTTTCGGAATCAAGCGGCGCCACGCGTCGTAACATACTATGCCTTTGTAGTTCAACGGATAGAACGACGGTTTCCTAAACCGTAAATTCGGGTTCGATTCCCGACGAGGGTACTCATAGCGGCAGGATCGGTCCTGCCGCTGTTTTGTTGTGCGGAAATCGGAGGAGGCGATGTAAATGTCCCGTTTTTGGTTTCGACTTCGGACGCTTCCGCGAGCGGCATATTTGCATATTATCCCGATATCGTATTCATATTCCCGGGCACCGCCAGGATAAACCGCACTTGGCTGCGAGCTGCAATCGAATTTTTTGCACACTGCCGCCTGCGGGTTCTACTCGGAGCGCGCACCGCGCGCGACAAAAAGTCCCCTCCGAGGAGGGGATTGAGGGGGGGGGTATAATCTGTACAACGGCGTTAGCCGTAGCTACATCCGCCGACCTCGCAAAACTCTCGGACAACATATCCTCGCCGCTAAGCTCCGCAAGGCACCATAATCCCCTCCCTCGGGAGGGGAGGGGCAGAGCGGTCAGGATTGTACAACGGCGTAAGCCGTAACTACGGCCACCGACCTTGCAGAACATTCGGGCAACATATGCACGCCACGAAGTCACGCAAGGCTCTTAACACCGCTATTCTATCGTATATATCTGATGCTCCATTTCGCGGATATAATCGCGCTTGTCCAGTCCGGGAGCATAGACCGAAAAGACGATAGTCGTTATCTCTGCCGTCTGCATATCTATGGTCGAATAGCTGACGAACGGGCCGCCCATGAAGTTGCCGTCGACATTGCCGCCCAGCTCCCACAGTCCGCGCAGCTCGAACCAGTAGCGGTCGCCGATCCTGAACGTCGAGTATATCGGCTCGATATCCTTTACCGTCTGCATGTAAGAGCCCGCCGAGGGGCCGGGTATCTTCGCCAGCCGGTTGTCGATGGCACGCACGAGCCACTCGGCCGTAAGGTCGGTGCGGTCGGTACAGGGATATGTAAATGCGAATATATCCTGACTCATGCGATTGTAGTCCTTGCGCAGCCACAGTATCGAGTCATCGACCGTATTGGCTCTCTTATAACCCTGCAACACGGTCATGCCCAATCCGGTATACTCCCTGAATATATCGCTCGCCGCATCGTCCCTCAACCGCTCGAACAACGCGAGGTCGCGCTCGCGCTCGGCCATTTCAAATACGCGCATCAGCGACTCGCCGTTCTCGGATAGATACTCTACGGCCGCCTCGGGCGATGGCGCTTTCAACGAGACGATGATCTGCGGCTTGGCCGTATAGTCGTACTGCACGAGCATGCGCGTGTCGCTGCGCTCGGCATCGAACGACACGGTAAGTATATTGCTCTGCTTGTTGAGCAGATCGTTCATCCCCTGCTTGGTCGAGTGGTTGATGTCGAAATAGTGCTCGGGGGTATTCATGCGCGGTATCGAGGCTCCGAGCAGCGAACGGATGCTTTCGCCCACGGCACCGTCCCACTCGGCCTGAGGGCATATCACGAGCATCTCGTAGGGACGTCCCAACGATGTGCGTCCGTCGCGCAGAAAGCTCTGGCAGGCGCACATGCCGGCCGCCAGCGCACACAGCAGCCAGAGTCGCATAAGGATAGTTTTCATGTCACAGATCTTTTAGTAAACTTCTCGTCGCGAGTCAATGCAAAAGTCTCGCTATTGCACACCGCGGCAACTACAAAGGTAACAAATTTTTCGGTTTGCGAAAAAAAAGTTATTTTTGTCGCATATCGACGTAATTTTACCGAATGAGAATCAATCCGCCCGGTTTCATACGACGCCTCTACCCCGACATGGTATGGCGCATCGACGACCCCGAAGCCGTCTTCCTGACTTTCGACGACGGTCCGACGCCCGGCGTTACGGAGTGGATATTGTCGACCTTGGAGAAGTACGACGCCAAGGCCACATTCTTCGTGCTGGGCAAGAACGCCGAGATGTACCCCGACCTCTACGACCGTATCCTCGCCGCAGGGCACAAGGTCGGCAACCACACCTATTCGCACCAGAAGGGTTGGGGGATGTCGCTCGAACGATATATCGAGGATATCGACTACGCCTCGTCGATCGTGCGCTCGGAGCTCTTCCGCCCGCCCTATGCGCGCGTCACGCCGTCGCAGATGCGGGTCGTCGGCCAGCGTTTCAAGATCATCATGTGGAGCGTGCTGTCGCGCGACTACAACCGTGCCGTCTCGCCGCGCAGCTGTCTCAGAGGCGTAATACGCGATATCCGTCCCGGCGACATCATCGCGTTCCACGACAGCGCCAAGTCGTTCCGCAACATGAGCCATGCGCTACCGGCGGCGTTGAAGAAGATATCCTCGCTGGGGTTGAAGTGTAAGATCATAGAGTTGTAAGCGATGAAGATAATAGTTGCCGTTACGGGCGCCAGCGGCGCCATATATGCCCGACAGACGTTGGAGCGCCTGACGCAGGCGGCCGGCATCGAGCGCATTGCGCTGATAACGAGCCGCCGGGCGCAGCAGGTCATGGCCGGCGAGGGGGTTACGCTGCCCGATAACGCGCTGATCGACATATTCGACGAGGAGGATATGTCGGCGCCTCCGGCCAGCGGATCGTCGCGCTGGGACGCCATGATCGTCGTGCCCGCATCCATGGGCACCGTGGCACGCATCGCTTCGGGCGTGTCGCGAACACTGATCGAGCGCGCTGCCGATGTCATGCTAAAAGAGCGTCGCCGTCTGGTCATGGCCGTCCGCGAAACGCCGCTGTCGCTTATCCACCTGCGCAATATGACCGCACTTACAGAGGCCGGCGCCATAATATTACCCGCCTCGCCGTCGTTCTATTTCAAGCCTCGGACGCTCGACGAGTTGTGCATGACCGTAACCGAACGCATACTCTCGGCCGCCGGCGTCGACATCAGCGTGCGTGCGTGGGGCGAAACGGAATAAACGAAAACTAATCATAAAATCATAAGTCATGTTTTGTCAATATTGCGGAAAGCAAATCTCCGAGCAGGCGAAATACTGCCCCGAGTGCGGGCATATTACCGACAACGGCATCGCCGCCGAGGCGGCCGCGTCGCCCATGGCGCAGGTAAGTCATCGCAAGCGCAACATTATTATAGCCGCAGCGGCTGCGGTTGCCGTAGCGCTGGCAGTGTTCGGCGTGTGGAAGACGTGGTTCTCCTACCCCACCACGCCCGAGGGCGTGCTGACGGCATTCTTCGAGGCATGGCAGCGCGGCGACGACGACGCTATGTGCCGGTATGCCGCGCGCGGCGACGAGGATGGTCGCGAGGATATCATAGAGCATCTGGCCGAACACACTAAGCTCGAAGCCTTCGAGCTGGGCGAGTTGTCGTGGGACGGCCGCCACCGCCGCATTGACGTCGATCTGGTCATCGACGGCAGCGACGTTTCGGGCAACGCATGCCTCACGCAGTACGACGGCAAGTGGAAGGTAGATCGGTGGTATTGACCGGCAGGCAGAGATAAATAACGAATTAATTGACGATACCATATTTTTTTCCTATTTTTGCACGTCATTTTCGGAAATACTTAAATAAATTATACAGCTATGACAATTACAGCAGCCGATATCAAGATCGGCATGTGCATCGAGATGGACGGCAAGACCTTTATCGTCGTCGACTTCCAGCACTGCAAACCCGGCAAGGGTCCGGCTTTCGTCCGTTCTAAGTTGAAGAATTTGGAGAACGGCCGCGTTTTGGAGAACACCTTCTCGTCGGTAGGACAGAAGATCGAGCAGGTACGCGTCGAGCGTCGCCCCTACCAGTTCACTTACGAGGACGATCTGGGCGCACACTTCATGCACACCGAGACCTTCGAGGAGATCAACATCGAGAAGAGCCTCATCAACAACTACGACCTTATGGCCGACGGTCAGATCGTCGAGGTAATGTTCCACACCGAGAAGGAGACCGTCCTCTCGGCCGAGCTTCCTCCGATCGTCGATATGGAGGTAACCTATACCGAGCCGGGCATCAAGGGCGATACGGCCTCTACCAACTCGCTCAAACCCGCCACGGTCAACACCGGCGCAACGATCAAGGTCCCCCTGTTCATCAACACCGGCGACAAGATCCGCGTCGACACCCGCACCCGCGAATACTACGAGCGCATAAAGTAAGCCCACGGCCGAACGCCCTGCGGTTCGAGGAGAGCACATGCCATAGTATAGCTATCCGACACCCGCTCCCGGGCAGACTGCGGCTTATTGCGGAACAGAGAGATATCCCCTGCTTCGGCAGGGGATATCTCGTTTTATATCCATATACCTGATCGGACGAATCCCGTACATCCGGCCTCCGAGTTGGAGCCCTGCGCCGCCGATATTCGCCGCCCGATCGCCTCCGGACGCCTTCAAGAGAATACGCACCGACCATATGTCCTATCTCTAACTACCGACCTATATCTGCCGGCCTCAACTGCCGCTTACGCTGTCCAATGCCCTATACCTTTAACCACACCCTCGTATAGACGCGGCGCAGCCTACATGGCTGCGGTTGAACATTGCACCATGAGTTTAGAGCGCATCTGAATACCCTACCGAAGTATACGCCGCAAAAGTGTTTTATAAGCCTGCCGGCCGTTGCAGGAGTATATCCGTAATTCGGCGATCCCGCATAGACAATCCTCCCAAAGGCATTCTCTCTATAAATATCCGGGAATAATAACCGAACGAATTACGTCCGAACGAGCAGCACGAACCTACGCAATATACGGGGCACGCATATGCGCGACAGTAAAACACCCATTCTCACTGAAAAATCCCCCGAGAACAAAAACTATATTTTTCGTCAAAAGTTATCAGCTGCAACGCAACGACAGAGCGAGACGATGAGCTGTACCTGTCGTACTGCTCATTGCCGAGCGACGAGGCGCGGACGCAAATGATGACGTTTCACGGAAAAGATTTTCGTCAAATTGTTGTATATGCAACTCTGCGACAGAGCGAGACAATGTGGCATACTGGCGTATTCCACATTGTCGAGCGACGAGCAGAGGAAGCAGATGCGGCAATTTCACGGAAAAGTTTTTTTGTCAAAAGGTGTTAGTTGCAACGCAACGACAGAGCGAGGCGATGAGCTGTACCTGTCGTACTGCTCATTGCCGAGCGACGAGGCGCGGACGCAAATGATGACGTTTCACGGAAAAGATTTTCGTCAAAAGCGGTATTATACCACGCAAACGAAAATCTCCCGGACGGGTAGTACTGGCGTACGTCCCGTTAGGGAGATCGAGTGTACGGCAGCAGAATGCCGCTTTTCACAAAAAAATACTATTCCCAGTACGACGCCTCCACGGTCCCCTTCGGTGCGTCGGGGACGTTGGCGAAGAAGGTCATACCTGTAAGCGTCTCTATCTCTGCGACAGTCATAAGCTGCGGCACGGCCGAAGCGGTGTGCTCGACCCAATAGCCGGCGCATATAAGCTCTGAGGCCGAGCATGCGGCTACCGACTTGCCGGTATTGCCGCTGCGCGTGCGCAACATGACCTTATAGTAGTGCGTCGGCACGGGGCAGACCTTGCCGTCGTTGTCGGTAGAGAGTGTGTCGTAGTTATCGAAGTGACAACCCGAAACACAGTAGAGCGTATCGCTGCACATCCATGCTCCGCGCTCCTTGGACTCCAAGGCCATCCACTTGCCGCCGTTGAGAGTCTGGTTCTGCGGCGTCATGTTGGAGCAGTAGTTGGTCTGCTTGCGCGCCAGTGCCGTGACAGTGCGTTGCGCCTTGGCGATCTGGTGTCCGCGGCTATATGCCGCGCCGTCGGCCTGATAGCTGCGGCTGTTGACCACTGCCTGCTGCTGCTTGTCGAGCGACGGATCCAAAACGAACGTCTCGCTGCTTGCCGAACCGCTCGTATAGTAGGAGTGCATAGGATATGCTACCCACAAAGCCGCATGGTGCACAGGATCGTAGCACATCGAATAGTTGCGCCGGTACGTTCCGTCAGCCTGCGTGGCGTCATCGGTTATCAGTTTGACGCACTGGGCATAAGACTCTATCATGGTGCCGTCGGCATTCGCTGCGGGCAACTCCGCCCACGGCTTGCCGAAAGCCGCTGTTCCCGTGGTAGGGCCCGGCGTCGGAGAGGGGTCGGTCCCCCCTCCTCCGTCGCCACCCAGAGTTCATTCAGTCCATGTTACAGCTCCTATCTGAATAGCATTAGCATTTGCTGTATTAGCAATTTTTATAGTATAGTCACCTTCGCATGCAGGAGTTATATCAGACTCCTCAACAACTATTGATCCGACAGTATTCTTACGTACTGAAATCGTATTCTTATAGCACTCGGTGCCAGAGCCATTAGTGATTGTTACAACCAAAGTCGTAGCATTACTTACACCCTTATAATCGAATGTCAGTGATTTTATACCATTGGTTCCAGATGTTTGAACATGGCCTTTCTTTCCGATTGCAATATTTAATCCGTTAGAACTTAACGTTGAAATTTCCGTGCTGCTATATACACAACTCCACGTAAAGCCATTGCTTTCCCATGAGGCCGAAGTATATGAATTTGACGAACCAACCTTGCTTTCAAAACTCTCTGTATAGATGCCTTGGTTCGACGCAACAACAACGTTAATCTGATATATCGTACCGTCGAAGTCAAGCTTAATCCAGCCGTTTGTGTCAGCATCTGCATTGGCAACGGTAAAAGTAACGGCAGCATTCGCTATCGAAGCCGAGGTTACGACAGTGCCGTCGACATCTACGAGAACATTATTCTCCGCAGCGTTGCGCAGCTGATATACGTCTTTCTCGGTATATTCGCCCGCAGCACTTACAGTAATCTCATTTTTCAGCAGTTTGAAATCGGGCATATTGTCGATATATACGGGAATGATCTGCAAATCGTTGATCATATCATTGTTGTCATCGTAGAATGCGAAACGCGGCGATGACTGGTTGTATCCCAACACACGACCGGCATTACCCTGAACAGATATATTATACTTTCCAGAAGCATCTGCCGGCTGTATCTTCAAAGGTGTAGAGGTCGCTTTCAAATAGCATGTAGACTTAGTATCGCAAAAAATAAACTGGCCGTTGAGTTTAGAGCTGACGGTATAGGTTCCGTCTACATTCTGTTCGATATACCAAATGTATTTATCCTCGCTGATAGAGAGCTTGCGGCCTTCGCCCTCGCCTACCCATGTCGAAGGCAGTTCAGCATAGTCCAATGTCTTGCTGACCACATCGCTGGACATCATATTATTATCGGTAGCAATAGCGTAGTAACCGTCAGGGACCTCGGTAGCATTGCCGTATGTAATAGTTACGCTGTTGTCGACATTGACCGTAAGCTGGTTGCGCTGCGTATTTCTGAATGCCACCTCGCGCGTCATGGTAACCCGCTTGGTAATGACCGTACCGGCGGTAGTACGTATCGTAAACTCGATTACGTCGCCAGGCGTCAGAACGATAGGAGCCGTTACTACCCATGCGGTAAAATCGGCATTGACGGCCGGCGTATCGCCCAGCATGACCTGTACCGAGCTGGCAAGTGCATTAGCGAAGAAATCCGAATTATCGATATCGAGTTTATCTCCATGGATATCCACATAGCTGAATGTCGCGGGATCGAAATAGAAGTTACCTGCGAGATACTTGGTAGAGTTTTCGGTATCGACATGCACCGTGACCGAGCGCACCTTCTCGTCGCTGCTTTTGAGCACGTCGTTGCTTATCACATACTTGATCTCGGTTATGGCAACCGGACGGCCGAAACGCACGTCGACGATATTCTTCTCGGTAGCCGAGACCTCGACGTCGTAGAGATTGTCGGCCACGAGGATATCGGCTTCGGGGTCGAACGCGTCCGTGCGTCCCTCCTGACGAGATTTAAGCGTCAGTGCGAATGCCTTGATCTGATTGTCCTCGGTACGCACATGGCCGTCGCCCCAGCGAGCCTCGACTGGATAGAATCCCTGAATGGTGCGGGTGGTGCCGTCGGGGCGCATGCCCGAGAGTTTGAAATTTGCGATGTTATCCGCACCGATCTCGATCGCCGAGATACGGCCGATGCCGTTCGAATAGAATACGGCATTGTCGGAAGCCGACCACTTGATCTTGTTGATCGCCGGATCGAACTCGGTGCGCGTATCGCCGACTATGCCGTCGGTACGCAATGTAAGAGTCGTGCCCTCGTCGGGACGCTGTACTTCGATGTCGCTGTCAGCCGAGCAGCCTATCGTTGCAGCAGCAGCCACTACCGCTGCAAGAGTCTGGAAGAATCTGAATTTCATAGCCGTGTAAATTAAAATTCTCCCATGTCGTTGATGTTGCCGTCTGCCCAGTCTGCGCTACCGGATGCGCCGTATGACGCTTCGAGTCCTCTCTCGAAACGGACTTCAATAAATTCCAGCTCGGGAGCAACGTAAATTTCCTCCCCCCGTAAAATTTCGTTCATAGTAGTATTATTTAGTTAGTTAAAGTCAAAATACTCAGAATCAAACACATCGCACACAGAAGCCCAACATATGCTCCGTAATACGCTTGTTTCGATCTTAAAGTTAAGCATAAAACCCGTTACGTTGTAACAATTTCTTAATCTTTTTTTAACATTATGTAAACACAATGTCTATCGTGCAGTTATCGCAATGCGGCAACGATAGCCGCATCCGGCTTTCGGCACACCATATTCGCCGGGGCATCGGCATGCCGTTCAGCATAACGACAAAGTGACAAAGCGTAATTGCTGCGGAGAAATTATTATTACCGCATCGGCCGACCGGACAAGCGCAACGATATGCCGCTTTCGCCGAATGCCCCCGCTACCCTATTTTCGTCGAAAGTCAGCACTCCTCTATCGCGCATTGCGCCTTGCCTAAGTATACATCAAAGAGAGCAATATCGAGACAAGCGCACAAAAATCTTCCGAACTGACAGTACTCGATCTACCTCCCCATGCGGGAGAATGAGAGCCCGGCAAAGAATACCGCTTATAACTGAATAGTCTGGACACCATAAGCCGATTTTACGCCCGAGCGGCTCAGCGACGCCTGGCAACGGGACAACGGGACAATAGGGCAACGCAGCAACAGGACAATGCAACAACGCGACGGAGCAGCGCGGCGACGGGACAACGGGACAACGGGACAACGGGACAACGGGGCAATGCGGCGACGGGAAACACGGCAACGCAGCAACGGGGCAATGCGGCGGCGGGAAAAACACGACGGCGGAGCAACGCAACAACACGGCGACGGACGGGACACAGCGCGGGAAAGACACAGCGCGGGAGAGACACGGCGCGGGCGGGACACGGCGCGGGCGGGACACGGCGACGGACGGGACACAGCGCGGGAGAGACACAGCGCGGGAGAGACACAGCGCGGGAGAGACACGGCGCAGGAGAGACACAGCGCGGGCGGGACACAGCGCGGGAGAGACACAGCGCAGGGGAGACACGGCGACGGACGGGACACGGCGCAGGGGAGACACGGCGACGGACGGGACACGGCGACGGACGGGACACAGCGCGGGAGAGACACGGCGCGGGAGAGACACGGCGCGGGCGGGATACGGCGCAGGAGAGACACGGCGCGGGCGGGA